>ERZ773001.698-NODE-698-length-12498-cov-2.72635_pt1 | contig 12498 bp, 10 predicted proteins | sample MGYA00511673_ERZ773001 | MGnify/ENA primary metagenome ERZ773001 (study PRJEB29015, sample SAMEA2738091) | human oral metagenome | biome: human oral; feature: human-associated habitat; material: saliva | place: China | collected 2162 ... | reverse complement strand
CCCAGGGTGAAACGTTGTGCACCCCGGGCGGTGTCTTCGTCCATGCCCATAGCTAATAGTACGTGGGAGGGGCGGGTGACTCCCGCATTGCAGGCAGACCCGGTGGAGGCAGCAATACCCTGCATATCGAGAAGAAATAGTATGGTATCCCCTTCGGCGCCTTCGAAGGTGAAATGTGCGTTTCCGGGGAGTCGTTTCTGCCCGGGGGATGTTTCTGTCAGCGGGTCTATCCCGCTCAAATGTGCTTGCGGGATGAGCGCTCGGACGCTCTGTACCAGTTCGTTGCGTAGGGTTGCGATACGTTGGGTCTCTTCCGCCAGGTTCTCTGTGACGTGCGCGGCTGCCTCGGCAAAACCTGCAATGGCGGGGGCGTCGATGGTGCCTGAACGCACCGAACGTTCCTGACCTCCGCCGTGCAGGACGGGCGTCATATCTGCGGAGCGGGTGGCGATGAGGGCTCCCACCCCCATAGGCCCACCAATTTTATGCCCCGAAATGGCTAGGGTTGTCACCTGTGACTCTCGGAAGTTCACGGGTACCGCCCCGAATGCCTGCACCGCATCAGAGTGCATGGGAATGCCGTATTCGGCGGCAAGCTGGGCAATCTCAGCAATAGGCTGGATGGTACCCACCTCATTGTTCGCCCACATGACGGTCACGAGTGCAACATCCGCGGGGTTTTTGGCGATGAGTTCACGTACAGTGTCGGGGTGCACGAGCCCTTGCGCATCAACGGGTATCCACTCAATAACCGCGCCTTGGTGTGTCTCTAACCATTCGCAGGTTTCTTCAACGGCGTGGTGCTCAATACTGGAGACGAGGATACGACGGCGCGCGGGATCGGCGCTGTGACGTTTCCAGTACATGCCTTTGACAGCGAGGTTATCGGCTTCGGTGCCGCCGGAGGTGAATATCACTTCAGCCGCGTCGCAGCCGATGGCTTGGGCGATGCGTTCACGCGCGTATTCGACAGCGGCCCGAGCCTCACGCCCGGTGGCATGCAGGGATGAGGGGTTGCCGCCGGTGCGCATCTGCTGCACCATCGCATCAATGGCGGCGGGCAGTATATCGGTGGTGGCAGCGTGGTCGAGGTACACGCGGTTAGCGGTCATGGTGCTCCTGTGGGTTGTGTATTTCCCTATTCTAGCCGCCGTTGCATTATTGGGCGCGGAGTACTGGGCTGGTTTGCCGTGGGCTGAGCAGCCGGGGTGCACGCGCTACACTAGGGGCGTGTTTAAGATTCTGTTTTATACGCCGGAAATCCCGGGCAATACGGGCAATGCTATACGTTTAGCTGCTATTACGGGGGCTCAGCTGCACTTGGTGGAGCCGCTAGGTTTCACCTTTGAGGACGCGCATCTGCGCCGTGCGGGACTGGATTATCACGATTTGGCGGTGGTAACGGTTCATAAAACCCTTGAGGATGCGTGGGATGCACTGGCACCAGCGAGGGTTTTCGCGTTCACGACCACGGCGGCTACCTCATATGCGGATATTGCGTACCGCCCCGGTGACGTGTTCATGTTCGGTCCCGAGTCGGTGGGTCTGCCCGAGAAAGTACAGCAGGATGAGCATATTACGGAACGTGTAAAAATCCCCATGGTTCCGGGGCGCCGCTCCCTTAACTTGGCGAACTCCGCCTCCATTGCAGTGTTTGAGGCGTGGCGCCAGCACGGTTTTGCAGGCGGAAAAATTTAGCCCGTTCCGTTGTTAGCGGGCGGGGCTGACGCACACCAGCTCCACCCGCTTACGCCGGGCTCACGCGCGTTATTTCTGTTTCCGTTTGTGAATTTCCTGCACCGCCTGCGGGATGACAGCGAAAAGATCCCCGACGACGCCGAAGTCGGCGATCTCGAATATGGGCGCGTCCGCGTCCTTGTTAATGGCGACGATGGTCTTTGACGTATCCATGCCAACCTTCTGCTGGAGAGCCCCCGAAATACCCACGGAAACGTATAGTTCGGGAGAAACGCTCTTGCCGGTTTGCCCAATCTGAGTAGAGTGATCCAGCCATCCTGCGTCTGTGACGGCGCGGGTCGAGCCGATCGCAGCACCGAGTGCATCCGCCAGATCCTCAATGGGGGCTAAATTTCCGCCGATACCGCGGCCAGCAGCTACAACAATAGCTGCTTCTTCAAGGTTAGGGCGGGCAGATGCAGGCTTCTCGGTTATTTCGGTGATGCGCACCGTATCGTACTCGGGCAGAGTATAGGTGGTGAGTACACCCTCCCCCACCGCAGTGGGTGCCACCGCCGTATCTACCGAATTAGGGCGTAGGGTTACCAGCGGCAGACCTTCAACCCGCACGGTGCTGTCGTACTCGCCCGCCAAAACGTTCTTATGAATATTGAGCGCATCATCCACGTCATGAGCGCCCGTCACAACGCCTACAGAACGAGATCCCGCCTCGGAATTCCCGAGGCGCACGGCCACGCGCCCCAGAAGCTCAATCGAGTCAATATCATGCGAGGCAAGAACCACATCAGGACCAAACTCAGTAATAGCCTGTACGACGAGTTCCACGCGGGCAGCAGGCAACGCATCTGTCAAAGACTGCGCTGGGGCAAAGACACGTGCCGCGCCCTGTTCAGCGTAAAACTGCGCAATATCAGCGGAGCCTTGGGCGAATGTCAATACTCCCAGCTGTGTTCCGCCCTGTCCAATACCGGCGCACAGTCGTGCCAACGCCAGAAGTTCCCGGTCCACACCGCTGGGTTCGGTCGCAAAATTCGTTGTGCCGCCTATAACCAGCACACGGTATGCAGTCGTCATCGTTATCTCCTGTACTGGTTAAATAAGGTTTCGGGATGCCAAGAATTCGACCAGCTGTATGCCGCCGTCGCCTTCATCCACGATGGTTTCACCTGCGGTGCGTTCTTCCCGTGCCTGCGCTTCGGTCACGGTAACGGCCGATGCGCTGCCGCCGAACTTAGCAAGCTCATCCGCAATATCCGCTGCGTTCACGGTTGTAATAGGCTTCTTTTTTGCTGCCATCAGCGCCTTAAAGTTGGGGTATCGCGGAGTGTTCACTTGATCGGTCACCGCAATTAAAGCTGGCAATTCAGTTTCACAATGCTGCGAGCGAGCATCCAGGTCCCGGCGTGCCCTAACAGTTCGGCCCGCAATACTCAGCGACGCTACCTGAGAGATTCCGGTGCGCCCCAAAAGTTCGCTCACCTGAACGGGCACCAACGAAGTCTCACCTTCGGTTGATGCCATACCCGTCAGAATCAGGTCGAAGGTGCCGTGTTCCTGCTCGTAGGCGGAGAGCGCAGCGGCTATGATGCATGAGGTCGCCAGAGCATCAGCCCCTGCGAAAGCATCGTCGAGAATGTGTACGCCTTCGTGTGCACCCAGCTGCAGCGCACGGCGCAGCCCCTTAGAGGCATCTGCTGCGCCTAACGTAAAGGCGATAACTGCAGAATTCGCTGCATCGGTATTTTCCGCTTCGACGATCTGCATGGCGGCTTCTACAGCGTATTCGTCAAGCTCACTCATCACCGACTCGCTGCGGTCTACCCGCAAAGTATCGTCAAGTTTTTGTTCAAATTGGGTGTCTGGCACGTACTTGGTCAGTACGGCGATGCGATATGCGTTTTCGCTCACGCTCATCCTCCTGCGCCTTATGTGTGTGCGGCGCGTTTGTGGGGTTTAGTTAGGTTTGGCTATATTCTACCGTTTAGCGGGAACGATGGCACCTCTTCCGTGCGGTAACCCGACACAACCAGTGGCGCATGTTCTTGGCGGGAGCGTACCGGAACGGGGTGGGATATCCGCAATTGTCGCGGATATCCCACCCCGTTCCGGTACGTTAGTTAGGGCTTGCTGCTATTTTGAGTCTGAGTCACCCAGGGTCACCTGAATTTCTTTGACTTCCGAGCCTCGTTGCACCTTAAAGGTGGCTTTTGTATTCGGGGCCATGGAACGCACAGTACCGTTGAGCTCTTCGTCAGCTTCAATACGGTGCCCGTCTACTTCAACCACCACATCCCCCTTCTTCAGCCCGGCCTTATCAGCGGGGCTTCCGCTAGAGATATCGGTGAGTTCCACACCGCCTTCGAACAGCTTTGACTTGCCGTTGTCGGTGGTGGCGCCGGTGGTTTTCACACTCGCCCCTAGGTACCCGTGGGACGCTTTTCCTTTGGCAATAATCTCGTCAGAGATACGTTTTGCATAGTTCGAAGTGACGGAGAACGACATACCGGCTGCCGCACCACCATCGGTGCTGCGGTGCCCCTGTGTGTTAATACCGACCAGTTCCCCGCGGGTGTTCACAAGGGGGCCACCCGAGTTGCCGTGGTTAATCTCGGCGTCGCTTTGGATCATGGGGATATACGCGGTTTTCTTATTATCTGCGGGCATCACGCGGGAGGCACTGGCGACCACCCCAACCGTCACACTGTCACGGTGGTCATAGGGGGAACCGAGCGCGACCACCTGGTCACCGGGCACAAGTTTGGATGAGTCGCCGAAGGTAATGGGGGTTAACTCAAGCCCCTTGGGGTCAATCTTAACGACCGCAAGGTCAGATGCGGGGTCGGTTCCCACAATCTTCGCCGTGCGAACTGTACCGTCGTGCAGCCGCACCTCCACCTGATCAGCTTTTGTGGAGTCATCAGTAACCACGTGATTGTTAGTGAGGATATGCCCGTTAGTATCTAGAATCTCGCCGCTACCGGTGCCTGAGCCGCTGCCGACTTTTACGCTCACAGTCACAGTTGAGGGAAGCACCTTTTTGGCGGTTTCAGTGATTACCGTCGGGTCTGTAGAGTTCAGGTTACTGCTGCTTGTAGTGCCGGAACTTTTGGACGCGCTGGAACTGACGGCGCCAGAACCGCCACTGTTTGAGGCAGCAATACCGCCCCCAACCCCCGCGCCTACGCCAGCGCCGACAAGAGAAGCCAATAGAGCCGCTGTAAGGACCACACCAGTACTGTGTTTTTTGGGTTCGCTCGGCTCAGAACCGGGGCGCTCATTCTTGGGGTGCTCGTTCGCGTTATTACCCGAACCCGGTTGGTTTTGCGCGTAAGCATACTGCTGCTGGTTTTGAGAATAGCCACGGCTCTGCCCGTACTGTTGGTTGCTGTATTGAGGCGGGTACTGTGCACCGTTATAGCCGCTTTGCTGGCCGCCATAGCTCTGGTTCCAACCGGGCTGGGTCATGGGTGTTTCCTCTTTCGTCACGTAAGGTTTCTATCATTTATGTTTCGAGCGTGAAGCCGTTGCGGGGGTTGCCTCGCGGTAGCGTCGTTGTTCGCGAGCGCTTGTCCTTCTCAAGAGTAATGGGCCGTTCTGCACGAAAACGGAAGAATTACTATAAAGCCGCCCGGAGTTTGCTGGGAACTACCTGTGAACCATAGGGTGTTTACCTTTCATTTCTTACACCCTTGCTGCACAGGTGTCATTAAGGGCATATGCCGGAAGCGCCTACCACGCTATATTTTACGTTTTTTCGCCGCGTGCCGCAGCAGATTTTCCAGCGTTCCCACATATCATATAAATACCGATAGATACTAAATAATCTTATATTGGAGCATCGTATGAGAAATCTTGCCCACAAAACTCTAGCCGCCGTAGTAGTGGCAATAACACTATGTACCGGGCTTTTCGTGTCTGGTTTTGGCGTTTCTACGGCGCAGGCACAACCGGTGTTCAACGCATCTCTTGATCCGAAACGTCCCGTAATAGATAAAAGCGGGGCGCTTGATAACCTTGCGTCAGGGCTTAAAAACGAACTCACACAACAACTGGCCAGGGCTAATAGCCTACACGCAAAAGGTGCCTCCAGCGGTAAGGAATACAGCATCTTTATGGTGGTTGTTAACGGCACTGATTCTCTTACTCCGCAGCAGTGGGGCAAAGAATTCCTCTCGCATAACCACGCTCCAACGCCCTCTGTTGTGCTTGTGATTGATTCTTCTCAGCAACGCGGCGGTATTGCCAGTAATGACCAGGCATTCCTCACAGACAAAGGCGCAGACTTACTATATGTGCAAAACAACACCGATATCCGTAACAGCCCTAACCCTGAACTCGCTATACGGTTCCATGTAGGCGAAGGCTACTACGGTAGCGCAGGACGTCAATTCGCAAGTTTGCTATGGAATTTTCAGGGGCTGCAAAGCGATAGCGAAATCCCTGATTCGGTAACTGCAGAAGCCAATGATTTTACCAACGGCAACAATACGGTTCAGGTACTTATTATCGTACTTATAGTGATTGCGGCTGTAGTTATGATCGCCGTTGTTATTACGGTTATCTTCCTTCTCAGGCGACAGAAAAAACACGACCTTCTCCTATCACAAACCCACGCTGAGAAGATGCCCCACGGCATTCCACCGGCTTCAGCTTCCGACCCGCATCAAAACAGTGAAACATAGAAGTCACCCGGTACGAACCGTTCGTATCCTCACTACCCACATACTGGCGGTTAAGGGTCTTGTGAGGATATCTAACCCCTTTCCTATATGTTGGGGCACGCCGCTACGGATAAACGGTTAAACCGTAGCTGGGAGTTCCCTCAGAGCCGTCTTGGTGAACACCCGCAGGCAGTGACTATTTGTATTAGGCCGGTAAGATGGGAAGAAGGCGCGCACAGTGCGTGCCGTTGTTCTCGCGCTATGTTTATACGGGAGCGTAAGGTACCAGGAAGGGGCCCTCCTTTGACGATACTGTCTGAGCAGAATACGAGTACTCGACCGGCTGCTTTCTCACCCCGTGTGTGCCTCCGCCGCGTCCTATGTGTAGGCGCCTTAGCCTTTGGTGCAACCGTGCTGCCGGTGGCTGCCCCTCTTGGCGGGTCCTCGTTCGTTCTCCCATCTGCTTGGGCACAGGAGCCTATGAGCATCACCGGTACAACGGTGCTTGATAACACTTCGGTGCTGGGTAATACTGCCGATTTGAAGAAGAAAATCTCTGACCTTTCAAAAAACCATAAGGTCGATCTGCACGTTGTCACTATTAATAAGTTTGAGAACCCTTCATCTTCTAGTGAATGGGCAAAGGCGCTCGCGAAGAAGAATAATTGGGGATCGGCTGATGCGGTGCTGGTAATAGCTACAGAATCGCGGCAGGCGTACTTTATTGCCGGCAGTGAGAAGACTCTTTCTTCTGAGCAGCAGTCGAAGGTGTATCAGGACTATGTGAAACCCAAGCTGCAAAGTGGTGATTACAAGGGTGCAGCCGCAGCGGCTGTTGAGGGTATTGATGCGCAGAAGTCCGGTGGCTCTGGTGTGGTGGTTGGCGCCGTTGCAGTCGGTACGGCAAGTGTTGCGGCTGTTGGCGGAACATATCTGTACCGCCGCCGCAAAAAATCGGCTGAGGCTAAAAAAAGCGGGGTTAATAAATACGGGTACCCCACGGTACCGCAAGCCACGATTGAAGAGTTGCAAACCCGAGCGGGTGCTTCCCTTGTGCAGGCCGATAATACGCTGGTGCGTTCACGCCAGGAGGTTGAGTTCGCACGCGCCCAGTACGGGGATGCGCAGGTCGCCGAGTTTGAGAAGGAAATTGTGCGCGCCGACGAACTCATGAAAGCGTCATTCCACCGGCAGAAGCTTCTGGAGGATGATGTTCCTGATACCCCGGCGGAGCAGCGGGCATGGCTGGGAGAGATCATTGAGAATTCCCGCCAGGTCACTGAGATGATGCAAGCTCAGGAAGAGAAACTGTCTTCGCTTCGCAACCTTGAACATGATGCCCCCGCTGCGATTGAAAAGCTTCAGCTGGGCCTTCCTGAACTGGATCAGCGAATTGAGGCGGTACAGCGCACCTACTCGCAGCTGCAGGAGCGTTACCTGCCGAGTGCTCTCGAACCGGTGAAGGAAAACGTGGCGCTCATAGAAGCCAACCGTACCCTGCTGCAGCAGGAGCTTGACCAGGCTAATACACTGTTGGGTACTTCCCGTTCTGAGGCTGTGGTGCATCTACGTTCCGGCGAGGAGGCTGCCCAGCAGGTGGCTAAGCTTGCGGAGGCCGTGCAGAACCGCGCTAGCGAGTTGGAGACAGCCCAGAATAATCTGTCTACTGACCTGCTGAGCGTGCAGCGTGATATTGCGGAGGCCAAGAGCCTGGCCGCTTCGCAGAATAAGGATGATCTTCAGGCGGTTGCTGCGGGGATGGAAGCGGTACTGGGAGAGGTACGTCAGCAGTCAGAGGCACGCCCGAATGACCCGCTGGCCCTTAACGAGCAGCTGCGGCAGCTCACGAGTGAGCTGGATAAATCAATGACCTCTCTCAGGGCTGATCGGGAGCGTCAGCACGCAGCAGAGCAGAGTTTAGAGCGTGCTCTGCGTTCGGCGCGGGTGCAGGTTGATAGTGCCCGTGATTTTATTGGAAACCGTCGCGGTGGGGTGGGGTCGCAGGCCCGCACCTACCTCTCAGAAGCGGAATCGCATTTGTCTGAGGCACACCGGTTACGCACCACGAACCCGGCTTCCGCCCTTGATAGCGCAAACCGCGCTATTGCGCTTGCTACAGATGCGCAGAACGCCGCGAACCGAGATATGAACAGCTACTATGATGATCGTGGCGGTCGCGGAGGGTTCGATATAGGCGATAGCTCCCTAGCGAAAGGGATGCTTCTGGGCACCATTTTGGGGTCGCTGAGTTCCGGCTCCGCACACGGGCACTCTGGTGGTGATTCCGGTGGGTTCTTTGGCGGCGGTGGCTTTGACTTCGGTGGTGGCGGCTTCGATTTCGGCGGTGGCGGAGGAGACGGCGGATCGTTCTAGACCTCTGGTGTTTTAGGGTTTGCTCGCTCCTGCGGTGCTTCTTATATGGAGCGCTCACGCAGGTGTTTCCCAGCGATTTTTCAGATAGGTACTCGATAATAATGTGTGTGCGCGCACGGTAAGTGAGGAGGGAAGCCCTCCCCCGGTGTGGCCGCAGGATAAGGAATACAAATGGTAAAGCAGTCCATTTTCGGTCGTATTGCTCAGCTGGCAAAAGCTAACATTAATGCGCTTCTAGATGCGGCCGAAGACCCGCAGAAGATGCTCGATCAGATGGTGCGAGACTACACGAACAACATTGCTGAAGCTGAAGCAGCTGTGGCACAGACCATCGGTAACCTGCGTATGCTTGAGCAGGATCATGCTGAGGATGTGCGTGACGCCGCTGAGTGGGGTTCAAAGGCTCTAGCGGCTTCCAATAAGGCCGATGAGTTCCGTGCCGCTGGAGATGCCGCCAACGCTGACAAGTTCGATAACTTGGCGAAGATCGCTTTGGGCAAGCAGATGCAGGCCGAGAAGGAAGCTAAGACCGCCGAACCTCAGATTGCGGCTCAGACTGAGGTGGTTGAGAAGCTCAAGGACGGCCTGACGAAGATGCGCGCCAAGCTGGATGAGCTGAAGGCAAAGCGTGATGAGCTGAATGCACGTCAGAAGACCGCCGCCGCTCAGACCCAGGTGAACGATGCTCTGAAGGCATTTGACGTCATGGATCCGACCAGCGAAGTATCCCGTTTTGAGGAGAAGGTGCGCCGTGAAGAGGCGCGTGTGATCGGCCAGCAGGAGCTTGCAGCTTCCTCGCTGGATGCCCAGTTCAACGACCTTGAAGAGCTCGGCCGTCAGACTGAACTTGAAGCCCGCCTTGCGGCGCTCAAGAACAAGGGTAACGGCGGCGCTATCGACGCGTAAGTTACCTTTTTGACCCGATGGTAACGGGTGGGGTGGGGTTCCACGTAACTGTTTGTGGGCCCCACCCCTTATATGTGCCCGCATGATGCAGGCACCTGAGCTCCCAGCCGTAGTAGAACCGGCTTGGGTTACCTAAACCCGTTGAATCGTACTAGCTCAGGTTTGCGTAGCGGTATAGGAACGCCGCCATTGCGTTACGTTCGGTGGGTGCACCGGGACGGAATGTGCGGTCGGGCCATCCGGTGGTGATCCCCTTAGCCGCCAGCCACTGGATTTCCTTGTAGAACGGGTTGGAGGTGTTTACATCAGCAAATCGCTGCGAGCCGGGGTTGAATGCGGGTGAGCCGTTAAACCGGTAGAAAAACGCGGCCATTGCCTCCCTGCTGACTGTTTCGTGGGGACGGAATGTGCCGTCGGCCCAGCCGGTGGTAATACCCTGCTGGTACATCCACACGATTTCCTTATACGCGGGGTGCTGCACCGGTACGTCACGGAACGGTGAAATGGCGGGCAGGTTCACTTGCGGGGATCCAGCCAGACGGTACAGGTAGGCGGCCATGGAGGCGCGGTTCACCTTCGCGTGCGGGCGGAAAGTACGGTCAGCGTACCCAACCATTAGACGCTTATCGGAGTTCCAGCTGATTTCATTGTAGAAAGCGGTCCCCTCAGAAATGTCATTGTATCCGGCGCTCATGCGGTACCCGCCCATATCAAGGGACTGCGCCAGGATATGCGGCAGGTCGTAGTCGTGGTGCGAAAGGTTGGGAATGTACCGCAGCCGGGTGTTAAACCCTTCCTGGGTGTAACGGTTATAACCGGTTTCCACGGCGGTACGGGCGCTCCAGGTGGGCGGGTTTGTAGAACCAGAGGTGTCTTTCTCACCCACCCACCAGTACATGGGCTGAGATTTAATGTGCTGCGGGGCTTGGGTCTGCATGCCCGTGTTTGAGCCCCCAGCGACCATAATGGACCCGCCACCGGTTCGCCAGCTCCCCTGCCGGTCTGCATTCAGCTCGTATGTGATGAACTCGGCCCCGCCGGAGTAGCCCATCGTCCACACCCGAGAAGGGTCAATACCGGAATCCGCAATGAACTTCTGTGCGAAGCTGCGGAAGTAATCGCCATTAGCGTCTTGGTTTTCCCACCAGGTGATCCCATCGCCTGAGGCGTTCTTATCCGGTGAGATAACGGGCACAAACACCATATTACGGGCGTTAGCGATACGTCCCATTGCGGTAAGCATACCGTTATTAGGGCTGTGCACCTTGGAGTCTTTCGCTTCCCAGTAGTCGCCATCGACGTAGAAGACCACACCTACCGGCTGCGACCAGTCAATACCGTTAGCGTAGACATGATACTGGGAGCTCAGCCCGTTCGGGGCGGTGTAGCTGCGGTAGGTTCCCGAGGCAACAGCCGCCTGCGCGGGAACAGTCAGGGTGCTACCAATAATAGCGGGAATGGTAATGGCAGCAAGAGCCCCAGCCCGCACCTTGTTTTTAAGGTTCACGTTATTCCTTGGGTTCGTAGATATTAAGTTGTGATATGAACTTGTGTATGAGCTAACTAAAAAGTGAAATGTTCAGGTTCCGGTTCCGCCTCAAAAAGCGTCAGGCCCGGACTGCAAAGATAGGACCCAAAGGGAAACCGCACATTTCTAGTAGATAAAAGTACCAGTAGAACACGAGTCTGCAAACAACGCTGAAAGCAGCCTCATCGAAGCAGATCTGCGTCTTCGCTAGATAGTTACCTGCATGTATTCTTATCCATGAAATACAGCTTGAGGGTTTGGTAAACCTTCTGCTGTTTTAAAGTTTTGATACCTCGATAGATTTTCTTTAAACCTCAACTGCAGAAAGATTAAGGCCTGGTAAGGAGCCGTTGGAAGAGGAACGCAGCATGTGTGAGAAACAACACCGCGCGTTGCATATTTATTACCGATGGAAGAGAAGCTTCCAAAGGCATAAAACAGCAGGTCAGGGCCGCTACTGCTGTTCCAGTGACCGCCGTAGAAGGCCCGGTAAATCATAATCAAGATGCCCCTGCCCAGGCAGGCAATTACCATCTTTCCGGCCATCAAATCCTGCGTCGGTGTACCGCTTATACCCCTGGTTGGCAGCGTCAGCAGCACTCCACCTGGGCGGATTAGTTTTATGATCAGTATCGCTGCAATTAACCCACCAGAACATAGGTATGGGCTTAATGCTGTCGGTGGCTTCAATCCTTTTCTCAGCCCCGCCGCCACCAACCATAATGGACCCGCCACCGGTACGCCAGCTATTGCGGCGACTGGCGTTCAACTCATTGGTAATGAACTCGGCCCCGCCGGAGTAGCCCATCGTCCACACTTGAGAAGAATCAATACCGGAATCCGCAATGAACTCCTGCGCGAAGCTACGGAAAAAATCGCCGTTCTCCCCGATATTCTGCCACCAGGTAATACCATCGCCCGAAGAGTCCTTATCCGGCGAAATACCGGGCACAAAAACCATGTTTTTCTCATTGGTGATCTGCGCCATCTGCTGCATCGTGTTGCTGTCAGGGTTGTACACATTGGACTTATTGGAGTTCCAATAATCACCATCGAAATAGAAGACCACACCCACCGGCTGCGCTCAGTCAATCCCATCAGCATACACATGATATTGCGAGCTCATTGACCCGTTAGGGGCGGAATAGTTCAAAAACCTCCCCGAATCTACCTCCGCCTGTGCGGGAGCGGAGAGGGAGCCGCCCACAAGGGCAGTTACGGTCACAGCGGTAAGGCTGCAGCGGATCTTTGGATAAAAACGCATCTATCCTCCTGAGACCTTGAAGGGGTACTACCTGAGGTGCTTCACATATAACATGGGCCCAGCGCAAA
>ERZ773001.697-NODE-697-length-12509-cov-4.6133_pt1 | contig 12509 bp, 15 predicted proteins | sample MGYA00511673_ERZ773001 | MGnify/ENA primary metagenome ERZ773001 (study PRJEB29015, sample SAMEA2738091) | human oral metagenome | biome: human oral; feature: human-associated habitat; material: saliva | place: China | collected 2162 ... | reverse complement strand
AGTCAATGTGACAACCATTCTCGCAAATGACTCAGTATCAACACCATTGCCGCAGGAAAAAGCAGGTAAACAAATTTACTATATTTAACAAATCAATCAATCGAAAGGGGGTCACCAATGGTAGTTATTACAGATTATTCAGATAATCACAACAAAAATAAAATCGTCATGGATGACGGTGAAACTTTAAAATACATCGGCGATATTATTGCACATAAAAAGGTGCTACGACATTCTTTGTATATTATTGACAAAATGGAATTTTCTACTATCGATAGCGCCACATCTATCCATATTCCAATCGACTATAAATTTTCAAACAGTCGTGTTGAAAGTATTAGTGGTAACATTTATCCGACACCTGGTGGTGGTATTTCTACTGCAAAACCTAGTGATGCGGAGTTTGTAAAACATGCAAGGGAATATTTAGGGGTCACAATTGTCAATAGTAATGAGGAAGAGCACTATACCAAACTCATCAAATTGACAGACGCAATCGACCAATTATATCGCCAAAATAGTGTCTACAAAACAATTTTAGAAAATGACAAACCTGTTGAGTTGGTAGATATTCTATTCGCATCGACAAATCCAAGTGCGTGGATTCAAAAATTCTTGTTTGCAAGTGGGAATACGCAACAGCTAACATTAGTCGCAGAGGATTTATTGAAGGCATATCAACCGCCAAAAACCTACAACCCTGTAACAAGTGAGGAGCAGGTGGCTATGTTTTTGGACGTATCCAAACAACAACAGAATCAATTGAACGAACTTGTCAACGATGAATTTATTGACCGTATGAAAAATCATGAAGCTTATAAATTCGTAACCGACAAACTACAAGAAAATGGATTCGCTCTTTCTAAAACTCAACAGTTTAACAGTTTACAACATGCAGGATTGTTGTTATCACCTGATACACGACATGCTAAAATCCTATATAACCTTTCTGATATGGGTGCGGGTAAGACACTCATGACGGTTGAGAGTATTGTATTTGCACAAATTGTCAATTGTGATGAATTTATCAAAGAACTTGACAAATCAGAGAGAAAACCTCAAACATTGACACTTCCAAGTGTCAATATTATCGCGCCATTATTGTCGCTTGAATCTTCGTGGTTGGATACATTCCGAATTTTCTTTTATATTACACAGATAGATGACTCCCACTATACCTACAAGATTGAACGCGGTGGTTATGTATTTTCAGGTCATATTAATTTGTCAGGATTTACTGTCAAAAACGGTAGCCTTACTGTGCATACAACACTCCCTGCACCACCAACAGCTGCTTACCTCATTATTGATGAAATTCACCAATTATTAGCTCGTAATGTCAGACCGTCACGGTTTATTGACGCAGTAATGACACCAAACATCTACGCAAACTATCGCACATTTGTTTTGTCAGGTACGCTTGCCAACCTATCAACGGCTGAATGGTACCGATTTATTCAATTCATGTCAGTGCCACCTCGTGTGTGGGGACTAAACGCCACCCGCGCATCGGAAGTGAAATATAATATCGAGCACCATTACCGAAACCTTCAAAACGATTTGCACAAAATGGCGCAGTCACTGGAAACACAACAAAATCGGACACTTGATGATTTGAAACCAACAAAACCAATTCAAGTTCCAAAAATGACCAATAAGGAAATCGAATTCCAATTGAGATACGGGGCTGTTCAGGTTTCTGGTGACAAATTAACGTCTCAATTGACAAATAAGGTGGCTGAATTACAACCACTAGGTTCTGTATTGCCGTCTATTAACTTTGAATTATTCTATAAATTAGTAGGTCAAAGTGTTGTTACCGCCCAATCGCAACAAATTGCAGAAGAGTTATTTGGTGAGCAAGCGACGCAGCATAAAGCGCAAATCATCAAGACCGAATCACCATTGACTACTGATGACGTCAAACTCCTAAAACGACTTCATAAGATTGTCAAGGACGCGTCAATTTATAAGTCACAGGCGATTGCACGTAACTTAGCCAACGCTATTTTGAACTTGAATGACGGTTTGCAGAACAAATCTATTTATGATTTGTTGAATACATCAGCCGCGCATAATGGAAAATTCCTCGAATATTTGACAACGACTGACGTGAGTTTGTTAGAAGATTTGACAAAATCACAAATGATTAAACTACCAACTCTTGAAGATACTGAGAAATTTAAAATCCTCAAAGACCTTCTTGAAAAAGAGCCTGATGAGACATTTTTGATTGTTGTCAATACTCCGGAAGTTGCCATTCAACTATCCAAGGCTCTAGGTATTCCGTCACTAACGGTTAAAGAAATGAGAAACGAACTTAATTACCAAAATGCAATTGATGAGTTTTATCAAAAACATTCTGTTTTAATTGTTCCTCAGTCTATGATTAAGTCATCCCTAGATATCGTTCAAGCAAATCGCCTCATTCAATATCAACTCAACACTGATATTGCGGATATTATTCAAACGCAAAACCGTATCAATCGTATCGGTCAAACGCGTGAAACTAAGGCTTATTATATCGCTACGGATATTCTCCAAGAGAATATTATCAATCTTTTCCTAGAGACTTATCGAAACATCAAGGTTGCCCATAAGGGAATTGCCGAGTTGTTCGTTGATATGGATAAGCAGGTTGACGTCGTATCTGATTATCTATCGAATGCCTTCGACGCTATCGGTAATCAAACTAAACCAGAAGTTGCACAAGAACCGACGGTAACCGTTGATGGTGAAGTTATTGAACCAATTTTGGATACCGTTAATGTCTTAACTGACAACACCGTAAAAGGTGTCCATTATCAAAATCATATCTTAGTCCAAGCACCAACAGGTGAGACTCTGATTTTGGCAAATATCCAAATTCCGTGTGAAAAACCAAAAGTTGTGACAATCAATATTAGAAGAGGTGAATTGAGTGCTTAAATTACCAACTATTAACAATTTATCCATCTATTTAATTGGTACAGGTGGTACTGGCGGTTTCGCCTTTACCAACCTGGCCCGGTTATTAGCTGGTGCCAATGTTCCTATTTCTATTTGCGACGGTGATATTGTTGAGCCAAAAAATCTCAAACGTCAACAGTTTGGGAAGGCTGATATCGATAGTCCAAAAGCCCAAGCACTTGCTGATTGGGCTTCGCGTACAATCCTTGATTGTCCACCTATCGGTGTCATCAATGATTATTTGACAGATAGTGATGAATTTTTAGCCGGTATCTGTCTCTCTACACCCGACGACGCGGTTCCCTTAATCATTTCGGCTGTTGATAATGTAGCAACACGTAAACTCATCAATCAGGCTTTAGAAGATTTACCTGAATATATTGCCATTGACTCAGGTAATCACGACCAGGGTGGCCAAGTTGTCCTCACTACTAATCTAGAAGTTGTTGAATCCCAAGGTTTTGAAACACCAAAACCGGTCAAATTGGCTAATATGCTTCAAGTTTATCCCGAAATTGCAAACATTGATGACAAAAACCCAGGACTTGAACAGTCATGTGATGACGTTGTCGAAAGTGAACCACAAGCTATGATGGCTAATAGTCGAAATGGTGACATTATCGCAAATCTAGTCATGTCCATTATGGGTAATAAATCAATTGCGGGTAACGTTTTTGAAAGTTCGCTCGCTGATTTTAGTACAAAAGTACGAACAGTTACATTATAGGGGGTGCGAAATAATGTTATTGATTTTGTTAACCATTGTGACGGTAATTGGTGCATTTTTAGTCCTTTACGGAACTATAAATGCGAAGATTAAGTTCACTATTGCCGGCGGTGTTATAGCATTGGTGTCCTCATTACTGCTCATTTTTGTTAGTTTTATAACGAGGGGAGGGTGACATTATGTCTGTATTTTTGTCATTTCTATGTATCATCGGAACAACTATTGGATTATGGGCCGCGCTCCAAGGTGCCATACATGATAAAAAAGAGGCCATCTTTGCCGGTATTGCCACGGCGCTTACTATGATATTGTTTCTAGTCATACTAGCCCAGTCAGGGTGGTTGTCATGATTACCCTCTTATTAGTAGCCATATGCGTGGCATGGACTATGACTAGTGCATCTATCATATTGTATGGAATCATAATATGTGATAGAGAATGCATCGTAAGAGGTTGTTGTGCTATGTTTGTGGCGATATTGGCATGGACCATAGTGGTCATGGAGGGACTGTTATGATTGTCTCATTATTAATATTCACATGTCTAGTAGGAACTTCCCTCGGTGCATCCATAGTCTTGTATGGAATACTACAACGCAATCTAAAATACATTATAATCAGTGGTTTCGTCATGTTCGTATCAATCTTGTTACTAGTTATGTTAACTAAAGAAGGATTCCTTTGATGATGAAGTCACCAAACAATGGCACACCACAACTCGAAAGGATGCATTTATGAAAGACATTACTAGTATCACAAAAGGTGTCATCATGCACCAGGTAAACTGTCAAAACGTCATGGGTTCTGGTGTCGCTAAGGCTTTATACACCAAATACCCACAAGTGAAATCCGAATTTCACAAATTGGCAAAAACCCATGACACTCCACAAAAACGTTGTGGAGTGTTTCAACCTGTTGTCATCACTGACGAATTGGTTATTTGCAATAGCTATTCACAAATGAATTATGGTTTTGACAAAAACGTTCGTTATACCAATGAGACCTTGCTCGTCAACAATCTTCGTAGATTGGATGAATACGCCAAAGAACACCAACTACCAGCATATGTACCCGAGTATATCGGGTGTGGGTTAGGTAATGGTGACTGGGGAACCATTAAAGATTATATCGAAAATCAAACAGATATTATTATTGTTGGTAAATAGAAAACGGGTGCATAGGTGATTGCGCGTCACCATTGACAGCACCAAAACAACAGGTGATAAAGAAGAACTGGAGAAACTCTTTTGACAGCTATTTTCTTTAACCCTCAAATATGGTATAATAGATAAGAAAGGGGGTTTTGATGAACCCATTCAAAGCCTTTATCGAAACCATTCCCAAAACACACCGAGAGACAACTTGTTGGTCATTTCATGACGGTCAAATTTGGAAATACGACATTCCATTGAACATTCATGAATTTGATAATATTTTTAAAGTTGTCGCTCGCTACTTTAGGGAGTGGCAATTGTTTGCGGATTTGGAAGCTCAGGTACTAGTTGTATCCAACCTCGACTACGAGAATTACTACACACACTTCCCAACACTTACGTGCAACAGTGAACATTATAAGATTATTATTTTGCCCCAAATCAACACATCCACAAACACTATCATTGATGACTCTTATTGGTATAAAACAGTTAAAGGTCAACCTATTATGAGAATTCATTCACATCATAAGTGGGCCGCCTACCAATCCGAGACAGATTTCACAACTCTCAATTCTGGGACACTTGAAGTTGTTTTGGGTAATATCGACCAAGACGTCATCACTATTGCTTATTGGCTCACTCGTCATTCTGACGAATCAGTCAAATCTCACACTTTTTCAACAACTCTGTAAATCAGAAAGGAAACAAACATCATGCAAAAATTTTTCAACTTTAACAACGAAGAATACGTACTACCATTTGAACTTCACGAAGACGGCTCAGTTACTATCGAAGTGAACGGAACAAATATGGATTTCGCAAGCGTCCGTGAACTTGCCGAAAACTACGCACTCGCTCGTAACGTCAACACTCAACACTTGAAGAACTGGACACTTGTCGAAGACGGTGATAATTATGCGTTCGTTCTTCGCGCTGCAACAGCTGGGGTAGACTTCTTCGATATTGTACCAGAGCGACCAACACCTGCATATTTCATTGGCGACCTAGATGAACCAGAACCATACGACCAAGAAGATGAAGGTGACGAATTTGTATACGACACGCTAACCTCTGATGAAATTGAAACAGCTGGATACATTTTAGGTACTAATGACCCAGGTGTTATCGCCGCATCTGTAGAAGACGAAGATGTCCTCGCACGCGTACAAGACGCACACGAACTTATTACACGTGTTGGTCGCGGTAATTTCCGTTTTGGTATGGACGTCATCTATACACTTGACCAAATTCACAGCGGTGAACTACCAACCCAAGAAGTGGAAAAGGCAAATCGTCAATTGGTTGTGGCTGCACTAGCACGCCGTACCCATTTCCAAATCTTAGAAGTGAATGTGGCTACCGGTGGTACAGAAGATATCCAACGCGCGGTCAATGAACCATTCCGCAACACCGAATTGGTGACTGAAATTGACGGCCATTATGTGCTCTTTGTGAAATAAAAGGGTGATTTATCACCCTTTTATCTTCCTTCGTGAAAAGGAGAATTTATATGGCATTTGTCAAACTAACATTTACCGAAATTCAATCTCAAATTAAGATTGATATTGTAGTTCCGGACTATAATATTCAGGAATTCTACCTACATGATGTCACAAAATCTGCTCGTTATTATCGCGGTCATTTTGTGGAATCAGAAATTGTAAATAGTTGCTCTATTTCTGTGAGGACTGAACTACCTATCGCAGTGAGGGCTGAACTACCTATCGCACTTAGCGAATATGAATTCCTAAATGGTTACGAATTGAGTGAAATTTGTGTATATGACACGAATCGCGATAATGAACCAATCGTCCGCAGGCAATACACTGTTCGTCGTGAGCCGCTATGTAGCAATAGTTTCACGGACGGTGTGTTGACCATTAGCAAACCAAGGTCATATTAAACAAAAAGAGCAATGATTTTCATTGCTCTTTTTGTTTAATTGCGGTCTGAGATGACCCGGGGTTCATTTGGAGACCTCGTTAGGTGTGCGTCAATTCGAAGGTTGCTTCGATTGTACACTAAGGTGTGAGGTATCTATTCTTGACTCGGACAAGCAATGTAATAACGATTTCATCGTTATTAGTAACTTCCGAGCGACAATAGGTATTGCATCATCAACCTTGTGAATTAACAAATTGATTCCGAGGTTCCAAATGTTTTAAAGTTGTAGAGACTCGGTTTGAGAGTCCATATTGAAAAGCTCACGAATGAGACGTGCATTTTCTTCTAAATCATAAGGTAATTTCATGAATTCGTTATCACTTCTGAATTGTTCAGATGGTTTTGCGAATTCTTGTTGTGAGTCCACAATTAGTGGTCGACCAACACCTTCTGACGCCACTGCCAAGAACTGACGTTGTTCATCAGATAGTTTATTGTAACTCTCTTGTGTTGGATTCATAACCCCCTCATGATTTGTGATAATAGTTGGTATATCGATATCATAGTTGTCTAAGATTGGCGCCGGTTTTTCGAGACCAAAATATGGCAAGGTTTGCAACGTTTCATTAAACGTTAAAACATCCCCGTTTGCCGGGTCAATTGCCATAAATGCATTCGCAACTGAATCTTGTACAGATATTTCATCTGTAAATTCAGATGTCATCATGTCCTGATAAACTTGATGGGGTAGAGAATCAAGAGCCTCGGCAGTTACAAATTTAAACTGGCCGAGAACCCCATACATTTGATTCATAATACCTTCTGCGATAACATCTTTATCAGATTGTTCGCAGACATCATTAGCATAATCCAATAACAACGGGTAATCATCCAACCGTTCTTTGACACGCTCAACCGCTTGTGTATGGTTTAGTAAGTGTTCAACGGTTTGCCACATGATATTCACCCCCTACATTTGAATTCCTAGGTCCATAGAAGCGATAATGCTATCAATATCAATATCGTTATATGCATCCTGAGTTTCTGCCATTGTTGGTTTAACAGCGTCATACGTTTCGCGAACAGTTTCAACAACTTCTTGTTGTTCGACAACTGGTAATTCGTGGAAATCTTCATTTTGTGTAATGCCATACATCTCACGAAGTTGGTTCAGCTGTTCCATGAACGCATCCGCGCGTTTAAAAAGCGCGTCCATACTGGCCAAACGACCTTCCATTTGTGCGTTATAATCAGTCATGATTTACTCCTTTATTCTATTTATCTACAACTATTATATCATAAAAACTAAAAATATGCACATTGTTGCAAGAAAGGTGGTGACTATCATGCAGTATCGTATTTTGACAACCGGTTCACATGGAAATTCCGTACTCATCGATGACATTTTAGTCGACGCTGGACTCACACGTCGCAAGTTGGAATCAATGGTTGATATTTCCAAAATCAAGCATGTGTTCATATCACACAGGCACGATGACCACTGCAAGTTGCCGTTGATTCGCTACTTTATTACAGGTGGTGTGGACGTATATTTACCCAGGGGGGTACTTGAAAAAATCCTAGATGAGGGAATTTTAGACCCACTCACCTACGAAAACGTGCATCCCATTGTTGGAAGGAAGACATTTCAATGCGGTGACCATGTAATCACAACTATCCCCCAAAAACATTGGGATATCATCAATTACGCCTTTGTTATTGAGGTTGAAGATGAGCGTTATTTATATTCGACGGATTTGGATACATTATCACCATCTGATTTGGGCGACGGTTTACAAGATTTGGGGCTATTCGATGTCATTTTTCTAGAAGGGAACTATGATGAGGAATGGTTGCGTGAATACATTATATCGAGCATTCGATTTTTAGATGACGGTTTCAACTTTGACGCTTTGACGTCAGATGAATTAAATTCATGGGTAAGAAAACACTATCAACAGTTGCCAAAAGACATGGCTGGTGGTTTATTCAGAGCTGTGCAAAATATGCGACATTTGTCCAAACAACAAGCTCGTGCATATGTCCAAGACCATTTAAAGGAAAATGGTAAGTATTATGAAATCCACCGCTCAAGTATGTTTTATGAGCGACCAAGTGATTGGCAAACAAGTGGTCTATCACCAACAGAATGGTAAGAAAGGAAATTCCAATGACAGACAAACCTTATGAAGTCTCATCTGGTACCTGGGAGGCTATTCAAACCGAAGTAAATAAGTTATTACCCGCCATAGAGCGTGGTGATAATTTGACACCTGAAGATGTCAAAGAGGTTAAAAAATTAGTAACTCTAGTTGAAAATGCATCAAAGGCTTATAATAAGGCACTGAAACAGTCGTTTACCGCCTACAAGCAAATGTTGAACCAAAAATTGACTGAAATCGGATATCCCACCATTTCATCTTATATTGAAATGCGACGCAAGGAACAACAAACCGATATTTCAAACCGGTTAACTGCAAAAGTTGCACGGTTTACGGAAATTGTCCATGCCGAATTGGATAAGACGTCAATTATCAAACGCACTCAATTTGTTGGCCCAATCCCATCACAAATGATGACTTTATTCCCAAAAATAAATTCAGGAGCGGTTTCCAACGAAATTAAAGATTGGACATCAATTGAGACAATGGTGCGCACCCTGATTCAATATGCAGATGAACAGGCTATTGAAATGGTTACTATTTTACCATTGACGAGCATTACCGCGCAAACGTTTGGTTCATTTTTCAAAACTGGCGACCGGGAGTTACTAAAAGATATCAAGGAAATTCTCAAGAAAGACCAGGATTGGTTAATCAATAGACAAGTCGCATTAAGTATGACGGATGAACCCGCCATGCTCAATATGTTGGATGGTATTCTACATAGTAATGAGGCAGACAAATTATCGCAAATTCGTAGGCTGTTAACAATTTGGGATACAAGACATCTCTATAAATAATAGAAAGAAATAGGTATATTCATGACAGAATCAAACGTATTCAATCAATCATTTGACGATTTGTTGGCACAAGCAGGTGTCGCAGGTGGCGTGACAGACGCGAAACCAGCAGAAAAAGAGGCTGTGAAGGCTGAATCCACAATCATGAGTTTTGATGATATCCTTCAACAAGAAGGTCTTGAAGACGTAACAAACAATCCATCCGCAGTAAGCACACCGGTGGAGTCACCAGACATTACTGAAGAGTATCGCGTGACAACTGATGTGTTCGGCGAAAACGACAAGCCAAACGATGTTCCAACATTCGATGAATTAATGGCTCAAGCAGGTGGGGTTTCTGAACCAAAACCAGAACCAACAACTGAGGCACCAAAACAGGAAGTTGCTGGCATTCCAACATTCGATGACCTAATGGCACAAGCAGGCGCACTCGACGTAAAACCTGAAGTCAAGGAAGAAGTGAAACCTGAAGTTAAGGAAGAAGTGAAACCTGAAGTTAAGGAAGAAGTGAAACCTGAAGTTAAGGAAGAAGTGAAACCTGAAGTTAAGGAAGAAGTGAAACCTGAAGTTAAGGAAGAAGTGAAACCAAAAACAAAACGTACACGTTCCCGAACAAAAACGACAACGGAACCTTCTGAAGGCCTCATTGATAAGGACACCGTTGATGAAATCAATGCAACTATCCATGGGATTGTTCGAAACGCAGTTCGTAGTGCCCTCAAAGACGCGATGGCGGAACTGGCGAAGGCTTTTGAATAGGATACGGGTAAAATCAATCACCAAATAATAGAAAGGAGGGTAACCAATGCAGTATAATGAAGAGCAATTGGCCCTCATTAATGCCCCGATTGATGAAATCGTCATCGGGGCGTCCGCTGCCGGTTCGGGGAAATCAACCACCCTTGTGGCAAGGGCTAAGCACATTCTGGAGTCTTACCCATCAGGTAAAGTTATGCTCATTTCTTTTACGCGAAACGCTGCAGAAGATTTGCGCAATAAGCTCAAAGAGGCCTTACCCGAAGACGCAATGAGACGTGTTATCACGGGTACCTATCACTCTATTATGAGTAAATTCATTCGCGATAAGGCCGTTGAAGTTGGGTTGAACCCAAACTTTTCAATTGTTGATGAATCCTCAACACTAACTATGTATCGACGCCTAGTCGAAACCAAAACTGAATTTGATGACCTTTTTAGATATTGGACATTATCTTCAGATGATTACAATGATGACAAAAAATTAGGAAAGAAGGAATACAATAGAATTGCACAAACATTAAGTTTGATGATTAACAACGCTAAACCCGAACAACTATTGACCGGTCAATTTGACAAGGATTTATTCAGACGATTGTCAGCCGGTGATTACAAATTTGGAAGTCTTGATTATTCACAACAACGCGCTGTTGTGGACGCTTTATACACCTTGTTCAAGGATTCCATTCTTCATTCGCGTGAGACAAATGTCATCACCTATGATTTGATTTTGTTTATTGGATATCTAATGGGTACCAAAGGATTGCTTGATTCATTTTCACAATCAATTATCCATACCATTGTCGATGAGTTTCAGGATTCCAACTATATCCAGGACGCCTGGGTTAGGCAGGTTGCTGGTGAAAAATTGACACTTATTGGCGACGTTGACCAATCAATCTATTCCTTCCGTGGTGGTAGGCCATCAATCATGGATGCTTATACTACCCAATATCGTGTTTATAACCTGTCTCGAAACTACCGCAGTCTACAAGAAATACTAGATGTGGGAAATCGCATTATTGCTCTCAATACAGAAGGGAAGGCTAGTCGTAAACCGATGGTTGCCAACCGCAAATCGGCTGCTCTGACAGGGTTGACATGGTTTGAGACGATGGATGATGCATCTGAAGCCGACCATATCGTAAACGTCATAAACACACTTCATCAAAATGAGGTACCATATGAAGATATGGCTATTTTAGTGCGTTCGCGTATGGCATTGCCAATTCTCAATCAAAGGTTGCAATTAGCCAACATACCGTTGAATGATACGACCAAATTTGCAGATTTTATGAAGTCTGAGGTCATGGTTGATATGATGAACTTCTTGAAGATTTTCACCAATCCGAAGGACATCTATGCGTTTATGGCGACACTCGACAGACCAAAACGAGGTATTGGTCCAGTTGCGTTAGAAAAGTTGGAGTCAGCTGCTAAAGCGCATGACCAATCAATTGTTGAGTTCATTTTATCAGACAATATTAATGAACTATCACCAGCTCTCAAGCACAAGGTTAGTGAATACAGCACAATTTATCGAGAATTACTAGACCATAATAAGGATTTGTCCCTGCAAGAGGCGGTAGAATATCTTCTCGATAAAACTGGTTATCTAACCTGGGTTAATAGTCTCAAGAATAACGAGACCACACTTCGCCATATTGACATGCTTCATCAAGTTGTCAACGATTACGCGGAGCAGTTTGCTGAGGAGCAAGGTGATAAGGAGTGGACTCTCTTTGATATTGCGAGTAACTTCACCTTCGAAATGGCCTCAGCCATTAAAGAGGAACATCCTGAAGGTGTAACCATTTCTACCATTCACGGCGCCAAAGGACTCGAGTGGAAGATTGTATTTGTTGTGGGTATTGAAAAGGGTGTATTTCCGATGACAGGTAACCCCGATGAATTACAAGATGAACGTCGTCTCATGTATGTCGCAACAACACGTGCTAAGGATATGTTGCTCTATTATACGACACGTAGTAGGACAACAAAACCAGGTAACGAATTGGAACCATCCACACTAATTGAAGAAACAGGATTAACCCCTAAACTCATTTAGGGGTTAA
>ERZ773001.696-NODE-696-length-12522-cov-13.0325_pt1 | contig 12522 bp, 8 predicted proteins | sample MGYA00511673_ERZ773001 | MGnify/ENA primary metagenome ERZ773001 (study PRJEB29015, sample SAMEA2738091) | human oral metagenome | biome: human oral; feature: human-associated habitat; material: saliva | place: China | collected 2162 ... | reverse complement strand
TACAACGTAGCGCAGTCGCTGACCTTCCCTGCTTATACGCAGCTTGACCTCGGTGCTTCCTATCGTCTGCCCGCTGGCTTCGGCATCGCTGTACAGGTGCGCAATGTCCTCAATGCAAAGAACTACACCTCGGTGCTGAACGGTACGCAGCTCTTCCCCAACGAGCCTACCAATGCGCTGGTGACGCTGAGCTACAAGCTGTAAGCATCACTGCTTAGCAAATACCCTACGGGATAGCCCCCGCTCGCAGACGAAATGACGTCTGTGGGCGGGGGCTTCTCTTTGTCTTTGGGGTAGGGGAAAGAGGGGCTTGTATGTAAGGCGGTACGGACAGCTCTGCGGGGGTGTGGTGCGAAGCTGTAGTCGTTCGTGCGCAAAGCAGTCGTGGTTTGAGGCTGTTGTGGCAGAGTCCTGTCCTCTATTTAGAGTGCTAAGGCATCGCACGCCCAGCTCCCCGATACACCTCTCCGAAGCGATATGCAAGCTCTTCGCTTTATCGTGCGTATTCCTCTTATCCAGCGGAGGGAAAAGCATCCTTCTCGCGAAGAAAAAAGCGCCTTTCCGTAGTGGCTTTCTTCTATCTATGCACGTAGTCTTAAAGACCAGACACGTAAATCCAAATATCCACGTACGTAGATATTAGAGCCACGTACGTAGTCCAAACTTATCTGCCACTCGTCCGCAACTTTTATCCCTATGCGGAGCAACAACTTAATATAGGTCGCTGCACAAAGCTATATAGCTTTCTTCGCCATCCTATATAGCTCTAATATCCCTATTCACTATTGCTTGATACCACCGACCACTATTGGTGCGTAGTGCCCCCTCAAGTTTGTCGCTCCGCTTACCCCGCGTCCTCTCTAAGGGGCTCTCTTGTTCGATTGATTTAATTGCTACCTTTGCTCCGAAGGTTGTCTTCACTTGAGAGAGGGCGCGCAATCGGCCTCTATTCTTATCGGTATCTCTGTGTGCCTATTCTCTCTATGTGATACCAGCCTTCATCAGATCAGCGAATCAAATACATATAACCTACATAACTTAATGGAACTATGAACCGAAGAATACTCAGCTTCTGTGGGCTCCTATTGGGGCTACTCTTCCTCGCCAGCAGTTGTAAGAGTAAGAAGGACACGCCTCGACTCCAACTCTCATCAGTAGAGCTTCGTCAGACGGCCTGGTATGGGACTTTGGAATATAAGAACCCCAAGCGTGACAACTATTCTGTTTACCTGAACTTCCTCTCGGACTCAGAAGTGGAGGTTATTGCTGACGATTGGATAGATCCTACGTACTCCCATGACGTGCAGGTTCGCTATTACTATACGATAACGGATGGCATCTTCACACTAAAGGCTCAGGTTAATCGTGAACTTCATCCCCAGATGGATCAAGACACATGGTATCTGATCCGAAAGGAGCCGTCTCTATTGGTCTTCCAAGCAAATGCAGGGAATCCAGATCGTGAAGCCACGCTGACCCTTCGTAAACAGCTTTAGGCCTTCCTATCTACGCATTATAAACCAGCGCCCCCACGTAGCGTGTATCTATGGTACACACTACGTGGGGGCGCTCTCTTTTACGTTACTTCTATAGAGAGGTGGGAGATGCAGTGAAGTAGGATGGCACGCATAGAATCTGCGTCGATGGAAAGCTGTATCTTTGTATCAATTTTTGAACTACCTTGGGATGGGGTGTAGCCGCACTCGGCCCGTCGCTCCTCCCGACGACGATATAATATAGACGCTGTATGAGCCATAAGTTCCCTGAATACGATAACCTCCAGCTCTCGGGGGTCAATAAGAAGGTGCTGGATCAGTGGCAGGAGGAAGACCTCTTTGCCCGCACGCTTGCCCTGCGCGAAGGCGCGCCCTCATTCGTCTTCTACGAAGGGCCTCCCTCGGCTAATGGGATGCCTGGTATTCACCACGTCATGGCGCGCTCGATCAAGGATATCTTCTGCCGCTACAAGACGATGAAGGGATTCCGCGTCGACCGCAAGGCCGGCTGGGATACCCATGGTCTGCCCGTAGAGCTCGGGGTCGAGAAGGCCCTCGGTATCACGAAGGAAGATATCGGCAAGAAGATCAGCGTCGACGAATACAATGCTGCTTGTCGCCGTGAGGTGATGAAGTACACGCAGGAGTGGGAGCAGCTCACCCGCCTCATGGGCTACTGGGTGGACATGGATCACCCCTACATCACCTACGACAACCGCTATATCGAGACCCTCTGGTACCTCCTCAGCGAGATCTATAAGAAGGGCCTCCTCTATAAGGGCTACACGATCCAGCCCTATTCGCCTGCTGCAGGTACGGGGCTGAGTACGCACGAGCTGAATCAGCCTGGGTGCTATCGTGATGTGAAGGACACGACGTGCGTCGCACAGTTCCGCATCATCGACCCACGTGCCGAGCTGACGGGCCATGGTGAAGCCGTCTTCCTCGCTTGGACGACGACCCCCTGGACGCTGCCCTCAAATACGGCTCTCTGCGTCGGTCCTGAGATCGACTACGTAGCCGTCCGCTCCTTCAACCCCTATTCGGGTGCGCCTATCACGGCTGTGGTAGCTCGTGCACTCCTGCACACGCTCTTCAGCAAGGAGCACGAAGGTGAAGAGGCACTCGCAGCCTATCAGCCTGGCGACAAGAAGCTCCCCTACGTCATCGTCGGCGAGTGGAAGGGTAAGGACCTCGTAGGCATGCGCTATGAGCAGCTTCTCCCCTGGATGCGTCCCGATGGGGATGCCTTCCGCGTCATCGCTGGCGACTTCGTCACCACGAGCGATGGTACGGGGATCGTACATATCGCACCTACCTTCGGTGCGGACGACAACAAGGTGGCTAAGGCCAGCGACATCGCAGGGCTGACCGTCCTCGATCGTGATGGCAATGTGCGCCCCATGGTCGATATGCAGGGCCGTCTCTTCCGTCTGGAGGATATGGATCCCGCCTTCGTCAAGGACTTTGTCAACGTAGATATATATAAGGAGTTCGCAGGGCGCTACGTCAAGAACGCCTACGACGACACGCTCACCGATCAGGATGAGACGCTGGATGTGACTATCGCACTGCTGCTGAAGGGCGAGGGTCGTGCCTTCAAGATCGAGAAGCACGTACACTCCTATCCCCACTGCTGGCGTACGGACAAGCCCGTGCTCTACTACCCGCTGGATAGCTGGTTCATCCGCACCACGGCTTGCCGTGAGGAGATGATGCGTCTCAATGATACCATCAACTGGAAGCCCGAGAGCACCGGTACGGGTCGCTTCGGTAAGTGGCTGGAGAACCTCCAGGACTGGAACCTCTCGCGTAGCCGCTACTGGGGTACACCCCTGCCTATCTGGCGTACCGAGGATGGTCGTGAAGAGATCTGTATCTCATCCGTCGAAGAGCTCTACCACGCCATCGAGCGCTCGGTAGAAGCTGGCTTCATGACGGCTAACCCCTGGAAGGACTTCACCCCAGGGGTATATACGCAGGAGAACTACGATAAGATCGACCTGCACCGTCCCTATGTCGATGATATCATCTTAGTCTCGCCCTCGGGTAAGCCCATGCGCCGTGAGACGGACCTCATCGACGTGTGGTTTGACTCGGGTGCTATGCCTTTCGCACAGCTCCACTATCCCTTTGAGAATAAGGAACTGCTCGACAGCGGTCGCGCCTTCCCCGCGGACTTCATCGCCGAAGGGGTGGACCAGACGCGTGGGTGGTTCTTCACGCTCCACGCTATCGCTACGATGGTACGTGGTACGAATAGCTACAAGGCGGTCATCTCTAACGGGCTCGTGCTCGATAAGAATGGCAACAAGATGAGTAAGCGTCTGGGCAACGCTGTCGATCCCTTCGAGACGATCGAGAAGTATGGCTCTGACCCCCTGCGCTGGTACATGATCAGCAACTCGTCGCCTTGGGACAACCTGAAGTTCGACGTCGAGGGTATCGATGAGGTACGCCGCAAGTTCTTCGCGACGCTGTACAATACGTATCAGTTCTTCGCGCTGTATGCTAACCTCGATGGCTTCGATCCTACGGCTCGTGAGGAGCTCCCTTACGCTGAGCGCCCCGAGATCGACCGCTGGATCCTCTCTACGCTCAATAGCCTCATCCTCGAGGTCGATAGCGATCTGGAGGACTACGAGCCTACGCGTGCCGCTCGTGCTATCGGTGACTTCGTCTCCGAGCAGCTGAGCAACTGGTACGTGCGCCTCTCTCGCCGCCGCTTCTGGGCTGGTGAGATGACCACGGACAAGCTCTCCGCCTACCAGACGCTCTACCGCTGTCTGGTCACGGTGGCTCGCCTTATGGCACCCATCGCACCCTTCTACGCTGACCAGCTCTACCGCGACCTCACCAGCAAGGGCACCAGTGCCACGGAGCACTCAGTGCATCTGGCTGACTTCCCCACCGCTTGCCGTGAGGAGATCAACGAGAGCCTCGAGCGCAGCATGCACCTCGCGCAGAGCATCTGCTCGATGGTGCTGGCCCTGCGTCGTAAGGTCAATATCAAGGTGCGTCAGCCCCTGCAGCGTCTGATGATCCCCATCGTCAACGAGGCCGACCATCAGGCTATCCTGCCCGTCGTGCCCCTCATCCTCAGTGAGGTGAACCTCAAGGAGCTGCAGTTCGTCACCGACGGCGAAGGAGTGCTCGTCAAGCGTATCAAGCCCGACTTCAAGAAGCTCGGCCCACGCTATGGCAAGATCATGAAGGCTATCGCTGCTGTGGTGGCTGAGTTCACACAAGAGCAGATTGCTACGATCGAGCGCACGGGCCAGATCGACTTCACGGTCGAAGGGGCTCCTGTGACGATCCTCCGCGACGACGTCGACATCTATTCAGAGGATATCCCTGGCTGGCTCGTGGCCAACGAAGGCACGCTGACCATCGCTCTGGATATCACCGTGACCGATGAGCTGCGCCTCGAGGGTACGGCTCGTGAGCTGATCAACCGCATTCAGAACCTGCGTAAGCAGAGCGGCTTCGAGGTCAGTGACAAGGTACGCATCCTCCTGCCCGAGGACGAAGAGCTCCACCGTGTGCTCAGCGTCTACTCGGCTTATATCGCTAAGGAGGTGCAGGCAGTCTCCATCGAGGAGCAGACGGGCTTCACACCCACGCTGGAGCTTGATCTGGACGAACGTATGATCCCCATCTATATAGAGAAGGCAAACTAACACACGGGCAGGGCGGGTGTACTCTTCCGCCCTGCCTACAATTCAGATAACTATACAATGAGTGACCAGAAGACTTCCTACACAGACGAGGAGCTCCAGGAGTTCCGTGAGCTTATCATGCAGAAGCTCGAGCAAGCTATCCGCGATTACGATCTCCTGCGTGAGAGTGCCGTCGACTATCAGAGCAATGACGTAGCCGACACACAGCCCACCTTCAAGGCAGTCCATGAGGGCGCTGCTTCCCTCTCCAAGGGTGAAGCAGGTCGTATGGCTGAGCGTCTGCTGAAGTTCATCCACAATCTCCAGGCAGCCCTGCGCCGCATCGAGAACAAGACCTACGGCATCTGCCGCCAGACCGGTAAGCTCATCCCCAAGGAGCGTCTGCGCGCTGTGCCTCATGCTACGCTCTCTATCGAGGCGAAGCTCCAAGAGAAGAAGTAAGCCCCCACGCGACTGATGACAAGAAGCTCCAAGACGACCCTCTGGACGACGGCGTTTATCGTCCTCCTACTCGTCATTGACCAGGCCTCGAAGATCTGGGTCAAGACCTCGATGGTCGAGGGGGAGATGCACGAGATCACCTCGTGGTTCAAGATCTACTTCGTCGAGAACGAAGGGATGGCCTACGGGATCACGCTCGGTAGTAAGCTCCTTCTGACGCTCTTCCGCATACTGGCGATGGGTGCAGGGGTGTACTATCTGGTGCGTCTGCTGCGCCTACGTCGCTTCTCACTCGGCTTCTGCCTGACGCTTGGTCTAGTCATCGCTGGTGGACTTGGGAACGTCATCGACTGCCTCTTCTACGGGGAGATCTTCTCCACGAGCCGCGGGGCCGTGGCACAGCTCGTCCCCTGGGGCGAAGGCTACGGCACCTTCCTGCATGGCAAGGTGGTCGATATGCTTTACTTCCCCATCATCCAGACGACTTACCCCTCGTGGAGTCCTATCCATGCCGGTGAGCAGTTCGTCTTCTTCAGCCCGATATTCAACTTCGCTGATGCCTGCATCTCTGTAGGTGTGGCGCTCCTGCTCCTCTGCTATCGCCGCACGTTCTCCACGGCGCTGGATACCCTCTTCCCTTCAAAGGATAAGGATACGTCTACGGAGACTGATACGGAGGAATAGCTTAGTCGTCTTGCCCTATGTCGTCTCGCTTCACCCTGCCCCATCTCAGCCTACTGAAGGCCCTCCTGCTGGCGCTTCTCCTTGTCGGGGGGAGTGCCTGTGGTGGCTCTAAGGGGAAGTGGAAGCAGATCGACCTCAAGACGGTCAAGGAACTCCTGCCTGAGATGCTCACGGCAGAGGCTTCCTTCAACCAGCGAGGCCTCGAGGACAGCCTGCGTATCGTGGGCTTCCAAGCTATCCTTAGCCGCTATGGCTATACGCTGGCCGACTGGGATAGCTCTCTCGTCTGGTACGGACGCCATCAGATCGTCGAGTATCAGAAGCTCTATGAGCACGCTGCTCTGGTGCTGGAGTCCCGCCAAGCGACGCTGCAGGTACGTGTCGATAGCCTTGACCGCATCGAGCGACGTCGCAGCCTGTGGGCGGCGCACGATATTGACTCGGTGAACCTCCTACGCGATAGTGCCAGCCGCTACCTCGCAGGGAGCTATGTCGAGCGCTCCTTCGCTCTCGAGCCCAGCGTCAGCTATACGGGCGGTACGGAGCTCCGCTTCATCGTCCGTGTAAGCGGGGCATCGCCCTCAGCGCTTCAGCTCCAGCTCCGCCTGCAGTATGCGGACTCTACGCAGCAAGCCGAGACCCTTCCCTCCCTACATCCTGGCCTCAACCAAGTCGCCATCACCATACCCAGTGGTAAGACGATGCGTGCGGCTTATGGGCTGCTGCGTGGTCGCCTGCCGAAGAGTAAGAGCCCGCTCTTCGTCGTCGATAGCTTCAGCCTTGTCCGCTATACGGGAGCTGCCCCCGAGCCTACACCTGCTCCAGCCGACGAGCCTCAGGCTGAGGAGCCCGCAACGGAGCTCTCCGATGACGACGGCATCACGGCGCTCTAACCACTCCCCATGTCCCGCTCTCCCCAGCCTCGCTATGCCAGTCACCACCTGCGTCTCGGGCGCTGGGTCGCTCACTCGGTCCTCATCGAGGAGCACTCGCCAGGGAGCTTCATCTTAGCTCCCTTCGTCGGCGAAGGAGAGCGCACGATATTCCTTTCAGGTACCATACATCTCATTTCCCCCACCTGCCCCTTGAGTGAAGGGGGACCTCTCGAGGCTGATAGCCTCACCCTCCTACAGCAGGAACTCAACAGCCACACGGGCTGGACGCTCCAGCTCCCATCCGACGATGGGCGATAGTCGCATCAGCATCCACACAACAAGCATATCACCATAGCACTATGTCACACGAATCAGTACGCGTTCGCTTTGCTCCCAGCCCTACGGGAGCGCTGCATATCGGCGGTGTCCGCACAGCTCTCTATAACTATCTCTTCGCGAAGGCTCACGGCGGTGAGCTCCTTCTGCGTATCGAGGATACGGATAGCCAGCGCTTCGTCCCAGGGGCGGAGGCTTATATCATCGAGGCCCTCGAGTGGCTCGGTATCCGCTTCGACGAAGGCGTGAGCTATGGTGGGGACTGCGGCCCCTATCGTCAGAGCGAGCGCCGTGATATCTACCGCAAGTACGTCCAGCAGCTCCTCGATGCGGGTAAGGCCTATATTGCCTTCGACACGCCCGAGGAACTGGAGGAGAAGCGTAAGACGGTAGCGAACTTCCAGTACGACGCTACGACCCGTACCTCGATGCGCAATTCGCTCGTCCTCCCACGTGAGGAGGTCGATGCTCTCATCGCAGGCGGTGCGCAGTATGTCGTCCGCTTCCTCGTCACGCCCGATGTAGAGGTCGAGGTCGACGATATGATCCGTGGGCGCGTGACCTTCAATAGCTCCGTCCTCGATGACAAGGTACTCTACAAGAGTGCTGACGACCTGCCTACCTACCATCTGGCGAACATCGTCGACGACCATCTGATGCGTATCACCCACGTCATCCGTGGTGAAGAGTGGCTGCCCAGCGCACCGCTACACGTGCTTCTCTACGAAGCTTTCGGCTGGCGCGACACGATGCCCCGCTTCGCTCACCTGGCACTCCTCCTCAAGCCCGAGGGCAACGGTAAGCTCAGCAAGCGTGACGGCGACCGCCTCGGCTTCCCTGTCTTCCCCCTGCGCTGGGTCGATCCCAAGACGGGTGAGGTGTCTTCTGGCTACCGCGAGAGCGGTTACCTCCCCGAGGCTGTCGTGAACTTCGTCGCACTCCTCGGCTGGAACCCCGGTAATGATCACGAGGAAGTCATGAGCATGGAAGAGCTGATCCGCTACTTCCGTATCGAGAAGTGCAGCAAGGCTGGCGCTAAGTTCGACTACGAGAAGGGCAAGTGGTTCAACCATCATTATATCCAGACCTCCAGCAATGAGCGTCTGGCTGCCCTCCTGCGCCCCAGCCTCGAGGCTGCAGGCATCACCTTCGACGCAGACTATGTAGCTCGCGCCATCGGCCTGACTAAGGAGCGTGCTCAGACGCTCCTCGAGCTTGAGGAGCAGATCGCTTACTTCTTCACCGCCCCCACGGCTTACGATGAGAAGACCGTGAAGAAGCGCTGGAAGGAAGACAGCGCAGCCCAGCTCACGGAGCTCGCAGCACTCCTCTCCACCCAGCCTGAAGATCTCCCCAGCGAAGCGACCGAAGAGGTCGTCAAGGCTTGGATCGAGGAGAAGGGCTATGGCCTCGGTGCGGTGATGAACTGCTTCCGTCTGGCACTCGTCGGTGCTGCTAAGGGCCCCCACCTCTTTGATATCACCGCACTGCTCGGCCGTAGAGAGACCCTCCAGCGTCTGCAGCGTGCTATCGAAGTCCTGGGCTAAGCGGGTCGTACCCACTGCATGAATCCTCTCTATAGCATAGCTGGTATAGCAGCCTCGGCGCTGCTGCATCTGGTGGCCCCCTTCCATCGGAAGGCTCGTCTCATCATCGAGGGGCGTCGGGAGACTCCTCAGCGCCTCAAGGGGCTCACGGCAGATCGTCCCGTGGTGTGGTTCCATGCCTCGTCGCTGGGAGAGTTCGAGCAAGGCCGTCCGCTTATGGAGGCGTGGCGCAAGGCACATCCCGAGTATCAGATCCTGCTCTCCTTCTTCAGCCCCTCGGGCTATGAGGTGCGTCGTGACTATGCTGGGGCAGATGTTGTGGTCTACTTGCCTTCGGATCGCTCCTCATCGGTGCGCCGCTTCCTTGATCTGGCGCACCCTGCGGTGGCTATCTTCATCAAGTACGACTTCTGGCCTACGATGCTCAGCGAGCTGGCTACGCGCTCTATCCCTACCTACCTCGTCTCGGCGATCTTCCGCTCCGACCAGCTCTTCTTCCGTAGCTACGGAGGCTGGTACCTGCGTCTGCTGCACCTCTTCCGCCGTCTCTACGTGCAGGATGAGGCTTCGCGCACGCTTCTCGTGGAGCATGGTGTCGAGTCGGTCAAGGTCACAGGGGATACGCGCTTCGACCGTGTCGAGGAGATCGCCCGTGCAGCGAAGGATATCCCTGCGGTAGCGGAGCTGGCTCGTGGCCGTCGCCTCTTGGTCGTCGGTAGTTCGTGGCCCGAGGACGAAGCTATCCTCTTGCCTTACTTCAATGAGGAGACTCCCGAGGACTTCGCCTTGGTCTTGGCACCGCATGAGATCCACGAGGAGCACCTGAGAGCGATCGAGTTGGGGCTCAAGCGTCCATCCATTCGCCTCTCCGAGTATGACGAAGCGAAGGGTCTACCTGAGGGCACAGCCTGCATCATCATCGACTGCTTCGGCCTGCTCTCCTCGGTCTACCGCTATGGTAGGTGGGCTTATGTAGGCGGTGGCTTCGGCAAGAGCGTGCACAATACGCTCGAGGCTGCGGTATATGGTATCCCCGTCTTCTTCGGTCCTGAGATCCACAAGCACCGTGAAGTGCGCGAGCTGGTGCGCCGTGAGTCGGGCTTCATCTTGCACGATCGGGCGGAGCTCTCACAGCTCCTCCAGCGCTTCTCCTCGGAGGAAGAGTGCAAGGCCCTTGAGGCACGTACCCGTGCTTACTTCAGAGAGGAGTGTGGTGCTACGGCAGCCATCCTTGGTGATATCCTCCCCAGCGAATAAGTCCTATACCTATATATAAGTAGCGCCCCCGAAGGTCATCCTTCGGGGGCGCTGCTTTTTGGGGTGAATGCAACCAGTAGTGGTCTCTCATCCGACCAGTAGTGGTCGCGGCTCTGACCACTACTGGTTCGCTCACCGACCACTACTGGTTCAGCATCGGACCAGTAGTAGTTCGCCCGTCGACCTATATAGGATGCTTTTCCTCCTCGTATTTATCTGTGCTACACCCCTGCGGAGGAGCCCCTCCGAGGAGGCGGAGAATGGCCCCATAAGAGAGGGATCTTTGCTCTTTTTAATGGGGATATTGAATCAGCTCTTGTTTTGCCAAAAAATAATTCTAACTTTGATGCAGAAAGGTAGGGCTTAAGTCTTCCGACTTCCCTGAGGACTCCTTCCTGAGTTGTTTTTTCAAGAACACCGAAATCACACCCTTGATCTAAGAGGAGATATTCTCCTCCCCCTTCTGCCTCGGTAGTTGCGCTCTCTAGGCTTGGCCTATAGTCTCTTCTCTACATAAGTTGTAGATAGAGATTCTCTGCATCAAATGATGTTACCATATTAACACACGTATGAAACTCACAATTAAAACCTTATGCGTAGCATTTGCTCTTACTGCTATTGCTTCGTGTAACAAGGAACAGGATCTTCCCTCCATTCGAGATGGCCAAAGTAGTTCCATCACTCAATCAAAGGAAGAATTACAGCTTCAGGCCCAATTCCAAAAACAACGAGATATGATGTCTCTGGAACTGGCAAAGCAGCGTAAGGCTTATCAATCTTTCCGCTCTCTAGAAACGGTGCCACAGGCTGATTCTCTCTTTGACCCAGAGGCCAGAGAACAGGCGATAAAGGAGCAGACTTGGGCAGAGGAAACAAAACGCTTCTATCTGAATCTCCCACGGATTTACTCTGGAGAGTTAAGATGTCCTTCTATTCAGGATATCAGTCGTTATAAGATACCGGATAAGGAGAAGCAGATGCTGACTAGTAGTATAGCTTTCGTAAGCGTAGTTCAGTCAGATCGTTTTTCCTCCGCGCGTATGATGGGAGAGTCTGGAGGAGAGGGTTCAAGGACGACCCGTGCTCAGCGTATACAAGCTGCAGTTAAGGCTTGCGACGATGCCCTTAATGAGGCACTTACCCGTGCTACTGTTACTGCGGTTATTGAACTCGGTTTTGGTGCACTGTTCGGCGGTTCTTCAGGTGCTGCAGGCACCTTAATAAGTGCTGGGGCTACAGCTACTGCATCAGTTGTGATAGCCTATGTGGAGCATGCTATATGCGTAAAACAAGCGCAAGCGACTACATCTCAGGTGGCGGTTGCCGACGCCTATGGAGCTGTAGTGCCCCCATCTGCGGTTGCTCCCCCTCCATCAACAGAGGTGCCTCCTTCAACGGTTACCCCACCTGCTCCAGTCATTCCCCCCTCAACATCGGCAGGTGATTCTATGTCAACAGTTGCTCCTCCGCCTCCTCATGTAGCACCCTAACAACTCTCTCTTGTAGAGGATCGGTGCATATAGATGATATGGCTTATGCTTGTCATCTGGTGCATTTAGAGAGTATCTCTTATATCCCATAGTGTTCCGAGGCACATACCTAGTTCAGGTATGTGCCTCGATCTTTTTATGTTCTTTGCTCTTCCCGAGGCTCGTGCTAAGTATCTCCACAACGCCGAGATGCGCAATACCAACTGGTTCGGCGAACTCTTCTCTCCTGCACTGATTCAGAACCACTCACTGAGCTTCTCAGGAGGGACGAAGAACCGCCAGACCTATGTATCCGTCTCGGCTATGCTCGACCCAGGATGGATGCGCGCCAGCAACGTACGCCGCTACACGGGGAACCTCAATGCTACCTATACCTTCTCTCCCAAGCTCTCAGTATCTGCCCTGATCAACCTCTCCTCACGCATGCAGCGTGCTCCAGGTACGGTCACGCAGGATGCTAACGCCACTACCGGTGAGGTATCACGTGGCTTTGACATCAACCCCTTCTCCTACGCACTCAATACGAGTCGTACACTCGATCCCAATGAGTTCTATACCCGTGACTACGCTCCCTTCAACATCAAGCACGAGCTCGACAATAACTACATCGACCTCGGTGTGAAGGATATCAAGCTCCAGCTCGAGCTGAAGTGGAAGCCTGTCAAGGGGCTGACCCTCGCTCTGCTCGGTGCCTACAAGGACTCGGGTACGACTAT
>ERZ773001.694-NODE-694-length-12536-cov-46.8536_pt1 | contig 12536 bp, 13 predicted proteins | sample MGYA00511673_ERZ773001 | MGnify/ENA primary metagenome ERZ773001 (study PRJEB29015, sample SAMEA2738091) | human oral metagenome | biome: human oral; feature: human-associated habitat; material: saliva | place: China | collected 2162 ... | reverse complement strand
TCCACGTCCTGAGTCTCAGCTCCCTCACCACGCCCACCGCGCCCGCCGCCCAGGGATGGCCGCGCGCACTCCTGCCCGCGGCTCCGGGCGGCACCCGGGGAACCGAGCACCTCGCGGGCGGGGAGCGCGAGGGGGCCCAGACCTCGTCGATCATCATCCCACCCGCGCGTATTGACGACGCGCGCGTCGCCCTGGTCGAGGAGGTGCGCACTCCCCTGCGCACGCGCTCGGCAACCCACACGAGCGTCGAGGTGTGCGCCATCGAGGAGACGTACGTGTGCGGGGACGGCACGGTCACGTGGCATCACGGGCCGACGAACGTATCGACGCGGGTCACCGACTATGACCTGCTGCGCCTGCCCGGGCTCGAGTTCATCCGCAACATCGAGCTCTTCCTGCCCACGCACACGCTGCCCACGAAATCCACGTGGTTCACCCTCACCCCCGCGGCGCTGGCCACCATGGGGATCGAGGCCGCGGACCTGGCGGGCACTCTGCACGCCGCCGAGCACGCAATGATCGGAATCCTGCCCATCGTCGCGACCTGCGACCGCTGGGACCTGGGCGGCCTGTCCACCGAGCTGCACGACGACACGGGCGCACCCACCGTCTTTATCCACGACGCGTTCCGAGGCGGCGCCGGGCACGTGCTCGCCGGCTTTCACAGCGCGCGATCGTGGGTGGCCGCCACCCTCGAGGCTGTCTCCTCTTGCGACTGCGAGTCCGGGTGCCCGCGCTGCGTACAGTCCCCCAAGTGCGGCAACGGGAACGAGCCCCTGTCTAAACAGGGAGCGATCACGCTGCTTAGCTACCTCCAGGAGCGCGCGCCGGGAGCATGAAGCCCACACTGTAGATACTCGAAGGGGCCGGCCATAAGGCCGACCCCTTCGAGTATCCCATCAACACAGTGCAAGTCTTCCGATGCGCTCCCTTTCTTGGCTCACCCTTTGTGGGTGTCGCCCTTGGCTTGATAACTATTAATGTACGGACCTCACCTGTGGGAACCATTGAACGAACCTGGCAATTTCCTGTGAATTTTTCACTCTCCCGGTCCGGCGCGCGCCCAAGCGCTCACATTCGTTGAAATCCCAGCAATCTCAACATGCTGCGTGAGGACCACCAGGCAGTCAGCACCGCGCACCTCGCAGGACTGAACACCCGCGCCATTCGCTGCAGCGACGGCGGAGGCTGCCCCGCAGGGCCTTTCCCCCACGTCCTCCCATGCGGCGGTGGCGGACTGCTCTGCCCCAGCCAGGGCCGCCAGGTCGGCGACGGCCTGCAGGCGCACCCTCTCACTGTGGGCGACGCCGACCCCGCCGAGGACCGCCGCGAGCGCGACGGCCAAGACAATGAGACCCACGGAGTTGATGGTCCCGGAACCCTCCTCGCTGGAACGTTCGCAGGTACACCCGTCCGCAACAGGCTGACCTCGAGACACAGCTGCACGCGCAACTGTCGGTCCAAGCATCACGGCAGGTCCCTCTCGTCGATGGTGGTCACCGAGCATCGGGCGATGCCCCCGACCCAGCCGGCCGCCCCACGGTAGGGGGCGGTGCCGGTGACGCTCACCCACCCGCCGGAGCGCGCGACCGCGTAGGTACCGGGTGGGTAGGCGGCGGAGGCCGCTCCCTGCGGGTCGGTCTGTCCGATGGAGGCGGCCCGCGCGCCCTCGCGCACCGCCTGGCACAGGGACGCTCCGGTCATCCCGGCCTGCGCGGCGGCGACGATCACGCCGACGACGAGGGTGACAGCGACGAAGCCAATCGCGTGTTCGACGGTGACGTATCCGCTCTCATCGCTGTTCATCGGGTGCTGAGCGCCTCCTGGATGATGGACTCCAGGGCTGCTCGCACGGCGTCTGATTTAAGGATCACGATGAGCAAGCCAGCGAACCCCGCGGCGGCGATGGTCCCAATCGCGTACTCGACGGTGGTTGCCCCTTCCTCGGGATCTCGCCCCTCCGCGCTAACCCCACCGGTTCCGGCCCTCATGGCACGTCCCATATCCTGCATGGTCGCCATCGCGATGAGCTGAGCGCGCGTGGCTGCGCAGTCGATTCTGTCGATGATCGTCATTGATCTGTCCTTTCGTCTCTCGCGCCTACCGACGCGTAGGGCCAGTGTGCGCTCCTGGACTTTCGCGATTCCACGCGGATTGGCTGCCCTGTGGATAACTCGCGAGTCCTAGCGACCCCTGTGGATAAGCACTACATGTCGATGCCGCCGGTGAGGGAGGCGAGGAGCGGCGCGATTCCGAGCGTGAGGAACGCGGGGAGGAAACATGCGCCGAGCGGTCCGACGAGTCGGACGCTGAGTTCTTCGGCGCGCGTCTTCGCCTCCGCCAGGCGGGTTCGACGCTCCCAAGAGGCACTGCGAGCAAGCATCGTTTCCGGTGCACTGCCGCTGGTCCAGGCGGATTCGAGGGCGTCTCGCAGCGGGTGCGCCCATGACGGGGTCTCTTCCCATGCCTCGTCCCATGTAGCTCCAAGCCGCAATGCGCAGGCCGTCCAGGAGAGGGACTCGGATGAGCTGGCCGCTGCGAGGGCATCGAGGACGCGCGGGATCGCCGCCCCGCACGCAAGCCCGGCGGAGGCAAGGTCGCAGGCCAGAGCCGAATCGGTGTCCTCATCGGGTTGTCTGGCCCGCGCGAGGATCCTGCGGCACGAGACGATGCCCGCCACCCACGCGAGTAGTCCGAGCAGTGCGCACCCCCTCCCGACCGTCGAGCCCGTGTAGAAATGCCAGGGTGAGGCACCCAGGGCGAGTGCGGACACGATTCCGACCAGGGGAAGGGCGGCGAGAACGCGCGCGGACATGAGGGGCCCGGCGGAGGCAACGCGGCGAGCCTCTTCGACAGCTTGCGCATCATCGATGCTGTCCCCGATGGCATCCAGGATGTCTGCCAGGGGTGCGCCGAGGCCGCGGCTGAATCGGCAGGCCAGGGCGATGGACGCGGCGGCAGACCTGGCGGCGGCTGCGTCCGGGGATCGGGCGCGCAACTGGATGCTCCAGCGAGGAGGCTCGCGCGCCCATTCGTCGAGGATAGGCGGGTAGGTCTCGTCCACACCGGCGCTCCCTCCCACGTCGATGCGCGCCAGCGCGAGGCTCCAGGCGGAGGCAGTGGGGGCTCCCGCGCGCAGACGGGTCGCGACCTCAGCGACGAGAAGGGAGAGCTCGCGCGGGGTGGGCGGGCCCTGCGCACGGCCGCGATGGCGCGCGGATCGTTCGTTACCGGAATATAGCCGGCCCCACCGCCACCGGGCCTCGCGGTCCGGGCTACGCACACGCGTCGGGCGCGCCCACGCGCGCACGATGCGCTTCTCGCGCGCTCGCCGATATACGGCGACACAACACTGAAAACACAGAGCTAACGCGCATATAACGAACACGCTGACCGTCGCCACCTCGCCGAGGCCCAGGCAATCCACGAACGCATCCCAGCCCGCCCTCATAGCCCGACCCTTCGGGCGAGGGAGGCCCAGGCCTCGTGCGTGGTGACGCAGCCATCGGCGGTGGCGCTGAGCGCGAGTGCGCACTCGAGCGGACCGCGAGCGCGCGAGAGGACCCCGACCTCGGACACCCATCTGTGCCCATCTGCGTCGCGCCGCATGTGGAGGACGGCGTCGAGGGCGCTGGAAGCCTGGGCCGCGACGGCACCCTCCCCCATGCCCGCGAGCGCCCCGAGGGCAGCGAGCCGAGCGGGCACGTCCGGCGCCCCGTTCGCGTGGATGGTCGCCCAGCCCCCGTCATGCCCCGTGTTGAGAGCCGTCAGGACATCGCGGACTTCGGGACCGCGACACTCCCCGAGAACGAGGCGGTCGGGGCGCATGCGCATGGCCGCGCGCACGAGGTCGCAGAGGGTGACGGATCCTCGTCCTTCGACGTTTGGCTTGCGTTCGACGAGGTGAACGCAATGGGGGTGGGCGGGCGCGATCTCAGCGACCTCCTCGATGCACACGATGCGCTCGCCGGAGGGGACGAGGGAAAGGGCGGCGCTCAGGAGGGTGGTCTTGCCGCTGCCGGTCGCTCCACTCACAAGGACGTTCGCCCGCGAGGCAACGAGCGCCCGCAGGAGCGCACCCACCGCGCCGGGCAATGTCCCGCAGGCCTCGAGATCCGCGACGCCCAGCCGACGGGTACCAAGGACGCGTAGGGAGATGAGGGTGCCCGATCCTGAGATGGGTGGCAGGACCGCGTGCAGGCGCACGCCGCCCGGCAGGGTGCCGTCGGCAACGGGGCTGGCGTCGTCGAGGCGCATCCCGCAGGCGCTCGCGAGGCGTATCGCGGCGTGGCGGGCGTCCGCCTCGTCCCGGATTCCGGCGTCGACACACACGAGTCCCCCTCCCCTGTCGACCCAGGCATGGGTGCCGTTGATGAGCACGTCGGTGACAGCCGGGTCGTCGAGAAGATCGGCGAGGGTGGGATCCATGCCCTTCTGGCGTGCGCGCAGCATCTCGAGCGTGCGGGAGGCTTCGCGTGCGCCGCACCCGGGTCGCGCCGCGTCGGCGGTCGCGCGGGCGGGCGGTGCACCGCGTGCGAGCAACGTCAAGACGTTAGGCATGGACCGCCTCCAGATGAGGCGCGTCGCCCTGATCGAGGGGACGAGAGCGAGAGGGGGTCGGAGAGAGGGACGCGAGCGCTCGTCGCAGGGCCCGCAGGTCCCGGCCCGGGCGCGTGGGAGCGCGCAGAATTGGCCGGGGTGCGCACGCATGCAGCCCCACGCTACGCCTCCCACGACCTGCTGACACAAGCGTAATCGCGGGACAGGGAGGGGGATGGGATGCGAGGCTCGCGGCCATCGCCGACGCGCCCTCCAGGTCCGCTCGCGTGAGTAGGACGAGAGCGTTCGCGTGAATGACGGACGCGCAGCCAGCAGCTCGACCGTCCCATCGTCCCGCGTCCACGATGAGGGGCGCGCGCAGTGATCGACAGGCGGCCACCACCCGCGGGTCGTCCGCGCTGGCCCCGCCGCGCGCATCACCGACGAGGGCACGCACTCCGCCCACAGTGGGCAGGTGATCGCGCAGCGACGGCAGGTAGGAGTCCTCGCCCGCATCGAGGTCGGCCCAACGCACGCCGGGAGCGTCGTGCTCGCGGGCTCGCGCAAACCCGGGCACGGACCCGGACGCATCGATAACGATCACCTCCCCCATATACCCGCGTTCACGATCGGCGCGCCTGCGCCACAAACGCTCGCGGGCACCTCGACGACGCCCACACTCACGGGCCAGCAGCCGCACAACGCTGGTGACACCGACCCCTCCCGCGGTCCCGGCGACCACCCACACCGCGCCCGACCTGCCCCACCGGTGGCCGGCCTCGGCGATGAGGGAGACGAGGAGGGCCGTATCCGCGGGCAGACTCACCTGTCCCCCATCCCCGACGCGCACGCATGGGGCGCCCGGGGGCACGGGCGCACCCGGTGAGGCCAGGACTAACGAGGCGTGCGCCGGGTTCGACGACACGCGCGCCCCGGCGAGTTCCACCGCGTCACGGGCGTACTCCAGGTCCGGCGGGGTCAGGCCAACGAGGGCGACCGGGCTCGGATCCGTGGCATCGTGTGTATTCATGCAGCCACGGTGCGCCTCGAGCGCCCCACCAGTCCACTCCCATGCGTGCCCCTGTGGACAACGCCAACCCGAGGTGCCACGCTGTGCATAGAGGGATCCGATGGAGGACCCCTGTGGATTGAGCCAATGCTGGAGTAGACGCCATGGTACGCGCGGCCTTTTTTGACCTGGATAAGACAATTCTGGACACGTCCTCGAACGTGGCCCTGTCCGGGCCGTTCATCGAGGCGGGCCTCATGAACCGGCGAACCGCCGTCGCCTCGGTCCTCGTGCAGCTGCCCTACCTGCTCGCGGGGGCGGACGAGTCCCGCATGGACCAGATGGCACAGACGCTGGGGCGCATGGGGCGCGGCTGGAACGCGGCCTTCCTGGAGGCCACTGTCGAGGACGCGCTCGAGCGCACGATCCAGCCCGTCTGCTACGCACAGGCACTCGCGCGCATCGAGGCGCACAAGCGGGCGGGCGACATCGTCGTCATCGCGTCGGCGTCGGTCGAGCAGGTGGTTCGCCCCATCGCGCAGATGCTGGGGGCTGACGAGGTCCTCGCCTCGCGCGCGGAGGTCGACGACGACGGGTGTTTTACGGGCGAGATCACGCACTTCAATCAGGCGCAAGGCAAAGCGGATGCCTGCGAGGCCCTGGCTCGCGCGCGCGGATGGGATCTGTCGGAGTGTTCGGCATACTCGGATTCGGTGTCGGACGCGCCGCTCCTGCGCCTCGTCGGCCACCCGTATGCGGTCAACCCGGACCGCGCCCTGCGCGAGATGGCGCAGCGCGAGGGCTGGCCCACCCTCACGTTCACGTCCACGGTGCGTATCCTGCCGCGCGAGGTTCCCACGCCCGCAAAAGTCGCGCTGCCTTTCATCGCCGGGGTCGCCGTCGGTGCGGCGGCCTGCGCGCTGCTGCGGCGCTGAGAAACAGCCCTAGGAGAGTCTGCCCGCCTGCACGTGGCGGGCGACATCGCGCCCCACCTGGGTTCCGTAGACGACACCCGCGCAGTAGTGGATGATCCACCGGGCCAGGCCGGCCTCGTCGGCGCTCACCCACCCGGCGAGTTCGCGTCCCGCGCGCGCCGGGTCGAGCGCGTCGTAGGCGGCCGGCACGCACACACCCGTCGGGTCGACGCCTCGGGTGACGAGGATCCACCGCGCCAGTCCGCCTCCCACGACAGACGAGGCCGGGTCAAAGACACGACGGAAACGGAAGTGCGCGGTCAGGGCGGCGGCGACGGCGAGGCCGGGCGCATCGGCGCGCGTGTAGGCCAGAGCGGGCGCGAGCAGGGTGGGATCGGTGGGGACTGCGACCATGCGGGACTCGACGAGGCCGGAAGCAACCAGGCCGGAACAGGCATCCCTGTGCAGTCCCGCGATCAGCGCGGGCAGGGGCGTGGGAGCGACACGAACGCCCCCGTGAGAACGGGTGTTGAGAGCAGGGAAACGCGAGGCCAGGTTCCACTGCGAGCGCCAGATCCCCAGCGCGAGCGCGGCCCCCGGGTCCGAGGCCGCTCCCCCATCGTCAGCCATGGACAGGGCACGCACGTCGTCGACGCTTATGCGAGCACCCTCGATGATGGACAGGGCGGCGGCTTCGCGCACGGCTGCCTCTGCGCGCGCTTCCTCCCAGCCTCGGCGCAGTCCCTCACTGAAACGCAGGTCAGCGAGTGCTGCGTGCGCCTCGTTCATGGCGGATGCGACGTCGGGGCGGGCGGCGGCCGCCTGCAGCACGGCGGGCGCGGGGTCGACGAGGGCTTCGATACTCACCCCTCTACACTAGGGGCATGACGCTTTTGCAGCATCGAAACTTCTCCGCGCGCCTACGCTCGGGGTTGTTCGCATTTATTTTCGCGCCGGTTGCCCTGGTGTTCCTGGGTTCGTCGATGGTCGACGTGCAGGCCTTGGCCGCGGTCGGGCAGCCCCTGGCCTCGGTGGAGGGCCTCATTGGCATGGCCCTCGCGTCGATGTTGATCGCGCTGATCGCCTTGAACTGCGAGGAGTCGAGCGCCGGCATGGTCGTCACGTTCGTGTGGTCGCTCGTCGTGGGCGCCGCGCAGTTCCTGGGCGTGGCGCGTCTGCCGCTGCTCATGAAGTCATCGGTGGGTTCCGAGGACATGCTCGCCGGCGTCCTGTGGTGCATGTACCCGGTGTGCCTGTCGCTCATGCTGGGCGCGTGCGCGCTGACGATTAAGTCGGTGCGGGTGCGCGCGGGCAAGGACACGCGCATGCCGCTCGCACGCGTGCACCGTCACGCGTTTGGCACGACGGTCGCGCTGCCCGCATCCGTCGCCGCGGGCATGCTGATGGTGGCCGCCGCACCCTCCGATTCGACAAACGTTGCGGCAATGGGCCTGGAGGGCGTGCTGGAGGGGCACACGCTCATGCCGTTGCTGGCACTCGGGGCGGGCCTGTCCTTCGCTCTGTTGGTCGTGAGCGCGCGCTGGTCGATCACGGGCACTCAGATCGCCACGTGGACCATCCTCGTGCTGCCAAGCTATGTGGTCCTGCCGGTGTGGGCGTCACTGACGGGAAACGTGATCGTTCCCGGCCCGTCGATCATCACGAAGTTCGCACTCGCCTCTCCGCCCCTGGCCGCCCTCGGCATGGCGACGGGATGCGCGTCGATGGCCGTGCTGTGGGCGCGGGTGCGCGCCCTAAAGAGACTGGATGCGTCGCAGGACGCATCGACAAATGAGGGGCCTGCCGAGGGCTAATACGCGCAAGCGCGCATGCGGACCGTAATATGTGGGCAGATATAAGGAGGAAGCATGTCCGAGAACGAGTTTGACGTCCAGCGCGACCGCGCCGAGGAGGACCGCGAGAACGTGGTGCTGACCGGCGAGGAGATCGAGCTGCCGGGCGAAGATTCCGACGCGTCGGCGATCATCGGCGAGTCCAGCGAGCCCATCCACACGGGCGAGATCGAGTCGGTCGCAATCGGCGGCCTGACGGGACGCGTTCCGGCTGCTGCCCCGCTCAAGCCCACGATCGAGGACAAGATTTCGACGGGTGAGCTGCCCGTCGTCGCTGCCCCGGAGGGTGACCTTCCGGTCGTGTCCCCGACAGACGAGGCCGACGCCGCTCCCGAGGAGACGCCGGCGCGCGCCGACGGCGAGCAGGAAGCCCCCGAGCAGGATTCCTCCGAGGCCGTCGCCGCCACCGATGAGTCAGCGAACGAAGGCGAGGCTGCGGACGGCGGCGAGGACACGGCCGAAGTTTCTTCCGACGACTCCGCGGACGCGGTGTCCGAAGAGGTCGCCGATCAGCAGGAGGAGCCCGCGGAGGACAACGCCTCCGCGATTGAAGAGCCCGCGTCCGAGCAGAACGACGAGGAGGACGCTCCGTCGCAGGATGCCGCTCCCGAGGCCGAGCAGACCGATGACGCTTCCGACGAGGCGGAGCCCATCGACGATCCCGAGCCCACGCTGGCTCCCGTCATGACGCCCGCGCAGGCTGCCGCGGCGATGGGCCCGAACCTGGACGACGCCACTGAGAAGGCCGAAGAAGCCGACGATGCGGCTGACGAACCGGCTACCGGCGAGGCTGACGCGGCTGACGCGGCTGAGGAATCAGCCGTTGGCGGCGCCGCCGCCGAGCACACGCTGACCTCGCGTCGCTCGATGATTTTCGGCGACGACGACGATGCCGCCTCCCCGTCGATCCCGGCACTCGCGCCGCTCGAGCAGGACGAGGCGGAGGATCCCTCCGCGCAGCTCGACCTGCCCACCGAGGAGGCTGCCCCCTTCACCGAGCCGACGACCCAGCTGCCGACGCAGGACACCGAGGCCTCGTACTCCTTCGAGGATCAGGACGCCGCCGAGGCCGCCCGTCCGCGCCGCCGCTCCCTGCTGGGTGAGGGCGACGAAGACAGCGAGGCCGCGACCCTGGCCGCGATCGCGTCGACCGCCGCACGCGGCGACAAGTCCAGCGCGCCTTCGAGCCTGGACGACGAGCTCTTCTCCGCCGCCCCCGAGATCACGGAGATGCCCTCGCGCACGGGCGCGCACTGGCTGTCCTTCCTGCTGTTCCTCCTGCTCGTGCCCGCCGGCTGGTACCTGGCCGCGGACGCGGGAGCGCGCATGACGCTGGCCGATGCCGCGCCCATGTACACGGGCGTCGCGTCCATCCTGGCGCTGGGCGAGCTCCTGGGTGCGGTCCTCATCTCCGCAATCCTGTTTGTGACGGCGCGCCGCTCTTCGCTGGGTGCGTGGCTGATGGGCCTGCTCACACTGGTCGTTGGCCTCCCGTGGGTCATGGCCCCCGGCATCACGGAAGCGTCGGTGCTGTCTACGCTCACCGCGCTGACCAACACGGGCTCCCTGGGCGCGAACCTGTCGCACCACCTGCAGGCCTCCGGTTACTCGGGTCGCTTCGCTCTGCTGGGCATCGCGCTCCTGGGCCTGGCGTACGTGTCCCACTCGGCGCGTCGCACCGGCCGCGCCGAGGAAGCGCTGCGCATCTCGCTGGAAACCACCAACCCGGCGGGCGCCTTCTACTCCAAGCGCGCCCGCAAGAAGGCAGCGAAAGAAGCGGCCCGCAAGTGAAAACTCTGATTCCCGCCAGCGCAATCGAGCTCGAGGGCCCATGGACCCATCGGCACGTGAGCGCTGGCGGCGCCGCATTCCACGTCGCTGACATGGGTGAGGGCATGGATCATGCCCTCGTCCTCCTGCACGGCTTCCCGGAGCACTGGTGGGCATGGCGCGATGTCCTGCCCGCCCTCGCGGAGTCGACCTCGCGCGTGTTCGCCCTCGATTTGCGAGGCTTCGGAACCTCCGACCTGACGCGCGGTGACTGCGACCTGCAGCAGATGGCGAACGACGTGATCGGCGTCGTCCGCGCGCTCGGCGTGGCCTCGTTCTCCGTGGCCGGCATGGGAATCGGCGGCGCGGTTGCGTGGATGATCGGCGCCCTGGCCCCCCTCGAGCTGCGATCGGTGGCCGTCCTGTCGGCGCCGCACCCCCTCGGCGTCCAGCCCGTCATCGGTCGCGCGCCCTGGGCCGGTGGCCGCGTCCTGCAGGGTCGCCTCGCGCTGCCCACCGGGCGTGAGCGCGCACTGCGCTCCGGCTCCCTCGTGACGACCGTTTTCCGCGCGTGGGCCTCGCCCGGGAACGTGGACGGCCTCGTCTCCCAGTCGGGAACGTACCGCGCCGCGCTGCGTCGCCCCTTCGCCGCGCACACCGCGCTGCGCGGCCTGAGCGCGGCACGCAAGATCTCGCGCGAGGAGCGACGCATCCTCTCCGAGCCGCTGCGCGTGCCCGTCCTGTCCCTGGTGGGGCGCGACGACGGGGCGTGGTCGGCGTTGGATCACGCGGCCGACGCCCAGTTCGTGGATGCGCCGCTGACGCAGATCGTCATCCGCGAGGCCGGGCACTTCCTCCCCGAAGAAGCACCGCAGGCGGTTGCGGAGGCTCTGTCAGAGCACGTCGGCGCACACGCCAAGTAGCCCATTTTTCATTAGACAGGTCACACAAAACGCGAAATGAAGCCCATTTCACCTGATAGATAGGGCATAATGGTGTGATGCGCGGTACCTTCTCGTGAGCGGTATTACGTATGGGAACCACTGCGCAGTCCAAATCGGAACGCCCGAGCAATCGGGCACGAGCGGAAGGAGCTCCGCACCATGATCGGTGACGGCAACTTCATCAGCCAGGTGCCGCTGTTCGGTGGCCTTGATGATGCACAACAGGTGTCCCTCCAGCAGAAGATGGGTCATACGGCCCTGCGCCGCGGAGAGACTCTCTTCGACGAAGGCGATCTTGGCGATCGTCTCTACATCGTGACCGAGGGTAAGGTCAAGCTCGGCCACACTTCGAGCGACGGTCGCGAGTCTCTGCTCGCCGTCCTCGGCCCCGGCGAGATTATCGGTGAGCTCACGCTCTTCGATCCGGGTCCGCGCTCGACCACCGCGACTGCCGTGTCCCCGGCGTCCCTCCTCTACCTCGAGCACGAGGATCTCATGCACGTGCTCGACACCAACCCGACCCTGGCCAAGCACATGCTGCGCGCCCTCGCTCAGCGCCTGCGCCGCACCAACGAGTCCCTCTCGGATCTCGTGTTCTCCGACGTTCCCGGCCGCGTCGCCAAGGCCCTCCTGGACCTTGCAGATCGCTTCGGCACCGCGACCGACAAGGGCGTCCACGTCCCCCACGACCTCACGCAGGAAGAGCTCGCCCAGCTGGTCGGCGCCTCCCGTGAGACCGTGAACAAGTCTCTGGCCGACTTCGTGTCGCGCGGCTGGATCCGTCTGGAAGGTCGCGCCGTGACCCTCCTCGACGTTGATCGCCTCGCGCGTCGCGCTCGCTGACCGCAGCTGACACAGGGTTGGGCCCGACACCGTGAGGTGTCGGGCCCAACCCATTTGTCTCGCAACGCAAACGAGGCCGCGGCCTTCGTGCGGCGAACGCACGTGCCAGCCACGGCCTCGTTGGTGCGCAGAGCTGCTGCGCGTCAGTTCTGAACGGCGGGCGCTTCCTCAATCGGACGCTTGAGGTAGGCCACCAGGTTTTCGGACCCCGTGGGGCCGGGGATCACCTGGACGAGTTCCCACCCGTCGGCGCCCCACTGGTCGAGGATTGCTTTCGTCGCATGCGTGAGCAGCGGAATCGTGGAGTATTCCCATTTAGTCATGGCTCTATCCTACCCGCCCGCCAACTGGGGGCGCACGAAGGACAGGACTTTCGGGACGTGGGGGCTGCGGAGCTCGCGGGCCAGCGCTTCGTCGGAGGTGCGCAGCCATTCCAGCCAGTTGTCTGCATGGGGATAGTGGCGCAGAATCGCTCGACGTTCACGTTCCGTCAGGCCGCCCCACACGCCGTAGTTCGCCTCGGATTCGAGAGCGTCGGCGAGACATTCGAGGCGAACCTCGCATTCGTAGCAGCGCATACGAACCTGACGCTGGGAGGCGCCCTGCACAAACAGCACGTCCGGTTCGATGGACGCGCAGAGCGCGCGGGCGACCCAGCTCTGGT
>ERZ773001.692-NODE-692-length-12563-cov-33.7277_pt1 | contig 12563 bp, 6 predicted proteins | sample MGYA00511673_ERZ773001 | MGnify/ENA primary metagenome ERZ773001 (study PRJEB29015, sample SAMEA2738091) | human oral metagenome | biome: human oral; feature: human-associated habitat; material: saliva | place: China | collected 2162 ... | reverse complement strand
GCACCGTATTCTGCCTGCGCGCGGATCCCCTCGACGAGGCAGAAGTCCCAGCACAAGATGTTTCCGTCGGCGTCACGCATCGAGAAAATGCGGGCGTGCTTGGGCCCCAGGGTCTTGAGCAGGGTGAGATAGTACTCCTTGGGGTGGGGGCGGAAGCCGTCACGCTTGGCGGTTTCCTCCATGACGGCGTAGTACTCGTCGATGACGGCCTCAGCGTTGGCGGTGTCCTCATGGAAGGTCACGCCCTCGGCCTTGCCCTTCTTCAGGCCGGAGCGGATCGAGCGCTTACCTGCCTTGGGCATGGCGGCCAGGATCGCTTCCTCGGTCTTGCCGGAGGTGTCGATGACGACGGTACGGTCGTAGGAGATGGTCTGCAGCGGCATGCACAGGTCGGGGTGCTGGTAGATGGCGTGCAGGCGCACGAAGGCAACCGACTTGTCCTTTGCCTTGATCTCGCGCACAAGGTCCGCGCGCAGAGCTGCTTCGCGTTCGGGGGAGGCTTCCTTGACCCACGCCGGGCCCCACTTCGCCCACAGGTAGTGGACGCCGCGCACCGAATACTTGTAGAGGGTGATGAACGCAATCTTGGAATCGTCCTCGCACCAGGCATAGCGTCCCCACACTCCGTGGCCCTGAGACTCCTCGAACGCCTCCCAGACGCACGTCTGTTCGATGGGCAGGGAGCGGTCCTGGAAGCCGGAGACCGCGGCGATCTTGTCTTCCTGAGAAATGGGCACGAGTGCGGTTGTCGTCATGGTGTCCTCGTTAGTCGGAAATATCGGTCGCGTAGGGGGTCAGTCTATCAGGGCCTCCTCCCCCGCCGACGAGGCCGGGGCCGGGCGGGGAGGAGGCGTGGCGTCAGTAGGACGTCTCGGTGGGCTCCGGGTAGTAGCGCGCAAACTTCCGTCGGTGGTTCTGCTTCTGGAGCCAGACAGTGAGGTTGCGGCGCAGATCCTTCTCCGTCGGGTTGAGGAGCAGGTCGAAGCGGCGGCCCTCGCGGATGATCGTCTTGACGCGCGCACGCAGGTCGGGATCAACGATGTAGTGCAGGAGCAGAGAGTCTGGGACAAGCGTGTAGAGAATTTCATCCCGAGCTTGGGTCTGCTCGCACTCCTGGCCGTCAATGAGGTCGGCGACCATGGGAATCATCGGATTGGCACCCGCTGCCGCCATGTACCAGTTGTTGCGGCCAATGCGCGGGTTGACCTCGAAGAAGAGTGCACGCCCGTCGCGAGGATCGATCTTCACGTCGAAGTTTGCGAAACCTCGGTAGCCGTTCTCCGTCAGGAGGGTGCACGCATCGGCCCACAGCTGGGGGAAGTCCTCGGTGATCATGGCCACCGGGTTTCCGATCATCGTGGGAGCGTGATCCTCGAGGAGCACGCGAGCGGAACCGATGAGGGTGACCTTCCCTCGCGAATCAACATAGGCGGTGATCGATCGCATCGCCGTGTTGTCCCCGGGAATCAGTTCCTGGACGAGGAAAGTATCGCGGAAACCCGCATCCTTGAGTGTCTCCCACAGCTGGGCCAGTTCCTCGGGCGTATCGATGAACCAGATCTTGCGCTTGCCCTCGAATTCGAGCACGTCGTAGGGCTCACCTTTTGCGGATTTGGCCACAACCGGAAAACTGAACGGAATCTCGGGGGCCACCCACGCCTCGTCCTCAACACCGGAGAAATCGACGGCGACTGTACCGGGAGAATCGATTCCCGCACGCTCACACGCGCGGGAGAACTCCTCCTTATCGGTGAGGCGATCCATGACCTCTTCGCTCGGGAAAGGCAGCGCGTAGTGCCGTGAGAGCGCGTCCACGTTGCGGGCGACAAACGCCGAGAAGATGTCGTGATTCGCCATCAGGATCAGCTTCTTGTCCGCATTCTCAGCGGCAATCGTCATCAGGATGTCAAGCAGCTGAGCATCACTCGCGTGGGCGCTCACATGACGAACATCGAAAAAGTGTGACCGCGTGATCGACTCGGTCGGCTGGGAACCGACACAAATACAGCGGCATCCAAAAGCCTCATTGAAACAGCGCCCAATTCCATACACGCCGAAGTCTCCGCCGATGATGACGGGCAGGATGTCGTCGCGGGGCGACAGGGGGCGAGGCCGAGTCAAGTAGTCGATCGTCATGCCACAAGCCTAGCGCCTGGTAGGATACGGAACGTTCCCTGAGACCTCTCTCACCTCTACGAAAGTTCGTTATGAGTTCGCCATTTTCGCAGCACAACCAGCAGCCCTTCCAGCCCCAGCAGGGCATGGGTGGATACCCCCAGCAGGGAGGCTACCCTCAGGGCGGGAACCAGCAGGGCGGATACCAGCAGCAGCAAGCCCAGCCCTCCTACGGTGCGACCCCTTACGGTCAGCCCGCTTACGCAGGCGGTCCGATGGGTCCCCAGCCCTCCGGTTCCAACAGTGGCAAGCTCATCGCGATCATCGCAGGCTCGTTCATTGCCGCTCTCGTCATTGGCGGAATCATCATGCTGATCTTCCAGATGAGCATGTCGTCGTCGCAGGAAGACCGATCGGCACGCCCTGCGCCCACCTCGACAAGCTCCCCGACCTACGGATCTAATCCCACGAGCAAGCCCTCGTCGTCGCCCACGCACGGCTCGAAGCCGTCGCCCACGTACGGCTCGAAGCCGTCGCCGACGTCGGGCTCTGGCACCGGTACGGGTTCCTCGTCGGGCTCGAATGGCGGCTCCGACCCTGCCGTCGAGAATATGATCCAGTCGACCTGCGATAGCCAGATCAATACCGCGATCAAGGGCGCATCTATCACGAATAAGCAGATCTTCCTCATCAACACGAGCTCCGACAAGTTCACCTACGCGTACACGGGTCACGTGACCGGCCGGCTCGCCAAAAACAACGAGGCCGTCGACAGTGACTTCACCTGCAAGGCAGACTATGACCTGTCGTCGGGTTTGATTGAAACGCACTTCGAGTAGAAATAGCGCCCGCCCTGCAGTCTGCCGCGCGATCTCCAAGGCCCTCGGCCACTGCAGGGTTAGCCACGCAATCTCCAGACGTCTCGCGGCATCGACTTCAGGGAGTCCTCATGTCCAACCCCTACGGCCCCAACCAGCCATCGCAGTGGGGCGGTCAGCAGGCGCCGAACGGCCAGTATCCGGTCGGCGCACAGGGTGGCGCGGTCTACGGAGCTCCGTCCGCACAGCAGCAGCCCAGTGGTGGAACGGGTGCGGGATACGGCTACGCGCAGCCCACGGTCAACCCGCAGGCACAGCCCGGCTATTACCAAGCTCCGTCGCCCATGCCGCAGGCGCAGCCCGCGGGCGGCCCTTCCTATGGCTCCATGGGCGCGATCCCGCCACGTCAGAAGTCACACGCGGGCTTGATCATCGGCATCGTCGTTGCCGTCCTCGTCATCCTGCTCATGATCGTTTTCGCGGTGATCGCCACGAGCAATGGGCCTCGTTCGGCGGGTCAGGCCCCGGCAACCGGAGCACCCGCGACAGGGGCGCCCACGGATTCTTCCTCTGGCTCGTCATCGGGGTCATCGTCCGGCTCGTCATCGGGGTCATCGTCCGGCTCGTCATCGGGGTCATCGTCCGGTTCCGGGCACGGCGCCTCCAAGCCTCGGGATAAGAACGGTAACGATCCGCTCACTGATGATGAGGAATCCAATGTTCTTAACGAGTGCAAGCTTTCTCTCAGTAAATCTGCGGCATCGGGAAGCCTCACGGACTGGACGATTTCCCGCGACGGCAAGACCGACAAGGGTAATCTGCAGTACCTCATGAAGGGCACCTTTGAGGGAACGATTAACTCCGGCAAGAGCGGAACCTTTGCTTTCACCTGCAACGCCATTCAGGACCTGAACACCGGTCAATACATCGCCACGGCGACGTTCGACACCAAGTAAAACACTGCGCAGGAACTCATGATTCACCACCCGGATCTGCTCCCCGCGACGCGCACCAGCGTCTCTCCCTGGTGGAAGAATGCCGTCCTCTACCAGGTCTACCCTCGTTCGTTCCAGGACACGAACGGTGACGGTTACGGTGATTTGCAGGGGATTCATCAGCGCCTGGACTATTTGGCTGACCTCGGCATCGATATCGTGTGGATCTCCCCGATCTACCGATCCCCTCAGGCAGACAACGGCTACGATATCTCCGACTATCGAGACATTGATCCTCTCTTCGGGGATCTGGACGCCTTCGATCGGCTCGTCGCTCGCGCTCACGAGCTCGGCATGCGTGTCGTCATGGATCTCGTCGTCAACCACACGTCGGTCGAACACCCGTGGTTCGTCGAATCCGCTTCTTCCACGCACTCACCGCGCCGCGACTGGTACTACTGGCGCGACGCATGCCCCGGGATGGAACCGGGGTCACCCGGCGCGGAGCCGAACAACTGGGAGTCTTTTTTCGGTGGTTCCGCGTGGCAATTCGATCCAACATCAGGCCAGTATTACCTGCATTTGTTCGCCCGCGAGCAGCCGGATCTGAACTGGGAGAACCCGCGGGTGCGCGACGCTGTCTACGAGATGATGAACTGGTGGCTGGATCGCGGCGTCGATGGATTCCGGGTCGACGCCATCGACGTGATCTCCAAGGCTCCAGGCCTCCCAGACGGCGGCCCTGCACGTGCCCCGTTCGGCGTGGGCCACGAATGCTACGCGGATGGGCCGCGCCTCCACGAGTTTTTGCAGGAGATGAACGCGCGGACGTTCGCGCATCATCCCGGATCCTTCACGGTGGGCGAGGCATCGAATGCATCCCCCGAATCCGCGCTGCTGTTCTGCGCCCCAGAGCGCGGTGAGTTCAATATGCTCATCCAGTTCGAGCACATGAATCTCGGCCTCGAGAACGGGAAGTTCTCGCCCCGCCCCCTTGACGACGGCGAGCTGGCCGCGGTGTTCACTCGCTGGCAGGACACGCTCGGCGATCGAGGGTGGAACGCGCTGTACCTGGAGAATCACGACCAGCCTCGGTCGGTGTCGCGTTTCGGTGATCCCGACCGCTATTGGCACGAGTCAGCGACAGCCCTCGCCACGGCCTATTTCCTGCAGCGTGGCACGCCTTTCATCTACCAGGGGCAGGAGATCGGGATGCTCGGCGGCTCTTTATGTGAGAGCTCCGATTTCCGCGATGTTGAATCCCTGGGTTATCTGGCGAGCCTCGAAGGCGACGAGGTGCCGGCCGGCCTGACCGCCATGTCACGAGATAACGGGCGCACCCCGATGCAGTGGGAGGACTCCCCCACCGCCGGTTTTACCGAGAGCACACCCTGGATTGATGTTCCGCCGTCCGCCTCTGACATCAACGTCGCGGCACAGATCGAGGATCCAGCATCGATCCTGTCGTATTACAAGGCACTCATCGATGCTCGCCACCGCATTCCCGCGCTCACGGAGGGCTCATTCGAGCGCATCGACGTCGGTTCCCCCGCGCTCTTCGTCTATCGCCGGCGGATGGCGGGCAGCGAGGTTCTCGTGATGGCCAACCTTTCGGGTACCGTCCACAGCCCACAATTCCCCACCTCGGACGAGGCATGGGCACCCTCTCACTGGGATCTGTACCTGTGCAATACGGATGTGCCGCTCGCGTCTGGTTCTCTTCGCTCGCGGGACGGGGAGGATCGCGATGTACGTCCGGACGATTCGATGAAGCCCTGGGAGGCGCGCGTCTATCTGCGCACGCTCTAGTCTCTCCTCGTTCTGCACCACCCAGCGAAGCGTTGCGCGACGGATCTCCTCTACCTGTCAGCATGGGGCGCCCACAATACGCAATACGCCCTGGACAAAGGAAAACGCGGATGAGAAGAAGATGTCTTCTCATCCGCGTTTTCTGTTGCTTGTCTCAGCCGTTGCGGCGCTTAGCGATCACGAGAGAGACACCCGCAATCGTCACGAGCCCTGCCAGGAAGCCCAGGTTCGTCGCATCTGCACCGGTCTTAGCGAGGCGCGGTGCGGGGGTTGTCGACGGCGTGGGAGTCGGCGTCGGCGTCGGGGTCTCCGACGGCGTGGGAGTCGGCTCCGGGGTCGGGGTCTCCGACGGCGTGGGGCTCGGCTCCGGGGTCGGGGTCTCCGACGGCGTGGGGCTCGGCTCCGGGGTCGGGGTCTCCGACGGCGTGGGAGTCGGCGTCGGCGTCGGAGTCGGCGTCGGCGTCGGCGTCGGCGTGGGAGTCGGCGTCGGCGTCGGCGTCGGGGTCGGCGTCGGCGTCGGGGTCGGCGTCGGCGTCGGGGTCGGCGTCGGCGTGGGCGTCGGCGTCGGGGTCGGCGTCGGGGTCGGCGTCGGAGTCGGCGTCGGAGTCGGCTTAGGAGTCGGCACCAGCTTGTTGTTCAGGTTGAGAGCAAAGAGGTGATCCTCACTCAGCGTGAAGGTGGCCTCACGGTTGTTTGCCTTGAGCGTGACGCCCTGAGCGGTATCGAACACGCGGCTCTCGGCCTCGTTCCAGGTGACGCCGTCAGCGGAGGGCAGGTCGCCCTCCGAGACGGTTACCTCGGTGCCCAGGGGAAGTGCGCCCGGGTAGCTGTAGCTCTTACCGGCCTTGACGGTCGCCTGGTAGGTCTTGTTGACCGACGGATCCGCGTCGTTCTTCAGCGTGATGTTGAGGGTGTACTCAAGGTCCTTCGCGTTTTCGGGGAGCTCGCCGTCAACCTTCTTCGTCACGGAGAAGGTCTGGTGCGCGAAAGCATCCGCGACCGCACCGAAACGCATCACCTTCGTGACGGGGGAAACCTTCTTGCCGGGCACGTTGAACTCCACGGTGTTGGAGAACTTACCGACGATGTCGGCAGCGCGCTTGGCGCCCTCGACACGAGTCGGAATCTCCACGATCGCCGACTGGTTCGCGGGGATCTCGGGGAAGGTCACGGTCAGCTTCTGGGGCGTGCACTCGACCGTGGACGCGGCACCGAAGGCACCCTTCGAGGTGTCCTTGCTCTGGCGCTTGCCCTCGGGTGTGGTCGGATCGACGACGACAAAGGTGTGCTTCTTGACGTAGTCCGTCACCGTGTCACAGTCGTAGCTCCAGTTTTCGCCGGCGGGAACCTCGTCGATGATCGACGCTCCGGTCACGGCCTTATCACCGGCGGGCAGGATCACGCGCCACATGATGGCCTTGTTCTCATCGCCATCCTCGCTGTCGTTGAGGCCAATCCAGCCCTCCTTGACGGTGCGGGCTTCACCGGTGGGGCGCACGACCATGTTGACCTTGCGCGCGAGCACCTTGTTGCCAACCTTCACCACGAAGTTCTCGTTGGCGGGGCCGGTGTACTGAACCATGGCGCTCGTCGTCACGGAGCCCGCCCACTCGGCAGCAGAGTTGGCATTCTCGTTAAAGACGACGGTGACGATACCGTCGGTCCCCCAGGTGCCGCAGCCGATGACAACGCCGGTTGCAGAACGAACATCAAAGGTACGCTCGGCTGTGGGGCGCAGGATCGGCTGACCCGTGTTCGCCTCGGCCACGGTCGCGTCGTAGGTGAAGAAGTCGCCGGCCTTCACAGCACCGTTCGTCTTCCACGGCAGCTTGACGCCGACGTCCCACAGGTTCGCGATTGTCTTCGCTTCCGCACCCTGGGGATTGACCAGCTGCAGGTTATCCCAGTCAAGGTCAACCTTGTTGTTGACATTCGTCGTGGGGGCGGGGCACGCGAGCGCCGTGGCCGACGCCGTGCGGGTCGTCAACAGCTGCAAAGCACCAAAGAAGCTCAATACCAGAGCGAAAGCTACAAGAAGTGCGCTAAGCCGACTGCTCTTCAACGCAACCATAAAATACTCCTGTCGATGGGCATGAGACGGTATCGCCTCAAGCACATAATTATAGAGTAACGGAGCAAAAAGGCTAGAGATCGGAGAATTAGCAGAAAACTATTCAAATAAAATTTACCTGTCAAACCGGCTCAAGCTGCATATATGCGGCACACAAAACACGTCTGTAATTGAACCAAATTTATTTTCTGCACACCAGGTCAAACGCGCTTGACCAGCAAAAATGCAGATTTCCTAGAATGGTGTTGTCGAACACATTTCTGCGCATCGATACCCATTTCCACCTCGCGCGCCCATGCGCTACTCGCCCTCATTTCACGCGTGGCCCACGACGGCAACACGACACCAAACAGCTTCAACAAGCCACAATCGACCACAAAAGCAACCGTGCACACGTGACTACGACGACCTAGCCCACCACACCTCTGCGCATCATCGACACCAGGACTCTCTCCCACTCATCTTTTGACAGGACTTTTGTCCGCACACACCCACGCCCTCTCCCTCCACACGCATGATGAGCCACTCGCGAAGCGCGCACAAAGAAGTGGGCGGGATGAGCATTACTCATCCCGCCCACTGTGTTCCCTCAGGGGCTTGCGCACCTCAGGGTCGGGTCACCATCAGTGGTTGCGACGCTTGGCGGCCACGAGAGACAGACCCGCGATCGCGACGATTCCAGCCAGGACGCCCAGACCAGCCGCATCGGTACCGGTCTTCGCCAGCTGCGGAGCGGGCGAAGGAGTTGCCGAGGGCGTCGGAACAGGAGTCGAAGGCGTGGCCGACGGGGTCGGGGTCGGGGTCGGGGTCGGGGTCGGGGTCGGGGCCAGAACGTTGGTCAGGGTCAGCGAGTAGACCCGATCATCGCTCAGCGTGAAGGTAGCCTCGCGGTTGTCCGCGGAGAGGGTGACGCCTTCGGCGGTCTCGAAGACACGGCTCTCACCGTCGTTCCAGGTGATACCAACACCGGCAGGAAGGTCACCCTCCGACACCGTCACGACGGTGCCCAGGGGCAGAGACGTGGGGTAGGTGTAGGTCTCGCCAGCCTTGACGGAAGCCGCGAAGGTCTTGTTCACCGAGGGATCGGCGTCATTCTTCAGGGTGATCGTCAGCGGGTACTCGATGTCCTGGGCGGACTCGGGCAGGTCGCCCTCGACCTTCTTGGTCACGGAGAAGGTCTGGTGGGCGTACGCGTCGGCGGCCGCACCGTAGTGGAGGGTCTTCGTAATGGGCTCGACAACCTTCACACCAGCAACGTTGAAGTTGACGGTATTGGAGAAGACACCCACGACATCTCCAGCGCGCTTCGCGCCCTCAACGCGAGCAGGCAGCAGGACAATCGCTGACTGGTTCGCGGGAATTTCGGCAAGCGTGACGGTCACCTTGGTGGAGGTGCACTCGACCTGCGCAGCGGCGCCAAAGGCGCCCTTCGAGGTGTCGTTATCCTGGCGGAGGCCCTCGGAGCTGGTCGGGTCGGTCACCAGGTAGGTATGGTTCTTCGTGTAGGTGTTCACGGTATCGCAGTTGAAGCTCCAGTTGGAGCCCGCGGGAACCTCGTCAACGATCGACGCGCCGGTCACGACCTTGTCACCCGCGGGGAAGACAACGCGCCACATGATGGCCTTGTTCTCGTCGCCATCTTCGTTCTCACCGAGGGTCAGCCAGCCATCCTTCTGGTAGCGGGGAACGCCGGGGGTGCGACGCAGCATATTGATCTCACGCTCGACCTTCTTGCCGAGCTTGACCGTGTACTTCTCACCGCCGGGACCGGAGTACTGCGTCAGGCCGTTGGTGGACACGTGGCCGTACCACTGCGCAGCAGACTCGACCTTCTCGTTGAAGACGACGGTCACCATGCCGTCAGCACCCCAGGTCCCGCAACCGACGACGACGCCGTTGTTGGAGATGACCTCGAACTTACGGGCAACGTTCGGACGCAGGACACTCTCCCCCGTCGCGGCGTTGATGATCGAGGCATCGTAGGTGAAGTAGTCGCCGGCCTTCACGCGGCCGTCGGTCTTCCACGGCAGCTTGATGCCGAGGTCCCACCAATCACCCACAGCCTTGGTCTCACGGCCGGCGTGGTCGACGAGCTGAGCGTTGTCCCAATCCAAGGTGACCTTGTTGCTCACATTCGTGGTCGGCTCCGGGCAGCTCAGCGGAGCTGCGGAGGTGGGAGTCTGAGCGCCGACAAACTGCGCGAGACCGAAGAAACTCAAAACCAATGCGAAAGTCGCAAGAAGAACACCGAAGTGACGGCGCTTCAGGGCAGCCATAGAAAACTCCTGTCAACGGGATGAGCGACGGCGTCGCCGCATACCGCATCAGTTTATGCCAATCACCTGCAAGACGGTCAAGAATCGGAGCGATTAGTTCCTCAGACACCACAACTAACACGAGCGACAAGAGTGAACGTCCCCGATTTGTCGGACTAATTTATAAACTGACAAAAATTGCTGCCCGGGCGTGTCGTCCAATGAGCGAACAATAGCCACACAGATCCGACAAACTCACCGAGTGTTCAATAAATCGGAAGGCAAACGACGCTAGCGCAGATCGACCATCTTCCCGCCACCACGCGACACAACCGACGCCGACAGGATACGAACAAAAAACTCCCGCCGACGTTCGACGAGAGCTCGATAAACAAAAAGCCGGATCAACAGATCCGACTAGCTGGTGGGCGATACTGGGATCGAACCAGTGACCTCTTCCGTGTGAAGGAAGCGCGCTACCCCTGCGCCAATCGCCCGAGGTGGGTACGGGATTCGAACCCGTGTATACGGCTTTGCAGGCCGCTGCCTCGCCTCTCGGCCAACCCACCACGCCCAATGGGATCGTGTGGATTCCCGATTGAGAGCGGATGACGGGACTCGAACCCGCGACCCTCACCTTGGCAAGGTGATGCTCTACCAACTGAGCCACATCCGCGTGAACCGCTTGTGCGGCTGGGCATAATGCCCGAGAACCCTCAAGGGGTTTCCGTGGGCGATACTGGGATCGAACCAGTGACCTCTTCCGTGTCAGGGAAGCGCGCTCCCGCTGCGCCAATCGCCCGAGCGGATGACGGGACTCGAACCCGCGACCCTCACCTTGGCAAGGTGATGCTCTACCAACTGAGCCACATCCGCGTTTCTCAGAACGTCAACCGTTCTTCGCAACGGGTAAAACCTTAACAGAACATCCAGCCAGAACGCAAAACCAAACCCTCGTTATCCAAGTCACACGCCTATTTTCGACCGGATTATCGCCCGTAAGGACACATTCGTGCGACGCTTGTCGGTATGGAAACTCGACCTGGCAAGGCCTACCCCCTGGGTGCCACCTTTGATGGAACCGGAACGAACTTCGCGATCTACTCGTCGGTCGCAACGTCTGTGACACTGTGCCTCTTGGACGACGACCTCAACGAAATGCGCATCCCCATGACGGAGGTCGATGCCTACGTGTGGCACGTCTACGTCCCTCAGATACGCGCCGGCCAACGCTACGGCTACCGCATCGACGGCCCCTGGGATCCCCACAACGGTTTGCGTTGCGACCCTTCGAAGCTCCTCCTCGACCCCTATGCAAAGGCGATTGAGGGACAGCTGAAGGATTCCCTCGACCTGCTTTCCTACAAGATCGACGATCCCCTGACCCTGAAGGGCGGCGACTCCGCCGATGCAACCATGCACTCCGTCGTGGTCAATCCCTTCTTTGACTGGGAAGGCGACCGCAGCCCCGGACACGACTACTCCGAGTCAATCATCTACGAGGCCCACATCAAGGGCATGACAATGCGCCACCCGGACATCCCGGAGGAGCTGCGCGGCACATACGCGGGCATGGCGCACCCCGCGATCATCGAGCACCTGACGAAGCTCGGCATCACCACGGTTGAGCTTATGCCGATCCAGCAGTTCACGAACGACACGACGCTGCAGGCCAAGGGCCTGTCGAACTACTGGGGCTACAACACGATCGGTTACTTTGCTCCGCACAACGCTTACGCGGCCACGAAGGATCCCGGCGCGCAGGTCTCCGAGTTCAAGGCGATGGTGAAGGCCCTGCACGCGGCCAACATCGAGGTCATCCTCGACGTCGTCTACAACCACACGGCAGAGGGCAACCACATGGGGCCGACCCTCTCCTTCCGCGGTATCGACAATCCCTCCTACTATCGCCTCGTTGACGGGGATCGTCAGCACTACTTCGACACGACGGGCACGGGCAACTCCCTCCTCATGAGCTCTCCTCAGGTCCTCCAGCTCATCATGGACTCGCTGCGCTACTGGGTGACCGAGATGCACGTGGATGGCTTCCGCTTTGACCTCGCCTCCACCCTGGCCCGCCAGTTCGCCGAGGTCGACCGGCTATCCGCGTTCTTCGACCTCATCCACCAGGACCCCGTAGTCTCGCAGGTCAAGCTCATCGCGGAGCCGTGGGACGTGGGTGCGGACGGCTACCAGGTCGGCGGCTTCCCTCCCCTGTGGTCCGAGTGGAACGGCAGGTACCGCGATACGGTGCGCGACTTCTGGCGCGGAGAGTTCTCCTCCCTTCCCGACTTCGCTTCGCGTCTGGCTGGCTCCTCCGACCTTTATGGGACGACGGGCCGCAAGCCCATGGCATCCATCAACTTCATCACCGCCCACGACGGCTTCACGCTGCGCGACCTCGTGTCCTACAACGAGAAGCACAACGAGGCGAACCTCGAGGGCGGCGCGGATGGCGCGAACGACAACCGTTCGTGGAACTGCGGCGTTGAGGGCGACACGGATGACGAGGAGATCATCGAGCTGCGCTACCGCCAGCAGCGCAACTTCCTGACGACCC
>ERZ773001.690-NODE-690-length-12578-cov-2.80021_pt1 | contig 12578 bp, 14 predicted proteins | sample MGYA00511673_ERZ773001 | MGnify/ENA primary metagenome ERZ773001 (study PRJEB29015, sample SAMEA2738091) | human oral metagenome | biome: human oral; feature: human-associated habitat; material: saliva | place: China | collected 2162 ... | reverse complement strand
CGTAAGGTGCTGGGAGTTTTGCTTAAAATGATAAAGCTATTTATGCAGTAGCCTCGACAGCTTCTTCAACAGCGTTATCTTTCTTAGCAAAGTGTTCAGCTACATATCCAGTAATCAAAGGGGTCAGTATTGCAGTAACAATAACTGCAGCTGCAACCTGAGCGTTTGCTGTCGCAAGAACAGCGCCGCCATACAGTGCTGGATTAGCCTCTGCCATAGCAGCAGGAGTTAGTGCATTTGCACCTGCGCAGGAAGAAATAGCAACGCCTGCAACACCAGAACCGCCAGTAGCACGATCAACAAAGTAATTGATAAAGCCACCACAGACGGAGCAGATGACACCTAGTAGAATACCTGCTGGACCAGCCATGATTAGGGACTCAAACTTCATGGTCGAACCCATTGCAAAGAAGGTCATGACGATGATTGCTGGTAAAGCGCTCGTTAGCATCTTCTTCATGGATGGGAAGAAGTTGCCAAGCAAAATACCCACGATGATTGGGAGAACTGCACCAAGCAAAGACCAGTTGATTGGCGACTGACCAGTTGCGCCAAGAGCAAGCATGGTAACTGGAGGTCCAACAATCAGTGTAGTAATTGCAACTGCACCCTGCTCATACTCGTTGCCGTAGTCGGCCATAAGACCTGCATACATGGAGTTGTTTGCACCAGAACATGCAGCAAGGATAACCATTGAAGACAGGCCAAGCAGGTTGTCGTTCAGGAAGAACAGAACGCCAAGGCCAAGTGCAACGCAGAAGATTACCTTAGAAGTAATGATAATTGCGCCGCGAAGTGCAGCCTTAGGTGCGCTCTTGAACGAAATTGTTGCACCAACACACAGCATAAAAGCGCCAACCAGAGCAGCAGTACCCTTAACGGTCATTGCGGCAGTAAAGCTACCAAGCGTTGGAAAAACGTCTGGAAAAACTGTGTTCATAAAGACGCCAAGCATCAGTGGTACCAGGATGTTTGCACCTGGAATGCGGCCCAGAGCCTTAAATGGGTGCTGGATGGAGATTGGTTCTTTTTCAGCCATGTATTCCACCTAGTCCATTACGATGCCGCCGTCGCAGTCGCCAATCTCACCGTTGACGAAGCTAGCAGCGTCGGAAGCAAAGAACAGAATCATCTGAGCTGGCTCAGATGGCTGAGCAGGGCGGCCCAAAGGAATGATGCTGATGACCTTGTTGTACTTCTCAGGATCATTGGAAAGTGCAGTGGTCATACCAGTAATGGTGAAGGATGGGCAGACAGCGTTACAAGAGATGCCGTACTTACCGCCCTCTTTAGCGATAGCCTTGGTGAATCCGTTAACACCAGCCTTGGAAGCAGCGTAAGCAACGGTGCCAAGCAGGCCGCCGCCAATCTTACCAGCAACAGAAGAAACGTTGACGATGCGAGCGCCGCCACGATCAATGAAGTGCTGCCAGAGAGCATGGGTCAGGTTGTAAGTACCAGTGAGGTTGGTGTCGATAGTCTTAGCCCACTCGACATCGTCGACCTCTGCAAAAGGAACAGTGCTTACGCGACCTGCGCAGTTGATAAGAACGTTAACGTCGCCGCACTCTTCAAGAATGCGAGCAACAGTCTTCTTAACTGCCTCGCCATCAGAAATGTCCATGAAGAAGAAATAGTTTCCCTCGCCAAGTTCCTGAACAAACTTCTGGCCAACCTCCTCCTTATCGAAAGAGCAAACAACTACGTGTCCGCCACCTGCGACGACACCCTTGGAAATCTCAGCGCCGATGCCTGAGTTACCGCCGGTGACCAGTACGAGCTTACCGGTAAAATCAAATGCCATGCTCTTCTCCTTTGAATCTACGAGCACAAACCATTAGGAAACAACTAAATCATACCTGCATTTACATAACAAATAACAGAAAAAATTATCTTCAGAAACACTTTTTTCATCAATATACTGCCTAGACGAAATAATTGTCATAAATGATACTCAATTTAAACAATTAGCTCTTAACAATCCTCTTTCAAAAGTCGTAAGTTTCACAGGGTGATTACGCAACGCACAGTAACCCCGATACGCTCGGCAACTCCGATACGCACAGTAATCCCGATACGCTCGGCAAGTACGCTCCGTGCAGTAACCCCGATACGCGTAGTGCATCCAAAACACACCTTGTCATTACAGGGCATTTTATCACAAAGTTAGACAAGGCTAACTTATAAGCATACAATAAGGTGAGAAACCCTTAGTACCCTTCAATCTTTTGGAAAGAGGTCGCTATGAAGCATCTCTCTGCGCGCGCTCCGCTGGGCTTGCGCGCATATTTTACCGGCACTACACAGTCAACCAGTTCCGTACGCTCTTCTGCACCAGCGTGTTCTCCCAGCGCTACACGCACAAGCGTCGCACAGTGCAGCTCAACTATGACCCGCAGGTCAGTGCTCACCTTGCTCGGCTCTGGATCCGTCGCGGCAATCACATCGCTCGCAGCTTGCGGCCCACGCGATTCTGCAGCCAGCTCGAGCTCCGCACAAAACCAGAACCCTACCACTCCCCTCGTTCTAACCACCTTCACCGTCATTCAAGACATGGCTTCTCGCGTTGCGGGCGAGTTTTGCCAGATAGAATCCATCACCAAAGCCGGTGCCGAAATCCACGACTACGAACCCACGCCCGACGACCTCAAACGCGCGCAAAAAGCCCAGCTTATCCTCAACAATGGTTTGGGGCTTGAGCGCTGGTTTGAGCGCTTTGTTGCCGACTCGCCAGCACAGCGCGCTGACCTCAGCGAAGGCATCACCGCCATCCCCATCGCAGAGGGTGACTACCAGGGCCAGGCCAATCCACACGCGTGGATGTCGCCCGCAAACGGCAAGATCTATGTCGAGAATATCGTCCGCGCACTCAGCAACCTTGTCCCTGACCACGCCAAGGACTTCGAAGCAAACGGCAACGCCTACAAGAAGGAGCTCGACAACATTTCCTCCCACCTGATTGAGGAGCTCAGCGCCCTGCCGGAAAACCAGCGAACACTGGTTACCTGCGAAGGGGCCTTCTCATACCTGTGCCGCGACACCAACATGAAGGAGCTCTATCTTTGGGCTGTTAACGCCGCTGATGAAGGCACTCCGCAGCAGATTGCCAAGGTTGTCGAAGCCGTAAAGGCGCAGCAAATTCCTGCGGTGTTCTGCGAGTCAACAGTCAGTCCTAAGGCAATGCAGCAAGTCGCCGATGAGACGGGCGCCGTCCTCAAAAACGACGAGAAGCACCTTCTGTACGTAGACTCACTCTCAGAGGCAGATGGTCCCGTGCCCACCTATCTTGAACTGCTCCAACATGATGCCGACGCAATCGTATCCGGTCTCACGGGAAGGTAGCGCGGTCAATGATTCTTTCTGTTTCACATCTGTATGCCTGGTACGAGAAAAAAGACCGCGAGAAACCCATCATTCATGACGTGAATTTCTCGCTCTCAACAGGAGATCTTTGCGCACTTGTAGGCGTCAACGGAGCAGGCAAGTCCACGCTCTTCAAAGCGCTCATGAGCACTATCGAGTATAGAGGTTCAATAACCTGGGGTAAGCAGACTCTTACACAAGCACGTAAACAGGGTAAAGTCAGCTACGTTCCTCAAACGGAGGCAATCGACGCAACATTTCCGCTGCTTGTTAAAGATATTGTCATGCAGGGAAGATACGCTCACCAAGGCTGGATGCGCATTCCTTCCACAGAAGACAAAAAACTGGTAGTGCAAACGCTTGAGCGTGTAGACCTAGCTGACCTTGCAGATCGTCCTCTAGCTCAGCTCTCTGGTGGTCAGAGAAAGCGGGTATTTGTAGCACGCGGAATTGCGCAAGCTGCAGAGCTCATGTTTCTTGATGAGCCATTTGCGGGAGTAGACGCTCGCTCTGAGGCCATCATCACCGAGCAACTCAATAACCTCAGCAAAGAAGGCAAGACGCTACTTGTCTCAATTCATGACATTAACTTGGCTCAGGAAAAATTCCCGCTTTGCATGGTCATCAACAGAACAATCACTGCACATGGCCTCTCAAAAGAAATTCTTTCTGAAGATAGCCTCTTAGAGAATTTGGGTATTTCCGAAGATACGCATATTGAGGAGGTGCTTCATGCCTGAGATAGACATTCTTCAATACGCGTTTATGCAGCGAGCTCTTATCACAGGCGTTGCAACCGCCATAGTTTGCGGTCTTTTAAGCTGTTGGATTACTCATATGGGATGGTCGCTCATGGGCGACGCAATCTCGCATTCTATTCTTCCAGGTGTTGTTATTTCTCACCTACTAGAACTTCCCTATCTAGTGGGAGCACTTGTATTTGCTCTCATAACTGTGGTGTTGGTCGGACAAGTCAAAAAGAGCCAGATTGTACGTCCCGATACTGCTATTGGTATCGTATTTACAACATTTTTTGCACTGGGAACAGTTCTTATATCAAAAGTCCCCAGCCAAATTAACTTGTCCCACATTCTGTTTGGAAACCTTCTGGGAGTCACCACACCTGATATGCTGCAGGTACTGTGCATTGGTTTACCCATTGCGCTTCTACTTCTGCTCAAAAACAAGGACCTGACCTTGATTTCATTTGATCCAACGCAGGTCCAGGCAATTGGCCTCTCAACTAAAACGCTGACCACATTCTTGCTAGTTGCTCTTGCACTTGCGATTGTCATATCGCTCCAGGCAGTTGGCGTAATTCTGTCAGTCTCGCTTCTTATTGTTCCTGGTGCCTGCGCAAGACTTCTCACCGACCAAATGAGACATATGCTCTGGATTTCTCCACTCATTGCCACACTTAGTGTGCTCATTGGAATCACCGGTAGCTATTACCTTGATGCTTCATCAGGAGGAATGATAGGACTCACTCTCGGTGTGGTCTTTTGTATCATTTTTATATGTAAGAGTTTACCTAGACTTACTTTTGGACATATACTAAACAAGAACTAAGAAAGGAGGACCAATGCATACACTCAACACCTCAAAAGCCCAGCTCGCTCACGCAACTCGTGTACAAAAACTCTTGCAAAGGCAAGCCTTTGCGGCTCTAAGAACATCCATTGGTCTTATGGTCGGAGCTCTTCTTATCGCAATGGTTCATTAAGGCTTCATCTCATAAATCACCCAAGTTTGGCGAGAAACCCCTCCTATTCAAAGGGTTTCTCGCTAAATTTTTATATAAGTGTTTGAACGAGAATACCTACGGATACTGACGCAAGGTTGGACAAGATTGAAAGAGTCCATGGGATGTTGCTTACTCTTTTTACCTTGTAAATGAGACCTTCAACAGCAATAACAACCAGCTCAACAGCTATAACGCACGCCCAGTACTGAACGTCGTTAGCAACCACATCAACAAGGGCGCTTGTGATAAAAACGGCAATTGGATTAGTAAACGCTTGAGCAGCAACAACAATCAACAGTGCTTGATTGTCTTTAACGCCCAGCGATTTTGCGACAATAAGCTCGACAGTAATAGTCAGAATCAGACAAAACGCGAATATCGGAATAATGGTCACCAAATACGGCAATAAAAATATTTGGTCGTCCATGCCATTAGCCTTCTGCCTGTTTGTCTTCAGCAACAAGATAGTCTTCAGCCGCACACTCATCTTCAACCGCAAGCTCATCAACCTGATCGGATGGTTCTGCGATTAGAACATCTTCCCCTACAGCCTCAACAACTTGTGCTGCCTGGAACATACGCTCATGACCAAATGGCCCTGTAGCCACGGAACCTTTGACTAACGTCAGACCTACGCCCAACGCAAGTGCCGAGACCAAACTGATACCAGAGAGCATTGCAGGATGTTCAATACGGAATCCTACGAGCGCAGGCAACGCACCTACGGCTAGTGAGAAACTGGCTAGTCCAAACGCGGTGCCTTTTGCGTTAGGTAAGATGTTTGCCAGAGATGCCAACGTAATGGACATAGTAAAGTTGAAGAAAAATACACCCAGCAGGCCCATAACTGGTATCTCCCATGAGGGCGCAAATAAAGTAGCTGCAGCAATGAGCGAGAAGATAGCTGTAGTCCTGAAGCCAATTCGGTCAGCAATCATTCCACCAAGCGCCTTACCTGCAAATACGCCAAGGATACTTAATACCAGTAAGAGCATCTCGCTCTTCCAAGGAAATGCCATAACCATGCCAGCATAGCTTCTCAACGCCACCACAAGGCTTAGTAGTGCAATCGCAAGCAACGTATTAGATGAAAGTTCCGGAATATCAAACGAAACGTTATGCACATTCCAGTACTTCTTGTTAACCTTTTGAACTACAAGCGTGATAAGCGCGCATAAGAACAACAGCACAAGCAAGGAAAACGCAATCTGAAGTCTTCCCATCTGAGCACTTTGTGTGCCTAAAAAGACTCCAATTGCACCAGTTGCAATAAAGATTCCCGAAGGTCCTGCATGTTTTTGCGAGATATTAAGGACGCTCAGTCCACCTGCACTATGGAAGAGTGCGTTTCCAATCGCAAGCAAAAGAATCGCAGGCCACTCGAAAAGGGCTATAGGGACCAGCGAAAGAATAACTCCAGCGCCCACTAAAGCATACGAAAGTAAGGCGGCATAGAAGTTCTTATCCAGCTGATCCAGCGCAATGCCTATAGGTAGCTGCAGGGTAAAGGCAACAATGTCATACAGTAGGATGCTCAGTGCAATAACTTCCAGCGAGCCTTGGCCAGACTCTCCCAACACTCGGCTTACGGCACAGAGCATTGAAGAAACACAAGCAAAGTCAACTACAAAGTGGCAAAGTGCATATGCAAATGTAGTGACTTCTTTTTTGGGAAGAACTTGCTTTGTTGTAGGCAAATTATTACCTGTTACGCCTTTTAATCATGATAAATCCGACTACAGCCACAAGAACAACGACTGCAATCAAACTTGCATGAGACGTAGCTAGACCAACTCTTGGCGTAGAAATAACATCAGCTTTTGCAATGACTGGCAAAGCAACTACCATTACAAACACGCTAACAGCAAGCGCAATTCTTTGGGCCAATCCCAAACCTTTAAATAGATGACGACGTAGTGACATACATACCTCCTTCATCAACTTTTTAATATTTTACCAGTACACACGCCGCGTTCCAAATGTACTCCCGTAAACGGCATAAAAAAGCGCCCGACGAATGTAAACTGCCTCCTATTTCTCGTGTCCAAGAAATGGGAGGTAGTTCACGAATGTCAGGCACTTTGCAATCAATTGTGGTTTTTCTCCTCAATACGTTAGGTTTAACCTTGCGGTCATCCCAACTTTTAACCTTACTAAGATTAGTTCTCAGCCTTCTTGATCTTCTCGCCAAGTTTTTTATCAATGATAACGTAGAGGTAACCCAGGGCAACAAAGACAACGATCAAAATCACAATGGTCAACGCAACCGTTGGGACTCCTAGCTTGTCAAAGTCCATGAATCCGTAAGGCCAGCGAGACTTCTCTTTAATCTGCACGCCAAAGCCAAGAACCAAGACGATGATGTACGCAAAATATGTGAGTGGATACAAAGGCCAGATCAGAGGCTCTTTAAAACTCATAGTAGGTTTCTCGTCAAAGAGCAGCCAGTCCAAAACGGCGCAGATAGGAATCACATCATGCAGAATAAAATTGTTGAACTTAAAGACGCCATTCACAAAAACCTCGCCATGATCAAGTAGGAAGTAAGCTACTAGACCAGTTACGGTAATGCCCAGCATAAGCGTGTGTTTGACCGTTGGCATCCATGGCTTCTGAGCGGTCTCGGGATTCTTGTAAGCCTGGAACAGCGCGCCCCAAAAATAGGCAACAAGCAGCAGGTTAGAGATATTGGTGAAGTAATACAAGAAAGAAACGCGGAAGTTCATTCGGAAGACGCCCGCAGAATCACACAGCACAAAGGTGCCAATCACAGCGATAAACAGCTTAAAAATAAATGACGCTTTCTTAGATTTAATCAACGCAGTGCCTCCTTCTGTAAAGCGAGAGGTCACTGTAAACCTAGCGCGCCGCGACAAAAATACGTAATTCTCAGAGTTAACAGTTATGTTTCAAATGAAAAAGATTCAAAAAAATACGGCCTCCTCACTTTTGTGGCGAGAAGACCGTGGAAGTTTAAAGCTTACAACGCAAGATTCGGTATGCATGGGGAAACTAGTCTCACGGTACCTACCAGCACTTACTTACGGTAGCGCGTGCTTGATCACCAGAATTGGATGGTGTAGGAGCAGTCGGGGTCCTGTGGATTTCATGACCTCTTTAACGCGAGCGCGCATCTCTTTGCCGTAGCAATGCGATTTGCATTTTGAACAAAACGTCTTTGTCTCAATGTGAGGACAGCGGTCCACACGCGTATGCGCATACTTCTCAAGCTCGGCACACTCTTCGCACAGAGGATCATGAGCTTTAGTGTGGTGGTACTTCTCGCAATAAAAACGAATCATTAACGAGATAAGATCTTTTTCCTTTTGGCGCTTTCGTTCAATTTCTTCCGGTGTCATTAGCTCACACGTCCCCCATCAACGGTGTAAACAACATCTGCAATTCCCATGGTAGACGCTCTGTGAGAGACAAGAACCACGGATTTACGCTCAGTTTCTTTATCAAGTGAGCGCAAGATAATTGCCTCGTTCAAGCTGTCAAGATTACTAGTTGGCTCATCGAGCAGCATGAGTGGCGCATCATGCAAGAAAGCGCGTGCAAGGCCAATACGCTGACGCTCTCCGCCAGAGAGCGAGTCCCCAAGCTCTGCAACGGGTGTGTCGTAACCCTGAGGCAGCGTGGAGATGTACTCGTGAATTGAAGCCTTCTTGCACGCCTCAACAATCTCTTCATCCGTTGCATCAAGCTTTGCAATGCGTAGATTGTTCTTGATGGAATCGTGATACAGATGCGTATCCTGCGTCATGTAACTCTCAAGATCACGCAGGTTAAAGGTATTAATCTGCTCCAAAGGGGTTCCAGAAATCTCAATGGCACCGGGTGTTGCTGGCCAGAAACGCATCAAAAGTTTTAGCAGCGTAGACTTGCCTGAGCCGCTCTTTCCCACAATTCCCACGATCTTATCGGTAGGAATATCCACAGAAATGTTGTCCAGAATCTGCTCGTTATCATATGCAAATGAAAGCTCAGATACACGCACACTTTCATAGGAGATGTCTTTTTGACCCACTACATCTTCAACCAGGGGTTTCTCGTCCAGAATATCCAAAACACGATTACCCGCAGCAAACGTACTGGTCAGGGTTGTGCCCAGAGCTGCCAAAGCCACAACAGGCCCAAACGAACTCATCAATGCAATGGTGACAATGAAAGCTTCATTCATAAGAATCTGCTGGTGATAGGCCAGGTAGAACGAACTAAAGAACATGACTAGCGTTGCGGCAAGAATGACCGTTGAGGTGACCGCATCGTTGACACCAAATGCCTTCTTAACTGCCTGTTGTCTGTCGCTTAACTGATCAGCTAACTGACTTGTTTTCTCAATCATCTGTGCACCGGTGTTGTATTGCAGAATCTCGTCAAGACCGCGCAGGTTATCAAGGGTAACTGTAGACAGCTTGCCCGCAAGATCTCTTGCTTCAGCAGAGTCATGCTCGGAACGCTTGGACATATTCAGTGGAATTGCTACGCCAACTACCAGGTAAGATACAAATGCAATAACACCTAAAATCCAGTTGGTAGTACCTGCAATAAACCACACCATAACAATGCAGAACACAACCGCAATGCAGATAGGCGAGATAGTGTGTGCATAGAAAACCTCAAGCAGCTCAATGTCTGAGGTAATGACGCTCATCAGGTTGCCCTTATTTTTGACCTCAAGCTTTGCAGGGGCAAGCTTTCTGAGCGCCGTGAACACACGGTCTCTAATAAGCGCAAGCAGTTTAAACGCAATAAAGTGGTTGCACTCCTGCTCGGCATAGCGCAGCAGACCGCGGACCAGGGCAAACAAAAGCATGCCACCAAAAAGCAGCGCCATAGGAGAAGATGAAGCAAAGCCCATAGCGCTGAGCAGTGCATATGCTCCAAAAATGCTGATGAACGTGGCGGCAAGGTTACCCAAGACTCCCATCAAAATTGCAAGTATCATAAAGCCAGCCAGCGGACGAACCAGCCCCACTAGCCTCAACATAATGGTGAGCGCACTACGGCGAGAAGTACGTGCAGTTGTGGCGCTGTTCTTAACCTCTGTCTTCATTACGCCTCAACTCCTTTCACATAATTCTCAAGCTCGGTCTGGGCCTGCGTCATTCGTTTGTACTCGTCATTTGTTGTAAGCAACTCTTGGTGCGTTCCACTTCCAACAACGCGACCATGTTGCATAACAACAATCTGATCAGCATTTTTAACGTTTACTAAGCGGTGAGAAATTACCAGCACCATCTTTGTCTGAGCAAGCTGGTGAACCTGCTGCATAATAACGTCTTCACTCTCAACATCAATATTTGAAGTAGCTTCATCAAAGATGTACATCTGGCTATTGTGAAGCAGGGCTCTGGCCAGTGCTAATCTCTGACGCTGACCACCAGACAAGTTGGAGCCCTTCTCGGCAACTGGCGCGTCAAGTCCACCCAAAGACTTTACGAACTCAGCAAGATTGACCTGCTCAAGAGCGTGCCAAAGCTGCTCCTCAGATGCTTCTGGGTTACCCATGGCAAGGTTAGAACGAACGCTACCCATAAAGAGATGTGCTTGATGACCAATATACGTAACGTTTTGAAGCAAATTCTGGTCAGAAATGTCTGACAAACTGGTATTTCCAAACAGAACATTGCCAGAATACGAGCGGAGTTTTCCGGTCAACAGTGCTGCGATTGTTGATTTACCGCAGCCTGACTCTCCTACCAGGGCATTCAAAGAGTTAGCGTGCATTCCAAAAGAAACATTCACCAAGACGGGCTTCTCGCCGTCGTAAGAGAAAGAAACGTTGCGCAGTGTCAAATCACTGGACTCGGGAACCGTTTTGGTTCCCTGCTCGCGAACAGGAGTATCAAGTAGGTCAAAAATCTTGTCTGATGCCGCCATGCCGTTCATAGCAATGTGGAAATAGCTGCCAAGAAGGCGCATGGGCAAGAAAAACTCAGCAGAAATCAGAATGATAAAAACACCCTGCCACATAAAGATTAGCTGGTCATTTACCTGCTGAATAGCAAGAATCATTCCAAGGGCACTTCCACCAAACGCAACAACATCCATAACGGTAATGGAGTTGAGCTGCATGGTCAGGACTTTCATGGTAATACGTCTAAAGTGCTCGGCTTCCTCGTTCATCTGCTTGTGTTTAAAACCATCAGCCTTGTAAATCTTTGCTGTAGTAAGACCTTGCAGATTCTCCAAAAACGTATCGCCAAGCTGGGTGTACTGTCCCCAATACTTAGACAGAAGCTTCTTAGCAAACTTTTGAATGAGCACAATAGTCATGGGGATAAGCGGAACAAATACCAGCAAAATAATGCCAACAACAGGACTAATAAAAAGCAACGTCAGGAATAGTGTCAGTGGCGCTAAAGCTGCATAGAAAAACTGTGGCAGATACTGCGCAAAATATGTCTCAAGTTGATCGACACCCTCAACTGCCAGCTGAACAATTTCGCTGGTAGCATATAAGTTCTTGTAAGAAGGGCCAAACTCTAAGAGCTTCTGATAGATCTTCTCGCGAAGGGTCTTTTTAACCCTCTTAGCTGCATAAAAACTTGTCTTGTGCTGAGCAACCTTGCAGAAAATACGAATCACCACAGCAATAAGGCAAAGACCGATAAATACCAGCTGCTCCTCAAAGACAAAGTAATCCATAAAGAGCGCCTGAATCATTCTTGCCAGAGAGTACATAAATACAATGTTGGCAAGTAGCGCAATCCACTGGTAAAGCACGGTCAAGCCAATGTATTTTTTACTCTCCTCAATAAGGGCAATGAGGCGTTTGTTAATCATCATATGCAGACTTCTTTCGCTTTTCTTACGAACAGAATCTTTAGTCCACTAACTGTTTTACTTACTTTACATGTAGTTTTGTCGTTGCATATACGAGTTTGCCTTATGCAACATTTAAAAACAACACACAAAATAGCGAGAACAACTGCTATTTTTGAACACGTTCCCAGTCTGCTTTTGTAAGCATGGAGATGCCAAACTGCTCTTCTTTGCCTGTATATTTATTTAAGTCAGTAAAAATTTTCGCCTCTGTGAAGCCACACTTTTGAGCCACTGAAGCAGACTTCTTATTGCGCTCAAGATATCTAATAATTACCTGGTCAACACCATGCTCTTCAAATGCATATGCGGTAAGAGCTTGAGCACCCTCAGATGCAAACCCTTGCCCCCAATAAGGACGACCAATCCAATAGCCAATTTCTGCCTGATGCAGCTGCTTTGAGGAATCCTTTGGATCAGGAATTTCTTCAAAATCCAACGACATTGAACCAATTAGATGACCGGTCCTCATGTCTTTTACGGCATAACAGGACTTATCGGACAGTACGTTTGCAAGAACCTGCTTGGAATCTTCTAAAGTTTTGTGAGGTTCCCATCCACAAAGTGGACCAATCTCTGAGTCTTTTGCCAGTTCATAGAGCTCTTTAGCATCAGATGCATGCCATGGAATAAGAAACAA
>ERZ773001.689-NODE-689-length-12580-cov-5.33581_pt1 | contig 12580 bp, 9 predicted proteins | sample MGYA00511673_ERZ773001 | MGnify/ENA primary metagenome ERZ773001 (study PRJEB29015, sample SAMEA2738091) | human oral metagenome | biome: human oral; feature: human-associated habitat; material: saliva | place: China | collected 2162 ... | reverse complement strand
GCGTCGAGATCGCGTTGTGCTCGTGCTTGGGCAATCTTCTCTTTGACGTCGACAAGTGAGAGCTCAGAATCAGCATCAAACACTGCAGCGTGTCGAAGGCGCCGGCGCATTCGGATGGGATGCGTTGCGACAATGACGATCAATGCGACAAGGACAACGCATAGAAGAAAGATAAAGAAACCCGCGATGGGGAAAGAAGCAGGTGCGGCGTGTGCTGCGCCTTGAAAAAGGCGATCAACAAGCCATGTGAAGAAGCGTGAAAGGGGGGAGGGTTGAGTGGGCTGATAGTCCGGACGCGAAAGCTCCGCTGACACCCATGACCGAGCTTCCTGGTCGTCGGGTGTCAGCGGAGCTTCGCAAACGAACATCAGATGCGTGCAGCTTCTTCAGCGATCATGGGGGCAAGGTTTTCCTTGCGCATGCGCTCATCGAGGTACATCAGCGTCTGGTACGAGGACTGAACCGGGATGATGACCGCGGAGACCAGCGTGGTCAGGAAGGACGAGATCAAGCTGGTGGTCATGGCGGTAGATAGCGAAGCGCCAGCTCCCAAAATGGCCCCGATGATTGCGCCGAGGACCATGCCAATCACACCAACGACAAGGCCGATGATGATCAATCGGCCAAGGACTCGCCAGAAGGAGCCCTTGGAAAGGTTCCACGAACGCTTGAGTGCATCAACCGGCCCCAAGCCTTCAAGGATCACTGCGAGCGAAATGAAGGCGAACTTCACCGAGAGGAAGCCCAGGACGCAGAGCAAGGTGATGAACATGAGGAAAATCAACAGGCCGATCGAGCCTGCGCTTGACGCAAACGAACTGTAATCTCCGCTGTTGGCGTATCCGGCTGCTCCCGCGCCGACCAAACCGATCAGAAGGAAGAACACGATGACGATCACCAGAGTGACACCGAATTGAATGGCGGCCAGGAGCAGAGTTGCGAGCAACACCGGAACGATACGAGGTGAGAAACGGTTCCACGCATCAGCCGGCGTCGACTTACGACCAAGAACTGCGTCCCACACGGTCAGGGCCAGCATGCCGGCCAAGAAGGTCGTGCCGACGAAGCTGAAGAGCGATGAGACAAGGGTGCCACTGAGGCTCGAGATCATCGAGTACACAGAGAAACTACCCGACATGAGCGAGTTCGTCAGAGCCTGAATACTGATTGCGGTGAAGATCGTCTCAACAAGGGCGACGACTGCCATAACCGCGAAGGCAAAACCGAACATGGTCTGCGGATTGACGCGAACCGCCTGGAAAGCGCCGGTCAGGATCTCGCCAACGGTGAGAGGACGCAGGGGAATAATACCGGGCTGGGCAACGGTCCACGCAGTTCCGCCCTGTCCCTGGGCTCCCTGCCATGCTGCTGCAGGCTGAGGAGCTGCGCCCCACTGCTGCTGAGGCTGGGGCTGAGCCTGGGGTGCTCCCCAGGGCTGCTGGGGCTGTGCGGGCTGAGCCTGGGGTGCTCCCCACGGCTGCTGCGGCTGAGCCTGCTCGGGCTGAGCCGGAGCCTGAGGTGCGCCCCACGGCTGCTGTGCGGGCTGAGCCGCTTCAGCGGCTTGAGGAACCTGCGGTGTCGAGGGGACCGAACCCTGTGCAGGGTTCTGCTGAGAAGGGGACTGGGGTGCCCACGGATCGTTTGCGGGCGTGCCCTGAGGGTCAGACATTCTTACTCCTATATGGGTTATGTGTCTACCTTTACCGTGCCATTGTGCCACGTATTCAAGTAATCAGAAACAACCCAGAGTCGTGTCAGGTGATTTTCAGCCTTTTGAAGCCCTAAATATAGAAGAGGTCGCGTCTTTCGACATATCAACTGGATTCGTGACACAATCGTTATATGAGCTCACGGATCTTGGTTGTCGACGATGATGTCGCGCTGTCCGAAATGATCGGAATTATGTTGCACGCGGAAGGCTTCGAAGTCGCTGATTGTGCCGACGGTGCTCAGGCACTAGACGTATTTCACGCAAGCGCACCAGACTTGGTGCTTCTCGATCTGATGCTGCCCAATGTCGACGGAATTGAGATTTGTCGTCAAATACGCCGTGAGTCGGATGTCCCGATCGTCATGCTGACAGCCCGCTCCGATACGACGGATGTTGTTTCCGGCCTCGAAGCCGGTGCCGATGACTATGTCCCAAAGCCCTTTAAACCCAAGGAACTCGTCGCGCGAGTTCGTGCACGACTGCGCGGGCGCGACGATAGCGGCGAAGAACTGGTACGCCTCGGGGACCTCACGATTGACGTCCAAGGCCACAGCGTTCACCGCTCCGGACAAGAACTTCCCCTGACTCCTTTGGAATTTGATCTACTTGTGACGCTTGCCCGCTCACCGTGGAAGGTCTTCACTCGCGAAGAACTCCTTGAATCCGTGTGGGGGTACCGTCACGCCGCGGATACTCGTCTGGTGAATGTCCATGTGCAGCGACTGCGCTCCAAAGTTGAACGCGATCCAGATAATCCAGAGGTTGTGGTGACTGTCCGCGGTGTCGGCTACCGCGCGGGTAACGCCTCGTCATGACCGACAATGCTGGGGGGCCACTACTCCCGCACCCGCTCCCAGAGCACCGCTTAGCTCTACTTGAACGGATCACTCTGGCTTTGCGCGCCATCACGCGTCCCGTGCGGCAATGGAGCGGATGGAAACGCATTTCTCAGTGGGAAGCTCTTCAAGCAATTCGTAATTCAGCTTCTTTGCGTGCGGCCTCCTATCTTGCTGCTGTATCAGTAGTCTTGATTCTGGTCGCGGGGACGATCGTTGCGGGGCAACTGCGCTCCAGTGTTTTTGAATCTCGTCGAAGCGCAATCTTGTCCGATGCTGCCTTACGTTTTTCCTCAGCTCAATCGGTTTTCGATCAATCAACTGCATCGACACCAGACCAAATCCAAGAATCTACGCGTCAGTTGGCGACTTCTTTGCGAGTCTCGGCGGCGGGCACGGGAGCTGTTTCTGTCTTATTGTTGCGCTCGCCCGCTCAGAGTCAAACACTGAGGATTAACGAGATTGTTGATCCTTCGGTCCAAGGAGTGATTGGGGATGACATGCGACAAGCCGTTGCAGAGTCATCGGATCCCCAGTGGCAATCGGTGTCTATCCCTTCTGCGCAAGACTCCAGCGTTCGCGTCCCCGCTATTCTTGTCGGGACGAAAGTTCAGGTTCCTCGAGCAGGAACCCATCAGCTCTATATTGTTTATTCGCTCCAAGGCGATCAAGAGCGCATCAACACTGTCATGGGGATTTTGATCTTTGCAGGAATTCCTTTCCTGCTGCTTATTCCCGTGATCACCTTCATGCTGATCTATCACATTTTGGGACCTGTCCGACGCACTGCAGCCGCGGCTGGAAAACTTGCTGACGGAAATCTTGATGTGCGCATTGACGCCAGTGATACCCGTGGCACCGATGAAATGGCAAACCTTGGTCGTGCCTTCAACAACATGGCGCAGTCCCTTGAGAAGAAGATCGATGAATACGATGAACTTGCCAGGCTCCAGCAACGTTTCGTTTCCGATGTTTCTCATGAGCTGCGTACTCCTTTGACGACGATCCGTATGGCCGAAGAGATGATTTGGGATCAGCGGCAGAGTTTCGATCCTGTGACGAATCGGAGCACTGAATTGCTCCACGAACAGGTTGAGCGCTTTGATTCCATGCTTGCCGATCTTCTTGAAATCTCTCGGCACGATGCCCAATCGGTCGATCTGGTCGCCGAAAGCGTGGATCTGCGAAGCCTGGTCGCGCGCGTCGTTCAGGCAAATAGTGAATTGGCACAAAGGCTTGGGGTTGAGGTGATCGTCGAATCGCCGCACTACCGCTGCTCCGCGGAAATCGATGATCGCCGTATCGAGCGTGTGATCCGCAATCTTCTGGTGAATGCCTACGAGCACGCAGAGTCCAAACCTGTTGTTGTCACGCTCGCCGCCAATGACAGCGCAGTTGCCGTGCGTGTGCGCGACCATGGCGTCGGTATGTCTCCGGCAACCGTCGAGCGAGTTTTCGACCGCTTTTTCAGGGCAGATCCGGCCAGAGCGCGCACAACCGGCGGAACCGGCCTCGGCCTCGCAATTTCTTTGGAGGATGTTGCACTTCACGGGGGGACATTGCGCGCATGGGGTGAGCTAGGAGCTGGCTCATCCTTCATGATGACACTGCCCAGAAAAGTGGGAATCGCGATTGAAGCGGAGCCCCTTGAATTATGGGGACAGGAGTAAATCTATGAAGTCCAGAATCCTTGCCCCGCACACGCTCTCTTGTCTCAAAATCGCTGCGGCCTGCATGACTGCGTTGATCTGCGCGAGCGCCTGTACGTCTCTTCCGACCTCGTCTTCTCCTGAACCCTTCGATGTCGACGCTCCCAACGCCTCGCCGATCGAATTGTCTGCAGGCGGGCCGATCGCCGACGCGGATCCCGAAACCCTGCTCAACAGCTTTTTGCTTGCCTGTGCCGCGGGAGCCTCCGATGACTATGCGACCGCGCGTCTCTTCTTAACGTCGTCCTCGGCGCAAACATGGGATCCTCACAAATTAGTGACGATTTACTCGACAGATTCGACCCCCAAGGTTGCATATTCCTTCGATCCCTCGAAGGCCGATACTCTCAATGCGTCGATCACTGCGGTCGGAGTTGGTTCCGTCGATCAAAATGGAGTCTTGTCTCCCGCCGAAACCTCATCCCTCGAAGCACGTTTCCACTTGGTCCACGAAAACGGTCAGTGGCGAATCGACGCGCCAGCCGATGGCGTTGTGGTATCGCAGGCGTCCTTCACCGCCTCCCACGAGCTTGTTTCCTTGATGTTCCCCTCCGCGACGGGGGATGCCCTGATTGCGGATCCTCGTTGGTATCCGACGCGTCGCCTCGAAACACACATGGTCGAAGGGCTGATCGCTGGGCCTCAGTCGCATTTGGGGGAGGCCTTGGTCAATGCGATTCCATCGGGCACGTCTATTTCAAGTGGCGGTATTGAGCTTTCGGACCATGTTGCGAAGGTTTCCTTGAACGGCTCACTTCCCGTAGATGAGCGCGCGAAGCGCCTTCTTACATGGGAGATTTCTCAGACGCTGCAGCGCTCGGGACGCGTAAATTCGGTAGAAATTGCAATGGGAGGTGAAACGCTGGAGACGAACGATCTTCCCACGCAGCCTTCCTATGATCTCGACACTGCGGTTGCTTTTAGTTCCGAAGGGCTGGTTCGCCTTGACGGGCGAACGACGTCCTCGCGTTCCCTGCCGATTGCTCCCTCGTCTTCTGCTTCTCTTCCTGCGGTTTCGCCGGTCTCTTCCTCTCTTGTTGCGTGGCGAGAAGATGACCGCATGATGATTGTTGATTCTGCTCTTTCTACAGTGCGGGCGATTGATGGATCGGTGGGGAACTATTCACCTTCTGTTGATCGCTTCGGTTGGGTGTGGGATGTCTCGCAGAGCAGGGGAGCGCGTGCGTCTCGAATTGAGGGGCAAAGCCTTGCAATCGTTCCGCCCAATCAATCGCTCAATGATGTTGCTGAGATTCGTGTTTCTCCCGACGGCGCGCGCGCAGTGCTTCTGCGGTCATCGGGTGGTACGTCGAGCGCATGGATTGTTGGAATTGTGCGCCGAGACAATGGTGAGCCGACCGGCTTTACGGATCTTGAACCCCTCACTGGTTTGTCTGCTGGGGTTGACGATATTTCGTGGGCTGGGCGCTCGACCTTGGTTGCTGTGCGTCAAGGTGGTCTGCGAGGCAGTGGCGACCAGGCAGACGAGGTGTCCTTAGTGACTCTTCCTGTGGGTGGTTTTCCCTCTGTTCTAGCTCTTCCAACTGGCACTGAACGCCTGAGCGCGGGTTCTTCTTCAACGACGATGGTCATTCGTGGCAAGGATGGAAATTATCAGGTGCGTTCGGGTGCGCTGTGGCAGTTGCTCGAGGGGAAGCTGCGCGATATTTCCTATCCTGGCTGAATCGTTTTTTCCACAGATTCTGCGCTCCTGAAGCCGCGCCTCAACTTGTGTGCTGTGCTTCCTCTATGGGTTTTCTTCACGAGGCCGCGCATGAGCTTGTGGGCGTCTGCATTCCCAGTTCGTGTGTGGGGTGCGGGAGATGGGACCACTCTGTGTGTCCGCAATGCGCAGCATTATCGTCGGCCTTGCTCCCACAATGGGAATTGCAAGAGGCGGGAAATGCGGAATACCCGCTGTGGGAACTGAGCGATTATTCGGACCCGATGCGCTCGATCATTGTGGCAGCAAAGCATTCGTCTCGACTTGATCTGTCGGGGTTTCTCTTCGAATGCGGAGTCAATATCGGACTATCGATTGCGCAAAGCGGGATGCTGAGCGTGGGGACAGATGCGACATCGCTTTGGATTGTTCCTGCTCCTGCAAGCTGGAAGAGACGACTCTTTGGGCAAGGAATCACGATCCATGTTGCCCGCGGACTAGCAGCAGCTGTGGGAGGACACAGTGAGGTGACGTGCTGTGTGCGTGATGTCTGTCGACTTGACCCGTGGGTCTCTTCTCAGGCCGGGAAATCCTCCGAACAAAGGCGGCAATCCCGTCACGGTCACATGCATGCGACGCAAAGAGTTCCTCAGGGAGTGGGTGTCATTGGCATCGATGATGTCGTGGCAAGTGGTGGAACAATGAATGAGATGTTTCGTGTGTTTGAACGCTCGTGGGTTGCGGGAGCCTGCATTGCACGATCGCGACAATGAGCATCAATCTTATGATGCAGATCACCGTTTTCTGCTATACTCGACGCATCTCTTCCAATGATGGCTCGCCATCGGTTGCTGATAGGGGGTGGTAGTTAAAGACACTCCGGGGCAATGACGTCGCCGGGTTTTCAATCGCGGCCCAGTCCGCATTCATGATGTGGAGAGAAACCATGGACATCACAGTTGCTGCACGTAATGCAGAGATTCACCCCAACTTTCGCGAATACATCGAGGAGAAACTGGCAAAGGTGACGCAGTTTTATCCTCGCGCGCAGCGGGTTGACGTTGAACTGACTCACCAGAGGAACCCACGACAGGCAGATACTGCCGAGCGAATCGAGCTCACCGTCTTTGGTAAAGGCCCGATCATTCGCGCCGAAGCAGAGTCTGCAGACCGTTATGCCGCAGTCGATATCGCGGCAGGAAAGCTTTTTGAACGTTTGCGTCGTATGCGCGATCGCGCGAAGGACCACCACCGTAGTGAAGAAATTCTTCCCCCCGATTTGGATGTCCTTCCCGCAACGGTTACCTCAGTCGAGGAAGTGGAAGAGGTTACCCCGGCATCTCTCAAGAGCGCTGGAGACCTCAAGGTTGGTGAAGCTCGTGAGGAGCAGCTGGGAGACACCCCGATCATCGTGCGGCAGAAGGTCCACGAGACTGTCCCGATGAGCGTTGATGAAGCACTCAACCAGATGGAACTGGTCGGACACCCCTTCTTCCTTTTCGTTGACGAAGAAACGATGCAGCCCTGCGTGGTTTACCACCGTCATGGATGGACCTATGGCGTACTTCGTTTGAATGCAACAGTTATTCAAACCGGCGAATAGAACACTCGCCTATGCTCAAGCTTGGGGGCGGAACTTCTCAGTTCCGCCCCCAAACTTTGTCTATTTACGCTTGATCGTTTTCGCCGCGATTCACGCTCAACGCGTCGCTGAGTGGGTGGTAGTGAGCGAAGACGGCGCGGCGGTAGCCCTCAAGGTCACCATTTTCTGCGCTCACCAAGATAGCCTCGTGTGCGCGAGCAGTTTCCAACAAACCTTCGAAACCATTGTGGACCGAGGGAAGAGCCATCATATGGATCATCCACATTGCGTTGACCAACTGCTCTGCTAGAGGGTTATTAATCCTCTTCAGAAGTGTCGTATGGAATTCGATGTCTTCATCCATGAAGAACTCGCACTTCTGTGCCTTAGCAATCATCGTGTCAACAAGCTCATGAAGGTGCTCGTCGTGAGTTCCCTTCAATGATTCGATCGCCTCGTATGCCAAGCCAAGATCGAGAACCTGGCGAACCCGCAAAACCTGGGAAAGCGCCTCGGCAGAATCAGGGGCAGTGGATGAGCGCAGAAAAACTGTCTTGATCAAAGGACGGAGCGTCATGTCTCCCACGAATGCGCCGCGTCCTTGTTGCACAGTGACGATCTCGAGGGCCTTGAGCTGACGAAGAGCTTCCCTCACCGAGGAACGCGAAACTCCAAGGGACTCGCACAGTGCTGATTCAGTGGGGAGAGGATCGCCTGGCTGGAGATGATTCTTCAGGATGTACTGCTCGATCGCGTCCATCGTGGTCTCGGTGCGAGAAGGTAGCGTAGGTGCTGTCGGCTGCAATGCGCTTCTTTGCGCAAATACTCCGCCGTCCGGGGAAGGTGATTCAAATTCGGGCATAATAACCGAGCTCTCTGACTCCTTGAGACCATGACTTTTCAGCAGATCAAAAAGATCGGGGAGAAAGCGCTACACAGAAGTTCTTCCATGAATCGCTGTGTCCTGACGGTGTACAGAGTAGCATTTTTTGCACACAAATTTGTCGGATATCTGTTAATGAGACGGGAGCATGCCTTTTCATCGCGCTGAAGGGGAAGATCGGCTGACAGAGAAAAAAGACACGGCGGAGCCAAAGAAGTCGAAAGCGGAGTCGGAAATTCGTAGACTAGAAACAGTGTGCGCGACGCACGCCCGGATCATCCGGTCACAATCCCAGGAGCCCTCGTGTCCATTATTGACAAAATCCTTCGAGCTGGAGAAGGACGTACCCTGCGTCAGCTCGACCGGCTTGCTTCCCAAGTTGATGCTCTTCAAGAAGACTTTGAAGCCCTGAGCGATGAGGAACTGCGCGGTAAAACGGACGAATTCAAGGAGCGCCTCGAAGAAGGCGAAACTCTGGACGACATCCTCGTCGAGGCCTTCGCGACTGTGCGTGAAGCCGCGTGGCGGACACTGCGCCAGCGCCCCTTCCACGTTCAGGTCATGGGAGGCATTGCCCTGCACCGCGGCAACATCGCCGAAATGAAGACCGGTGAAGGCAAGACTCTGGTTGCCACCATGCCTTCTTATCTCCGTGCGCTTACAGGCAAGGGTGTTCACGTGGTGACCGTGAATGATTACCTAGCTAAATACCAATCAGATCTCATGGCGCGCGTCTACAACTTCCTGGGAATGACCGTGGGCTGTGTGTTGGTTGGGCAGGAGCCAGCCGAACGCCGTGAGCAGTACAACGCAGATATCACCTACGGAACGAATAATGAATTCGGTTTCGACTACTTGCGCGACAACATGGCGCAGCGCCCCGAAGACATGGTCCAGCGTGGACACAACTTCGTGATCGTCGATGAGGTCGACTCGATTTTGATCGACGAGGCGCGTACCCCCCTGATCATTTCTGGCCCGGCCTCGGGCGATGTGAACCGCTGGTACACCGAGTTCGCGCGCATCGCCAATATCTTGGTGCGCGACGAGGACTATGAAGTCGACGAAAAGAAGAAGACTATCGGTGTCTTGGAATCCGGCATCGATAAGGTTGAAGATCAACTTGGGGTCGACAACCTCTACGAGGCCGCAAACACCCCGCTTATTGGTTTCTTGAACAACGCAATCCGCGCTAAGGAACTCTTCCACCGCGATCGCGATTACATCGTCGACGGGGGAGAGGTCCTGATTGTTGACGAGCACACCGGGCGCGTTCTTCCAGGTCGTCGCTACAACGACGGAATGCACCAGGCGATCGAGGCGAAGGAAGGGGTGCAGATCCAGGCTGAAAATCAGACCCTGGCGACCATCACCCTTCAGAACTACTTCCGTCTCTACCCCGAAGGCTCTCGTTCGGGTATGACGGGTACCGCCGAAACTGAGGCGGCAGAATTCGCATCGACCTACAAAATCGGTGTGATCCCCATTCCGACGAACCGTCCGATGATTCGAAAGGACCAGCCCGACTTGGTCTACCCGACCGAGGCTGGTAAATTCCGCGCAATCATTGATGATATTGAAGAGCGACACGCGGCTGGCCAGCCTGTCTTGGTGGGTACCGCATCGGTTCAAAAGTCCGAGCTCTTGTCGAAGATGCTCAAGGAACGCAAGATTCCTCACCAGGTCTTGAATGCGAAACAGCACGCTCGCGAAGCTCAGATTGTTGCAATGGCAGGCCGAAAGGGCGCTGTGACCGTTGCGACGAATATGGCTGGTCGTGGTACTGACATCATGCTGGGTGGTAACTCTGAGTTCCTTGCTCAGGCAAACTTGGCCGCTCAGGGTCTTGACCCGAAGACAGATGCAGAAGAATACCGCCGCGCGTGGCCTGAAGCGCTTGCCGAGGCCGAGGCCGCAGTTGAGGCTGAGCGAGAAGAAGTCCGCGAGCTTGGTGGCTTGTACGTCCTGGGTTCCGAGCGCCACGAGTCCCGTCGTATCGACAACCAGCTGCGAGGCCGTAGTGGTCGTCAGGGTGACCCCGGTGAGTCCCGCTTCTACCTGTCGATGCAAGACGACCTCATGCGTCTCTTCTCCTCAGGTTTGGCGCAACGCATCATGGCCTCGGGCGCATACCCCGAAGACATGCCGCTGGAAAACCGTGTGGTGACGCGTTCAATTGCCTCCGCTCAACACCAAGTTGAGGCACGAAACTACGAAATTCGTAAGAACGTCTTGAAGTACGATGATGTGATGACTGATCAGCGTGAACTCATCTACGCTGAACGTCGCCGCGTTCTGGAAGGCGAAGACTTGAAGCCTCAGATGAAGGGCTTCATGGAGTCTTTGGTTTCCGGAATCATTGCGGAGAAGACCAACGGTCTATCGCCTCGCGAATGGAACCTCAAGGAACTCTGGGATACCCTGCGCGGATACTACCCGCCGTCGGTCACCGCAGAAGAGGTTGCAGAGCAGTATGGCGGCGTTGGTTCGCTGACGCGCGAGGATCTCATGCGCGAGGTTCTGGGCGATATTCACACACAGTACGAAGAAGCCGAAGAGCAGCTCAATCAAAATCCTCTGGCAATTCAACAATTGGGCGATGAACCCATGCGTACGCTTGAGCGTCGTGTTGTGATTGCAACGGTTGATCGCTTGTGGCGCGAGCACCTCTACGAGATGGATTACCTCAAGGAAGGTATCGGTCTTCGTGCAATGGGGCAGCGTGATCCTCTTGTTGAATACAAGGATGAGGGCGCGCAGATGTTCAATGCGATGATGGACCACATTCGTGAAGAGTCCGTCCAGCAGGTCTTCTCCTATGCGCATCAGTTCCAGCTTGCCTATGAACAGGCTCGTGAGCGTGCTGCCACAGAGGAAGCTGTTCGCGAAGACAACGATGCTGAAGCTGAGCTCAGTGAAGAAGCCCGTCGTAAGGCTGCAGAAACTGAAGAGCGCGCTATTGAACGTTCCGCTTCTGTTATGGGAGACGTCGGCCAAGAAAAGAACTCGACTCGCCTGAGCTACTCTTCGGCTGAAGAAGAGGAAGGAACAACTTCCTCTGCGGGAGCTAATCGCGCTCAGCGTCGCGCAGCGAAGAAGCGCAAGAAGCGCTGATCTGACCGCTGTGACCGGCCTTTTGGTGGCGGCATGTACCATGTGGTGCACGCCGCCACTGTTTTATCTGCTGTTTTCTAGAGGACGTCCAAGGCGGTGACAATCCAGCGATTCTTGAAAGTCTGGAGGCGCATGGATACAACGTGGCGCCCTTCTCCTTGCGCAACGATCACACAAGATTCGACAACTGTTTGCGAGGTCTGGCTAATATGCCACTGCACGGGATGGCATGCTTCGCGTCGAAAAGCGCGTCGATCCCTCTCAACGATCGTCACAAGGCGTTTGTACAGCGGCGGTATCAGCCATCGTTGGAGCTGCTGATACGGGCGAATGTGTAAAAGAACTTCCATAATTCCTCGTGCCAACCCGATCGACCACTGGCATAGATTTGTGATCTCCGGCTTCCTCGGGAGCAAAGGGCTCTCTGCGTTCATGTAGGTTTTCATATTCTGCTGGACGCTTTGCGTTGTATCTCGGTTGAGATCCCAACTGATACGGAAAATATGATCGGCTGGGGGGACGAATACTCGCGAACTTCGTGTCATGGGAATGCTCCTCGAATATTGTGTGGGGATGGGGGACGCTTCGTCATTGAGGCGTTAATTTGGAGTCTTCTCGCATGAAGGCGATGTGTCAATCGACTTTTTTGATCCTCATCGGGGCAGATCGAAGTGGTGAATCAATGTGTGAAGTATGGAAAACATGCCTGTTTTTTGTGGACTGCTTGCGGTTCTCAAGTAGCGTGAGTGAACGTCTTGAGCCGGTAGAAGAATCACTATCTCTGCATAAGTATCGATTAAAATTGAGAAAACGTGCAGTAAGCGTTGGGAAAACTTTCAGAAATGGTGTTGTGGATTGCTGCAACTCAGTTGCTTGCATGCTCTACAATCGCTCAATGCTTAAGTAAGGTCGTATAAGAAGCGGGCAGAAACTGTTGTTTCTGCCCGCTTATTGGAATTGAAAAGAAGCGTCTAGGCACTGTGGCTTAAGCGCGCACGAGATTCTGCATATTGTTCTTGGATGAACTCTTCGAGGACGGATTCTTCAACACGCCACATACGCTTTCCTCCCAATTGGATTGC
>ERZ773001.685-NODE-685-length-12636-cov-26.7294_pt1 | contig 12636 bp, 10 predicted proteins | sample MGYA00511673_ERZ773001 | MGnify/ENA primary metagenome ERZ773001 (study PRJEB29015, sample SAMEA2738091) | human oral metagenome | biome: human oral; feature: human-associated habitat; material: saliva | place: China | collected 2162 ... | reverse complement strand
CATACGTGAAGACCCTCGCCGGGTCGCTTAGGAAGCACCCGGCGGGGGTCTTTGTTTTCCTTGGCTAGTTTTTATTCTTGGGGTCGATGCTCTGCAAGCCTAGCTGGGTGGTGTACACCAGTTCGTAATCGCAGAGCCTGTACGAGTACACGCCTGCTTCGACCTCTTCGAAGGGCAGGATGAGCTGTCTTTTCAGAACGAATGAGTCCTTCCAATTTTTGATCCGTTCCTCATCCAGCTGTTCCAAAGCGGCGTTGAACCGGGGTGTACCGTCCTCGAGGCAGTGGTTAGGTGTATCTGAGTATTGGTAAGGGAGTCGAATTGATGAAGCTGCAAGTTGCATGCTCTGCTGGTACTCTGGAGGCGCATTATCTGAAGCATTAAATCGGAGGGAATCAGCTTCGTCTGTGCCGCTGATAGAAGGCAAGAGCCGGTAGCTTTTGATCACATTCTCAGAATTATTTTTACGGTCCCGCTCCACCACAATTGCGATAACTTCTAGGGATGCGTCGGTGTCGCGAACCTTTGCCTCACCGATTTGCTCGTCAGAGAAGCGCAAGTCGTCAGGCTTGAGAAGATGCTGCATACAATCTGCCATAGTATCTTGGTCGGCGTTCGGAGGGCGGAGAAGATAATCTCTAGCTCGTCGCTCTGCGTGGTCTTGATTCTGCTGATAGTCCCGTTTGACAGGCTCGTAATCATTATCATTTGACCAAGCTTCCGGAATTTCACTAAGCCCATTCTTCTGATAGGTCTTCTGTACCAGAGGGCTAATGTCAGCAGGAATTCGAATCGGCTCACCCGCGAAGTGGGGGAGTAGCTGTGCGTAGCTGCTGAGCAGAATCATCGGCTCATAGACTGCTTTGGACCCATTGGGGAAACGGGGCATCTTATCTTGTGAGCCGAAAGTTTTAACTCCTCGCACGTAGCACACCGGCTTGCGGTATGCGGGGGTGCGTTCTGAGCTGCTGCGGCTATCGTGACGGTGTAGACGTCCCATACGCTGAAGCACCAGGTCTACCGGCGCGAAGTCGGTAATCATCACGTCAAAGTCCAGGTCAAGCGACTGCTCGATGACCTGCGTACCCACCACAATGAGGCGGTGCGGGCGCGAAGAATCCTCCCCGTCAGCTTCGCTGTAGTGCGCCTTTTTGCCGAGCTTTGAGACAAGGAGTTCTTCTTGCTCGGCGCGATGCGTGGCGGTAAAGCGAGAGTGCGTGAGGATAACATGCTCTTCACCGAACTGTTCACTCAGAAATGTGTGCATTTCCTGGGCTCGTCCAACGGTGTTGCAGATGATTGCGGCGCATCCGTGGTCGTTAGCGAGTGGCTCGAGCACATGTAGGACGCTTTCGGGGCTGTCATCAATGAGCTTCAGCTCAATTTCGGTTTGTTCTGCTGGCTGTTCAACCTTCCATTTCTTGGGAGTTCCGTTATCCTCGGCGGTGAGGGTGTGAATGACTGGGTAGTCCAAGTCGAGGATAGTATTGCTCTGATTTCTGGCTTGCCTTGCGGCGTATCTTTCTCTGGATGACAAATTTTGTTTAGACTGGGAGGATGAGCTATCTGTCCTTACTTTCAAACCCTCAGCGTATCTAACCATGAGGTGTGTACGAATATCTGCAGGGAGTGTTGCTGACATGAGAATAACAGGCGCATTCATCTGACCCAGCCAGTAGAGCGCGCTGGAAAGGTACTGGTTCATGTATGCGTCGTAGGCGTGAACCTCATCAATGATGATGACCTTAGAAGCAAGACCAAGGTATCGGAGCATCACATGCCGTGCTTGCAGAGCGGTCATGAGAACCTGGTCGATGGTGCACACAACGAAGCTGGAGAGAAGCCCCTTCTTCGTACCACTGAGCCAGCTGTGCCGTGCGAGAGACGTTCCGGGGCGCAGCGTTTTTCGGTTGTTTTCTCGTCCAGGGGAAGGGGATTCGTCGAAAATATCTGCCTCGGAGAGTGCGTCATAGGACTTGTTGAAACGGTTCTTGGAATGGCCCAGGAACATGGAATGCGGCTCAATAGCTTCACCCTGTTCTTGTGCCACATCGGCTGTCTGGTATTTCACCCATTCGGTAACACGGTCAAAGAGGGCATTAGAAGTCGCCTGGGTTGGTGCCGCGAAGGCCACACCCGTGCGACCGGTTGCCTGCGCAAGGAACTCGGCAGCGATGAGGCCAGCTTCAGTTTTACCTTGACCCATGGGTGCTTCGATGCACATCATGCCGCCGCTTTGCATGGAGCGTGCCGCTTCGACTACGACTTCCTGCATGGGGCGTAGGGTCGGGTTGTTCCATCCAAAACGGGAAGCATAGAGATCAGCTGCGGGGGTGTCGGGGTTGGTATCCAGCGCGGCAGTCCAGCGCTGTTCAAGCCCGAGCGCCTGCCAACCAATGCGCGCTCGCTGTTCTTGTTCAGCTGAGCCGAAGGTTCCCATGGGGAAGAAATCAGGGTTTGAAGCAATCCAGTCTGACATGATGACGAAACCGGTAATGCAGAATTGCACGGCAACGGGGATAGCGTGTCCGTGTTCTGCTAGCTGCTGCAGTGCTGAGGCTGCGCCGAATCGTTCTACGGTAATGTCATAGAGCTCCTGCCAAACGGCGTGCCATTGGGGGGAGAGTTGCTTCAAAATGAGGATGTTTCGTTCGCGAGAATCGGGGAAGTAAGCTGCAGGTATGCCGTGGTGCGCGCCGGAAATACTTGCGAGAGTTACAGCAATATCACTCGGCATGCCCTCGACATTGTTGGGGAGGGTGAGCAGGTGGGTGAGAATGCTCTGGCTGTATTTATTGTGGGGGTGCACCCCACTCTTGGCAGGGACTGTAAGATCATGAGGGAGATCGAACTTAGCTTGTCTAATACGTTTGCGGTAGGCACTAAAATATTCGTTGTTTTCTTGCCTGTCATACTGGCAAGTGAATTCGGGGGTTGCTTTGCCCATATCGTGGGTTGCGGCAAGCCAGCAGACGAGCGCGCGCGTATCTTCCATGGAGAGGTGGAGATGCTCACTGAATCGCCTCTGCAGACCCGGGGCGAGCCATGTATCCCAGAGTCGTGCAGCTACAGAACCTGCATCGAGCATGTGCTGAACGAGAGAGAGACCGTGAGTGGGGGAGTGGTTGTTCCCGGTTTTTGCCCAGAATAAGGCTGTCGTAGGTGTTGAAAGCCGTTCGGAATCGGATAGCATAATTCTCCTTAGAAGGTAAACTAATAGAGGCCTCGTTATGAGACGAAGCGTATGTTCCCCGAAGCAGACGGGGATGAGCCGATATGGTTATTGACTGTTAGTGTGTTCCCTGCGTTAGCTGCTTGGGTGGGGATTCTGCTCTATTTTTCGTTGATACGTGACGTTTAAAAATATATGAAATATATGATTAATACTGTTAGTGCTATTGACTCGGTCTTGGTGGCGCTCGTATAGTGGAGCTATCAAACCCCTTCCTGGACCTTCTTGCGGGTAGTGACAAAGGGTAAATTTTGTGGTCTGTTTTTATTGTGGACCAGATTCCATTTTTGTGCCTGCTTACTCGTCACGGAGTGGATGAAAGGTAAAAAATCGACGACGAAAGGAATGGAAATGGCGAGTTTAGAAGAGCCTCGATTCAACCTTGTGTACGAGCCTTGGATTCCAGTGTTGCTGGACTCAGGTAAGGTTGTTGAGCTGTCGCTTCATGATTTCTACAAGCAGCTATATGACATCCGTAAAATTCAAACTGGTAGCCCTCTTACTGATACGGCTATCTTTGGTGTGGTTCTTGTTATCTTTGCTCGAGCAGTGTGTATTGATGCGGATAATAAAACTGCAAATTGGGTAAGCCGGATGAGAGAACAACGCGATGAGAATCTTCAAGATGTTCTGGATTACTTGGACTACTTCAATGAGCAGGGCCGCTTCTGGTTGCTAGGTGGTGAACGTCCCTTTATGCAGGTGCACGATTTGCATACTGCTAAGGGAGATACAAAGCCTGTTAGTCGCCTGGTTCTGGATTCGGAGAGTGAGTATTTCTCGGTTCGTGCTGAGAAGACTTTGGAATCTTTGAGCTTTGCGGAAGCGGCGCGGTGTCTGGTGACTATTCAAGCTTATGATTACTCGGGTATTAAATCCGGTGCTGTAGGCGACCCGCGCGTTAGAGGCGGCAAGGGATATCCTTTGGGTGTCGGGTGGTATGGTGCCACGGGTAAGGTCATTGTGCACGGCGCCAATATGATGGAAACCCTTCTGTACAACCTCGATTACGGGCAATTGCGCGATGAGAGTGCTTTTGATGATGATTTGCCTGTCTGGGAACGTGAAGAAGCTGATACCGCTGCGCCGCGTGCGTACACCGGTGGTCCGGCGTCTCAGTACAAGGACCAGCCTGTTCCTGCAAGCGGCATGTGTGAGATTCTGACCTGGCAGTCTCGTCGCATCCGCTTGCACCATGATGGTGAACGCGTGACTTCAGTGCTTGTCGCTAATGGTGATAAGTGGCTTGATCGCAACAACTATGCTGACCCTTTGACGGGGTATCGGTACAGTAAGAATAAGTCGTCGAAGACTGAACAGGTATGGATGCCTCAGGCTCATACGGCTGAGCGCACCTTATGGCGTGGTGCTGATGCTCTGCTGACTCGGCTCACTCCGGAGTCTGAGAAGCAGAATAAGCCTGCTGCTGTGATTCGTCAGTTGGGTTTAGGGAAGTACTTTCCGGCTGATGCGGAGGTACAGGTTCAGCTGGTAGGCGTTGAGTACGGCAACCGGAGTGCCGTGATTGAGAACATTATTTCTGACTCGATGACCCTTGAGCTTTCTCTTTTGACGAATGAAGGAACGAGTGCGTCCCAGATGGTTCGTGAGAACATCCAAACCACCATGGACGCAGCAATTGCTCTTGGGCGGTTTGCTGGGCAGCTTCTACAGGCAGCGGGTCGAGAATACGAGTTCCGTGCGGATGCTACCGAAGCTCTTCTGAACCGTATGGAAGATACTTTCCGCCTTTGGCTTGCAGACCAGCGAGCATCGGAAGATATTGCTGAGAAAAAGAAGGAATGGCAACGCCGCCTATGGGCAGAAATCAAGCGTGAATCGAACCTGCTTAAATACAATGCTGGCCCTAAAGCTATGGTGGGTACTTTCGGTAAGGACTCATCAGGTAACGACGTTCTTTACAGCGTCGCACGCGCAGAACGGTTGCTGTTCAGCCAGCTACCAAAAATTATTCCACTGGCTTACCAGGACTCTACATCTCATTCTGACAAGGAGGAAACTTATGAGTAATATGACTAAACAAGATGCACTGCAGCGTTTTGTTAGCACTAAGATTAAACATCTGCATCGTCAGAAAGATGCTGGTGTCTCCGCCGCTATCGCTGAGCTGGCACAGCTTCGTCGAGGTGCTGGAAAAGTTCCAACGGACTACCCCCACCTAATGGGCATGGTGTTGGTGTTGGAGAATGAGGATAAAAAGGATAGGCAAGCATTTCCCGAGCAGTGTCGTGGCAAGGGTGACAGACCTAATGATGCGGAGATTGCAGCCTATACTGCTCTAACGCTTTTTGCCCTGCATCAGCAGTCGCAGAAACAGTCCATGCACGATGCAGAGGTTTCTTTTGGCAACGCGGTAGGTAAGTTGGTCGGCGACACCACAACGTCAATGAAGAAGCGTTTTGACTCTCTGCTGACTGCCCAGACGGAAAAGGCTCGTCAGCATTATCTTCGGGCCCTCATCACTCTTCTCCGGTCTGAAGAGATTGCCTTCGACTACGGTGGATTTGCGGTGGACTACATGTACCTACAACATGCCTCGACCCGTAAGAATGTGCTTTACAGGTGGAACCGTGAATTCTCTAAGGGGTTGATTCCCCCACGTTCTGAAAAATCTGAAACTACTACTAAGTAACTAGCACTCCTGAAAGAAGGAAAACATCATGACTACTTTTATTGATATCCACGCCCTGCAGACCCTGCCCCCGTCGAACATTAACCGTGACGACACAGGTAGCCCCAAGTCTGCTTTCTTTGGCGGCGTTCAGCGCCAGCGTGTTTCCAGCCAGGCTTGGAAGTCTGCTATTCGCCGTGATTTTGAATTGCACCTTGACCGCTCGAAGCTGGGTGTACGTACCCGCCTGATTGCTGACAAGGTAGTGGCGCGTATCTTGGACCTTGCATCGGAGTTTGACGCTGATGCGGCGGAAGAGGCTGTAAAACAGGCTTTTACTGCTGTGAAAAATCCCAAGAACAAGAAGTACGTTAAGCTTGAAAGGCAGGAAGGCGATAAGAGGATTTCAGATCGTGCTGTTTCAAATGTTGCTTTGTTCTTGAGCAATCAGCAGATTGATAAGCTTGCGCAAGCTATTATCGAAGCAAATGGAGAGAAGATTCCTCCGAAGCAGGTTCAGGAGATGCTGAATACCGAACATGGTATTGAAATTGCACTCTTCGGTCGTATGCTGGCGGATGCTCCTGATTTCAACGTTGACGCAGCATGCCAGGTGGCACACGCTCTGAGTGTTCACGGTACTGAACCGGACTTTGACTACTATACTGCAGTAGACGATGTTGTACGATCAGCAGGCGATTCAACCGGTGCGAGCATGATTGGCACCATTGAGATGGCTTCGAGCACTCTCTACCGCTACGCTAACATCAATCTGGATGCACTGACCACTAACCTGGGTGATGCTAACGTAAGTGTTGAAGCAACCCTGGCTTTTGTACGTGCATTCATTGAATCTATGCCTACCGGTAAGCAGAACTCCTTTGCCGCGCGCACTCTACCTGACGCGGTTATCGTAACTGTTCGCAACGACCGTCCTATCTCCTACGTGAACGCCTTTGAGAAGGCTATTACTGAGGTTGAGAGCCGCCGCGTAGCTGCAGCTCGTGCGCTCGCATCTGAGGCGAAGAACATTGAGGAAGCGTACGGTTACGAGCCGGTCGCCTCGTATGTTCTGGCTTTGGGCGACCTCAAGGAGGAACTGGCTGGTCTTGGGGAGTCTGTTTCTCTGAAGGGTCTGCTGGAGTCCCTGGAATCTCAGCTGATTGCTCTCACCTCTCAGGAGTCCTAATGCCCACCCTGCTCTTGAAGATGAGCGGGCCGTTGCAGTCATGGGGTACTCAGAGCCGTTTCCGTCGCCGTGATGCCGGGCATGAGCCGAGCAAATCTGGCGTGATTGGAATGGTCGCTGCTGCCTTGGGACGCTCGCGTAACGAGCCGATTGACGACTTGGTTTCGTTGAGGTTCGCGGTGCGTACGGATGCCTCGGGTACCCTGATTCGTGACTATCAGACCGCTAAGAACTGGGTCAAGAACCCTAAAGATGATGCATCTCTTTCAACTCGTATGTACCTTTCTGACGCTATTTTTGTTGTGGCTCTGGAAGGTGAACGTGGACAGTTGGAGATTATTGAGTCTGCGCTGAAGAAGCCTGTTTATCCTCTGTATCTTGGACGGCGCGCATGCCCGGCTGGTTATGACCTTGTTGTGGGCATCCGTGATAAGTCTGCTGAGGAGGCTCTGCGTTCGTTGGAATGGCAGATGCCAGAACACCGTCGTCAGAGTCTTCCGAAGCAGGTATTACTGCGCATCCAGCGTGATGCGCTACCGGGTGAACGCGGTGATTTGGTTGAAGATATTCCAGTGAGTTTCAGTCCGGAGCATCGTCAGTATGCTTCGCGTGAGGTCGTGTCGGTTGAGCCTGTCCGGGTGGATAATAAGCAAAGCCAGGTCTCACAGCTTAGAGAGGAAGAGTCTTTTGAGAAGAACTCTTCTGGGCCTGATTATATGAAGGCGGTGGTGGAAGCGTGACGTATTTTTCTCGTTTCATGATTAATCCGCAGCGTCGTGGCGCGTGGAAGCTGTTGCGTAGCCCGCAGGCGATGCATGCTGCTGTGATGGCGACTTTGCCGCCGGACACGGACTATTCTGAGAGCCGTATTCTGTGGCGCTTGGATGAGTCTCAGCATGCTCCGGTTCTGTACATGTTGAGCCCTGAGAAGCCTGATTTTTCGGCTCTTGTGGAGCAGGCTGGTTGGCAGACTCGCCCTGGTGAGAGCGCTCATTATGGTCGTTTGCTGGCGAAGCTGGAGACCGGTCAGAAATGGGCTTTCCGTCTTGCCGCGAACCCGGTGAAGCGTCATACGAATAAGCAGACGGGTAAGCGTGAAGTGTACCCACATGTGACTGCTGCGCAGCAACAGGCGTGGATTCGTGAGCGTGCTCCGCAGTGGGGGTTTGAGGTAATTCCCGCGGTTGAGGGTCAGGATATTGAGGAGTGCCCGATGGTTTCTTCTCGTCAGGACCTTGCGTTTGCCCGCCGTAACGCTGAGGGTAAGGTCGGTAAGGTGACTCACCGTAAGGCTCAGTTTGATGGCGTTCTTCGCATCACTGATGTTGAGCTGTTCCGTAAGTCTCTGCTCTCCGGTATGGGCAGGGGCAAGGCGTACGGCATGGGCCTTCTGACGTTGGTGCCTCTGTCCCGCTAGGTAATGCGGGTGAAGGGCGGGGGACTGTTCTACGTGATGGTGCCCCGCCCTTTCTTTATTCACTCATACTTTGTGTCGATGCTGGTACGTTGATGTTCATAGGAGAAGATCATGCAGGGGGCTATTCCTCCGAGCTCGTCTGAGCTGTTTCGTAGTTCTGACCGTTTGAGTTTTGTGTATGTCGAGCATGCGACGATTTCCCGTGCTGATAGTGCGGTGACGTTCGTGAAGGAAGAGGGCGTGGTTCATTGCCCTGCTGCGAGTTTGAGCGCTTTGCTGTTGGGGCCGGGTACTCGTATTACTCATCAGGCGATGGCTTTGTTGGGGGAGTGCGGTACTACGGTGGTGTGGGTTGGCGAGCAGGGTGTTCGTTATTATGCGAGCGGTAAGTCTGTGGCGCGTTCTTCGCGTCTGTTGATTGCTCAGGCGCAGCTGGTGTCGAATACGCGGAGCCGTTTGGCTGTGGCGCGCATGATGTATCAGTGGCGTTTTCCTGGTGAGGATACGAGCGAGCTGACGATGCAGCAGCTGCGTGGTAGGGAGGGCGCTAGGGTGCGTTCGGTGTATCGGCAGTGGTCTGAGCGGACTGGTGTTCCGTGGGAGCGCCGTGAGTATGATCCGAATAATTTTGCTGAGGGGTCACCGATTAATCAGGCGTTGTCGGCTGCTAATGCTGCGTTGTACGGGATTGTTCATGCAGCGATTGTGTCTTTGGGGTGTGCCCCTGGGCTGGGGTTTGTACATACGGGGCATGCTTCTTCTTTTGTCTATGACGTTGCTGATTTGTATAAGGCTGAGATTACGATTCCTGCTGCGTTTGAGGTGGTTGCTGGCTATACGGAGGGGATGAATATTGGGTCTGTGACGCGTAGGGCGGTGCGTGACCGTATTCGTTCTGAGAAGGTGATGGAGCGGGTTGTGCGGGATATTCAGGGGCTTCTGCTGTCTGAGGAGGTTCCTGAGGAGATGCTTGATAGTACTGAGATGCTTTTGTGGGATGAGTACACGGGAGGTACTACGGCGCGTGCGAATTTCTCTGGAGATGAGTCATGATTGTGATTGTGTTGTCTGCTTGTCCGGTGAGTCTTCGTGGTGATTTGACGAAGTGGCTTTTGGAGATTAATCCTGGGGTGTTTGTGGGGCGTGTGAGTGCCAGGATTCGTGAGAAGTTGTGGGCGCGTGTGTTGGAGTCGGGTGGTACTGGTAGGGCGACTATGGTGTTTCCGGCGGATAATGAGCAGCGGCTTGAGTTTCGGGTGAATAATGCGGATTGGGAGCCTGTTGATTTTGAGGGTGTGAAGCTGATTTATCGTCCGGTGGTTCGTAAAACGGTGCCGAAATCTGGGTGGAGTAAGGCGAGTAAGTATCGCCGTGCTCGTCGTGGTTAGGAGTGGTTGTTTATCGTGTATTCTGGATGCAGGCTCTGGCTCCAAAGTGATTCTATTTTGCTGATGTAGGGGGTAAAGCCCCATGTCAGCAAGTGTGTTCCCCGCGCGAGCGGGGATGAGCCGCCGAAAAAGCCGGTGAAGTGTATGTCCCCAAAGTGTTCCCCGCGCGAGCGGGGATGAGCCGCACAGTGGGTGTCCTGTCCCTCATAGCCCCGCGTGTTCCCCGCGCGAGCGGGGATGAGCCTCCAGAAGATGAGAATCAGCACCGCCCACACCGGTGTTCCCCGCGCGAGCGGGGATGAGCCGTCCGGTGCATATTCTGAGTGACTCATAATACAGTGTTCCCCGCGCGAGCGGGGATGAGCCGCAATTCTGAGGACTATCACCGACGAAGACCGCGTGTTCCCCGCGCGAGCGGGGATGAGCCCCAGAGAAACCATTGTGAACCGCAAACCCAACCGTGTTCCCCGCGCGAGCGGGGATGAGCCGCAACCGCAGAACCGCAGAAGCAGCAGGCACCTGTGTTCCCCGCGCGAGCGGGGATGAGCCGAAGACTTGCACCTAGAGTATCAGCTATTGTTGGTGTTCCCCGCGCGAGCGGGGATGAGCCGATAGTTAGCGCTGCGGCGAACCAGATTCCGAGGTGTTCCCCGCGCGAGCGGGGATGAGCCCTGTGGGTCACGTGTCATTCTGATGGGAAGTGAGTGTTCCCCGCGCGAGCGGGGATGAGCCGTGAGTAGACCCACCGAATCTTTCTGAGCTTCTGTGTTCCCCGCGCGAGCGGGGATGAGCCGGATGAGTATGTTGAAGTGCTTAATCGTATTGCGTGTTCCCCGCGCGAGCGGGGATGAGCCGCGGGCGGTCAAGGTCTTCTCCATCACCTTTTGGTGTTCCCCGCGCGAGCGGGGATGAGCCGGTGAAAGGAATGCTTTCGGTCAGAATGAGGCCGTGTTCCCCGCGCGAGCGGGGATGAGCCGCTTCTGAGGGGTCTTCTAGCCCCGCTGGGCATGTGTTCCCCGCGCGAGCGGGGATGAGCCGTTCACGAAGAGTTCGGGAAAATGCGAGATGCGGTGTTCCCCGCGCGAGCGGGGATGAGCCGAGAACAAGACAATCACCAGAGATGCTATGACCGTGTTCCCCGCGCGAGCGGGGATGAGCCTACGAAACGAAACTTGTCCACGACAAACTCGAAGTGTTCCCCGCGCGAGCGGGGATGAGCCTATCAATAGGGCTTCTTAGTCCGAGATGGATGTGTGTTCCCCGCGCGAGCGGGGATGAGCCGGGCTGGGCGGAGACACAGCAGACCTTCGAGGAATGTTCCCTGCGCGAGCGGGGATGAGCCGAGCGCGGCTTGGCTGACTGAGAATGGGGTGCCGTGTTCCCAGCACAGGCGGGGATGAGCCGTTCCTTTACCGCCAGGGTGAAATTTCCCTGTGGTGTTCCCCGCGCGAGCGGGGATGAGCCCTTTCCAAGATTCCGACTTTTCGATTTCTTGGCGTGTTCCCCGCGTGAGCGGGGATGAGCCTCCAAGGTGGGATTCCATGGCGGATGCCGTCTCGTGCTCCCCGCGTGAGCGGGGATGAGTCGACACCTCGGTCGTTGTCGCGCGCGAGGCGTTGGTGCTCCCTGCGTGAGCGGGGATGAGCCGAGGCCGGGGATCATATGGGTAAAGGTGAGCCTGTGCTCCCCGCGTGAGCGGGGATGAGCCGCAGCTCGTGGCGTTTATCGCCCGCGAATCCAAGTGCTCCCCGCGTGAGCGGGGATGAGCCGGATTGTGGTGAAGAATCGTGACGCCGTTATTTGTGCTCCCCGCGTGAGCGGGGATGAGCCGGGGGACATCATCAACCGGGGCAAACCACCTGAGTGCTCCCCGCGTGAGCGGGGATGAGCCGCCGGTACTGCGTGCCGATTACCCAGTCGTACGGTGCTCCCCGCGTGAGCGGGGATGAGCCGATGACCCAAAGCCGCGCCACGCACCGTGCCGCGTGCTCCCCGCGTGAGCGGGGATGAGCCGCAGGAACGCACCAGAGAAGAAACCATAGGGCCATGTTCCCCGCGCAAGCGGGGATGAGCCCGAGTCTGTCGCGTCTTTGAACGCGCTTGCTCAGTGTCCCCCGCGCGAGCGGGGATAAGCCGCACCATTTCAGGCCACCTATGAGAGCCTTGAGATGTTCCCCGCGCGAGCGGGGATGAGCCGAGCGGCCACCGTTCCGTAGCTGAGGCGTACCGATGTTCCCCGCGTGAGCGGGGATGAGCCGAGAAGCTTGTGATGGAAGCTGCGGCGATGACTGTGTTCCCCGCGCAAGCGGGGATGAGCCGTGGAAGGGTCGCCGTAACCTTGGTGCCCTCTGGTGTTCCCCGCGCGAGCGGGGATGAGCCGAACGCGTTGTCAGTCTGAATGTGGTTGAGATCGTGCTCCCCGCGCGAGCGGGGATGAGCCGAGGATTGACACTGAAACCATTGCCCTATGGGTGTGCTCCCCGCGCGAGTGGGGATGAGCCCCACGTGCGGACGGCTATCTCCATCAAGGAGAAGTGGTCCCTGCGCGAGCGGGGATGAGCCGCGCTCGAGTTCCTATCGCGCCGCAGGCTCCAGATGTTCCCCGCGCAAGCGGGGATGAGCCCATCAGCATGGACTGCACCGCATCTGGTGCGTCGTGTTCCCCGCGTGAGCGGGGAGGAGCCCACGCTCGGCCCGCTCGTCCGCTCGATTGAAGACTGCTCCCCGCAAAATGCAGGGGAGGGGCCCTCCGGTCGTATTGCCGGAGGGCCCCTCCCT
>ERZ773001.684-NODE-684-length-12641-cov-10.1967_pt1 | contig 12641 bp, 16 predicted proteins | sample MGYA00511673_ERZ773001 | MGnify/ENA primary metagenome ERZ773001 (study PRJEB29015, sample SAMEA2738091) | human oral metagenome | biome: human oral; feature: human-associated habitat; material: saliva | place: China | collected 2162 ... | reverse complement strand
TCATTTCCCTGCTTGAACCTTTCTGGAAATATGTTAGAATAAAAGAGATAGAAAGATAGGGGACAATGGATTACTTTAAACGACATAAATTTGACCGTTCCAAATTTCGATTGGGAATGCGAACCTTCAAAACTGGGATAGCCGTTTTTCTAGTTCTATTGATTTTTGGTATCTTTGGCTGGCGCGGCTTGCAGATTGGGACCTTGACAGCTGTTTTTAGTTTGAGGGAAGACTTTGATAAGAGTGTCCACTTCGGGGCTTCGCGTGTCATGGGCAATAGTATCGGAGGTTTTTATGCTGTATTGTTCTTCCTTTTAAAAATGCTCTTTCATGGAGCATATTGGGTGACTCTGATTTTTGTCCCCATTGCGACCATGTTAACCATTATGACAAATGTTGCCATGAACAATAAGGCAGGAATTATCGGAGGAGTTTCAGCCATGCTGATCATTACTCTCTCGATTCCAAACGGAGAAACCTTCTTGTATGTATTTGCCCGCATCTTTGAAACCTTTATTGGGGTTTTCGTTGCGATTTTGGTCAATTCGGATGTGGATCGCATTCGGGACCTTCTCAAGAAGTACAAAAAACCTATGTGAGATTATGTAACATTTAATCTTGACATAGATTTTTTTTTCGATATAATAGAATAGAAAGAGGAATGGTATGAAGGAAAAGGAATTACGACGCTCGTTGGCTGTCTTCCCTATCGGAAGTGTTATGAAGTTGACCGATTTGACAGCTCGTCAGATTCGTTATTATGAAGATCAGGGATTGATTTCTCCTGATCGGACAGAAGGCAATCGCCGCATGTATTCGTTGGACGATATGGACCGTCTGCTTGAGATCAAAGATTATATCTCAGATGGTTTAAATATTGCGGATATCAAAAAGAGATATGCGGAAAAAGAGCAAGAACAAACCAAGGTGGTCAGCCAAGAAGAGATTCGTAAGGCTCTTCATCGTGATATTGTTCAACAGAGTCGCTTCACATCTTCCCCATCGCCATATGGTCAATTTCGTTGATCATTTCATAAGTTTGTAATCTATTTTAAGGAGACAAAGATGTCAATTACTGCTGCAGATATTCGCCGTGAAGTGAAAGAAAAAAATGTTACTTTTATTCGCTTGATGTTCTCAGATATTTTGGGAACTATGAAGAACGTCGAAATTCCAGCTACCGATGAGCAACTGGACAAGGTTCTTTCAAACAAAGCCATGTTTGATGGTTCTTCGATCGAAGGATTTGTTCGTATCAATGAGTCAGATATGTATTTGTATCCAGATTTGGATACTTGGACAGTCTTTCCATGGGGAGATGAAAATGGTAGTGTGGCTGGTTTGATCTGTGATGTTTATACGACAGAAGGGGAGCCATTTGCAGGGGACCCACGTGGTAACTTGAAACGGGCTCTTCGTCATATGGAAGAACTTGGATTTAAGTCCTTTAACCTTGGGCCAGAACCTGAATTCTTCCTCTTCAAGTTGGACGAAAATGGAGATCCAACGCTTGAAGTAAACGACAAAGGTGGCTATTTTGACTTAGCGCCAACAGACCTTGCAGATAACACTCGTCGTGAAATCGTAAATGTCTTGACCAAGATGGGCTTTGAAGTAGAAGCCAGTCACCACGAAGTAGCCGTTGGTCAGCATGAAATCGACTTTAAGTATGACGAAGTGTTGCGTGCTTGTGACAAGATCCAAATCTTTAAACTCGTTGTGAAAACCATCGCTCGGAAACACGGTTTGTATGCAACCTTTATGGCCAAACCAAAATTTGGAATTGCCGGATCAGGTATGCACTGTAATATGTCTCTCTTTGACCAAGATGGCAACAATGCTTTCTTTGATCCAGAAGATCCACGTGGAATGCAATTGTCAGAAACCGCTTATCACTTCTTGGGCGGTTTGATCAAGCATGCCTACAACTTTACAGCGGTGACCAACCCAACTGTTAACTCTTACAAACGTTTGGTTCCTGGATATGAAGCGCCTGTTTATATCGCTTGGGCAGGCCGCAACCGTTCACCATTGGTACGTGTGCCAGCATCACGTGGTATGGGAACTCGTTTGGAATTGCGTTCAGTAGACCCAATGGCTAATCCATACATTGCCTTGGCAGTCTTACTTGAAGTTGGATTACATGGTATTGAAAATAAAATCGAAGCACCTGCTCCGATCGAAGAAAATATCTATGTGATGACACCAGAAGAACGTAGAGCAGCTGGAATCACAGATCTCCCTTCTACCCTTCACAATGCCTTGAAAGCCTTGACTGAAGATGATGTGGTAAAAGCAGCCTTGGGTGAGCACATCTACACCAGCTTCCTTGAAGCCAAACGAATTGAATGGGCAAGCTATGCTACCTTCGTATCTCAATGGGAAGTAGACAACTATTTAGATCTATATTAAGAAACAAGAGCAAAGAGCTTGGAAGATTTTCCAAGCTCTTTTTGATCCTCAAAAAGTCACTATAAAACCAGTTGAAACAGTGGTCTCAACTGGTTGTTTGTTAATTTTCATCATCTGGTGTGAGAATCATTGGAATAATGATGGGTTCACGTTCCGTACTTTCGTATAGGAATGGACGAAGGGCATTGACAATCGCACCATTAACAGTTTGGATATTGGCATCCTTGTTCTTCAGGGCGATACGAATGGCATTGAAAAGGATGCGTTGGCTTTCACGGATCAGGTCTCCTGATTCACGCATATAGATAAAACCACGGCTCAAGATGTCTGGTCCAGCCAGGATCATCTTCGATTTGAAGTCAACAGTCGCAACAGCAAGCACGACACCGTCTTCGGACAGGTCTCTCCGGTCACGAAGGACAGCAGCACCAATTTCCCCGATGCGGTTTCCATCGACATAGATGTCTTGAGCATTGAAGCTTCCTGCGATACGAGCAGAGTTAGCTGTAAGGGCGAGGACATCACCGTTGCTCATGATGAAGATATTGTCTTTTTCAACTCCGCAATCACGAGCCAGTCCTGCGTGAATCTTCTGCATCCGGTATTCACCATGGACAGGCATGAAGTATTTTGGCTTGATCAAGCGGAGCATGAGTTTTTGTTCTTGTTGCCCCCCGTGTCCAGATGTATGGATGTTGTTGATCTTCCCGTGAATGACATCGACACCCGCTTCAGAAATCGTATTGATCAATTTGTTAACGCTGGTTGTATTTCCAGGAATCGGACTAGATGAGAAGATAACGGTATCTCCTGGTTGGAGTTGCACTTGGCGGTGAGTTCCGTTGGCGATTCGAGAGAGGGCTGCCATCGGCTCTCCTTGGCTTCCTGTACACATGATCAGGATCTCATTAGCCGCATAGTCTTTGATCTCATTTGGCTCGATAATGGTTCCAGCAGGGACCTTGATGTAGCCAAGCTCGATTCCGTTGACAATGGCTTTTTCCATGGAGCGTCCAAAGACAACGATCTTACGCCCTGTCTTGACAGCAGCCTCCGCTGCTTGTTGGAGACGGAAGATATTCGAAGCAAAGGAAGCGAAGATGATGCGTCCATGGATGCCTTCGATGATCTTCAGGATGGATTGGCCAACCACTTTTTCAGAGTTGGTAAAGGTTGGGATTTCCGCGTTGGTTGAGTCTGAGAGCAGACAGAGAACGCCTTCTTCACCAAGGGCCGCCATACGATGGAGGTCGGCTGGTTCACCAACAGGTGTAAAGTCAAATTTGAAGTCTCCGGTACAGACAATCTTACCTTGAGGGGTGTGAATCACAATTCCCAAAGGTTCTGGAATTGAGTGGGTCGTACGGAAGAAGGTTGCTTTAAGATTTTTAAATTGAAGCTCAGTGTTTTGGTTGATTTCGTAGAGTTTGGCATCGCGAAGAAGGCCATGCTCTTCTAATTTTCCACGGATCAAGGCAAGCGCTAAAGGTCCAGCATAGATAGGGACATTGGCTTGTTTCAAAAGGAAAGGAATCCCACCGATGTGGTCTTCGTGTCCGTGGGTAATGAGGACCGCTTTGACACGATCAATATTATCAACGATATAAGAGTAATCAGGGATCACATAGTCGATCCCAAGGAGGTCATCTTCCGGAAATTTGATCCCGGCATCGACAATGATAATTTCATCTTGGTATTCGATCCCGTAGGTATTTTTCCCGATTTCTCCAAGTCCACCAATGGCAAATACACCAACTTCTTCGGGTTTTAAGGTATAAGCCATGGATTAGTACTCCGTTAGTTCAAAGGCACCTGACTCTTTCTCGTAAGCAAGGTGTTGCTCAGAAAGTGGTGTGATAAATTCAATGTTGAAATCGGTATTTTGTTCGACCAATTGACGGGCTTGGATGCGTCCTTCGCGTTCGTTTGGTGCATCAATATCAAGATAAAGTGCATGTGTTGTTTCGCGACGAGGGTTGCGTTCTTTTGTTTTCTGATAAAAAACTTTGTAAATCATGAAGTAATTTTCCTTTCATTATTTCGGTCCATTTTGTTGGTTGCCAAGGAGTGCAATCACTAGAGTTTTCTACTCGCAACTAGCAGACCTGATTCGATACAATTAATTATCATTATATCATAAATTCGCCTGTAAGTAAAAGGTAGACTGGAAAAGACAGAGAGACAAAGTCCTATAATAGGCAAGCTTTTGAGGGGATTTGTATAAGAAAATCCTGCGCTCTAAGGGAGAGTTTCGCTGGGATTTGAAGGGAATTTGTAGTATAATATAATCCAGTTCAAGAGGAGTAGGAAATGAAATTATTAGCATTTGATACCTCGAGTAAGGCTCTTTCAGTAGCGATTTTAGAAGATGAGACTCTACTTGCAGAAATAACACTCACTATTAAAAAGAATCATAGTATCACCTTGATGCCGGTCATTGATTTTTTAATGCAACAAATTGATCTAAAGCCCAAGGATTTGGACAGGATTGTGGTGGCAGAAGGTCCTGGGAGTTACACCGGGCTACGTATTGCGGTTGCAACCGCAAAGACGCTGGCACACACCTTAAAGATTGACTTGGTTGGGGTCTCAAGCCTCTTAGCCCTAGTGCCAGATGATCTAGAAGGTTTGGTAGTAGCTGTTATGGATGCCCGTCGGAACAATGTCTATGCAGGCTTTTACCAAGGAGATCAGCTAGTCGCGCCAGAAGGGCATTTCCCGTTTGAAGAGGTCTTAGAGCGTGCGGCAAGGAGTGAGCAGGTCACTTTTGTCGGAGAAGTGACAGGCTTTGAGGAGCAGATCAAAGCTCGTCTGCCAAAGGCTACTTGCTATAAAACGCTACCAGATGCAGTGAAAATCGGACGTCTCGGTCTTAAAGAAACGCCTGCTAGCCTCCATGATTTTGTCCCTAATTATCTGAAACGGGTCGAAGCAGAGGAGAATTGGCTCAAAGACCATACCGAAACGATGACCTCTTACATCAAGCGACTATGATCAAAGTAGAAATCAAAAAGGGGCGAAGTCAGGATGCAGCTGCTATTCTCGCTGTGATGGAGGATGTCTACGAAGCTAGCCCCTGGAAGTTGGAGCAGATTGAGGCCGATTTAGAGCAGGAATCGACCTCCTATTTTCTAGCTGTGGATGAGGGACAAGTCCTTGGATTTGTTGCCATTCAAGAGACTCTCTATGAAGCAGAGGTCTTGCAGATTGCGGTCAAGCACGCCTTTCAAGGCCAAGGCCTAGCTCAGCAGTTACTCGCGCAGTTGCCGGACCAAAAAGAGATTTTCTTAGAAGTGCGCGTGTCCAACATACCGGCTCAAAGCCTGTACAAAAAAATGCATTTCCAAGAAATTGCACGGAGGAAAAACTACTATCACGATCCCATAGAGGATGCCGTGATCATGAAGAGGAACCCGAATGAAAGATAGATATATTTTGGCTTTTGAGACATCGTGTGATGAGACCAGTGTGGCTGTCTTGAAAAATGACGACCAACTCTTATCCAATGTCATTGCCAGTCAAATCGAAAGTCACAAGCGTTTTGGTGGGGTAGTGCCGGAGGTGGCCTCCCGCCACCATGTGGAAGTCATCACGGCTTGTATTGAAGAAGCCCTAGAAGAAGCAGGGATCACAGAAGACGAGGTCACAGCTGTGGCTGTCACCTACGGCCCAGGCCTGGTTGGAGCTCTTTTAGTCGGCCTAGCAGCAGCCAAGTCCTTTGCTTGGGCCCACGGCCTCCCTCTGATTCCAGTCAACCATATGGCAGGGCACTTGATGGCTGCTCAAAGCGTCGAGCCCTTAGAATTTCCGCTCTTAGCCTTGCTGGTGAGTGGAGGGCATACGGAGCTGGTCTATGTCAGTGAAGCTGGTGATTATAAGATCGTAGGAGAGACCCGTGATGACGCTGTAGGAGAGGCTTATGATAAGGTCGGGCGTGTCATGGGCTTGACCTATCCTGCAGGTCGTGAGATTGACGAGTTAGCACATAAGGGACAGGATATCTACGATTTCCCACGGGCTATGATCAAGGAAGACAATCTGGAATTCTCTTTTTCAGGGCTCAAATCAGCCTTTATCAATCTGCACCATAATGCGCAGCAAAAAGGAGAAAGCCTCTCAAATGCAGACCTGTCAGCGAGCTTTCAGGCTGCCGTCTTAGACATTCTTATGGCCAAGACCAAGAAGGCTTTGGAAAAATATCCGGTCAAGACTCTGGTCGTCGCTGGTGGGGTCGCAGCCAACCAAGGTCTCCGTGAACGCTTGGCTTCTGAAATCACCGATGTCAAGGTCATCATCCCCCCTCTGCGCCTCTGCGGGGACAATGCAGGGATGATTGCCTATGCCAGTGTCAGTGAATGGAACAAGGAAAACTTCGCGGGTTGGGACCTCAATGCCAAACCAAGCCTGGCCTTTGAAGGAATTGAATAAGAAAAAGGAGCCAATTGGATGTGCGATTCCAATGGCTTTTTTGCTGGGATCTCACCAACTAGTAGCGGATTTGCGATCAGCGGGAAAATTCGGTATGATAGAAGGAATGAAAGAATGTTGAGGGATGGGATTCTAAAGCTTTCTCTCTCATTGGCCCTTTTTCAAGCTTTTTTCCTGTGTTATAATAGAGGCCAATGATTTAGAAAGGAGTGAGAGTGTGGAAAAAGATTTTTGGCAGGGGGTGAAGGATGCGTTGCCAACGGCTTTGGGCTATATCAGTATTGGCTTGGCTTGCGGTGTGGTAGCGTCTCCCTATCTTTCTCCTTTGGAGATGGCCTTGATGAGTATTCTAGTCTATGCTGGGGCGGCCCAGTTTGCCATGATCTCCCTGATTGAAGCCCATTCTTCGATCCTCAATATGGCCCTTACGGTCTTTTTGATCAATCTCCGTAATATGTTGATGAGCCTGCATACCTCCTCTGATTTTAAGGATGCCAGCCTCGCTCGTAGCATTGGGATTGGGAGCCTCCTGACCGATGAGAGTTATGGGGTCTACTTGAGTGAGAAGTTAAAGACGGATACCATCACAGTTCCTTGGATGCATGGGAACAATCTAGTGGGTTATGTGGCCTGGATCAGTGCCACTGTCCTTGGAACAGCTCTAGGGTCTCTTCTACCAGATCCAAAGGCTTTTGGGCTTGATTTTGCCTTAGTAGCTATGTTTATTGGGATTTTCGCAGCTCAGTTTCAAGGAATGCAACTGACAGAAAAGACCAAGACAATGCTCTTGGTGCTGTTAGCAGTCACAGTGAGTTTCTTTCTCTTTCTCTTTTTTGTTTCGCAACCGCTAGCTGTTCTAGCTGCGACCTTGATTGGCTGTTTTGTGGGGGTGGTCTGTGATGCGCGTGAATAGTTCGACCTTCATGGCCATTCTGTCCTCAGCACTTGTTACCTGGATTCCTCGGATCTTGCCCTTTCTCTTAGTCAAATACAAGGGACTGCCGGATCCTGTGACCCGCTTTCTCAAATACCTACCCATTTCCATTATCTTTGCCTTGGTATTATCGAGCTTAGTAGATGGGAAAATTGGAAACCTCCCTCAGTTCCATTGGTTGGACCTCGGGGTGACTATTCCCAGTCTCTTTGTAGCCTTTCGTTACAAAAACCTGATGGGAACCGTCTTATTTGGGATTGTCTTGATCGCCCTCTTACGATTGGTATTTTAAATGTAAAAATATGTTACAGAAAAATGACAATTATTACAAAAAACTTGATGTTTGTAATAATTGGAGTATAATGGGAGTCAGAAAGATAAAGAGGTGATCTTATGAAAAAATTAATCTTCCGTTGGAGTGCCGCTGTTCTGGTAGCTGCTTCACTTGGTCTAGCTCTCGGTGGTTGTGGTGCAAAGGATAAAAAAACAGCTTCCTCATCCGAGAAAGCATCTACCAGCAAGGTAGAGAAAAAAGCCAAAAGTACTAGCAAAAAGAGTGCAGCATCTTCCTCTCAGGAAAAAGATACAGCTAGCTCTTCGACTCAAGTAAGTAGCGCGACAGCTACAAAAGACTCTAGTAAGACCGAGAATGCGTCTGCTACGACGCAAGCTACTGTTCCTGCAGAACTGGTGGGAACTTGGGTAGGATCTAGTCCACAAGCAGATGCGATTAAAATGACAGTGGATGCTAATGGTAATGTGACAACAGTGGTTAGCTTCAAAAATGATAGCGAACCAACTCGGACAGCGACCTATACAGCAAAAGCTGTCCAAGCGACTGGAAATATCTACTATTGGAATGTTGAAGGATTTGATGGTGCGGATGCCTTGCTCCCTGGGATTACAGGCTTAGGTGGAGCCAACTTCCGATTTGAACCTGGTTTTATCTTGGAAGAAGGACACTATACACCGATTGTGTTTACAACAGATCTCAATACAGAATTTGACTACACCAAATACAACGATTTCCGCTTTTCATTAACCAAAGAACAATAAAAAAAGACGAACTCGATAGGACATCGAGTTCGTCTTTTAGTCGTTAGATTATCCAAGATAGATAACTTTGAACAATAGTACAGCTAAGATAGCAGCAAGAATTGGGGCTACAACGGGTACCCAAGCATACCACCATTTAGAATCACCCTTGTGCTCTCCTAAGACAGACTTTGGAAGGAAGGCGTGAACCAAACGAGGACCAAAGTCACGTGCAGGGTTCAAACCAGGTCCAGTAGGACCACCGAGCGACGTAACAAGAGCCATAACAAGGAAACCAAGGGCCAAGTGAGAAATTTCTAGGCCAGAAGCATGTGCTTGTGATAAAGCCAATTTCGCTGCTGTTGAGGTAGCATCGAAGACTCCTCCTTGTTCAGTAGCAGCTTTTTGTGCAAGGCCTGCAACTTCTGCACCGAAGAAATTCTTGGTTAATCCAAGTGCACAAAAGAAAAGGACGAATGATCCAGCAAACTCGTTGATAAAACCATTGATGGTAGCAGCCTTACGTGATTCAGGAGTTCCTTTATCCAAACTAGAAATCGTTGAGAATGTTCCCAAGATGTTGTTAGGATTTTCAGTCTGGAGATAGTATGGACGGTGAGCTGCAACGACAACCAATTGTCCAAACATAGCTCCAAGAAGTTGAGCAACGATGTATGGTAAAACATTGGCCCATGGGAAGAGTCCGCTAACCGCAAGTCCAAGAGTAAAGGCTGGATTGATGTGGTTTCCTGAAACGTTACCAAACATCAAGGCTGGAATCATAACCCCCATACCATATCCGATCGCAATGACAAGCCATCCACTTTGATGACCTTTAGTTCCTTTTAATTCAACGTTTGCAACAGCACCGTTTCCGAGAATAAGTAGCAATGCTGTCCCGAAAAACTCAGTCATGAGTTTAACACTAAAATCAAAATCCATGATTCTAATAATCTCCTTTATAAATTTTATACCAATCCATTCTATCAAGTAAATACTAACTTGTAAAGAATTTTTAAAAATTTTATTTCAATAGATGAAGAATAAAGTTAGAAAATTTCTATTAGTAATGAAGACTCCCTGCTACCCAACCGGTACAGAGGGCAGATGTGATATTAAAGCCGCCTGTATGGGCATTGATATCGAGGACCTCTCCTGCAAAGTGGAGTCCAGGAACTAGCTTACTTTCTAGGGTTTTAGGGTTGATTTCTTTGAGGCTAACCCCTCCCTTGGTCACAAAGGATTTGGCTAGAGACATCTTACCAGTGACTGGAATGGGCATTTCTTTTATCTTTTGGATCAGCTCTTCTGTCTGACTAGGAGTCAGCTGTTTGGCTTTTTCAGGGAATCCTTGGGCTAAGAAATCAGCTAGACGCTCAGGAAGAAGGGTTTTGAGGCTATTTTTAATGGCCTTTTCTCGATGCTCTTCGAGGAAGTCTTTTAGATCTTGAGAAGAAGTGGTTGGCAGGAGATCCACAGACAAGATTTCCCCGCCCTTAATAAAGCTGGACATCCGAAGGGCTGCAGGGCCAGAAAGCCCAAAATGGGTAAAGAGCAGGTCATGGGTAATAATGTGTTTGTCATAGCTCAGTGTGATATCTGTTAGCGAGATTCCTTGCAAGGCCTTATGTGGGAAATCTGTCAACAGAGGACTCTCTGCCGCTTCGAGATCGGTGATGGTATGCTTGAAGTGACGGGCAATCTCATACCCATAACCCGTAGAGCCAGTCGATGGGTAAGATTTGCCACCAGTTGTAACGACTAGCTTGTCAGCCGTCCACGTATGCTCAGAAGACTTGATGATAAAGACGTCCTCGGGCTTGGTGACAGAAACCACCTCGCAGTTGGTCATTAGACTAGCACCAAGTTCAAGGATCTTATTCTCCAAGGCTTGAATAATAGTGCGAGATTGATCACTAGTAGGAAAGACCCGACCATGATCTTCGACTTTTAGCTTGACGCCATTATCGGTGAAAAATTGGATGATATCGTGGTTGTCAAATTGGGAAAACACACTGTATAGGAACCGTCCATTTCCAGGGATACCTGCCATCAAATCGTCTAATGTTCCGTTATTCGTAACATTGCAGCGACCTCCTCCAGTGCCTGCGAGTTTCTTGCCCAGCTTTTTATTTTTTTCGATGAGCAGGGTGGATTGGCCATAAGATGCGCTGGCAATGGTAGCCATCATACCTGCCGGGCCACCCCCAATGATAATGGTGTGAAAGTGGTTCATGTAGATCCTTTCTTGATAACTTTTACATTTTTGGTTTCATTGTATCATAAAATGGATGTCATGAATCAAAATAGCAGCTTCATTTTTTGGTAAATGGTTTTATTTTTTTAGAAAAAAACTTGCAAATTTTCCGAAAAGGAGTAAACTGATAGAGGATAAGTGGATGTTTACTTCTAGGCAGACAGCAAAAAGGATACGAGTCTTTATTGGAAATGATCCATAAAAAGGGAGATGGAAATGAAATTATATGTACAACTGACAATTATCTTCACAATTTCATTAATCGGTGAAATCATTTCTGATGGGTTGCATTTACCAATTCCTGGAAGTATGATAGGGATGTTGATCCTATTTTTATTATTGCAGTTTAAGTTATTACGTATACGCCACGTAAATATGGTAGGGAATTTTTTATTAGCTAATATGACGATTCTGTTTCTTCCCCCTGCTGTAGGTATCATGGATAAATTCCATGTGATTGCTCCTTATCTATTTCCGATTGTTTTGATTCTAGTTGGAGCCTTGGTTATCAATGTGGCTTTAATTGCAATCGTGGTTAGTTTTATAAAGAATCGTTTTGAGGGTGATTATCCAGAAGGGGGACGCAATCGTGGCTAATTTTGCGAGTAATCCTTTATTTGGGATTGTCTTATCTATTTGGGCTTACTTGATTGGAATGTTAATTTTTCGCAGGTATCCTCATCCAATAACAACGCCACTTTTAGTGGCTACAGTAATTGTTATCTTATTCTTAATGATGACAGGAATTTCTTATAAGAATTATTATGTCGGTGGTTCCCTGTTAAATCAGTTGATTGGACCATCAACAGTCGCTTTGGGGATTCCTCTCTATAAAAGTTTCCATTTGATGAAGCATCATGCACGGAGTATTCTGATTGGCTCGACAGTGGCGGTTATAGTGAATACGATTTTCACTGCCATGATCGCCAAAGCATTTGGGATGAAGTACTTTCTGGCTATCTCGCTCTTTCCAAAATCGGTTACGACTGCAATGGCAGTTGGAATTACTGAGAAAATGCAAGGGATTACGACTATCACTCTTGTTGTAGTTGTAGCAACTGGATTATTAACAAGTGTTTTGGGACCTACGATATTGAAACTGCTCAAGATTAAAGATCCAGTAGCTATTGGTTTAGCTCTTGGTGGAACAGGGCATGCTGTAGGAACAGGGACAGCATTTAAGTATGGTCATGTAGCAGGAGCTATGGCAGGATTGGCAATTGGCATCACTGGAGTTTTGTATGTCTTCATTAGCCCAATTGTCGCTTCCATGATTTTATCCTAATACAATTGGTTATTTTCGAAGAGAGTCTCATAAAAGGGTCTCTTTCATTTTGTAGGAGAATGATCAAAATCAATCGAGAGAGAAGGGAGCCTTTTATGACGAATTGTCCAAGGCTTTTCCAAGCGTCTAAAAAATGGTATAATGAACTGTAAATTTCAGAAGTTGGAAGGAATGTTATTGCTATGATGAATATGCAAAACTTGTTCCAAGAATTTTTTAGGCTTGTTATCATCATAAATACTGATTTTAAGGGATTTAACTACTAGTAAACTTAACAACTTTTATATATT
>ERZ773001.676-NODE-676-length-12718-cov-129.974_pt1 | contig 12718 bp, 9 predicted proteins | sample MGYA00511673_ERZ773001 | MGnify/ENA primary metagenome ERZ773001 (study PRJEB29015, sample SAMEA2738091) | human oral metagenome | biome: human oral; feature: human-associated habitat; material: saliva | place: China | collected 2162 ... | reverse complement strand
GGAACCTGGCACGAAACCTACTAAACCGAAACCAACACGTTTTGGCCTATAAGCCATTACCAAAAAAGCATTTGAGCCGAGTAGGATACCGAGCAAGCGTGCACGTTATCGTACGCATTTGATCGATCCAAGAGGAGGGCATACATGCTGGTACGGAGGCGCTGGTCGATGACGATGCGACTCATCGCAATGATCGTTGGCACAGTTGTGGTGGCGGGAGCTCTCAGCGCGTGCGAGCTGTCGGTCCCAAATGTCGTCGGCAAGAATCTGCCGGACGCGATCCACAGACTCGAGATCTCGGGATACAAGCAGGTCAACGTCATCGACGACAACGGCATGACGATCACCAAGGACCACTACGAGGACGGGTACGAGGTGACCGCCCAAGACAAAGAGGGCACGGATATCCCCACGACAGACACAATCACGCTGACTGTCGCAGAAAGCCATGTCGCGGCACTCGTCTCGACCCCCTCACCCACACCTGAGGAAACAACAGCCACACCCGAGCCCGCACCGGCTACGGTGGAGCCCGAACCTGAGCCTGAGCCGGAACCTGCCGTGGAGGAGCCCGAGCCCGTCGCCGACGAGCCCGCTCCCCCTGCGCCCGCGCCTGCGCCTGCGCCCGCGCGACCGTTCACGAGCTGCGCCCAGGCTCGAGAGGCTGGAGCAGCCCCCCTCTATCGGGGAGACCCCGGCTACAGCCCACGTCTGGACCGCGACAATGATGGGGTCGCCTGCGAGTAGCGGCCAGGCTCGGCGCCCCGCTCCCCGGCGGCACGCAGTTCACTCGACTGCGCCCCGGCCTCGTCAACGAGGTCGGGGCATCGTCGTGTGCGTCAGCCTGGCGCCGGGTGAGGGCTCACCGCCCGGCGTCGGGGGCGTCTTCCCCATCCCAGGCGAGCCACGGCAGGCCTTCTTCATCCCAGTCGTCCTCGTGGACGTAGGCACCGTCGAGGCGCTCGATCATCTCGGAGGCGCGGGTGCAGGCTTCGACGGCCTCGAGGATGGCGAGGGCGATGCGGGCGCGAATCCGCGTCTTCGCCACCCCACGTGCGCCCTGCTGCGTCGCCATCGCCTCGCCTGCTTCCTGCTGCATCTCCACAGCCTCACCAGCGCCCGCCTGCGTCACCTGTGCCGCCTTCACGTCCTCACCCTCTCTTTCTTCCTCGTTTGGGTAGCCGAGCAGGATACGGCAGGAAGGGAGGGGAGCGCAAGGGTCATTCTCGCCGAAGCCTCTTCACACCCACGTACTCCAGCAACGAAACGTGCTAGCCTCGACCACGGAGCGGGAATCCCCCCTGAACTAGTCTTGAAATAACAGACCGTCAGAACGTTCGGGCAATGGGTCCCGCTCCTTTTCTATCCCGGCGCCGCCACTATGCCGATGAGCACCCCTGCCCGTGGCTGGGAATCACGACTGTGTCAATGGGTGGTAGCAATGAGTTCGTTGAATGCTTCTGTGGGGGTGCGGTAGCCGAGGGTGGCTCTGGGGCAGTTGTTGAGTTCGTAGGCGATGGCGTCGAGGTAGGGTTGGTGGCTGGTGATGGGGGTTCCTTTGGGCAGGTAGCGGCGGATGAGCCGGTTGGTGTTTTCGTTGGTTCCTCTCTCCCAGGGGCTGTGGGGGTGAGCGAAGAACACCTCCACGCCGGTGTCGTGGGTGAGGCGCTGGTGGCGGGCCATTTCCCGGCCTTGGTCCCAGGTCAGTGTGCGCATCGCTTGGTCGGGCAGGCCCTGGATGCGGCGGGTGAGCGCGTCACAGACCTGGTCGGCTTTCCGACCCAGAGGCAGGGCGACGATGATCAAGTAGCGGGTGGTGCGCTCGACCAGGGTCGCGCATGCGCTGGCCCCGTCTTGGCCGATGATCAGGTCGCCTTCCCAGTTCCCCGGGATTTTCCGATCAGAAATGTCGGGGCGCTCATCAATCAGCCGCATCCCAACCATGGGGGGTTTGCGCCCGCCTGTGGGGGGTTTCTTGCGCATCCACCGGCGCGAGGGCAAGCAAATGCCGTGCTCGATGAGTGTCTTCTTGGGGTGGGCGTAGATCCACGTGTCGATCGCCTCGTAGCTAATCGTGTGACCCTGAGCGTCGGGAGAAGTATCCATGGAGGGCAGTGTGCCACACGCCTCCTCACGCAAGCGGTGCGCTGATCTGGCGGGGAGTGTGCCCCTGAGACAAATCAGCAATCACTCGGCGGCGAAGGACCTCATCACAATCCAACAGGCGCTTCTTCGGGCGACGCCTGGCCGCGCAGGCTGCCTTGCCAGCCTCCTCGGCCCGGTACTGCCCGTCAGGACCCGTATGGCGGGCGATCTCACGGCACACCACCGAGGGACTACGCCCAATCAAGTGAGCGATACGCGTCTGAGACAAGCCCACATCCACCCCCGCCATGATCGCCGCACGATCCAGGGCACCAAGCATCCGACGACACCCCATGATCAGCCTCCAAACAGCATCACCGCTACACGAAAATTGCTTACACCCTATGACACCGCCGACAGACCCTAATCCACAACAATTGACGCCTTCAGTCAACCTCCATTTGATACACTAATACGCAGCTCGCCCACGCGGGGATGAGGCTGGGAATCAATCATCAATCCCCTTTGATATACTGACCTGGCAGATCAGTCTGGCCGACGTAGGCTGGGAATCAATCATCAATCCCCTTTGATATACTGGCGCGCAAGGACCGCAGCACGTGGCAGTGCTGGGAATCAATCATCAATCCCCTTTGATATACTGCTGAATTACACACGGGGGTTGGCTTGCAGCTGGGAACCAATCATCAATCCCCTTTGATATACTGTCTCTGGCTGGCGCCCGCTCGTCAGAGGGCTGGGAATCAATCATCAATCCCTTTTGATATACTGGTCCTCGGCACTGGGACCGCGCTCGCGCGCTGGGAATCAATCATCAATCCCCTTTGATATACTGCACCAATGCCCGTGTAGGACAGGACCCGGCTGGGAATCAATCATCAATCCCCTTTGATATACTGCTGACGCCGGTCGCACGCAACTTTACGAGCTGGGAATCAATCGTCAATCCCCTTTGATATACTGCTGACGCCGGTCGCACGCAACTTTACGAGCTGGGAATCAATCGTCAATCCCCTTTGATATACTGTATCGGCGTCGCTAGTCGTGTCTGTAGGGCTGGGAATCAATCATCAATCCCCTTTGATATACTGGAGGAGGTAGCCACTCCCGAGGGTCGCTGCTGGGAATCAATCATCAATCCCCTTTGATATACTGCGGGACCCAGAGAGTGATCGGGGACCAGGCTGGGAATCAATCATCAATCCCCTTTGATATACTGGATTGGTCGCACGACGCCAGGGCCTTTGGCTGGGAATCAATCATCAATCCCCTTTGATATACTGTCCCACGGGTATGTCTTCCCGCCGACTTGCTGGGAATCAATCATCAATCCCCTTTGATATACTGGCGCGCGTCATACGCCCGTTCGTCGTCGGCTGGGAATCAATCATCAATCCCCTTTGATATACTGGGCGCAGGCCGTGGACGCGCACTAGAGAGCTGGGAATCAATCATCAATCCCCTTTGATATACTGGAAGCGACCGACACCCAGGCCGCAGCCGGCTGGGAATCAATCATCAATCCCCTTTGATATACTGCAGTGACCCCACAGGTAGGCTCAAGGCAGCTGGGAATCAATCATCAATCCCCTTTGATATACTGGAGTCACTGCTAAATGGTCGGTTCGTTAGCTGGGAATCAATCATCAATCCCCTTTGATATACTGCTGCAGATCCGCTGTTTCGTGCACCCAGGCTGGGAATCAATCATCAATCCCCTTTGATATACTGCGCGGGACCGACTCCGGCAGTGGTCGGGGCTGGGAATCAATCATCAATCCCCTTTGATATACTGACATTCCCTCATCGCCGCACTACCCCCTGCTGGGAATCAATCATCAATCCCCTTTGATATACTGTGTCGCCACGCTGTGGGAATACATGCAGGCTGGGAATCAATCATCAATCCCCTTTGATATACTGTACGACGAGACTAATGCCTTGCCAGATGGCTGGGAATCAATCATCAATCCCCTTTGATATACTGCCGAAAGGTTACCCCCATGGAACTTCTGGCTGGGAATCAATCATCAATCCCCTTTGATATACTGCTCACTGAAGAGGAGATGCCTTCGCACTGCTGGGAATCAATCATCAATCCCCTTTGATATACTGGCCATCCAGGGCAGTGACCACCGCGTCAGCTGGGAATCAATCATCAATCCCCTTTGATATACTGCAGTCGCTACTCGTGCACTCGTCGCAGTGCTGGGAATCAATCATCAATCCCCTTTGATATACTGTGTCTCGACGCCCGCCCAGTTCACAGCGGCTGGGAATCAATCATCAATCCCCTTTGATATACTGAGGCCTCACTCAAAGGAGAAGTCATGCAGCTGGGAATCAATCATCAATCCCCTTTGATATACTGTCCCCGACTCCCGGCCCTGTCCCAGAGGGCTGGGAATCAATCATCAATCCCCTTTGATATACTGTTCACCGTCGCCTCGACACCGCGAACCTGCTGGGAATCAATCATCAATCCCCTTTGATATACTGAAGTCATCCAGCCACGCCGCGACCTCCAGCTGGGAATCAATCATCAATCCCCTTTGATATACTGTGTCTGCGACGACGGATACCTTGACGACGCTGGGAATCAATCATCAATCCCCTTTGATATACTGCACCGACGCTGATATCCAAGCGTGCGACGCTGGGAATCAATCATCAATCCCCTTTGATATACTGTGGTGAGCATCCGGGTTGTCCCGGTCCGGCTGGGAATCAATCATCAATCCCCTTTGATATACTGAACCACGCTGTTACCCGTCGGCACGTAGGCTGGGAATCAATCATCAATCCCCTTTGATATACTGACAGGATCGATGCGGCGCGAATCGCGTCGCTGGGAATCAATCATCAATCCCCTTTGATATACTGCCCGTCTCAGGGTGGCACGCCCGAACCGGCTGGGAATCAATCATCAATCCCCTTTGATATACTGCACTAGCCAAGGCCTGCCCCTGTCGAACGCTGGGAATCAATCATCAATCCCCTTTGATATACTGTGGAGACGAGCTTGGCCCTGGTGAAGCAGCTGGGAATCAATCATCAATCCCCTTTGATATACTGCAGGGTTCCATCTTCCGTAGGGACACAGGCTGGGAATCAATCATCAATCCCCTTTGATATACTGAACACAAACCACGTGTTGACAACGCCAAGCTGGGAATCAATCATCAATCCCCTTTGATATACTGTGGCTTGTTCCCTCCCGATAACCTAACTGCTGGGAATCAATCATCAATCCCCTTTGATATACTGGCTGGTACCGGGACGCCAACACCAGCTCGCTGGGAATCAATCATCAATCCCCTTTGATATACTGCAGCCCGTCTAGTCCCTGCAACGGATAGGCTGGGAATCAATCATCAATCCCCTTTGATATACTGGCCGTGCATGACAGATAGCTCATAGCCGGCTGGGAATCAATCATCAATCCCCTTTGATATACTGCTCAGGTACTGGCACCGTCCGAGGTTTAGCTGGGAATCAATCATCAATCCCCTTTGATATACTGCAAGCGCGCCGGTTACTCACTTCGCCACGCTGGGAATCAATCATCAATCCCCTTTGATATACTGCAGCACGCCTCATGATCGACCGCGACCAGCTGGGAATCAATCATCAATCCCCTTTGATATACTGTCCTGGCTCCTGCACCCCGAGAGCACTCGCTGGGAATCAATCATCAATCCCCTTTGATATACTGCAGCGAGGCCACCGTGTGCCCTCGCCTAGCTGGGAATCAATCATCAATCCCCTTTGATATACTGGGGGCGGCGTCGCCGTACGCGACAGGCGGCTGGGAATCAATCATCAATCCCCTTTGATATACTGACCTGTGCAGCAAGGCGCGCTCGGCCTCGCTGGGAATCAATCATCAATCCCCTTTGATATACTGGCCGCTGTGAGGCCCGGACCCGATGTGCGCTGGGAATCAATCATCAATCCCCTTTGATATACTGCGCCCGGATGGCAGGCGCACCAGACGATGCTGGGAATCAATCATCAATCCCCTTTGATATACTGACGGCGCGCTCCTTGAGCGCGGCATCCTGCTGGGAATCAATCATCAATCCCCTTTGATATACTGCGCAGGTCAGGCACGGTGAAGTCCGCGCGCTGGGAATCAATCATCAATCCCCTTTGATATACTGACCCTCGGGTACTCCTCCTCGCTCAAACGCTGGGAATCAATCATCAATCCCCTTTGATATACTGGGCTCACCCACACGTGGCCGCAGGAGTCGCTGGGAATCAATCATCAATCCCCTTTGATATACTGGATCGCCCACACGGGGCGCGCCGGGCTTGCTGGGAATCAATCATCAATCCCCTTTGATATACTGCCGTTGTCGAGCGTGTTCGTCCCGCCAAGCTGGGAATCAATCATCAATCCCCTTTGATATACTGCGTTTCCCAGACTGTCGGCGGAACAGTCGCTGGGAATCAATCATCAATCCCCTTTGATATACTGTTGATTGCGCGCGCCGTGAGTGTGCCAAGCTGGGAATCAATCATCAATCCCCTTTGATATACTGGGAACCCCGAGTTTTCGGCAGAAAATAGCCAAAAACTCGGGGTTCAGCGTCAGAAAATCATGAGCTGCTCAGGGCTTCCCACCTCCTTGCGGGGCTTCGCGTTATCAAAACGGAGCCCCGTCGCCCACTGCCGATCCGTCAACGCAAGAACCCGCACCTGCCCACCCTCAGGCAAATGAGTCTTGATCGCCCTGAGCGTCGCATGGTCCTGACCACCGGTGGGCCAGTACTTCACATACACGCTGAACTGCACCATGCAGAAGCCCCAATCCAGCAAATCATTGCGGAAGCGCGTCGCCTCACGGCGCTGCTTCTTCGTCTCCACTGGGAGATCGAACATCACCAGGCACCACATCGCGTCATCCGCCATCTCAGTCACCCACACCAACACGCGACGGCCCCTGCCACGACACCACCTGAAGGCGATCAATATCCCCTTCAACGTAGCGCCCGAATGACTGCGCAAGCGCCTCGGCGACAGCAGGAATCCCGTGACCATCCGAATCAAAACGCTGCGACGCGGCCGCCACCAAAAGTTGTTTGACGTCTCGGTCCGACGGCGAGGCCGTGGCAGGAAGAGGCAACGCCACTTCGTCGATAGCAGGCCGGAAGGGTTCGATCAGGTCATCGGCCAAAGCAAATGCATTCCCGCGTCCCCGGTGAAACACACCGAGAGCCGGAGCCAGGCCAGCTGCGAGAACGGCGCACATGAGATGCCCGCGAAGCACTGCGTATCCGTAGTCCAGGCACGCGTTGGCACCGATCAACTGACCCGCGGCAGGCTGACGTCCAACGCCCCGACCGAGCGTGCGCGACCAGTAAAGCCGAGCTGCCTGTGCTTCGACGTTTCCAGGATCACCCGAGCGCACCTGGTCCGCCAATGCGAGAAGCTCACCACTGCCCCGAATTTTCAGGTTCTCGAGAACCGCAGCTTGCCCCTCGATCTTCGCCCTGACCAGGCGTGCCCACGCATTCTTCTTCCTGGGCAACGAGACATCCGCCTGAGCCCGGTGGCGCGCTGCTACTCGCCCGTGATCCGACCACGAGTAGCAGCCTCCCTCCGGTATGCCCCTCCAGTCACAGAAGAGCACGGCGACATCTGCCTCGGCCAGGCGGTGAAGAACAGCGGCATTCAGGTTTACCTTCATGCCAATGAGGACAACCGCCAGCTCGGCGACAGGCAGAACCGTTGACACCCCTTCGTCAGGGCATACTTCCACGCCACCCCGCACCGCACGAAGATCTCCCTGAAATGCGCACAGGTCAACGACACGCCATTGCTCTGACACGACTTACTCCACAACAGACGAGGTTGGTAGGGAAGCCTGAGAGCTATACCTCGGCTCCGCTAGGCAATTTCTCCGAACGATCTTAACCGTCCCAGAAGAGAACACAACATTAACAGAGGGTCTCCAGCCGTTTCCTTCAAGAAGATCCTTCATTGCTTTATCTGCATCCTTTTCCAGCCCTTCAGCGGACAAAAGGTACGGACGAAGTCTCAGCCTCGCAGGTGTTGGAAAACCAGCAACCCTCCAACTCCTCGCCTCCGGATAGCGTTCCAAGACCTCGCCGATGAAACCGCCTCTGTACTTGCTGGTATCGATCGCAAGCTCGTCGCCTTCAACCAGCCATCCAATCTGCGTTGCCGTCCCATCGGCGAGTGCCTTGCGAATCTTGGGCTCTGCCGTGCGCATCGAAATAGCGGAAGGTTTGAGAGGGGTCGTAAAGACGTCTTGATGCTTCATGCGCATCAGGTCCACCTGGAACACTCGCACCATCGCATACGCTGTCTTCTTGCCGTCGATCCTGTAGATCCTTGCGTGGTGGATGGAGCTGCCGAGTTCCACGTAACCACCGCGTACCTTAAGGCAGGCGGCTGAGGATCCAAAGAAATTCAGCAGGTCCGTTGGCCCCACGCGGGTACCGTTGACCGAGATCGTGCGTTGAGGAATCTCAGGCAGGCCCTTCTTCGGGTCGAAGTCGGGGCACCGGGTGAGCGCGGTCCACAGAGCCGGTGTCTCAGCTCGATCAATCAGCTCCGGGGGTAAGGCAGAACCAAGGGTATGCTGCTCGCCGTATCCCTTCGTGATGATCTGCTTCCCATCCGGGGTCTTCGGCGGGCAGAACGAGTGCACGGTCGCGTCATGAATGACGCTCGAACCGACGCGCAGGCGGATGTTCTCAACGAACGGGATTGCGTTGTCGCTCAGAGCAACATTGAACAGCTCGACGCCGCGCAACATCGACTCCCGCCAGGACTCGAAACGCTGCGAAGCCTCGCCGGGCTTCCCGTAGAAGTTCTTCCACGTTTCCTCGACGCCCGTCAGGCGCTGCGCGTCGCGCATGTTGAGTCGCAGCGCCAGCGTCCGCGACACCGACGGGTTCATCAACGCGATCACGAGCGCGTCCATCGCGTGGTGCCGACGGTCGAAACGGGTCTTGCCTCGGCCACCGATCAGGTTGACGCGATTCTCGAAGCCCGAGGCCTTACGAGCCTCAGCAGTCAGCTGTCCCCGGTAGACGCCAACGGAAGGCACGAACTCTTCGTTTCGAGAACGATAGAAACCCTCGATGCGAGTCCGCAGTTCGACAGCCATCCAGGCGACAGATTCCATCGAGCGGCCGTCGAACTCCTCGTCCGGCTTGCGGGACTTAAGACGGGCAGACACCTCCCGCTGCAGCTGCTTGAACTGCTTCGGGGACATGCCGTTGTCACGCTCCCACATCCTGACACGTTCGAGCGCCCCCTTGAGCGAGGCACCTTGATTTACTTTCTCCGACGAGGCCCACACGGCAAAGGGAATCTTGCCCTTCATGTGGTTACAGGTACGGCACACCGCCGCCAGATTGGAGCGGTCATTCGTCGACGATCCGTCCGCGCGCGGAACAATGTGATCCATCTCTGCGGTTTCGAATGTGATTGGAGCGCCGCAGTACAGACACTGACAATTCTGCCTTTGCAGCGCAAAATAACGGATCTGATCCGAACGGTGGACCCTGCCCGACAGGTTGAGCTTCTGAGCCATGTCCGCAACGGCAGCCGCGTTCACTTTGCGTCGCCTCTCGTTCTCGCGCATGAGTTCACGGGCGACCCGCTCGGAGCCGAGTCCATCGCGCGCGTGCTCGATATTGATGACGGTCGGCTCACCCCAGCGCTCGGTGGCAGCATGCAACCACCGGCTCACCTGCTTGAGCACGCGATCAACCGCTGGATTACCCGTCGGGGCTCCAATCGGCTCCACGGCCGGCTTCCAGTCGTCACCAACGTTAAATTCGAGGCGCCGGGCAGTATGCAGATCAACCCCCTCGGAGAGCATCCGATGAGTCAAACGACGCAGGGAATCCAACGAATACGCGGCTCGCCCCTGCGGGAGCGAAATCTTCTCAAATTCGAGCTGATCCTCCTCGGTCGCTTGCTCGAGGAGCTCGGCGACCTCGTCATTGACGTCGGTCCTATCCTCGGAACCGCCCGAGTTTGAGAACGCGTCCACCATGTAGCCGCGCTGCTCGTCGTCCGCGTCCTTCCACCACTCTTTCAGCCACTTGACCTTGCAGGCCATGATCTTCTCGGTGGTCACGTCGGTCGGAGGGTTGCGCAGGACCGGCGATCCATCGAAGGACGCCTTCGCCGTTCCCCGCAGGTCCGACCGCTCAATACCCAGGTTGTCCGCCAGGTCTTGCCACGTCACTTCCTGCTTCAGACTCACCTGATCGATGAAGTCAACAAGCCCCTGAAGCTCGTGAGGCGACAGCGGGCGCTCCTCGCGCCCCTCGCGAATACGCAGGTTCGCCAGCACACTCACCATGCGGAACAGCTGGAATGCAGGGTGTGCCTTCTCAGCGCGCACGTGCTTACCCTGGCCGGGTAACTCGTCATAGCCAACCAGGCCGCGCTCCTTCGCGCTACCCTTCGGTGATTTCGCCTCGAACACAACGCGAATCAGGCGATCACGGTCCGCAGGCCCGATCTGCTGCACGTCGCAGATCCGTCGGATTTCCTGCGCGTTATCGCTCTGGTGGAGCTTGCCCGCCAAGATCCCCTCCGGGCCTCTCAACTTCGGAGTACCCGCACGGCCCACGTAGTCGGGGTGTGCCAGGTAGGCATCGACCAGTTGACCGGGAGTCGCATCCTCGGGGAAACTCCTGCGCAGCGCGGTGCCGATCCGTTCATTCAACCCCTTGAGGAAATCGCTGGGTTCCGAGGGCTGCAGCAGCGTCTCCACCTTCGCGTACGGGTTACGCCAGCCGCGGTGACGGGCCATGTGTCGCAGCGCAATCGAGAGCGCCTCCTTGCGCTTCTCATCGTCCGCGATGTAGCCATCCAGCAGGCCCGCACGCACATGCCACGGCTCTCGTGGATCCTTGAAAGAAGAAAAGTCAGGTAGCGGCCAGCCGAATTCCTTGGACAGAACACGGTCAAGGTTCACGAGGCGCTGGTGCCGCGTGCGGTAGAGGCGACGCGTCCGGCGTGCAACGCCCGCCGTCAGCTTACGGCTCTTCGCTGCCTTGTTTTCGTTCGGGTCAACGCCGGCATCATGGATGAAGACCATCGAGTTGAGCAACCGAATTGGCTGGTCACGCTGGTCGACCTCGACCGCGCAGAAACCAACAGACTTGAGACCAACGTCAATGCCGATCCGGTAGCGGACACCTTGGATATTTGCTGAGGAATCAATCATGAACACATAGTGTCATACCCCACACACATTTGCGGGTTATAGGACAAAACGTGTTGGTTGAGGGGTTAGTCCCAGGTGTTGTGGTAGGGGGTGGTGTGGTGGAGTTCGTTCCAGCAGATTGCGTCGCCCCAGCCGGGGATGGTGCCGGTGGCTTGGTGGGTTTGGCTGGCGTGGTACCAGGCATTTTCGAGGGTTGCGTCGGTGGGCATGGTGGCCAGGATTGTCGCTGCTGGTTGCGGGTGGGGAGAGTGGGTGTAGCACCACCAAAACACGGCTTTCATGCGTCGGGTCAGGCGCATGCCGCGGTGGTCGCGCAGCATCTGGCGCAGGCGCGCGTTCGTGCTTTCGATCTGGTTGGTCATCGCGGGCATCTGATGTGTCCAGGTGGGGTCCAGGTAGGTGAACAAGAGCCCCTGGGAGATGAGCTTGTTGAGGCTGTTACGAGCCCGAACGAGACGTTCGTGGGTGTATTCCCACCCTCCGTCAGGTCTGCGTGTTTTCTCCTCCAAGAAGCCCTTCCAGCGCGCGCACCACCCCTGGTAGGCATCGATCCATTCCTGAGCATCTTCTCGGCCCTCCACGTGCAAGAGTTGTTGCCCAAGAGCGTATGAGCGTCGTGAGGCCGCCAGTTTGGGGCGCGTTGTGGTGGCTTGGCGAATACGGCAATACGCATGGAAGGTACAGCGTTGAACGCGCGTGGTCGGCCAGATTCTCTTGCACGCTGTGGCGAAACCGCTGCCCCCGTCGGTGATGACCAAGGCTGGGGGCGCGATCCGGCTCATGAGCGCTTCCCAGGCCCGGGAATTCTCACTCCTGGCCGCGTACCAACCCAGCACACAATCGGGTGTTTGGGCGATGAGCACTACGGCGCCGGGGCCCAGGTGGATACCATCGACGAAGATGACCTCATGAACCTCATCGACGATCAGGCTGAACGGCCATAACTGCCACAACGGCTCACAACGCCTACGAAACGAGCGACCCCCACCAGGCAAATCCACCTGACGGCGCCGACCCAGCAGCCAGGCCAAGAACTCATCAAGGTGCTTGGCCGTGGAGTCTATTTCGTTTAGCGTCGTGATTTTGCAGGGTTTACACCGCCAGCGCTGACGACCTGTTGATGTCTTACCGTGACGGATCATGGGGCGGCCACACACAGGGCATGATGCAGTATTCACAGGAACGAGGCAAACACGACCAACTAAATAAGTGACTTTCCCGCGCAACAAAGCCGAAAAGTCACCCTTCCAGCAACACGATCTGTCCATCCTCATAGTTGGTCCCAACCAACTAAAATGCCGACTTTCCCGCACCAGAAAGCCAAAAAGTTAGGCTTATAGGCCAAAACGTGTTGGTTTCGGTTTAGTAGGTTTCGTGCCAGGTTCC
>ERZ773001.671-NODE-671-length-12797-cov-5.95966_pt1 | contig 12797 bp, 25 predicted proteins | sample MGYA00511673_ERZ773001 | MGnify/ENA primary metagenome ERZ773001 (study PRJEB29015, sample SAMEA2738091) | human oral metagenome | biome: human oral; feature: human-associated habitat; material: saliva | place: China | collected 2162 ... | reverse complement strand
TTAGTTTGCAAGTCAAAATTTCTCTTGACTTATTCGACAAGCGCGGTTATACTACGTCCATCAAATAAACGAAGCCCAATAAATAACTGTTCTTTAATTGTTTGCTTGTCTATGCACAATTTATTATCATAGATTAATATTGATTAACTCTATATCAGACAAGATGGTCTGATAAAAAGGCGCTACAAATTCCCTTTGCCCTATCGGCGCGGAATAGCTACATATATTAATTATGGTATTAATGCCATGCAAAAATAATTTGTTGATTAAAATTTTACTTGACAAGCTGAAATAGGACGGTTATAATGACACCATATCGTAAAAACACGGTATCCAATCCGTGATGGTTGTTTATAGCCTAACATATAAACTAGATAAGCGGTATTTACGCCCTTGTCGAACGCTCCTTAACAATTCGGAAAAAGCACATCATGCGTATTGAGTGCCAGCTTGCTGGCCTTGATAGCAACACAAGGCAAACAGCCCGTTAGAAAATGGCGTTGGTATAAAGTGCGGAATGGATGAAATATGCCTCCTCCCCTGTTTGCTCACAGAATTAAGGCACATAAGCCCTTAGTGTATGCAAGAAAGCCAGCATGATGGAATGGTAAGCCAAAGAGTCTATTGGTATAACAGGGCGGAATCCGCCCTGTTCAGCGAGTATTCTCTTATTATCCTGAAAGGACAAAACCATGAAGAAGCACCAAATCCAAGCTATTGCCAAAATCCGTAAGCTCCTGACTGACAACCTGCATACAGGCTGGGCGATGGTAGATACCATCAAAACCAATCTAGACTCCACTATGTCCTATGAAATGGAAAACCTCATGGACGATAGCCGACAAATGGTACAACGAATCCGTATCTATGATACCGCGACTGATGATTATCGTGAGTTTACTGCACCTTACATTATCTCATCGGCTGATTTCCGTTTTTCTGATATTGGTTTGGACGAAACTGTTTTCCGTTCCGACCCACGATTGGGATATGGTATCAATAACCAATCCCGAATAGGCGCGAAATCCGCTTGGATTGTGGAATACAACACCGCCGAACACGGCAGGTGGTTTGTATTGGTATCATATGACACCGTGATTGGTGCGTGCCGTGTTGGTTGTGGGCGCATCTATCTGACACCGAAAGCGCGGAAATACTCAACGACAACCAACCGTCATATTTCCGCGTTCAAAGAGTTTATCGACACCACCATCGAAGCGCGTTCGTTCTTTGAATACGCCATGTTCTAACCCACACCGCCCTGTCTGACAGGGCGGTACACATAAGGAAGCCTGAAAATGGAATTTGTAAAGTACAATCAACTCTTGAAAATCCGCGTGGAATACGACCAAGACTATGGTCAAATTGGGTTTAACGATTTTATTGAAGATAACGGCCTCGAACGCTTATCAGATTGGGAATGGTTGAAATTCGGCAATCCTGAAGCCATGCACTTCACGCCTGAAGACCTGAAAACACCTACTGATGTATATGAAGCACTGGAAGAAGTGGCATTCTGCACTGATGAAATGGCTATGCCTGCCCTGACCAGCGAAGAAATTTCTGTATTGATTGAACAGGTGGCAAGTGAAGAATGGCAAGCGATTGACCTTGAAGTCGCACGCCGTGGTTTGTTGTCTATGACCCACCAAAAATGGTATGACAGCCTTAATCACTACAACGACCTGCGAGATATGCTTGCACCATATACCTACAAGGCACGCGGGTATTCTCAAGGCGATGTTTCCCATCTATACCTGATTGGTATGGACGAACACGAAGCCGAAAGGTTAGCCAAAGCGTTTGAGCAGTATGCCTATGATTGCCCCTACCGATACGCCGTTGAGCTTATCGACTGCGAAACAGGCGAAACCATCACGGATGAATCTTTGGGCGGAATCTATGACGATACATTCGACCTGCGCTATCTGAAATGTGAGCTGAAAGATACACTCAACGGCATGGGAGAAATCCACCCTGAATTACGCGATAGCGCACTGGAAGCAGTCGCGGAAATTGACTATACAGACATTAACCAATAGAAAGGAAACAAAAATGCGTATTGAAATTGACAATAAATCTTGGTATTACATCACCGATTTTGACTCTTACGAAGAGATTGAAGAATTGGGCGAAGTCACGGGAACAAGTGGCATTCCCGACTATATCGACCTTGAGCGTGATTGGGACGCTATCCAAGCGTATCTTGGCCTGTCCGAGTACGACCAGCAAATCGTGATGGCCTATGCCGAAGCTACCGACAACTTCGACCCTGAAGAAGCACTGGAAGCCTATGCCGGTAATTTTGTAAGCGGTGCGGAGTTTGCCGATTCTATGGCCTATGAACTTATACCTGCGCTGCAAGATTTGCCAAGCTGGATTGCCTTGCATATCGACTGGCAGGCCGTGTGGGATGCTGAACTGCATCACGATTACTTTGCCCATAACGACCACTACTTCCGAAACCTGTAAGCCTGCTTATCCAAGCCGTCAAGCAAGACGGCTTCAGTAAGTGGACTACCTTATATCCACGAAAGGAAACCTATCATGTTGAAAGAATTAATCCAAACAACCGAGCCTAAAATTTATATCTCCGTGTTTGATGATTACGCGGATTGTTCAGATGATGAAACACCTATGCGCTATTGTTCAGTCCAGTGGGTGTGGCAAGATTCCGCCGACAACTGGGCATGGTTGGAAACAATGGGTCTCATTAACGAACCTGACGATGACGGCCATATCGCTATTGAGTCCATCGCTTATGGCTTTTCCGACTGCACAGGCGGATTCAGCCGTGAGATGACGAAAGAGGAAGAGTGGGAGCTTGACGATGCCATGAGTGCGAGTGCGAGCAAGTACAGCCCCTTGTTTTACCCTTATAACATGGAGATTTTGTGATGGATACTATTGAAAAACTGGTTGACCTTTTGGAAACCCAAGAACCTGAATGTGTGGTAACTGTAAACACTGGCTACACCTATGAAGATGACGAGGGGCAAGACGTAGAATATGCCTGCGATGTTACCCTGTATTGGGGTAATCGTGATTATCAACTGACCGTAACCGCGCCATTGTGTCGGATTGGTATCCCTGAAGAGGGTAAAGGCTATGACATTAGCACCCTGTATTGGGGCGGTACGTCCGCTGATTGGGATTACTACATCAATGTAGCTGGTCTGTCTGAAGATGAAGAGATTGCCTTGTACGACATGATGGAAGACAAGATGGCATGGTATGACCCGAAACAAAGCGGATATACCATTACTATTGAACATTACTAAAGGATAGTAAAAAGTTTAGGGGAATAATATGAAACATTTGAAAACCCATTATCCAAACGTGATTATTGGTATCTTAGACACTGAACCTTATGGCAATGAATATCCATGTGAGCTGGCCGTTCACTGGCCGACCTATGATATTGAAGCCACTGTCTGTGGGTACATTGAAACCGACCAAGATGGTAACTTTGATTTGAACACTTTTACCTATGGGCAAAGCCTGACTGCCAGCCGTATGGCCGACAATGACAACTGGCATAGCGACTGGGGAATGGAAATCAGTATTCCCGACGGTGTGGACTACACCGCTGATGATGTTGGTAAGGCTATGTTAACCATCATGCACCGATTGACACTCGCGCGTATTGAACACGCATAAAAGGCAAACAACCATGAACAAACTAATCGAGTTCCTGCATGCCCCTGAAACCAAAGGCTTGATGCTTGGTAACAATGGTTTCCGCGCCGAACGTCCGACTTCTGCATTTGTTGGTATATGGTACGAGGGCAAAGTGATTTGTAAGATTGAGGCTGACTTCATTCAACATACATTGGAAGTATTACCGCCTGATAGTGCCGATGTATGCGACCGCCTGACAGAATTGTTTGCCTCGCTGTGTATGCCCCAGCTTCGCGTAAAATGGTTTGGTAAACGTGCCTATATCCAGCGTGTCCGCAACGGTCAGCCTGTGGCTGTGGCAACGCAGTTGCAAGAGCGTGCAATGATTAAAGCAGGCATTAGACCAAGTGAATCAGTGGACTACACTAACTTTGATTGGGATAACCCTCAAAATTGGAGTGCATAAAATGAAAACCAAAGAGATGACAGAAGTCCGCGCCAGTGTGGGCTTTCCAACCCTGACACCACCGAACAGCAAGTACATTCCTAAGCAATGCCTGTTCCGCCATGAGGCTATCATGCTTCGCGGTCGATGGACTGAAGAGAGTATTCGCCGGTACTGCGTGGCACAAGCTAAGAGACAGGGATACGACCGCGAAATCCTTGATATTGAGTACATCTACAACGATGGAACAGGCAACAGTCTGACCGTGAGTCTTGATTGATACTTTTAGGAGTGGCGCGTGACCGTTTATATCATTGTAGCCCTTATTCTCGCTATGTGTGTTGATGATTTCGTTATCGTTTTGGGCGCAATCTTCGTCCTTACGTTGTTAACGATACTTAAGTAATTGTTTATAACACGCCTATAACTATCTAAAGAAAGTGAGTAACCCTATGAAACCTACTATCCCTATTGGACGACGAGACACCATCTTAGATTTGGCAAACAAACGCACCCAGACCATCTGCACCTTGATGGATAACAGCCATGTGAATGATTTCGACGAAATCTTACGCCTTGTTGACCGCCCTGTCGGTACGCCCGAAGAAATCTGCAATGCAACTGAATCCCGACATCTCGAACAGATTAGTACATGGTATGACCTGATTGTACGCGCTTGCCGTTGGTTGAAAGACTTGAACCTGACGATGACCGACCATGTGCCGGTCTATTGGTATGACGAAGCCACCGACTATATGCGTTGGGAATACGCAGACGAGTTGTTGTTCTGTACTGACGACCATGAAACACCCTATCAAGGTCAACGCCTGTTTGGTAGTGCTATTGATTACTACGCCCTTGAAGTATGCGAGGAGCTGAAAGAATCACTGCTTGACTGCGACACCGAACACGCCAGCCACCTGATGGAAAAGATTAAACAAGCTATGAAAGACTATATCTAAAATGAAACCCGCAATTTTTGAAGAAGTAGAAAACCAACTGATTAACGCGCTGATTAGTCATGACTTGCATGGCGTATGCACCGCCGATATGCACGACAACGTGTACAACCAAGACAGCACCTACGTTTACACTGCCGACGCGAAGCGCGACCTTGAACAGATTGGTACGTTCAACGCTATCCGCACCGTGATTGACTACGAGCAAGATAACTTCGGGCAAACTACCCCTGCCGAGAATTACGGCAACCCATGCTGGGTGGCTGACATGATTGTGTACATCTTGGGCGAAGCCCTGATTTACCATGTGTTCGGCGATGATGAGGACTTCCAAAACGACAGCGACATCACGCCTGAAATTGCCCAACGGTACAGCATCATGCTGGACGAAGCACTGGCCTCCGAGCCTGACTTGGTAGCCCACCTGTGGCAAAAACTGTAAGAGAGGAACATCATGTACAACTACGAAGAACAACTGGCAAACCTGTGCGATATGCGAAAAGCGATTATCGATGGCCTGTCTGCACAGGGGCTGGACGCGCACCAAATCTACGACCGAGTGCAAACACCATACACCAATAGCGTGTGCGAGTATATTGAGGATGCCACCACGCATTATGATGCTGTTATTAAGTGTATGCGCCAGCTTGCGGATATGGGGATTGCCCCCGATGACGACACAACACAAGTGTATTACTTCGATTGGGAAGAGGGTGTGTGCGAGGAGACAGTGCAGATGTTGACGTTGTATAGCACCCCCTATCAGGGGCAACAGTTGGTAGATAGCGTGGACGAAATTATCCCCGTTATCCTGAAGCCTTTGATGGACGAGGCTATCGCAGAAATGAACGCATCTAATATTAATCAGTTGGCCGAAGCTATGACCTATGTGATTGGTATGTTAATCAAACAGGAGCGTGAAGATGGCTGAATCAATCAAGGCCGTGAGCCAAGTGACAGGAATCAGTGTGTATAAGCTGAAGAAGATGTTGGCACAAGGCGACATCACGCAAATCACTGTGGCCGATGTGTTTGAAGCCCAACGCCGTCAGTCCATGCGTAACGCACGGCTGACGGCTGGCGAGGTGGTAGCCTATCTGCGCCATGACGAGGGCGCGTATCGTGAAGCCCTTGCCTGTGGTGCAATCATGCCACTGGTTGATGGTAACTTTGTGGGCGATGACGTGGTAAACCTGACACCACACCGACACGCCCTGCTACCGCCACACCCTGCATACACACCGACACGCCCCGAACCAAACCTGCCGATAGTGTGGGGCTTCGTGACCAATGCTTCTCAGTGGCGGTTCGACCGTGCATTTGAAGCCCGACTGCAACAGTCGGAGTTTTGGACACGCACCGAGTCCGGCTTCCGCGCACCCGATGGCATTTATAGCAAACCTCAAACACGCGGTATCCGCAAGACCATGCGAGCCAGCCGACTGGCTAACGCCCCCCTGTACGCCCCTGACGTGGTAGCGACACCCACAGGGCAAGCCGAGCGCATCAAGGTGCAAGGGTTCACAACCCCTCGCGCAACAGTGGTTAACCTGTCCGTGATGGACGACTACGGTGTGTGGGCGCACTCGCACGGCGTGTACAACGCGCCGGAGGCTTGGGATAAAGCCCTGCAACGCGCCGTCAACGCATTAGGCATGGCGTTGGCAATGTCCCCTACCGATACCATAGATAATGTGTTGGATTGCCTCGCAAGCTGGCTTGACACCGCTGTGTAAAACATATTGACACACGAGAGATTATCTCGTAATATTAGATTAAACCTTAATGGAGCAACCCCAATGGTTACTTTGACTAAAGCATTACCCGAGCAGTGCTGTATCACTGAAACCCCTGCTGAACTCGCTCGCCAAGCGGTTGCCAAGTTCCGCGACCAGTGTAATGAGGACGTATATCATGCGTTGTTGGGTATTATTGAATCCGAATCTGCCAAAGGCGCGACAAAACTGAGCCTGTCCTATACCAACGATGAAAAACTACCGTATGTTGTAGTGTCGTTCGCTTATGACAAGTATATTTATAATGTGGTTGCTGTACGCATCAATGTAGCTGCATTAATCAACCACGCCGACCTAATAAAACGCTTTGAGTCAGACGGCTTCGCCGTTAAAACTATGCCGAGTGATAAGTACGGTGTATTAATTGATATTGTCTCTTGGGAGTAAAACATGACAGCAAAAGTAGATACATCACTTGCCACTCATGCGGAGTTTCAAGCGCGTGTTGCCAAAAGCCGACCAGCGGTTACTAATATGCTTTGGCGAATGGTGCTGGAAAAGATGAATACCATAGCCGCGAACGGTGGTATTGGTATCCGCATTGTGTGGCACACCAATAGTAGCGATGAGCCGATGGCGTTAGTATCGGTAGATGTGGATTACCCTACGTTGATTATCTACAAAACGTGGCAGTATGACACTGAATTATTTACGCGACTCGTTGCCGACGCAGGATTTCCGCATTTATGCAAAGATATTACTGCTGGGCAAAGTGCCGTTAATTTTATCAGCTGGAACGCAACCGAAGAAAAGGATTAAACCATGATTGATGAAAATGTAGAAAGCCGTTACGCCAAAGTCATGGCGGTAAAAGAAGTGTTCAGCACCCACCCATACTGGCACACCAGCAACTACCCTTATCCGCATGAGAACGTCTTGGCTGATTGGTTTGATGTGGTAGTCAACGACCAGCCACCACCACCGAGTGTTCGCGCTATGTGTGAGACCATTCACGATGAGACCGATGGTGTGTCGGCCTACGACCTCGAAGATGCCCTCGATACTGACGGCGATTATATGTACGTCATGTGTGAGCAGTATGAGTTTTGCAATCCGTATCTGACCCTCGAACAGAAGTACACCGAGTACGAAGCCCATCTGACAGAGTTTGTTAAATATATGAAAGAGCAATTATGAAATACGCAATCCGAACTATCCTCGCCGTCGCCGCTATCGGCGGTGGCGTGTATGCCATGAGCAGTACCGATGGTACGACTGATACTACCAGTCATCAATGCGCACAACGTGTCGCCGAGCTTGAGAACCAAGTGGCGGTGTACGAGCAAGCCCAAGTGATTGAAGAACAGTACGACAAGCTCGATGCGATGGAGCGTGTGCGTGGCGATGCGGAGGCTAGCCGATGAAGCTGCATGTCTTGGTAGTGTCTGCCGGACTTGGCATTTGTAGTGAGGATATGGCATCCCTGATTGGTAAACGATACCGCACCATATCTGCTATGGGTGAAGCAGTCGGGCAGATACTTGGCACTGCTGATGGTTGGAGGCTGTATTCAGCGGAAGATTTTTGTGAGAAGTGGAACAATTTTCCTTTCGGATACGGTATTCCAAGTCCTGACAACTCCTACATCGCCATCGTGGAGGTGGAACATGACGAGTAACACACCTGAAACTTATGCCGACCTGCTCAAAGCACGGGGCGATGTCCCCATCTCGGTACTGCGCCAACTCAAGGCGCAAATCGACAGCCTGCTGGCACTGGTCGATACCCTCGATGTCGATATGCAACTGACCCCTGCGCCTGACGATGCGACGGCAGCCATCGCCAACGCCTTACGCGCCCGATACCCTGACTTCGCCGACAAGAGCGACGCAGAGGTGCTGGCATACTTCAACGTGCAGGTGGGCGCATGATGGGTATCGAAGCCATACCACTGGGTGTGCGGACAGCGAAGTCGAGCCGTAGCAGTACCACGCCGGAGAGTGCGGTCGTCCATGCCGTGAAGCAGTGGGCTAAAGACAAACCCGATGTGTACATCGTCCGTGTGGTACAAGCTGGCGAGGTGGGTGTGCCTGACTTCCTGCTGTGTGTCTGCGGACGGTTCGTCGGTGTCGAGTGCAAGGCCAAAGGTCAAGCACCACGCACCAACCAACGCCTGCAACTGGGGCGCATCACTGCCGCCGGTGGCTTCGCCCTGTGGGGAGATGCCGACACCCTTATCCCTGAACTAGATATTATTTACCAAAGGTTGAAGAAATGATTAATGCAACAGAACTGCGCGATGTGGTGGCGTTCGTTAAAGACCAACCAATTATCTGTGCAGAGGTAGCACGACAAATTGCTACTGACGCGCTGAATGGTTACACCTCATGCGTAATTAATACCATATCTGTGCCGCTCTCCGTGCCATTGCAACGCTACTTAGAATTACATGGTTACGCAGTAAAGATGACGGACGGCGACGAAAATTACTGTGTCGATTTAATCGTGAGTTGGGAGTAATAAAATGAATGATTTCCGCCAAGCCCTTAACAGGCTGTTCGATGTGCTGCACCTGAACCACGAAAACGTGGACGACGTTATCGATGAAACCATCGATGGTCTGACCTTACTGACCGAAATAACCCCCTACCCCGAAGAAGCACTGGACATGGTTAAGCGACGCGCTGAAGCTATCCGCGAAGCCGTGAAGAACAACCCTTTACCTGAGCTACCCGACCCATGCAAACAGCCAGTTCACTGACCGCCAAGCGCAAAGAGGCGAAGCTGCAAAAGCAAGCCGAGCGATTGGTAAAACGTACCAAGCGCGAGACCCACGCCAGTTTCAAGACCGACCGCAACCGAGACAATAAGGTGCTGAATGGTCGGAAGCTGTACTGCAAGAAGATGATGGACGCGCCCCTTATCGACCGCGACACCCTGTACACCTACCTGTCAGAGATGTGGTTGCGACTGGGCGATATGCCCTACATGACCGACCCCAGCACCCTGACGTTCTTCACTCGCGCCCTGAATGCCTACCACATTCTCGCCCGTATGTACGCCCAGCCCAACATGGGCAAGACGGTTGAGTTGTGCAAGGTGGCCTACTCTGCATTGGTAACGTGGCTCACTGACTTCGACGAGCTGGAGAGTCCGCAACGCCGACGCGAGGTGCTGTCGCCCCTGTACACAGTCTGCCTGTGTATCGCTGACAGCTACGAGCATATCAGCCAGCACCTGTTCGAGTACCTGACGAACTACACCCGCGCCCAGCAGGTATGCAAGAAATTGTGCATCGTGGTCACGCCGCGCCCAGCATTGTTCGACGCGTTCGTCGCAGTGGTAAACGGTAAGGATGTGCGACAAGCGGCTAAGGCTTCCGGCCTGCCGTACAACGAGTTCCGAACCGACCTCATTGTGTGGGCTAACCACCTGTACGACGTACACACCCTTGTACCTAAGTCACCACCGGCGAACCGACCACGTTCCGTGCCGGAGGTTCGTGCTGATTGGTTGCAGATTATGCTCGCCGATAACTTCAAGTTCCTGCGCGGTATCCTGCTCGATGCAGAGGGCGAACTGCGCACCCTTGAGAATAAGACCGGCCTGTCGGTGTTCGACTGGGCGGCGCATGAATCCAAAATCTTAGGAGTGAAATTATGATTAAGTTCTTCTCGACGGCACTGATGCTGATTATCTTCGCCCCCGCCGGTTTGTTATGGTGGCTGGCAGAGACACTTTATGTCATCGTATTTTTCATCAAGATGTTATGCTCCGTATTATCTACGCTCGCGTTGGCGGTTGGTGCTAATTTTGATGACTACACTCGTACCTATACGTTCCATGACGATATTATTGGTACAACTAAACGCCTAGTAGCTGAAGATATTTCCGAGCAGATGGATAACTTGCGCCGTTCGTCTGTGTTCTTTGAAAGGAAACGTTAATGACATATGTTGTTTCTATGGTTGCAGGCTTGTGGCTGTGCGTGTTGTTGGTACTGTACGCGCTGTGGGATACGCTTGTTGTCCTGCTGTTCAGTATCCGCGCCGGCATCGAGCTTGCCACACTGGTCGTTACCATACTGCTCGCTGCGAGCAGCGCGTCCGTGCGTCATTTATCGAACAGCCCCGACACCACCGTGTGTGGTGTAGCCAAGTATGAGTTCCGCAAAGCGGGCTTCATATTCCAACGCGACCTGCTGGCTACCCTCATGACCCCTAGACTCCTACAAGAGATTAAGCAATGAAGAACTATTCTAAATGGAGTTCCCCACGCCACCCATACCAAGTAGGCGTGGCGGCTTTCGGTACAGTAGCCCGTACAGTCCATGCTAAGACCGCGCCATGCAATCCGTTTAGCGAACGTTTGCTGTATGAGTTGGCAAGTGCTGTGTCCAAAGCCTCGCCCGTATGTTTAGGCGAGACCCGTCCCACCGTCTATGTTATCGACAAGGGCGACACCATCTTGATAAAAGTTAATGCCTATGCGGTCAACCTCAACAAATACAAATTCCATAGCGTAGCAGCGGACATTATCCCTATCATGTTGCGATTGCGCCGATTCCAACTTGGTTGGCGACAGCAGCATCGTAACCGCCTTATACTTAAATCGCGTTGCGAGAGCGCGGAATTGGACAGATACCGCTGGAGTAGTGAGCCTATGTATGTGGCTGCGGCCATCGGTTATATGATTGGTAAAGGACGTGGGGACGACCTGCCTCCACCTGCGGCATTGGTCGAGATTGATGCGACAGAGGCTACGGTAAACGAAACGTCTATACGACGCGTGATGGCCACGCCAAACCACCTCCAACCACTCTTCACTATGGAGACAAAATGAATTATCTTACCCTCGACTTCGAGACCTACTACGACAAAGAAATCAACCTCAAGAAGATGACGACGCAAGCCTACGTCATGCACCCGCAGATGGAAGTGTTGATGGTCTCTGCCAAGTTCAACGAAGGCCCTGTGCAGGTTATTGACGGCGAGCAAATCCCTACGTTCTTCGCTACGGTCGATTGGTCTAATACTGCGGTCATCGCACATAACGCCGTGTTCGACGGCAGTATCCTGTACTGGCGGTACGGTGTGCGCCCTGCGATGTTGATTGATACCATGAGTATGGCTCAAGCATTAGGCGTTCCGACCATTGCCGGTAGTGCCAGCCTCGCCACCTGTATCCGCTTGTTGCAAGAAGCAGGGTACGCCGTACCGCCTAAAGGCACAGAGGTGCTGGACGCATTGGGCAAACGCCGTGCCGACTTCACGCCCCAACAGTGGGCAGCCTACCGTGAGTATTGTAAGAACGATACCGACATCACATGGTTCTTGTTCAAAGTGCTGCGTCAGTACCTGACGGACGAGGAGATGCGCTTCCAAGACATCATCCTGCGCTGCTACACAGAGCCACGCCTGACCGTTGATATTCCTACGGTCGAGTACGAGCTTAACCGTTGCCGTACCTACAAGGCCGAGCAGTTGGCAGAGGTGTGCAAGATGTTCGGTACAACCCAAGACAACCTGTCTGCGCTTTTGCGCAGTAACGACAAGTTCGCCGAAGTCCTGCGCAGTATCGGTGGTGTGACCGAAGAGGAAGCCGAGCAAGGCAAAAGTGGTACGTTTATTATCCCGACCAAAGTGTCTGAAAAAACCGGCAAGACCACATGGGCGTTCGGTAAGACCGACGTGGCGTTCAAAGAGTTATGCGAGCATGACGACCCCAAGATTCAGGCAGTCTGCCAAGCGCGACTGGCGGCTAAGTCCAGTATCGACGAGACCCGATGCCTCAAGTTCCTTGAGTATGGTAGCTATGGTTTCCTGCCGATGGGGTACAAGATTGGTGGAGCGCATACAAATCGTATGTCGGGGGGTTCTGCTGGGTCGGCAAATATGCAGAATCTCCCAAGCGGTCGTCGTGAGGGACAGAGCGACCTACTCCGCCGCAGTATTATTGCACAAGGTAATAGTGTCATAGTTAACTATGACGCAAGTCAGATTGAGTGCCGCGTGTTAGCCTACATCGCAAATCAAA
>ERZ773001.664-NODE-664-length-12850-cov-29.5884_pt1 | contig 12850 bp, 8 predicted proteins | sample MGYA00511673_ERZ773001 | MGnify/ENA primary metagenome ERZ773001 (study PRJEB29015, sample SAMEA2738091) | human oral metagenome | biome: human oral; feature: human-associated habitat; material: saliva | place: China | collected 2162 ... | reverse complement strand
AAATTAGGTGTTTGACACGAGTACAAAAATAACTATAAATATAATTGTTATGGCTTTTTTACTAGTATATATAAAGCGGTCTAGAAGCTTAACTGCTAGGTTATATGTTATAATAAATGAGTTAGAACTATTTAATTAATATAATCATTTAATTAATACAATCATAGTAATACTATATGGTGCAGTATGGATAATACATTAACTAAGCTGCTTTCACAGAACCCATCCTTTGTGGATGGGCTAAACGCATTTCAGCGGAAAGGAAAGTCAGTTATATATGGTCTTAGTGGTTCTCAAAAGAGTTTCCTCTTAAACCAAGCATTTACTACAGGACTTACAAAGCCTGTTGTTATCGTAGTCCATGATAAGGACCATAAAGAGATGTGGGAACGGGACTTAGCTTTTTTCATGCCTAATGTTCCAGTCCTATCATTTCCTATCACAGATCATGTAGACTTTACGACTGTGGCTCGTAGCCTTGAAGACCAAGGGGCCCAAATGCGGGCATTAGCCCTTCTTGCATGGCAGGAGCCAGCTGTGGTTATTGCTAATGCAGAGGAGGTTACACAATACGTTGTATCTCCCCAATATTTAAAAGGACAATCGCTACATTTTGCTTTAAATGATACGATTGAGCGTGATACAGCGCTTGAACAACTTGTCACAATTGGATATGAACGGGTAGACCAGGTGGAACAACGTGGTCATTTTGCTGTGCGCGGAGACATTTTAGATATCTATCCTGTTAATAGCGACAATCCTATACGTATAGAATTCTTTGGTGATGAAATCGATACATTGCGGTTTTTCTCTGTAGAGAATCAACGGTCTATTGAACAAATTGATTCGTATACGGTGACACCTTTCTTTCTTGGTAAAAGCGATGCAGAGAGTACCTTATTATCGTATGTAAAGGATGGTCTCCTCATTTACGATGAGCCAGGACGTATTCAAGAAGCGTTAAAGAAGTTCCTCAAGGAAGATCCTACACATCGTAAAAATCATTGTGATTGGAGCGAATTGCAGCGTACTGTAGACGCTACAACTCAAGTGGCTTTTACATTTATGCAACAACGCTCTATTGGTCTCACTGGATTTAATCCTATTGGCATTCAAGGGAAGACGATGACGAGCTTTGAGCGTCAAATTCCTTTATTAACCGATGAAATTAAGCAATGGCATCGTCTAAATCATCAAGTTGTTCTGGTATTAAATAACCAACAACGACGAGAAGGCATTGAACGGGCTCTTGAAGGGGAAAATATCGCCTTTATTCATAGTGAAGAATGGATTGCTAAGCCCAATACGGTTGTTATATTACAAGGCTTATTGACCGATGGCTTTGAATTGCCCAATAGCCACTTAGTAGTGGTCGTAGAAGGCAATATTTACGGACAACAAAAGCGTAAGCTTCGTAACAAGCCTAAAAAGGGCCAAGAAATCAATTATTTCACGGATTTAACCCCTGGTGACTATGTTGTACATAGTATGCACGGTATCGGTAAGTATATTGGCCTTAAAACGATAGAAACGGAAGGTATTCATCGGGACTATATTGAAATCGCTTATGCAGGAACGGATAAACTGTTCTTACCTGCCAACAATTTAGATCAGTTACAAAAATACATCGGCAATGAAGGTGATGTGCCTCGTATTCATAAGATGGGTGGCCGTGACTGGGCTAAGGTTGTTACAAAGGCAAAAAAATCCATTGATGATTTGGCAGATAAGCTAGTTGAAATATATGCACAACGAGAAATTATAGAAGGCTTTGCATTCTTGCCAGATCAACCATGGCAGCAAGAGTTTGAAGATGCATTCCCCTATGAAGAGACGGAAGATCAGTTACAAGCTACGGCGGAAATTAAAGAATCTATGGAACGACCCGTTCCTATGGACCGCTTGCTCGCTGGAGATGTAGGCTTTGGTAAAACTGAAGTAGCTATGAGGGCTATCTTTAAAGCTGTTATGAGTGGTAAGCAAGTTGCGGTGCTCGTACCGACTACCGTTTTAGCGCAACAACATTTCCAAACCTTCTTAAATCGCTTTTCACCATTTGGTGTAAAGGTAGATGTACTCAATCGATTCCGCAGTACAGCTGAGAAGAAACAAGTTTTAAAAGGTGTAGAGAATGGCTCTATTGATGTTCTCATCGGTACCCATTCACTGCTTAATAAAAAGGTTGTCTTTAAAGACTTGGGCATGCTCGTTGTAGACGAGGAGCAACGTTTTGGGGTAGCACAAAAGGAAAAATGGAAAGAGTGGGCTAGTAATATTGATGTGCTCACTTTGAGTGCAACCCCAATTCCTCGGACCTTACATATGTCTCTTGTAGGTGTTCGTGAAATGTCCGTCATCAATACGCCACCAGAAGAACGATTGCCTGTTCAGACCTATGTGGTGGAATATGATATGAATCTTGTTGCAGATGCGATTAAGAGAGAATTGGCACGGGGCGGACAAGTTTACTTTGTATATAACCGTGTAGCATCAATTAATCACATGGGTGAGTTGTTAGAAGCAGCATTACCGGGTTTACGCTATGCTATTGCTCACGGACAGATGACAGGACGTCAAATTGAAGAAATTATGACCGATTTCTATGAAGGTCATTATGACGTATTATTGTCTACAAGTATTATCGAAACAGGTTTAGATATTCCGAACGCCAATACTATCATTATTTATGATGCGGATCGTTTAGGTTTATCTCAGCTATATCAAATGCGTGGTCGCGTAGGGCGCTCTCGTAGACGGGCCTATGCATACTTTATGTATCGACCTGACAAAATGCTTTCAGAAGCTGCAGAAAAGCGGTTAAAAGCTATTGAAGAGTTTACGGAGCTAGGTGCAGGTTTCAAACTTGCTATGCGAGACTTAGAAATTCGTGGTGCTGGGAATCTATTAGGTTCACAGCAACATGGCAATATCGCATCTGTCGGCTTTGGAATGTACGTAAGTATGCTTGAAGAAGCGATTGCAAAGGCTCAAAATAAAGAGGTAGAGCGAGAGGTATCCATTGATCCTGCTATCGACTTAGAGGTAGATGCCTTTATCGATGATGAGTACATTAAAGATAGTGCTCGTAAGATTTCTGTATATCAACGGTTGTTACATATTAAATCGAAAGAACAACTTGATGATATGACAGATGAACTCATAGATCGTTTTGGTACGCCTACAGATCCGGTAGATAGATTATTGCGCATTGCTCAAATTAAAGAGCAAGCACGCCTGCTTGGTATTAAAAGTATCGTCCGTAGAGATAAACAGCTTACGATCCATTGGCATGATGACTCTAAAATGGCCGATTGGGATATGGGGGCTGTACGGGAAGATTTATGGAAAAAAATGAAATTTGCAGATACCAAGCCAGCCACATTATATGTGAGCCTTAACGGTATGAAAGGTTCTATTTTGACCATTACGGAAGCGGTGATGAAGGCACTGAGCTACAAGTCATCGACTAAGGAGGGCCTATGAATCGATTTTTAAAGGGCGCCATGATTTTAACCTTAGCCGGTATTATCGTGAAGGTCATCGGTGCGTTTAGTAAAGTTCTTATTGCCCGTGTTCTCGGTGGTGAAGGCATTGGCTTATATATGATGGCCTATCCAATCTACCAAATTATCGTCAGCATCTCTGCGGCAGGCATTCCAGTAGCCATTTCCATTATGATTGCGGAAAAGCTCGCCAATGATGATATGCGGGGCGTACAACAAGTGTTTTCCGTATCCTTAAGGGTACTTACTATTTTAGGTTTAGTATTTAGCTTGGCCTTATATGGCAGTGCACCGTGGCTCATAGAGACTCAGATTATTACAGATCCACGAGCACTCATAGCCATTCAGTTGCTATCACCAGCTATTTTCGTAGTAACTATTCTAAGTTGCTTTAGAGGATATTTCCAAGGCTTCCAATACATGGTGCCTACGGGGACGAGCCAGATCTTTGAACAAATTTTCCGCGTATCCTCTATGGTGGGCTTAGCTTACTACTTCATCGATAGAGGCTTACATTTAGCGGCTGGGGGTGCTACCTTTGCCACCTTCCCAGGTGTGTTAGCAGGTTTGCTGGTATTAATTTTCTTTTACTATCGTCAGCGACGGGTACGGGAACAGATGCTTTCACAACAGAATCCAAATGCTATCTGTGAAAGTAATAGCGCTGTAGTGAAACGATTATTTAGTCTTGCTATACCAGTATCTATGGCGAATATCATGCTTCCTATGGTATCTCTCATCGATACATTCATAGTACCGAAGCGTTTGATGGATATTGGGTATTACCTTAATGAAGCAACAACACAATTTGGCTACCTTACAGGGATGGCCACGTCACTCATTGGTTTACCTATCATTTTGACCACCTCTTTGGCGGCCAGTTTAGTGCCGGCTGTATCTGAAGCTCATGCACAAGGTAATGTTAATCGCATTGTGCAGCGGGCAGGAACGGCTATTAAAATTGCCAATATGTTCACGATTCCCGCCTGTATTGGCCTTTGTGTACTGGCGACGCCTATTTCCCTGCTGATCTATGCAACGCCTAATGCAGGGCCTGTTATCGCTGTTATTAGCCTAAGTATTGTATTCCTAGGGTGGCAGCAAATTACAGCAGGTATTCTGCAAGGTTTGGGACGAACTGTAATCCCTATGGTAGCGATTTTCGTTGGTTTATTAGCGAAAACATTCTTGGATTATGAATTGACAGGAACTGTTGAACTTGGTATCAATGGTGCTGCGTGGGCTACAAACTTAAACTTCGCCATTGCTGCACTCATAAACTATATATTTGTAAAGAAATATGTAGGTTCTGTTCTTAATAAACTTGAATTGCTAAAAATTGCCGTATCTGCTATGGCTATGGGGGGCGCAACGCAAGTTATCTATGTGAGTACCGTAGAGTTGTTAGGTAATGGTGGTGCCGTAGCTGCCGCTATTGTAGTGGCCGTATTCGTGTATGGACTATCTTTGTGGCTTACTAAGGCCGTTGTGAAGGATGATATGTATCATTTCCCAATTATCGGTAAGCGTTTACAAGCTCGTCGAGATAAGGAGGAAGCAAAACTCTATGAAGAACAATACTAAGGAACCCGTATCTGTACAACCATTAGTGGATGTAGTAAAAGCCTTACGTGCGCCTAATGGGTGCCCTTGGGATCAAAAGCAAACGCATGAATCCTTGCGACGCTATTTCATTGAAGAAACCTATGAAGTAGTAGATGCCATTGATAATAAAGATATGCCCAATCTTCGTGAAGAATTAGGGGATGTATTATTGCAAGTTGTCTTTCACAGTCAATTAGCAGAGGAAGCGGGTCATTTTACCTTACAAGATGTCATAAATGACGTTACTGAAAAAATGATTCGTCGTCATCCCCATGTTTTTAACCCTGAGAATGATGAAAAATCATACTCATGGGATGAATTAAAGGCTCAAGAAAAGAAAAATTTTCAAAAATCTGTATTAGATGGTGTGTCCAAAGGTTTACCTGCTTTGGTGGCCGCTTATAAGCTTCAAGAAAAGGCTGCAAAGCTAGGTTTTGACTGGGACGAGCTCGATCCGGTTTGGGCGAAAGTTTCCGAAGAAATGGGTGAATTTAAGGAGGCTATAGCACAAAAAGATAGAGAAAATATGGAAAAAGAGGCAGGAGATGTACTTTTTTCCTTGATTAATCTACTAAGATGGTATAAAATAAGCGGTGAAAATGCACTAAATCGCACAAACACAAAGTTCCGACAGCGTTTTTTACATGTAGAGGCTTGTGTTAACCAAAGCGATCGCTCATGGGAAGACTTTTCATTAGCTGAGCTGGATGCTTTTTGGGAGGAGGCTAAAGTGCAGGAAAAGTAGCCTGGAGGTTTTGCATACTTCTAAGGTATTGTATTTTTAAGGAGGTTCTGTCATGAACAAAACAGAATTAATCGCAAGTGTTGCACAAAAAACTGAATTAACTAAAAAAGACGCTGAAAAAGCAGTAAAAGCTGTATTTGATACAGTTGCTGAAGAATTAGCTGCTGGCGGTAAAGTACAAGTAATCGGCTTCGGTACTTTCGAAGTTCGTGAACGCGCTGCTCGTGAAGGCCGTAACCCACAAAACGGTAAAACTATCACAATCGCTGCTTCCAAATCCCCTGCATTCAAAGCTGGTAAAGGTTTGAAAGAGCAAGTTAACGCTACAAAAGCTAAAAAACGCAAAAAATAATCCCTAAAGGATATGAAAGAGACCTTTCGAGGTCTCTTTTTTTTATCTATTTATGGTATAATGCACAGAGAAAGGGTGCACTATGAATAACGAAACATCACGGAAGGTTCTCATCGTGTCCGCCTCTATTGGGACAGGACATATGCAGGCCGCAAGAGCTATAGAAGAATATTGGAAAGAAAAAGAGCCACACGCATCGATTACTCATGTGGACTTTTTAGATACAGAAACCATGTCTGTAGAGCATTTAATTAAGGGGACGTATATCAAGATGATCGACGTGTTCCCCATGCTATACGATATGATTTATCGCGTATCAAAAGGGGAGCGACGGGGAACTATTTTGCAAACTGCATTATCCTATCTCCTTAAAAGTCGTATGCTCAAGCTCGTTCAACAAGAGCAGCCAAATGTGATGGTCTTTACCCATCCATTTCCATGTGGGGCTGCGTCTATTTTGAAGCGCCAAGGTCATATTGATGTGCCATTGGTAGCGATTATGACGGACTTCAGTAGCCATCAATTTTGGCTCTATCCACAAATTGATACGTACTATGTAGCGACTGAGTCTATGGTCAGCGAAATGGTATCTGCTGGTATTGATGAAGCTCGTATTCATGTGTCTGGTATCCCTGTGCGCCGATCCTTTTTCCGTGATGCTATTGAGGAATATAGTTTAGAGGAACCTGTGAAAGTACTCGTTATGGGTGGTGGTCTTGGTTTGGGCTCCCTCGAAACGGCACTTAAACATTTAGATGAGGTTAATGGTATCGGTGAAATTACAGTAGTAGCTGGTCAAAATACGTCTCTCTATGAATCCTTAGTTACCCTTAGTGAGTCCATGAAAACAAAGACTATTGTATATGGTTATACCACAAACATTTCAGAGCTTATGAAATCATCGTCCTTACTCGTTACAAAGCCTGGTGCTTTGACTTGTATGGAGGCGGTTACAATTGGTTTGCCCATGGTATTCTTTAATGCCATCCCCGGACAAGAAGAGGCCAATGCAGAACTATTAGAGCTACGGGGCTGTGCTCGTTGGGCCCGTGATATTCACAACTTAGAAGACGTTGTGACCGCACTGCTTATTAATTCTCCAAGACTACAACAAATGTCTGAGCGCGCTCGTGAATGGCATGTAGATGGAGCAGCTAATATTGTAAATAGCTTAATTGAAATTTTAGACGCTAAAAAGCAAGCGGAATTAGTACAAGCTGAAGAAGTAATTGGCTAATCAAACTTTGATATAGTAAAAGAAAAGCGATGACCCTAAAGTCATCGCTTTTGTATTATTGGTATTGCTCAATATGTTCTTCTCTAATTCTTTGTAGTGTTTCTAAGAACTCATCTGTGCTTTCAGCACTATCTAAAAGATCTTTTAATTGATAAGAATCATCTAATGTAACACTCCATTGGAAGGAGTCATTATCATCGTATACATTGAATACGATTGGTGTCTCCAAGTCCTCTGGCATATGACCGTCGTCGTCGGACACAGTTGCATAGGTGCCATCTTCTAAAAGTTCAGTAAATAATGTGTCATACCCATCGATGTCGATAAGTTCAAAGTTAATACTTTCATAAAAGTCTAAAAGCATATCCGTCGCCATGTGGACCTCCTCATGAATATATATGTTACGTTTATTCTACTGAGGGCGAATGTTACTGTCAATGGTAATGTGTAGTATAATAAGTAACAGAATTACAAAATAGGAGAATAACATGAACGTTATTAGTTTACAAAATATAGAGAAATCGTATGGCACACGGCTGCTTTTTAAAGATGTAAATATTACATTTACCACTGAAAAACGACTGGGCCTTGTGGGCATCAATGGCACGGGGAAATCTACGTTCTTAAAAATATTGGCAGGCCAAATGGAGGCTGATAAGGGCACCATTGAGCGCAATGGCAAGGCAAGTATCCATTACTTAGCGCAAACTCCTGACTTTGATGCGGAATCCACCTTGCTAGAGGCCGTTCTAGATGGGGACCATCCACGATTACAAATGGTAAAAGCCTTTGAAACCATTAGTCGCGAATACCGTCAAATGCAAGAAACTGGTGGAGATGATGCTAAATTGTCTCGTAACTATATGAATGCCTTAGAACAAATGGATCAGCAAGATGGTTGGCAAGTAGAGCAGGAGGCTCGTATCATTTTGTCTAAACTGGGCTTTCCCGATGTAGAACAAAAGGTAGCCTTGTTATCTGGTGGTCAAAAGCGTCGTTTAGCGCTTGGTCAAGCGTTGCTATACCCATGCGATTTATTATTACTAGATGAACCGACAAACCATTTAGACGAAGATAGTATCGACTGGCTTGAGTCTTATTTAAGTGCCCGTCAAGGAGGACTCTTAATCAGCACCCATGATAGATATTTCCTTGATTCTGTATGTAATGGCATTTTGGAGCTATCTAATCGGCGTATGTATCAATACGATGGGAACTATGAAGAATTCATTGCATTAAAAGCCGACAGAGAGGCTCGTGAGGCGGCTACAGAAGAGAAGCGTCGCCAGTTTTTAAAACGAGAAATTGAATGGGTTCGCCGTGGTGCTTTGGCGAGGACTACAAAACAAAAGGCTCGTTTAGACCGCTATGAAAAACTAAAAAATATGGAGAAAACGCGCCGTCCCGACCAAATGGATCCTATTGCATTAAAGACCCGTTTAGGGAAAACCATCTTTGATATTGAGCATTTAGAATTTTACTTTGATGAACGACCTATGATTAAGGACTTTACTTATCATGTGGTACGCCATGACCGTATCGGTATTGTAGGGCCTAATGGCGTAGGGAAGTCTACCTTTATGAATATCCTTGATGGCACCTATGAGCCTACAAGCGGTACTATCGGTAAAGGTGAGACAGTTCGTATTGCTCACTTCAAACAAGAACTGCCAGAGTTCGACGAAGATATGCGTGTTCTCGATTATATTCGTGAAGATCATTCTTATATGGTACTCGGTGATGGCTCTACTTTGAGCGCTGGTCAAATCTTAGAGCGCTTCCTCTTTATACCTGAACTTCACGGTGTGCCGATTCGCAAGCTTTCTGGTGGTGAACGTCGTCGCTTATATCTCTTAAAAATGCTTATGAGCGCGCCTAACGTATTATTGCTAGATGAACCGACGAATGATCTTGATATCCCTACATTAGAGGTGTTAGAGGATTTTCTTGATTCCTTTAGTGGTGTCATCGTTACCGTATGTCATGATCGGTATTTCCTTGACCGCGTAGTAGACAAGCTATTTGTATTCACCGGTGATGGTCATATCGAAATCGTTCATGGCTCCTATTCTGATTATAAGGATGCTCTTGATGAAAGTGGTGGAAAACGCCCATTTTATATGACAAATAGTAGCGCAGCTGCTAGTGCCAAAGTTGTAAGAACTGTAGAAACTAACGATGCTGATACCGATGACTCTATTCTTAATGAAGCTAATATTTCAAATACATCTGGCGATCATAGTGGTATAAATAGTGGTGAAGTAAATACTTTCAAAGAAAGCCCAAAAAAAGGCCTCAATAAAGCGGAAGAGGCAGAGTATGCGAGCATTATGGATGAGTTGCCAAAACTGGAGCATTTAGTGAAGGGCCTAGATGTGATGATAAGCCAAGTTGCTACTGATTATGAAAAAATGCAAGCCTTGATGGCTGAGCGAGACGACACTCAATCCCAAATAGATGCCCTTACCGAACGATGGATGGAATTGGAAGAACGCCTATAAATTCACGTATCATGCGATTTATTAATACCTGCTATGCAAAGGAATTACAAGTACTTTTATTGATAAAATATACAATGTATAGTATAATTTCTTCGATTAACGATAACAACGTTACCTAAGTAGGAGGAAACTCATGAGTAAGTATGAATTCTTAGACCGTCGTGTACCAATTGAAGACGGAAATATTGCATTAGTTCAAGATTTGTCTAAATGTAAAAATTGCTCCTTATGTCGTAAAGCTTGTGCTGTAGATATGGGTGTATTTGATTATTATGATTTAACAACTAATGGGGACCATCCTATTTGTATTCATTGCGGTCAATGTGCATCTATTTGTCCATTCGATTCCATCAATGAACGCAGCGAAATTGATGAAGTTAAAGCAGCGATTGCTGACCCTAATAAAATCGTTATCTTCCAAACTGCACCAGCTGTACGTGTTGGTTTAGGTGAAGAATTTGGCCTTGAGGCGGGTACATTCGTAGAAGGCAAAATGGTTGCAGCCCTTCGTAAATTGGGTGGTGACTATATCCTCGATACAAACTTTGGCGCTGACATGACTATCATGGAAGAAGCATCCGAGTTGTTAGAACGCGTTATCAACAGTGATGCGGTATTGCCTCAATTTACATCTTGTTGCCCAGCATGGGTTAAGTTTGCAGAAACATTCTATCCAGAATTCTTGCCAAACTTGTCCACTGCTAAAAGTCCAATTGCTATGCAAGCGCCTACGCAAAAAACATATTTTGCTGAAAAAATGGGCCTTGATGCGAAGCAAATTGTTGCTGTTGCAGTAACACCATGTACAGCTAAGAAATTTGAAATTCGTCGCGAAGAAATGAATTCTTCTGCTGAATACTGGGATGCACCAGAAATGCGCGATACAGATTACTGTATTACGACACGTGAACTTGCAAAATGGTTGCGCGCAGAAGAAATTAATTTTGATGAACTTGAAGATTCCGCATTCGATCCATTGATGGGTGAAGCTTCTGGTGGTGGTATCATCTTCGGTAATACTGGTGGCGTTATGGAGTCTGCTATGCGTGCAGCTTACAAAATGGCGACAGGTGAGGATGCACCTCAAACATTGATTCCATTCGAAGCCATTCGCGGTATGGATGGTGCTCGTGAAGCTGACGTAGTAATTGGGGATAAAACATTACACGTAGCAGCAGTACATGGTACTGGCAATTTGCGTAAGTTCATCGAACGCATGCGTGCAGAAAACATCCATTATGACTTCATCGAAGTAATGGCTTGCCGTGGCGGCTGTATCGGTGGTGGTGGTCAACCACGTGTTAAATTACCGATGGCTGACAAAGCTCGTGAAGCTCGTATTGCGTCCTTGTACACTCGTGATGCAGAGGTACAAGTGAAAGCAGCTTGTGATAATCCTAATATCCAAAAATTATATGCTGAATTCTTCGATGGCAAACCTATGAGCCATAAAGCACATCACATGTTACATACTACATTTGTGAGCCGTGCAGCGGACTTAGGCCCTAATGGTGCTTGTACGCCTGCTACATGCCCTACATCTGTGCCTAACTTGAAAAAGGCAGCAGAAGCGGCTAAAGCAGCAGCGGAAGCAAATTAATAAAATGTGAAGCAGATAGTTGATGATGACATCAGCTGTCTGCTTTTTTGTTTTTAAACATATTTATGGTGATATTTTATGATAATATTTTCTGTAATATATTCGATGATATTTTATAGCATACCTATAGATAATAAGACTTCACATAGTGAAATAACACATATGCTATATACGCATAGGGGTTAAAATATAGAGATTAGTAAATTAGTTTAGGAATTACTGTTAGTGTGCTATAATTAAGATATTACTATAGAAGCAATCAATACTGTTTCAGGAGGATCTTCATGGCTTTTAAATTAAAAGGAAAAGAAGAAAAATTTTTCAGTATTTTAGAAAATCATGCTGCTCTTACATTTGAAAGTGCAGAGATGATGGAACGTGTGTTTAAAGGCGAAATCTCTAAAGAAGAGGCTTTTCTTGAAATTGATACAAAGGAAAAAGCTGCCGATGAATTAGTAAGCGAAACAGTAGAGCGTTTGCGCAAAACATTCATCACTCCAATGGATCGTGAAGATATTCAGCTCTTGATCGACCAATTGGATACTACATTAGATAATATCAAAGAAATTATGGATAAAATGGTTATGTACCACGTTGGTAAACCAAGTGATGGTGCTATCCGCATGAGTGAAATTGTTGTAAAATGCGTTAAGCATATCAATAAATCTATCGGTTACATGGGTAGCCTTAAAAAGGACCATGTTAAGGTAGAAGGCCGTGTACACCAAGTATTGAAACTTGAGTCTGAAGCGGATAATATTTACCACGAAGAAATGGCAAAACTCTTTACTGAGTGTACAGATCCAATTGAAATCATCAAATGGAAGGAAATCCTTAGCTCCATGGAAGATGTAATCGATGGTTGCGAAGATTTGGTTGGTACATTCCGCCGGGTAGTATTGAAGTATGCTTGATGCTCAATATTTAGTATGGCTAGTTGTATTTTTGGCATTAGCCTTCGACTATATCAATGGCTTCCACGATACAGCGAATGCCATTGCTACATCTGTATCCACCCGTGCTATTGAGCCTAAAAAGGCGATTATGATGACTGCTGCACTCAACTTCTTGGGGGCGATGGTTAGTACAGGTGTTGCGAAGACTATCGGTGGTGACATCGTTATGTCTGCATCTCTTATCAATAGTAGTATCATTGCAGCGGCCCTTATTGGTGCCATTACATGGAACTTGTTGACCTGGTATTGGGGGATTCCAAGCTCCTCATCCCATGCACTTATCGGTGGTATCATCGGTGCCGTAGGTTGGTCTGTAGGCTTTGATGCTTTAAATGAGGCTGGTATCTTAAA
>ERZ773001.662-NODE-662-length-12858-cov-3.51199_pt1 | contig 12858 bp, 10 predicted proteins | sample MGYA00511673_ERZ773001 | MGnify/ENA primary metagenome ERZ773001 (study PRJEB29015, sample SAMEA2738091) | human oral metagenome | biome: human oral; feature: human-associated habitat; material: saliva | place: China | collected 2162 ... | reverse complement strand
TTCTTCAAGCTTTTCCACGCGGCGCGCTGCACCATAAACCGTGTGTCCTGCGGCGGCGAGATCTTTAGCGGTGTTGTAGCCGATGCCTGAGCTTGCGCCGGTGAGCAGAATAACCTGGGACATTTTTCTCCTTGTATGGGTTGTCTTATGTGTTTTTTTATCCGGTTGTATTACCACTATAGAAAAAACATCATTAGCAATTCGCGCTATACGGTTAGCAGTTTACGCCAGATTATGTATCGCTCCCCTGCCTCCCGCAGATGGTCATACCCCAGTTAAACAGTGGCGCCCCGGTTTCCAGCAACCGGGGCGCCTCCGCGCTTAAAGGAGTGAATCGAAGAGAGTGAATACTGTTGAGTGAAAGCCTGCGGGCGGGGTGGGTCCGCTAAATTTCGTCGAACTCAACAGTGGGTTTCGCATCAGGATGCGACTCACCAGTGAGCATGGTGACCATGAGCGTGGAATCCTCCAGCGCCGTGAGCGAATGCAGCAGGTCCGCCGTCACGTGGATCGGCTTACCGGGCACCAGAATGACGCTCTGGCCTTTCACCCGGAAATCAATCTTGCCTTTCAGGGCCTGCACAACCACCGGGTGCACGCTGTGGTGCTCATGCCACGACTGCCCGGCGGCAAGCTCCATGAGGATAAGGTTCCCCCCATCAGCGTCAATAAGCTTCTTAGCCTGCGGCTTATCCTCAAAGGGGGTAAGCTGCTCGGTGAGCTGCGGGAAGATGATGACGCGACCTTCGTGGGTGCCTGCCATGGGTTTACCTTTCGTCGTGTGCGACGGTATTTCTTACGGGACAGGCTTTAAACTCGCCCTCTAAAACACCAATATCGCATGTACAATGCCAATATTACGCCTCGGTTCTTCACCCCGCAAAATGCTTTCCATCACAAGCATTGTGCCCTGTGGCGGCATGAAAAACAGCGGAAAAACTAGTACGACCACACCTTGGTGTACGCCGGACGCGGCCGGTTACGCGGGCGCAGCAGCCCAATCAGTGCGGCCGCGCACCCGGTGCCAACGGCCAACACCATACTGGTGGATGCCACAAACACCCCGCCCGGCAAAGACGACACCGACACAATCAGGTACAGCACCACCGAGCAGAACCCCAGAAACAGGGTCGCAATCGTCAGAAGCGGCACAATCACCGAGCCAATTGTTCGTTTACCGCCCCTGAACTCTGAGCGGCGGAAATACCGCAGCACCATCAGCCCGATCACCGTCCAAAACGCGGTCACAAAGATGGCGCTCACCACATCCCCCGGGCGGTGCCAGTTATTAATCATGGTTGCCATACCCGTCAGGCAGGTCGCCAACGACCCCAACACCGCAACCGCCGGGCGGAGCGAACGCGGGGCCGCCAAGAAAATAGCCGCACCTGCGGCCGCCGCCAAAGTGGTATGTCCGCTAGGGGCCGAGTTCAGCACCGCCTCCTGAACACCGTAATTGGGTTTCACCAAAGTATTCTTCAGCAACTGCGTACTCACAGTTGCCGCAGCAGCCGTGAACACGCCCACCACCGCCGACACGAAATGATGCTTCCATATCAGCACCAGCACCAGCCCCACCACGGCCAACGCCACCACCACATACGGCAGGTTATCGAGAGCCTTTAAGGTGGGGCCCTCATAACCACTGAACTGCTTACCGTATTCGTTCAGGGCGTCCTCATCAAGCTGCTGCCCACGGTAGGTGCCCACAAAAAAATAAAGGCTGGCGACAGCACCCACCGCAAACACAAACAACGCAAAAAGATGCTGCAGAATAATGCGTGTACCAGGCCGCCCGGTATCGGCGTACCCCTCAGGGGCGGCACCGGGCGCCTGCGGCGGAACCCCATAAGCCACATACCCAGCCGGACCACCGTACTGCGCATTCGGAGGGTACTGCTGGGGGGCCTGAGCATACTGAGGACTTGAAGAAAACTGAGGATCCGCACTATAGGGAAGGTGCTCCGTAGGGTCAGCATCATAAGCGCCAGCCGAACGAGGCGCCGCAGGGTACCCCTGGGCGGGTGTAGGCGGCGAGTGCGGATCAGGCACATGCGGCATCTGCGCCGTACCGGAGGCGCTGCTACGCCGCTGGTACGGGTTACGGGTTGCGCCTATTGTCTCTTCTTCAGCACCTAAAACTTCGGTAGCCTCGGGCACCTCGCCCAAGGGAATCGTTGAATCATCAGGCGCGGTGGAGTCATGAGCCGAGGCGGTATGTGCCGTACTGCGTTTTGCCATGGTGTCCTCCCGGATCAATCGTCAGTACCGCCGCATCTGGGCATTATCAGTCCTAACTATCTCAGGTTAAGCTATGAAAAAGAATAAAATTCTCAACCCAAAGCTGGGAGTTTGCAGGGAATACCCACCCGTGTTAAAGGAGGTCACTGTGCCGTTTTCCCGCGCCATATCAACGCATCACGGCGATTCCAACAGCCCCGGTATCACCCCTTATGGGTTCGTCTCTGAGGGAACACCGCTGCCCCCACTCGAAAAAATCCTTAACACCGCACACGTTATAAGCGTGGGGATGCGCGTCACATTCCGAGGGGTCACCACCCGGCACAGCGCCCTCATCCGCGGCCCCTACGGCTGGGGCGAATTCGCGCCCTTCCCAGAATACGACGACTCCGAAGCCGCGCACTGGTTATCCAGTGCCCTAGAGGCAGCCTACCTGCCGCCCACCGTAACAGTACGCGAGCAGGTGCCGGTCAACGCCACCCTTCCCGCCGTACCCGCCCACCGCGTGCCCGACGTCCTTAATAACTACAACGGCGACATACAGGAACTAAAAATTAAAGTCGCCGAACACGGACAGACTCTTGACGACGACATCGCCAGGGTCGCCGCCGCCCGCACCGCCCTGCCCAACGCCCGCCTCAAAATAGACGCAAACGCCGGGTGGACACTGCCGCAGGCCTTCACCGCACTCACAGCCCTGAGCGACTACAACCTGCTGTACGCCGAACAGCCCGTAGGCAGCATTAACGACATGAAACAGCTACGCACCCAACTCGACAATGCGCAGGTTCCGGTTCTCATCGCCGCAGACGAACTCGTACGCAAAGCTGATGACCCGCTCACCGTGGCGCGGGCGCATGCCGCCGACCTGATCGTTGTCAAAGCGGCACCGCTGGGCGGGGTGCGGCGTGCATCTGCTGTCATCGCGCAGTCCGGGCTGCCAGCCGTCATCTCCTCCGCACTCGAAACCTCGGTGGGTATCGCAACGGGCGTGCACCTGGCCGCATCCCTGCCCGAACTGCCCTACGGGTGCGGGCTGGGAACGGTCTCACTCCTGGACACCGATGTGAGCAGTACCCCCCTCGTGGCCGAAAACGGCCGCATACCGGTGCGGCCCGCAGCCCCCGAAGAGGCGCGACTGAAGGCGCTCGCCGCAGACCACACCACACGCACATGGTGGCTAGAACGCATCGAACGGTGCTGGCGGCTGCTGCACCGCGGATATGCCACAGCCGATGCCCGGCACGGCCAAGAGAATATGGGCGACTAAGGGCACACACAGTCCCGCCGTCAGCAAGGCAGCATTAGAATAGTCAGGTGACTGAAAACCGCACACCACTCTCTATGCTCAGCGCCATCTCTGTACTTGATTCGCTCATCCGCGCCGGGATGCGCCACATCGTTCTCTCCCCCGGTTCACGCAGCGCACCGCTGGCGTATGCGGTGGCTGCCGCCGAAACCGCGGGCGCAATCGTGGCGCACGTGCGGGTTGATGAACGCACCGCAGGGTTCACCGCGCTTGGCATCGCGAAAGCATCCGGGCGGCCGGTGGGGCTGGTGTGCACCTCGGGCACGGCACTGGGTGAGTATGTTCCGGCGGTCATGGAGGCGTACCATACGGGGGTTCCGTTGGCCATTATCAGCGCCGACAGGCCCGAAAAGCTGCGGGGTACAGGGGCCAACCAGACCACTTTTCAGCACAACTTGTATGGGCGTTTTGTGCGCGCATCCGCAGATCTGACCCGCTACCCCGAACAGTCCGAAGGGGAACAAACTCAGGCGTTTAAACGGTGCCTGGCGGCTCTGACCGGCAGGGATGCCCACAACTGGTCACGGGCCAGCGACGAACCGCTGGGGCCCGCCCATATTAACCTGTGCCTCGACTCGCCGCTGGTGCCGGACGAGCAGACCGCGCGCATCCTGCCGCAGTGGGCGGCTTCACTGACCGAACACACCGATTACGCCGCCGAGGCTCGGCAGCTGGCGGAGCACTTAGGGACAGCCCCCCATGAGGGCCCTGGCACTCTCACAGCACTGAGCCCCATTGAAGCCGGGTGGCTGGTACAACACACAACAGCCCAAGCTGAGGCCGCCTGCGGCACCCCGCTGCCTGATACCCCGCAAACCCCCAAAACGGTGGTGGTCGCAGGGGACGGGGCCAGCCCGTTCGCCGCAGAGTTCGCCTCCGCTTTGAACCTGCCGCTTTTTGCGGAGCCCTCTTCCGGTGCGCGCGGCGGGCGCACCTCCATCCCCCACTATGTTGAGCTACTCGGCACGGACGCGCGCAGTGAGTTAGGGACGCAGATTGAACGGGTGGTACTGTTTGGACACCCCACGCTCTCACGGCCAATCGGTGCCCTGCTGGGGCAGGAAAACATCCCGCAAGCGTACTACGCGCCGCGTAAAGCCAGCTGGTATGAGCCGGGCGCACGCGCCGCACAAGAATTAGATTTTCCTGCCGATGCAGCTATTTTTGCACTTAAAGGCGCCGCCACCGGCAGCACCGAATGGCTAGAGCAGTGGACCGACGCAGGCACCGCACAATATGCCGAAAACCAGCGCAGAATAGCACAGTACCGTTCACAGAGCACACCCCACCAGGCAGAACATACCGACCCTGCGGATCGTACCGCCGGGCAGGCCCTAGCGCACCGCCTCTGGGTACAATGCGCCGCCGATCATCACGCTCTCGTTGTGGGGTCGTCGAATCTGGTGCGGGACCTTGATAGAGCCGCGCCAGCACTGGGTGAGGCGGGCCCTGAACGCGTGTATGCAAACCGTGGGCTGGCCGGTATTGACGGTACGGTTGCCACCGCTATCGGCATTTCCTTAGCCGGCTACTACCCCACCGGCACCGGCACGGTGGGGGGTGCCGCATCACCGGTACGCCTATTGTGCGGCGATCTGACCTTCCAGCACGACGTGGCGGCGCTTAACCTGCACGTCACCGAGCTGCTGCCGAACCTTGAGGTGCATGTTTTTGATGATTCGGGCGGCAGTATCTTCAGCACCCTAGAGCACGGCGAACTCGCCCGGCAGGAGCAATTCGCCCGCACAGTAGACCGGTTCTTTACGGTGCGCGCCGCCGAGAACACCGATTTAGAGGCCATGGCCGCCGGGTTCGGCACCGCCTCCGGGGTGCGCGTGAGCGTTCACCGCCCCTAACCGGCCCGGCCCACCCTGGGGCGGGCCGCAGCGGGCGGGCTGCCAGAGTAAACTACCGCTGCCCCGAATGCGCCTTACCGATCGTAATCGGCCCGGTAAAGCCGCTCACATCCGGCTGGGCGGCGGCATCGCTACCGCCGTCAAGGAACGCCAGCCGGTCCAGCAGAATGCGGGTGGTACCCGGCGAGTAGGGCAGCTGGAACATTGAGGCCGTGGTGGAGGGGTTATTCTGGTCAATCGCGGAAGTGCGGATCGCCTTAATAGCGGCCTCCATAGTGTCACGGGCACGCACCACAAAATCCCGGTCAACCGGCTCGCCGCGGCCGGGAACGTAGATGCTGTACCTGTCAAGCTCAGTCAGCGCCCCGATAGTTTCTACCCAGCGATCAGGGTACGAATCGTCAAAGGAGGGGTCGGTGCCCTGCTCCAGCAGGCCGCCCGCGAATAGCACATCTTCAACACCCACCAACAGGTCGCCTTTGGTGTGCCCCTGACCGAGGTAGATGAGGGTTGCAGAGCGCTCCCCCAACTCAACGGGGGTGAACGTAATGCCTTCACCGTTATGGGCGGTGAGTTTATTCGGCACGATAATATCGGTAGCCGGGCCTTGGTGGTGCGCCATTTCAGGTTCTAAGGTCTCAACATAGGGCCGCTGCGATTCACCATATTTTTCGATAGCCCGCACGGTGCGCGGGTGCGCCCAGAAATCCTCCACACCCATGGCCACGAAAACATCGTTGCCGAAGAAACGCTCGTAGTGGGCGTGAGTGTTAACCACGGTAATAGGCAGTCGGGTTAGGCGGCGCACTTCATCATATATTTCGGTGCCTTGACGGGGGCCAGCGCCGGTATCGATCACCAGGGCGGCCTCAAGGCCGAGGATAAGTCCTGTATTTAGACGATAGTTATCCGTTGCAATACGGTACACGCCGTCAGCTAGTTCGATAGTTTGTGCCATAGTTAAACGGTACTTGACCGGGCTAGTTTTTGCGCGAATATGCTGTATTAAGGTTTCGTAACATTTTCTAATGTTCCATTGTGCACCCCGGTTTTTGTGCCGTTAACCTCACGTTTCTTTTTCTCTGAACTACCGTCGAGCCCACACATGCAGCAGTCTTTTTATATTGCGCCAGCTCACATATTTATCCCTATTGGAAGTGTTCACCACAGCATATATTCGGTACTGTAAATATCGTTGCATTCCTTTTATTTACGGGCCGTAAAGGGCTGTTTTAGGGTACATACTGGGCATAGTGTGAAAGAAATAGAGCACACGGTTTATGCGCATCATTATAAATACCGGAAGGCTCCGGCAGCAGACATATTGATATGCAGTATATGCTTCGAGGAAAAACGCATATCAAGTTTATCTTGAATGAAACTTCAACCAGGGGGCGTAAAGCGTGCTATTGAAAATTCTGAAAAGTACCGACGCCACCCCTTCACACCGGTGGAGCATATTAACAACGCAGCGGGAAAGTACCATAGTGCTATGACCCGTGAACCGCACTTTAACACCGCACCCGCCACCGCTTCACCGAACCCCAGCGTACACCCTGGGGCTGGCCGGTACGCCCCTTCTCCTTCGGGAGACCTGCACTTAGGGAACCTGCGCACCGCGCTTCTGGCGTGGATGCTGGCTCGGCAAGGAAACCTGCGGTTTGTGATGCGTATCGAAGACCTCGATAGGGTGAAGGAGGGCGCGGCACAGCAGCAGCTGGCGGATTTAGCGTCGCTGGGGCTCGATTGGGAGCAGCCGGTGCTGTACCAGAGCACCCGCCGGAACGCGTACCAGCGTGAGTTTGAACGTTTGCAGGCGGCTGGGATAGTGTACGAGTGCTACTGCACGCGGCGTGAGATTCAGCAGGCCGCCACCGCGCCGCATGGGGCACCGGGCGCATACCCGGGCACCTGCCGGGAGTTATCAGATCAGCAGCGCGTCGAACGCCGCGCACACCGAGCACCTGCCTACCGTCTGCGCGCCGGAGTGAGCGAGTATACGGTGCACGATATGTTCCGCGGCAACTACACGGCGGCAGTGGATGATGTTGTGCTGGTGCGCAATGACGGCACATTCGCATATAACCTGGCGGTGGTAGTGGACGATTATTTTCAGGGGGTGACCCAGGTGGTGCGCGGGGATGACCTGCTGTCTTCGGCACCGCGCCAAGCGTATGTGGCGCATCTTCTGGGGTACCCGCCGGTAACGTATGCGCATGTTCCTCTAGCTCTGAATGAGGAGGGTAAGCGCCTGGCTAAACGCGACGGCGCGGTGACTCTGCCGCAGCTGCGCCAGGCCGGATTCACTGAGGCGGATGTGCTGAGCTGGATTGCCGCCTCCATACCCGTCACCGATCCTAAGAAAACGGGCGGGGCGCAGGTGTTTGAAAGCGCGATGCATATTTTACGGTTTTTTGACCCGCAACGGATGAGCTTGGAGTCTTGGACGGTGCGGGACCCGCTTAAAATTTCATGATGCGAAACGACTCATCCCCAAGGCTTTGAAATTTTTTCAGACCCCCACATGTGTTTGTGCGGGTTTTACCCTATCTCGGGAACGGGTAAAACTTTCATCCCCGTCATAGCGGGGATGCACACGGCAGATAAACCCACATATTCTCACATTAACCGGGTAGATAACCCACCAGCGAAGGCATATATATACCCGTTATTCAGCCCGTCAAACCCTATTTCGACTTTGTTTTTTGAGATACGAAAGCTAGACTGTATCCCGGGCCACTTATAAAGACGTATATTTATGTATAAATATTCAATTGCTTGAAAGAATGACCTGCCACCGAAATAGGGAGAAAAATGTCCGATAGTACTTTCCAAATCATCGCGTTGGCGATCTATTTCATCGCCATGATCGTGATCGGGCTGTGGGCAAACAGCAAAAATAACGACCTTGACGATTATGTGCTGGGTGGGCGGCAGCTCTCCCCCACCGTCGCGGCTCTCTCGGCAGGCGCCGCAGATATGTCCGGCTGGCTCCTGATGGGTTTGCCCGGCGCTGTCTATCTAGCCGGTCTTTCCAAATCATGGATTGCTATCGGTCTGACAATCGGCGCATGGGTCAACTGGAAATATATTGCGCCCCGCCTGCGTACCTACACCGAAGTCGCTGGCGATGCCGTGACCGTCCCGGTGTTCCTCAGCAACCGACTGCACGATAAGTACAATATTCTGCGTATTTTTGCAGGCATTATTATCCTCGTTTTCTTCACCTTCTACGTTTCCTCCGGCATGGTTGCTGGCGGTAAATTCTTCGAGTCGTCATTCCACCAGGACTACCTCACCGGTATGCTTCTCGTCGCCGGTATCACCATGTTCTACACCTTCTTCGGCGGCTTTATGGGCGCCTCCTACACCGATATGGTGCAGGGCCTGCTGATGCTCGCCGCGTTGATTGCTGTGCCGATCGTGGCTATTACCAATATGGGCGGACTCGACCACGTCACGAACGCCGTCGCCAACGTTCGCCCCGATGCCCTGGGACTTTTCGCGGGAACTACATTCATCGGCATCGCTTCGGCACTCGCCTGGGGCTTGGGCTATTTCGGGCAGCCGCATATTATTGTGCGTTTCATGGCGCTGCGCACCCCCGAGGACGCAAAAGCCGGGCGTCGCATCGGCATGAGCTGGATGCTGCTGACCGTGGTAGGCTCCATCAGCACGGCGTTCGTGGGCGTAGCCTACTTTGCAACCCACCCCGAGATTTCTCTCACCGATAAGGAAAGCGCGGAAACAGTCTTCCTGGATCTCGCGCAGATTCTCTTCCACCCCTTTATCGCCGGTATGATCCTGGCTGCCGTACTTGCGGCTATTATGTCCACGCTCTCCTCGCAGCTGGTGGTCTGCTCCTCGGCACTGGTGGAAGATCTGTACGGTGTCTTTGTGAAGAAGAAGCTCAGCGCGAACCAGTCACTCTGGCTTGGACGTGCGGGCGTAGCAATTGTGGCGGTCATCGCGACTCTCATGGCGCTCGATAAGAACAACTCGATTCTCTCGCTCGTGGAGTTCGCATGGGCGGGCTTTGGTTCGGCTTTCGGCCCAATCGTGATCCTCTCGCTGTACTGGCGCAAGCTCACCCTACCGGGTGCGGTCTCGGGCATGGTTGTGGGTGCTGTCGTCACCTTCTTCTGGCGCCAGGTCTTCAACCTCACCGAAACGATCGAGGTTTACGAGATGATCCCCGGGTTCTTCCTAGCCTTCCTGGTGACCGTCGTGGTCTCTCTGTCTACCTACCAGAAGAACGACAAGATTGAGCAGGAGTTTGAAGAGGCCGCAAACCTCGCAAAGCTCACCACCGCTGGTCTTCCCGCCAAGGAAGAAGAACAGGCAGCCAAGGCATAAGCCACAGGGTGCACTGCGCGGCTAACACCAGATAAGAAGCGATTCTCTGGCCCAGCCCTTAGCGGGCGGGTGAGGGAATCGCTTCTTATAGTTTTAACTCGCTGACGCTGTGCCCATAACGTGTGCGTACAGTTCCTCACACAGCGCCATACTGTGCTGTATCTTGTACAAGCCATCCAGCAAGTAGGAGGTGTGGCTGTCCTGCTGCCATTCGGGGGTCGTACCATCTAAAAATTCGAACCACAACAGGTAATCCATATGCGCCGCGATTGCTTCTTCCTGCTTCTGTGCATAGGGCTTTTTCATCAGCTCTAACCGGCGCCGCTCCAGTTCAGCGGCATCAATGCTCCCGCAACGGTACGCCCGGGTGTACCCCACATACTCCCGCAGCACCTCAGGCTGCTCGCTGAACGGGATAACGTTACGCTCCGTGAACTCAATCACTCGGTCGATATACTCGCTGTAGCGCGTGAAAATATCGGACTCCTCAATAGCGTCCTGCAGCTCAATGATTCGCCCGAATTCATCTGGCTCCATACATACTCCTTTGCGATGCACCAACGGTGCGCTAATTCAAGGTGTTCCTGCCGGTGCGCGGCGGCGGGTCTGTGCAGCATAGGTAGTCGAACCAGGCACGCACCTGCTCTTCAGCGTCCCGCACCGGTTCAAAAGCAGCATGATCGTGCGGGACACAGGGCTGAGGCAAGGCAGCTGCCGCCTCAATGACGGCCCGGGCACACGGGGTGACCTCGCGGGCTTCTTCCTCGGTGAGCAGACGCGCCCCGATTGGGGTTTCCTCGGTTGGGATTTCCTCGGTTGGACTGCAGCCCGCAGCATCGGGGAAAACACTCACGACGCTCTGCTCAAACATTGGACTGCCCGCCGCGAACTGCGCCTCAGCGAACGACGTAGGCCCCAGAAACAGCGAACGCTCAAAAAGCGCCTGCCCCTGGAACTCGCAAGAATCCCAGCGGCCGCCCTCACAGTAGATGGAGCCGCCGAAATCCGCCTCGGCCCGGAACGTGCCCCTAAAATAGGCGGGCCCATAATAAGCGCAGCCGCTAAAATCTGCGCATCCAGCGGCCTCACCGCCGAATGATGCAGAAGAATAGAACGTGCTATCGGCCGCAGTAACACACCCGCCGTAGGTGCCAGTGCGGGCGACGGGCCCGTAGTGGGTGCACCCGCTGAATATGGAGTCGGCCATGTAGGTGCAGTCCTGGGCGTCGGCCCCCTCGCAGTACACGCTCCCGCTAAAGCAGGCGTCCGCCCCGTAGGTTGAACCGGCAAAACTCACGAACCCGCCATAATACGAGCCACTAAAATCTGCTCCCACGGGCGCTGTTGCCTCGGGACAGGTGCCTGCACGGTAAGTGCACTCTTCAAACGACACACCCGTCTGCCCGCGGTACACCGAGTTATTGAAGGATGCCGCACCGCAGAACGTGGAACCCGCGAATGTAAGCTGCCCGTCCCAGCAGCACCCGCTAAAATCCACCGTGTCAAAAAACTCTGCCCCCGAAAAGTCGAAGTCAAACCCCGACCAGGGCCCTGGGGCTGCCTCCCCACGGCGGCCGCGTCCTCCAGCGGCTGAGGCTGGCGCACCCGCCCGCGAATCTCAGCCAGGATACGCGAACGCACCTGCGCCTCCGCCAGGTATTCGGCCTCATCAATGCGGTGTTGCCGTGCCATACCTGTATCCGACGACCGTTCGGGGGTGCTGGCGGGGGCTTGGGGGCAGTTTCGGGCCAGTGGGAAAGGCAGACGCACATAGGCGCAGAGCATATCCACGATCGTTTGTGCCTGTTCCCGACCCACCGGCGCGGGTATGCTGGCGTCGGCTAACCATTCGTCGGCCAGCTGGGCAAGCATCCTCACCCCGCCAAGGCGCGTTATCGCCGATGTGTTCCCCAGCAGCTCCAGGGCTTTGAGGTAGTGGGTGCGGCGCCTATCGTGTGCTGGGCCCCACCCGTGCGCGGTTGTTTCGGTGAGGTGCCCCTCCCCCTGTGTGCCGGTCATGTATGTCTCCCAGGTTTATTGTTGCGGTATGCTCTTGCCCCGTGCCGTGTGCTGGCGCGTGTGGGTTTCTGCCCGACCCTACCGGGTGTTATGCACCTGCCGGATGCTGCTGACTTCCTCAATGAACTCTCTCTGCTGCTGCCACTGAGTGTATTCTTCGCCGCTCACCCAGCGGGCCCTATCCGGCGGAGTATTCGGGGCGGAATCCAGGAACCTGTTTACGGTGCCCTCGGCGAACACAGTCCCCTCAAAGTAAGGTTTGGTGCTGAACCAGGTGCCGCTAAAATCCGCACCACCCAGGTAGATGGAGCCGCCACAATTGGCGCCTTCCCCGCACACGCTCTTCGTGAAGGTGACCGGCCCGCCGTGCAGGCACTCGTAGAAGTCCGCACAGTCGTTGTAGGTGCACCCGCTGAAATCCACGGCTTGTGAATAATAATTCATCTCAAACTGGGCTGGCCCGTCATAAACACATTCGCTCAGGTTCACCTGCCCGAAGAAGAAACAGCCCTGAAAGAACACTCCCACGTAGGTGCACCCGCGCAGGTGGGCATCGCCTGCGAAGATAGCGCCGCTGAAGAAGGCCAGTTCGTTGTAGGTTGATTGTGTAAAACGCGCGGCGCCTAAGAATTTACAATCCGAAAAGTCTGCCTCTTTCTGGTAGGTGGAGCCTGAAAAGTCGGCGTCGGTGCAGTACACGGACCCATCGGCGCGCACCTTATCACGGTAGGTACACCCGGCGAAGGTGGCCCCCGCACCCCAGTACGATTCGCTCAGGTACGCCGGGTAGAAAAAGTCGGCACCCGTAAAGTCAAAGGTAAGGTGCGACCACCGGCCGGGCCGTAGTGCCTCCAGGGCCTCTTGCGGTGTATCACTTTCTGCTCTGCGCAGGTACTGCACGCGCTCGTGAATGCTGCCCAGAATATGCCCGCGCACCTGGGCCTCCTGCGCCAGCGCGTCCCTATCGGCACGGTACCGGGTGGGCTCTTGTTCAGCGGGCAGTTCCCGTACAGGGGTGCGGGTGAGCACATCATACTCACCGGCAAGAGCATACGAGGAACGAATATATTCACACAA
>ERZ773001.661-NODE-661-length-12905-cov-2.33253_pt1 | contig 12905 bp, 10 predicted proteins | sample MGYA00511673_ERZ773001 | MGnify/ENA primary metagenome ERZ773001 (study PRJEB29015, sample SAMEA2738091) | human oral metagenome | biome: human oral; feature: human-associated habitat; material: saliva | place: China | collected 2162 ... | reverse complement strand
AGCAAGAAGTGTTGAAAGTGCGGTACCCCATGATCCCGAACCAATAACAGCAACTTTTTTCATGATTACTTGTCCTTTTTCTTATCGCCGAATGAGAATTTACGCTCGTTACCAGCATTAAGACTTTTGATATTCTCGCGGTGTGCCCAAATAACCGTAGCAGCTACCACAAATACTGGAATAGTAGCCACAGGATCCATACCAAAAAGCAAACAGAACACAGGGATAGCAACTGCAGCACCAACAGAACCAAGAGACACGTACTTTGTTGGCACTGCAAGCGTAATAAACACAGCAAGTGCAAGAAGAGCAGCAAGTGGATTTACTGCAAGGCCACCGCCAAATCCAACAGCAATTCCCTTACCGCCATGGAAATGAAGCCAAGGCGAGAAAATATGACCAAGAACGCAGCAGGCATACACAAAAGAAATGATGAGCTCAGCCTCTGCGTGATCATTTCCCGAGACCAGAGGAGTAAATCCTTGGGCTCCCAAGAACCAACGAGCCAGCATGACACTGACAATGCCTTTGCCTGCATCACAAAGAAGCGTAAGAATACCTGCGGCTTTACCAGCGTTTCGCGCAACGTTGGTAGTACCAATATTTCCTGATCCAAGCTTTCGAATGTCTTCATGAGCCATAACACTTGCAATAATCAGGCCAAATGGAATGCCGCCAAGACCAAATGCAATAAGTCCAAAAATTAGAGCAACAACAATGCCAGACATTAGTTAGACTCAACCTTCTTACGGAACTTCAATCGAATAGGTGTGCCAACCAGAGAGAACTTCTCGCGAAGTCTGTTCTCAATAAAGCGTTCGTAGTTGTCATCAACAAGGTCTGGGGCATTGCACCAGAACGAGATAACAGGCGGTTTGGAACCTGTCTGTGTGGCGTACTGAATCTTAAGGCGGCGACCGCGGTCAGACACCGTGTGTCCGCCTTCTCTAATCTGGGCGAGAAGCTCGTTGAGCTCGGAAGTCTTAAGCTGAAGTGCGCGGGATTCTGCAGCCGAAAGAGCAGCGGCAAGTACCTTATCAATAGCGCGGCCAGTAAGTGCAGAAACGTTGATAGAAGCAATCCAAGGTGCAAAGGCCAGGCGCTTTGCTACAGAGACTGCTACCTCATCACGCTTTGCCTCAGAATCAATAAGATCCCACTTGTTAAGCAGGAGCACCAGCGCGCATCCACGCTCTACGGCCATGTTTGCAAGTTTCTGGTCCTGCTCGGTTACGCCAACAGAGGCGTCAACAACAAGAAGACAAACGTCTGCGCGGTCCATTGCCTGCAGACCTCTGACCAGACTGTAGTACTCAACGTCCTCGTGTACCTGGCTCTTTTTGCGAATACCGGCGGTATCAACAAGACGAATGGGAGTTCCCTTCCATTCAATCATGGTGTCAATAGCGTCACGCGTAGTACCAGCAACATCAGAAACAATGGAGCGTTTCTTGTTAGCCAGGCGGTTTGCCAGTGAAGATTTGCCTACATTTGGTCGGCCGATGATGGCAAGGTTAAGAATGCCGTCATCTTCTGGCTCTTCATCTACCTCTGGAAATGCATTGACAATGTCGTCCAGTAAGTCACCAGTACCGTGACCGTGTGAAGCAGACAGAGGCAGAGGCTCTCCACAACCAAGTGCATAGAAGTCCCAAAGACCATCCTGCTCTGTAGCAGGGTTATCTTTCTTGTTGACAACCAAGAACACGGGCTTGTCGCTCTTACGGACAATGCGCGCAACCTCTTCGTCTTCATCGGTAACGCCGGTAGAGCCGTCTACCACAAAGACAATAACGTCTGCTTCTTCGCATGCAAGAAGTGCCTGCTCACGAATGTGTGGAGCAAAGCGATCCTGCGATTTAATTGACTCAATACCGCCGGTATCAATGAGCTTAAACTCACGACCATTCCAGTCAGCGTCATGGTATGAACGGTCTCGGGTTACTCCCCTAGATTCATGCACGATTGCATCGCGTTTCTCGGCAATTCTATTTACCAGCGTGGACTTGCCAACATTTGGGCGTCCAACAATAGCAACAATGGGCTTAGCCATGTCTCACCTTTCATTCAGTTGGTTTAATAATACCAGCAATACGTGGCTAATCCCACTCTTTGAGCGCTTTAATACATGACTCAGCAATGTTTGTGGGACCAGGAATTGACATGATGACTTTGGCGCCGCGAGCCTCTAGCTGCGCGGTTAAATCTGCCAGTGACATGCCGTCAAGCGTGACTTTATCAAAGTTAAACATGACCTCAGGAAGCACTACCAGAACATCTGTGAGGTCTTCAGGTACCTGAGCGAGAAGATCAACGGCGCAGATAAGTCCTGTGACATTAACGTCTCCACCAAAGAAATCGTTGCGCACGGCAAAAGTAGAAACGTTGCCATCAGCTGACCAGTCGTCGCAGAAGGTCTGGATAGTTTGCTGAGCAGCTTCTCCTACAATCAACAAAATCTTTCGAGAACGAGCAGAAAGATAGGTATCTGCTTCATCAAGAGCGGTACGCATAGTGCTGCAGACCTCTTCAGCCTCATCGAGGAAGCTTCTGAGCATGCCAATGCCGTCATAAAATTGCGGATAACCGTCATAGGTATACGCAGGTGGAATAGGTAGCTGAGCGTCTACGTAGAACTCGTCAGAGAGCTGGAAGCGCGTAATGCCCAAAGAGGCACGTGCACGCTCCTGGTAGGGCTCAACAATTTTGACTACAGAGCGGGACAGCTCCACATCATCCGAATACGAATGCGTAAAGCGTTTAGAGTCTTTGGTATAGCCAAGCGGAACAATGGCCAAAGAGGTAATCTGCTGATGAGCCTCTACCCAATCAAGCGTTTTATCAAGCTCTTCACCGTCATTGATGTTAGGGCACAAAACAATCTGACCGTGGATCTCAATACCTGCGTCCATGAGTTTCTCAAGTACTTCAATGCCCCTAGCAGCACGAGCGCCAATCAGATTACGACGAACGTCAGGTGAGATTGCATGCAGCGAGACGTTCATAGGCTCAAGCTTATGAGAAATAATGCGCTCAACATCCTCGTCAGTAAGGTTAGTGAGCGTAACAAAATTGCCCTGCAAGAAGCTCAGACGATAATCGTCATCTCTGATTGAAAGAGAAGGGCGCATGTCTTCTGGCAGCATAGCCATAAAGCAGAACTGGCACGCGTTTACGCAGGTCTTAATGCCGTCAAAGAGAACGTCAACAAAGTCAACGCCCCAGTCTTCTCCGGACTCTCGCTCAAGCACACACTCGTAGAGCTCATCATCGCCGGGAATAGAAACTTCAAGCTCACAAAGAGAGCCGTCAGCTTCCCAGCGCCAATCAATTAGGTCTTTTGGCACCACACCATTGACCTTCTCGATAATCATGCCAGGCTCAAGGCCAGCCTTCCACGCAGGACTACCTTCTTCAACGGACTCAATAAGCGCACCAAGTCCACCAGATTTTGTATTTCCGTAGTCTGCGCGCTGTTCCATGTTAGGCGCCTACGATTTCCTCAATAACTGATGTAACTGCTTTGATATGAGCTTCCGGCGTAGAAGCGCCGGCGGTGATACCAATATGCTCAGCACCCTCAAACCAGGATGCCTGCAGCTCATCAGCACCTTCAATATGATAAGTTGAAGGACAATACAACTTAGAAATTTCTGCCAAGCGAGTGGTATTTGCAGAAATTCTACCGCCAATAATAATCATGACGTCAGACTCTTTTGCAAGTCTCATGCATGAGTCCTGGTGACCTGCAGTTGCCTCGCAGATGGTATTCATAACGCGAAGCTCGTCAACAAGCGGAAGCACCGCGCTAACTACCTCAGAGAGCTTAGCGGCGCTCATGGTGGTCTGTACTACCAGGCCAACCTTCTTTGCAGCTCTCATGGCGTCCGCCTGAGCGGCAACTTCTTCTACGGTGTCAATAGCCAAAGAACCTGGTACATGAGCCAGCGTAGCTTCTACCTCAGGATGTCCGGACTCTCCTACCACGTACACGGCATAGCCCTGTTTGGCGAGAAGTTCTGCAGCTCCGTGAGCTTTCTTTACAAACGGGCAGGTTGCGTCAAGTACATCAACACAGCCGTCCTTGGCAATCTGCTCCTCTTGAGGAGTTACACCATGTGTGCGCAACAATAACGCACTTCCTGCAGCTTCAGAAGCGGAATCAACTACCTCTACGCCCTGGTCTTTAAGAGACGTAACAACGCGAGGATTATGAATAAGCGGACCAAGCGTGCGCACGGGCGCATGAGCATCTTTAACGGCCTGCTGGACCATCTGTAGAGCTCTTTCTACACCGTAACAAGCACCTGCTTCATCGGCAATTTTAATAGTAGGCACGAACTAATTCCTTCCGGGGTGCTCTTTGAGCATTGCATCTCTTAGTTCGTATACCCGCTCCATGGCCACTTCTTCCATCTCTTTTGCCTGATCTTTACGCTTCTTAGAAGTCAGATCATTAAAAGAAACCTTCTGACCTGCACGAAGATACACCTTTACAGGCTTAACCAGAGGAGAACCTTTTTTCTTAATATCAAGCGCGCCAATAATGGCCAGTGGCTGGACATCTACCTTGGCAAGCTGGGCGATAAGCGCAAAACCGCCATGGGTTTCTCCACGTTCAGTGTTGCTTCTAATTCTTGTGCCCTCAGGGTAAATGAGAAGCATTTCTCCTCTAGAAAGTGCCGTAGTTGCACGACGAATTGCCTTCATATCGGCAGTTCCGCGATCTACTGGGATACCACCAAGCCTAGAAAGTGCCCACTGAAGTGATTTGAATTTGTTGAACTCACTCTTGTAGATGGTGCGGACAGGAATCCCGTGCGCAAACAAGTGGACAACCGTAACAATGGGATCTAAGAACGTTGGGTGGTTCATAATGAGCACACGAGGAGTTTTGTCTCCTACAAACAGCTCATCGTTATCCCAGTGCCATCTAAACCAAAGCTTGGTTACAAGTCCCAGTACACTTACTGCCAGCCACTTAAAAAATTTAGCTGGAGCTGGAAAATCAGCAAGCGCGGTATCGTAATAATCATCAAATGAGTTTCCACCAAAAGGACGCAAACGCTTTGACGTTGCTGCTATAGAAGACTTTTTCTCAGAGTGTTTAGAGATCTTAGCGTGAGGCTTGCCGTCATCAGAAGAGTTGTCTTCTGATGATTTTCCCTGGTGAGAAGATCTATGATTGCGCGTGTCTCTCTCGCTAAGAGCTGGATGCAGGGCAATAATGGCAGAGATTACCTCTTCGACAGAAAGTGTTGAAGAGTCAATATGGTGAGCATCATCTGCTGCACGAAGAGGAGCGGCTTTACGCTCAGAGTCTGCTTTATCGCGGGCCTTAATGTCTTCAAGGATCTTCTGTTCACTCTTGGCGTCCACCTGTGCATCATTACCTGTTGCCGCATCGCCACCCTGACGCTGAACAGCGCGACGGTGAGCACGCGCAGAAGGATCTGCAGTCAAAAAAACCTTTACGTCAGCTCCAGGAAATACTACGGTGCCAATGTCGCGACCCTCTGCAACCACATCGCCATTCTCGCCAGCGCGACGTTGAAGGGTAACCATAGCCTCGCGGACCTCAGGGATGGCTGCAACAGCGCTAACGTTTCTATCTACCTCGGGAGTACGAATTTCTGTCGTAACGTTTGAGCCGTTTGCGTAAACGGTCTGGCCGTTTGCGGAGTTACCAAACGAGATGCTAATGCTGCGTGCAACCTGAATGATTCTCTCGGTATCAGTCATATCGATGCCTCGACGCAGGCATTCTACGGTTACCGAGCGATACATTGCGCCCGTATCAAGGAAAATCAAACCCAATCGGTCAGAAAGTGCACGGGCAACCGTAGACTTTCCCGAACCTGCTGGACCATCAATAGCAACAATCATCAAATATTCCCTTCGGTGACTCCCCAAATGTCACGAAAATCATAAAAACTTGGCTCAGTGGAACGACGAATAACCTCTTCTGGATCAAGGTTAAATCCACCAAGCTTGAAATCAGAACTGCCTGTACTAGTAAAGAAGATTGAAGAGACATTTGCAAGATGTACATTCCAGCTTGAACTGCCTGGGATGCTAAAAATCTCTGCCATCATAGAGCGCAGATAACCGCCATGAGAAATACAAACGGTACGTCCAGAAAGACTGGAAAGCTCGTTAAGAATATTGCGACATCTACTTCTTACCTGCTCGTATGACTCTGCTTCTGGAGCTGGTATGGAGTGGCCGTTTTTGTCTGAGGACCAAGGAAACGTAAGGCCATAGGGCTTTAAAATCTCTTCTGCGTCAGCAAAACGCTTGCTCTCCAAAATGCCAAAATCCATCTCTGCAAGGTCATCTTTTACCTCACAAGGAATACCAAGCTCGGTGGCAGCCATCTGGGCCATGTCTTTGCAGCGAGATAAAGGAGAGGTCCAAATTCTATCTGGATGAAATGCAACAAGTGCACGAACGGCGCGCTCTCGCTGTTCAACGCCATGCTCAGTAAGCTCAACGTCTCTTCTGCCGCTGAAAAAGCGCTGTGTATTAGCCACACTCTCTGGGTGGCGCATAAACAAAATGCGATGAACCTGAGCTGGAACTTCAAATGGCTGCATTATGTCTCCTCTTTGGGCGTGTTTGAGCTGTTTGACGTGCGCTTAGAAATCGTGCGACAAGTAATTACTTGATGGCGTTTAAAGACATGATAGGAGAAGCGCCAGGCTCCCTACCAATAGTGCGCTCCAGAGCGGCAACTTCCTCTTCTGTAAGAAGTCTCCACTGTCCTTCTTTAACATCTGTCAAATGAAGAGGACCAAACGTATCTCTATGAAGTGCAAGCACCCTGTGATGAATAGCCAGAAGCATCTTTTTGACCTGGTGCTTTCTGCCTTCTCTAATAGTGATGCTGACCAGGGAGTTTGGCTCTCCTCCACCGGTTTTTCCTAAACCCTGTGGGGCGAGAAGGTCCTTCATCTTGGCATCATCAGAGACAATCTCAACTTCTGCAGGAGCTGCAGGACCATCCTCAAGTTCAATACCCTCACGCAAACGATTAAGCTGATCTTCTGTAGGTGTTCCCACAACATGAGCAACATAGTGTTTCCACACATGTTTTGAGGGATGCAAAAGCTCTTGTGCCATCTGACCATCGGTGGTGAAAAACAGAAGGCCTGTGGTATCCATATCAAGACGTCCAACAGGGAAAAGTCCCGGATATCTGTCAGTGGGAACCATGTCCACGATGGTTGGTCTACCCTGAGGGTCTTTCATAGTAGTCAGATACCCTGCAGGTTTGTTGAGCATCAAGTAGACGGGTTTCTCGGCAATTGAGCAGACAATGCCGTCAACTGCTACAACATCTACCAGCGGATCAACCTTACTGCCAAGCTCGGTGACTACCTGGCCGTTTACCGTGACGCGACCAGAGGTCATCAGGCGCTCGGAGCCACGGCGACTAGCCACTCCTGCACGCGCCAAAAAGCGCTGCAGACGCATGGGAACAATGCGCTCTTCTGCCACGGCCTATGCATCCTCTTGCGTATCGTAGCCGTCTCCCAAAAGGGAGCGTTCATCGTCAATGTCTTCTGCAGCTTCCTCTAGCGTAGAAGTGAAGCTTCTGCCGCTGAGTCTCTCGCGAATAAACTGCTTGGACTCCTCATCGGGAGCAAAGTCTTCCAATGGTGGTAACTCTCGCAAAGATTTGAGGCCAAAGCGCTCTAAGAAAAGTGCTGTTGTGCCATAGAGAATAGCTTGTCCCCTATCTGCCTCTTTACCCACTTCACGCACAAGGTTCTTCTCGCGAAGTGAAGAGATAACGCCATCAGAGTTAACGCCGCGGATAGCGCGGACACCTTCACGTGTAACGGGCTGGTGATAAGCAATAACCGCAAGTGTTTCAAGCGCAGCCTGAGAAAGACGGCGCGTATCCCAGGAGAGCACAAAATCGCTAACCAGCTGATGGTGAGCTGGGTGCGTAAAGAAACGCCAACCACCAGCTACCTCTCTAAGCTGAAATCCCCTGTTACAACGTGAGTACTCTTCTGCAAGTTCTTTGAGTGCTTCAGCGACCTCTGCAGGAGCTGCATTGGTTACCTTGGCAAAGTCAGCCGTAGTGATAGCATCAGTTGCAACCAAAAGCAGTGATTCAAGAGCGCTTTTGAGCGACTCGGAATCTAAATAGGTAAGCTCTTCTGCCATAGGTTATTCCGCCTCTTTCTGCTCATTATTGGGCGTGTGAGTCAAGGTTAAAAGCGTCCGCTGAACGTCATCGAGTGTGTTTTGAGATAGGTCAAACCCATCAAGAGTTGGCTCATCTCCAGAAAGCTCTTCAAGCTCTAAGAGAACTGATTCATCAAGCTGATACGAATCAGCGCCTTCAATGTGCTCAATCTCAATCTCACCAAAAACAACGTCTTGCTGAACACGTACAAGCCCGCGCTTAAAAAGCTCGAGAACTGCCAAGAAGTTTGCAACCACAATCTCTGGCGTATCCTGTCCGTCTAGAAGCTCCGAGAAAGTCACTTTGCCTTTGGAACGTGTAAGACGGTCCACTGAAGCAACCGTCAGAGCCACTGGGAGCCTTTTTGGGGCCACATGTTCTGCTTCAAGCAAAAATGTCTCACGTTTTGAGTCAATGTCCGCACAAATGACGGCAAGGCTTCTGAGGGTAATTCCTTCAAGATAGTCTGGCATGAGGTTCAAGAAATCAGGATCTGGGCCAACTGAACGTGGGAACATGTACGACTCTGCTTCCATGCGACTACCCAACGCTGCGCCTGCGTTTCTGAACTGCTTATACGCGATAAGGCGAGCAATAAGAACTTCTCGAGCCTCATCAGGAGAAAGTCCGTCAAGCTCATCATCAAATTCATCCTCATCGTATGAACTTTTGAGTGAAACATCTTGTGGCACCAGTGCATGCGCTTTCATGTCCAGAAGCGTTGACGCAACTAGCACAAAATCACTGGCAACATCCAGGTCAAGCTCTTCCATGGCATCGACTTCTGCCAGGTATTGATCGGCTACTTCTGAGATAGAAATGGAGCCAATAGCAACTTTTTGTCTACTTACCAACTGGAGCAGCAGGTCAAAAGGGCCAGAATATGTTGCAGTGTTTACTTTGTATGACATTAGAGGATTCTCGCAAGCAGACTCAAAATGACGTTTGAAATACCACCGATAATTGACGAGACAAAACCGGGTGCAAAATAGACCAGAGCTGCAATAACTATTATGCAATAAGGCTCAATGGAATAGAACTTTTGACGGTTTTTCTCGTCAAGAAAATAAAGAACAATCTTAGAGCCATCCAAAGGTGGGATGGGCAGCATATTAAAGACGGCCAAGCTTACGTTAATCTGGATGTAAAAGACAACCAGTGAGGACACGTAATTCAGCACCAGTGGATTGAGAACTGCACCAAATGAAACAACAAGCGCATTAAGCGAGCGTAAAAGTAATGCACCAAGAAACGCCTGCAAGATATTGGAAGCAGGTCCAGCAAGTGCAACCAAAATCTCATCACGACGACGGTTTTTAAGGTAATTTGGATTATATGGAACAGGCTTTGCATAACCAAAGCTAGGACCACCCATCAATACCAGCATGAGTGGCAGAACCACCGTGCCAAACAGATCAATATGCGCCAAAGGATTGAGCGTCAATCGCCCAGACATTTTTGCCGTAGGATCTCCACCCTTGTAGGCCACATAACCATGAGACACCTCGTGAATCACAATGGCAAAAATTACAAGCGCAAACTCAGCAAGCGTCATGAGAAGCGATGGAATAGATGTTAAAGCTGCTGGCACGATAATCCTTATCTTAAACCGAGCTTATGCCGCGGTAATAGAACTAACACTCGACAATAAAGAACATGGGAACTCAGATACTAATTCTAATTTTACCCAACAATAAGAAAACTACTTACTCATCAATGTCTGCTTCCATCTTTTCTGAAAGCTCCAACCATTCAGCCTCAAGAGCAGGAATCTTTTTGGAGAGCGCCTGATATTCAGCCATGCACTCATCAAATTTTTGCGGGTCGTTATAGAGCGCCTCGTCAGCCATAAGCATCATCAGTTCATCGTAACGCTTATGAGCAGGAGTAAGTGCAGCTTCAACCTCGTCCAAGCGCTTCTTGGTCTCCCTCAGCGCACGACTTCTACGGTTGCGCTCCTCAGCCTCAGCTCTTCTCTGCTCCTTAGTCTTCACATTGCGAGAAGATCCTGCAGCTTGACCCGCCTCTGGAACAGCGCTCTTGACCGTCCTTGCCCCCGAAGTTCCATACGAGGACATAGTTTTGCTCGACGTCTCCCCCAGCTTGTAGAGGAAGTAATCGTAGTCGCCGTCATAAACCGTTACCTTGTGGTCACGAACGTCCACAACTTTGTTTGCTACAGCTCTAACCAGGTGTTCATCGTGACTGATTAAGATGATGGTTCCCGAGAAGTCAACAAGTGCCTTTTCCAGAACGTCAACTGAGTCAATATCCAAGTGGTTAGTTGGCTCGTCCAGAAGCAAAAGTGGATCTGGAGAAACCAGCATCTTAGCGAGTGCGAGACGGGCACGCTCCCCACCAGAAAGTACATTTACGCGTTTCTCGACGTCATCGCCATGGAAAAGGAAGGCGCCCAAGAGTCTACGCTCTTCAGAGGTAGTCCATCCCGCAGCTACCGTATCAAGCTCAGCAAGAACCGTGTTTGCTGGATTTAGCTCCTCTAACTGGTGCTGAGCATAATACGCCTCGGTAACGTTTTGTCCGAGACTAATATCTCCCGCATCAGGCTTAGTCTTACCAGCTATAAGCTTCATAAGGGTAGATTTACCTGCACCATTAGGGCCAACAAGCGCAACATGATCTCCGCGGTAAAGCTTTAGATCAACGTTGTCATAGACAAAGTTGTCCTCATACGATTTTGCAACGCCCTCAAGAGAGATGACGGTATCTCCGGTACGAGGAGGCTCTGGGAACCTAAAATGCATGTGATGAGATTGCTCTGGAAGAACTACCAGCTCTTCACGAATCTTCTCGACCTTTGCCACACGTTCTTGAACCTGTTTAGCCTTAGTGGGCTTATACCTAAAGCGCTCAATAAAGGTTTCCATATGAGCGATGTCTCGCTCTTGAGCAGCTCGTTTAGCGCGGAGTTGTTCTAGGTTTTCTTCTCGCTGATGCAGATAGCCAGAATAGTTTCCGGTATACGTGACAAGCATACGATTCTCAAGCGCCGCCACATGCGTTACGCAGGCATCCATAAATGAACGGTCATGGCTTACCAGAAGAACTGTTCCATCATATGACGATAAGAACCTCTCAAGCCACTGAACAGATTCTAGGTCTAAGTGGTTGGTAGGCTCATCCAAGAGCAAAACATCAGGACGACGTAACAGGAGTTTTGACAGAGAGATACGCATCTGCCAACCACCAGAGAACTCTTTAGCAGGCTTATCGAAGTCTTCAACGGGAAAACCCAGACCCGCAAGAATCTGGCGAGCTCTACTCTCTAGTTCATAGCCGCCAAGACGCTCGAAGCGCTCCATAGCATGAGCATAGTCTTCAAGATACTTATTGAGCGTTGCACCTTCAGGAGTTTCGGCAATTTTGATTGAAAGGTCGTTGACCTTTCTCTCCCACTGTTTAATCTCATGAGCTGATTCGATAACCTCGTTGAGGGCAGTTCTATCTCCCATGAGCTCTGTTTCTTGCTCAAGATATCCAAGGGTAGCGTCTTTTGCAAAGGTAATGGTTCCTTCATCGGCAGACTCTAAGCCCATGATGATTTTTAGAAGCGTAGTCTTACCAGCACCATTAGGACCAACTAAAGCCCAACGCTCTCCCGCATTGAGCTGAAGTGTTGCATTTGAATAAAGAACTCTGCCGCCAAATGACTTTGAAATCTTATCCGCAAGAGCAATCAAGTGAACTCCTCATACATATCTGAACTGGATAAGTATAAGTCATTCACTTGATTTACATGGTGAATTATGTAAATGAAACAAGGCTTGTGAAGATTTATTGACGCTTCTTATGAAGGAAAAGAGCCACTCCAGAACCGCCAACAATGGCACCAGCAACGCCAATAATCAGAGGAAGCGTAGAAGAATTGTCACCGGTATCTGGCAGAGCAGACTTCTTAACCTTCTTCTCCTTTGGCGCCTTAGGAGTCTCTGGCTCTGGATCAGGGGCAGGAGTGGGTGCAGGAATCTTAGGGTCAATAAAGGTTACGGTAGTAGAGGTGTCTGTGGTGGTAATCTGTCCAACACGAACAGTAGTATCAATCTGATAACCCTCAATAGTAGTAAGCTGAGTAATGGTGGTAGAAGTATTGCCCATTAGGTTAGGGATAACTACTGTGCCATCTGCACCAGTAGTAAGAGAATAGCTACCATCAGCTTCAGTGGTCAGAATACCAGTCTGAGTAAACGGAGGGGTTGGAATACCTGGGCCTGCAATATTTGCAGCAGTTGCCTTAAGAGTGGCACCTGCAATTGGATTGCCATCTGTATCTACAACCTTAACAATGATGTGACCAAGAAAAGGCTGATTTTCCATAATGTCTGTAACAATCTCACTAAAGCCGATTGCAGCGCCGTCGAAGATGTGAGAAACAGAATCTACCTGAGGAACATAGCCATCCTTAAAGGTGGTCTGCTCAACCCTATAGGCGCCGTCAGGAATGATTGGGGATCTAAAGTAGCCATCAGCTCCCGTATCTCCCTCATCAACTACGGTAGAACCGCCATTAATAATCTTGATATGCACGCCCTCAAGAGGTTGATTAGAATATTTATCAACGACAAGCACATTAATCTGGTTAGTGTCTTCTGCAAGTGCCACGTTTGGAACCATGACAGAAACAGCAAGCGTTAAAGCCATCAGAAGACCAAAAACAATATGTTTAAAATTCTTCAATTCAATTCCC
>ERZ773001.656-NODE-656-length-12987-cov-25.8588_pt1 | contig 12987 bp, 8 predicted proteins | sample MGYA00511673_ERZ773001 | MGnify/ENA primary metagenome ERZ773001 (study PRJEB29015, sample SAMEA2738091) | human oral metagenome | biome: human oral; feature: human-associated habitat; material: saliva | place: China | collected 2162 ... | reverse complement strand
GTTGTTGTCGCTCATGTGAGCCTCTTTCATTGAATCGAAGGTGGGGGCCGCTGGGGTGATGCGCGGCTCAAGCAACGGGTCAGTGATGTGTCATCGTAGGCACCGCGATTAGCTTGTGTGCCCTGCTGATCGCCCTGGTTTTGCTCCCCGCGACCATTCTTCCGTGGTTTGTCGGATCCTGTTGGTTGAAAAAACGCTGTGACCTCATTAAGTGAGGTGTGTCACTGGCGGGTGGTAAATAGTGACACGAGGTCACGAGAATTTTCTTCACGACGAGGCCGTGGCCGGGTCATGCTAGGGCGTGGCCTGGCTTTGCTGTTGCCGGTCATCTAGCGTGCGGAAAAGGAGGTCCTGACGACGATGCAACTTAACGCCTTGCGTTAATAACGTGTCCCGATATATTGTATGCGTCATGATCCAGTCATTCGGGGATCGTCAGACCGAGCGGTTGTTTGCGAGGGAGCCTGTTCCTTCCCTCGACCCACGCATCGCTCGCGTCGCGCTGCGCAAGTTGCGTCAGGTCGACGCCGCGTGTCGTCTAGAGGATCTTCGGATTCCTCCGGGCAATCGGCTCGAGCATCTGCGCGGTGATAGAGCAGGGTAGTACAGTATCCGAATTAATGATCAGTGGCGTATCTGCTTCAAGTGGGGCGATGCTGGTCCAGAAGGGGTTGAGATCGTTGACTACCACTAAAATTGCTCCGATTCACCCGGGTGAAGTTCTCATGGAAGACTTCATTGAGGGCTTCGGAATTACGCAGCACAAGCTTGCCGTCGCTATCGATGTTCCGCCGCGTCGTATCAATGAAATCGTTCACGGGAAGCGGGGAATTACAGCCGATACCGCGATGCGGCTCTCTCGCTACTTCGGTACGACCCCGGGTTTCTGGATGAACCTGCAGATGCGCTACGAGCTTGATCGCGCCGAAGATGCGCTGGGGGATACGTTGAGTGGAATCGTTCCGCTCACGACGGTCGAAGTCGCCTAAACCGCCTCAGTCTGACGAGGCCATGGCCGGGTCGCGCGAGGGTGCGGCCCGGCTTCGCTGTTGGGTGCGTGGAAGTGGAAGTATAGGGAGTGTCGCCTGTCACCCGGTGGTAGTGTGTCGCCATGACGACGGATAGCCAGTACTCGTGGCCGCGCTTTTTCATGGAACTTGCGGACCGATTGCTTGCCTTCAGGGATGACCGGCAGGGCCTCATTGCAACGTTGAAGCAGGTCTACGCGGAGATTGGAATGACTCTGCCGACGCTCGACTCCGGTGGTGTTCCGATGGATATTGATCCCTTTACGGTCTACGGTCTCTTCAATCGAGGCCTCACTGACGCCAAGCGTCGGGTCATTGCCCTGGGCCTCGGTGGTGCCCTTGGTGTGCAGGCTCCGCTGAGAGCCGATTTCGTCGGCGTCCCCGTCCTGCTCAATATCAACGCGACCTTCTACGACCAGGTGCGTCGGGATGATTGGGATATCGAAAGGCTCTGGGACTTATTCGCGGTTGCCCTGGCCTATGCGGACGAACCGAGTGAACAGACGGAGATGGAATTTTGTCGTGCCTACGACGTTGTTCTTCAACAGCGTCGTGTCAGCTGGAACATCACGATGGGACTCTTCTGGATCCGCCCGTATGCCTACGTCAACCTGTGCGCGCGTGATCGCTGGTTCCTCGGGCTGCCCGACCGGATGACTGCGCCGGTGCGTTCCGCGCTGGCCGCATCGAAGAATGTGCCCGGATCTGCTGAATACTTGTGGATTTGCGACAGTGTCTTGTCCGCGTTGACATCCGGAGCCTACGAATACAAGACCTTTCCCGAGCTGTCCGCGTGCGCGTGGCGAGTCTCTGAGCAGGTCAACCGCGAGACGAAGGAAGCTGGCAAGGAGAAAGAAGAGGTCGTTCAGGCAGCCGCCCTCGGCGACGCTGACGTGCAGACCGTGCGCTACTGGCTCTACGCCCCCGGCCGGGGAGCCTGTATGTGGGAAGAGTTCTATCAACGCGGCGTGATGGGGCTGGGGTGGCACCAACTCGGTGATCTGAGCGAGTACGCCACCAAGGAGGACATGCGTCAACGGCTACTCGACACTCGCGACGACAATACGTCGCAGACGAATTCGGCCCGGGCGGTCTGGCAGTTCGCGAACGAGATCAAGCCGGGAGACGTCATTTTCGTCAAACGAGGCCTCAAGGAGATTCTCGGCCGCGGCGTCGTTACGGGCGACTACGTCTATGACCCGGAAGGCGGCGAGTACCCGCACCTGCGCAACGTGTCGTGGAAGCGTCGGGGAAGCTGGCGAAGTGATCAGCAGTTCCCCATGAAGACCCTCACTGAGATCACTGACTACCCCGACCTGCTGGCGCGCATCGATGCCTTCTTCGATGACGGCGAGGATGAAGAATCAGTTGCCAATGAGGAAACGCTGCCGGTCTTCCCGGAGTATTCCTCCGAACAATTCCTCGACGAGGTCTTCATGGACGAGGAACGCTATGACGCAACCGTGGGCGTCTTGCGCGCCAAGAAGAACATCATCTTGCAGGGCGCGCCCGGCGTGGGTAAGACCTTCGCCGCCAAGCGCCTCGCGTACTCGATGATGGGCGTCAAGGACGCCTCGCGCGTCATGCTGGTGCAGTTCCACCAGAGTTACTCCTACGAGGATTTCATCGAGGGGTACCGTCCCTCCGGTCAAGGCTTCGAGCTGGTGAAGGGTGCCTTCTACTCATTCTGCAAGAAGGCCGCCGACGACGAGGATAACGAGTATTTTTTCATCATCGATGAGATCAACCGAGGCAACCTCTCCAAGATCTTTGGCGAGCTGTTCATGCTCATTGAGAGCGATAAACGCGGGCCGAAAAACAAGCTCCAGCTGCTCTACTCCCGCGAGTTCTTCTACGTGCCCCGCAACGTCTACATCATCGGCATGATGAACACGGCGGACCGCAGCCTCGCGATGCTCGACTACGCGCTGCGACGCCGCTTCGCTTTCGTGGAACTGAGTCCCGCCTTCGACTCCGAGGGCTTCCGCGCCTACCGCGCCGGTCTCGTTAATCCGAGGTTCGAGGCATTGGTCCGTGAGGTGGAATCCCTCAACCGCGTGATCGCCGAGGATGAGTCGCTCGGCGAAGGATTCTGCATTGGACACAGCTACTTTTGCAACATGGACGCCGATACCTGCACCGACGCGGCCATGGCCTCGATCGTGGAGTACGAACTCATCCCGATGCTCAAGGAATACTGGTTCGACGAGCCCGGTAAGGTCCGCGAGTGGAGCGACAGGCTGCGTAGGTCGTTGCGGTGATTCGCGTCCGCAACATCTTCCACATGCTCGCCTACGCCTTCTCGGCGCTCACCGGGCAGGGCTACCGTTCTGTGGCCACGGAGGACTTTGACAATGCGGCTGAGCTGTGCGCCGCGATCCTCGAGCGGGGCGTGTCAGTGCAACTCAAACGAGGCCTCGGGCAGGAGTACGTGAACCGGACCGAGGCACGCTCCTCCCTGCGCGGCAAAATCGAAGTCACTGACTCCGTGAAGTCTCAGGCAATCCTGCGCCGCCAGCTGGTGTGCTCCTACGACGAGTTCAGCGTCGATACGACGATGAACCGCATCATCAAGGCGACTGTCGCACTGCTTGTGCGCTCGGACATCTCCAAAGCACGCAAGAAGAGCCTGAAGAAGCTCATGGTGTTCTTCGCGGACGTGCGCGACATCGACCTGCACACCGTCGACTGGAACATGCGATACCACCGCAACAATCGTACGTACCGCATGCTCATGGCGGTGTGCTGGCTCGTCGTCAAGGGGCTGCTCCAAACACAAAGCGACGGCACCACGCGCATGATGGATTTCTTCGACGAGCAGCGCATGAGCCGCCTCTACGAGAAGTTCATCCTCGAGTACTACCGCAGGGAACACCCGCAGCTGCGCGCCAGCGCCTCCTTCATTGAGTGGGCGCTGGACGACGAGGCCTCGGAGGTTCTGCCCGCCATGCGCAGCGACATCACGCTGAGCGCTCGCGGCCGCGTGCTCATCATCGACGCGAAGTACTACACGTCTACGATGCAGCGCAACTTCGACAAGAGGACCGTGCATTCGGGGAACCTGTACCAGATTTTCGCGTACGTGAAGAACAAACAGATTGCGTTCGAGCGCGCGGGGAAGAGCGTCGAGGTGTCGGGCATGCTCCTGTACGCCGCGACCGACGAGGACATCCAGCCCGACGTCACCTACCGCATGAGCGGCAACCGAATCGGCGCGACGACACTCGACCTGGATCGTCCCTTCGAGGAGATCCGCGCGCAGTTGGACGGCATCGCCGAATCGCTTACTGGTCCGTCAACTCCGGCTTCGTGAGGTAGACTTCAATGGGCGCTCTCTTGCTGGCATGTCAGCGGGCGGGACGTCCTTATTTTTCGTTGTAATCGCAGTAGTCGCAGGCGTGGGGGAGTAAGACGGTCATGGCAAACGAGGCATCGCGGGCGGCGGTATCCACCACCGCCCGGATCGTGTGGGACACGGCTGACAAGTTCCTGCGCAACGTCGTCGAACCCCAGGAGTACGGCGACTACATTCTGCCGTTCACGGTCCTGCGCCGCCTCGAATGCCTGTTGGAGGACACGAAGGACGACGTTATCGAGTTCGTGAAGGCTCAGGGTGATATGCCCTCGTACCTGATCGACATCGCCGTCAGCAATCGTTTTGGCTTGAGCTTCTTCAACACGTCCCCGTTCAACCTGGCGCGTATCGCGTCGGTGGACGATAACGTGGATAGGACGCTGCTCAGCTACGTCAACGGTTTCTCGCACAACATCGCGGACATCTGGACCGCGTTCGAGTTCCCCAAGCTGGTCGCCAAGCTCAGCGCGGCGAATCGCCTGCTGGAAGTGGTCAAGCACTTCTCGACGCTGTCGCTGGGGTCCACGAGCGTTGAGGATTCGACGATGGGCGACATCTTCGAAGACGTCATGTATCGGTCCTTCGATAAGAAGGGGAAGGCCGCGGGCGCGTTCTACACGCCGCGTGACGCGATCAAGCTGATGGTTGACGTGCTCTTCGCCGCGGACGTCGAGTCGCTGGCGGGGGAGGACGTGTTGCGCTCCATTTATGATCCAACGGCGGGTTCGGGCGGCATGCTGCTGGTCGCTCAGGAGGCGCTGCGGGAGCTGAATCCGGGCGTGAAGGTCACGGTTTACGGCCAGGAGATGATGGATTCCGCCTACGCGCTGGGTAAGGCTGACCTGCTCATTCAGGGAGGGCGCCCGGATGCGATCCTGAAGGGGGATACGCTCCTGGAGGACCTGCACGCGGATAAGACCTTCGACTACGTCCTGTCTAATCCGCCGTTTGGCGGCGACTGGGAGGTGGAGCAGGCGTCTGTGAAGGAGGAGGCGCAGGTGCCGGGTTCTCGTTTCAGCCATGGGCTGCCGAGTAAGTCGGATGGGCAGATGCTGTTCCTGTGCCATTGCGCGTCGAAGTTGAGCCCGTCGGGTGGGCGCGCGGCCGTGGTGTCGAATGCGTCGCCGTTGTTTAACTCGGATACGGGGCCGAATTCGATCCGTCAGTGGCTCTTCGATGAGGATTTGATCGACGCGATTATTGCGCTGCCGACGCAGATGTTCTATGGCACGGGTATCGCGACGTACGTGTGGATTCTGGATAACGATAAGCCGCTCAAGCGTCGCGGCAAGATTCAGCTGCTTGACGCGTCGGGCTTGTGGGAGCCGATGCGTAAGGGCATGGGCGATAAGCGGCGCGAGATGAGCGAGGCGAACCGCGAGGCCGTGGTCCAGGCCTACCAGCGTTTCGAGGATTCGGAGATTTCACGGATCCTGACGCCTCGGGATTTCATGTTCCGGGACGTGCCCGTGTTTAAGCAGGCACGCTTGGCTGCGCGTTTTTCGGACGAGGCCGTGGACGTGTTGCGCTCTCGCCGCGACTTCAGCGAGGCCTTGGTTCGTGTGGTGCGAGGCCTCGATGGGGCCGAGTGGAATGAGCTGCCGGAGCTGATACGGGCTGGCGCGAAGGCGGAGGGCATCAAGGCGCCGGTGGGGCTCATCGACGCCGTCATGAAGGCGATGGCCGTCCCGGACGAGAACGCGCCCCTGGCGGTGGACCGCAAGGGGTCTCCCGTCCTGGCGGACGGGTGGAAGATCGTGGAGCGCGTGCCGGCGAGCCAGGACCTGGACGAACACATGGCCACCGAGGTGCTCCCCTTCGCCCCCGGCGCCATGTGGGATGAGTCCAAGGCGAAGAACGGCAACGAGATCCCCTTCACGCGCATCTTCTACGTGCCCGAGGAGCCGCGCCCGCTGGCCGAGATCGACGCGGACGTGCAGCGAATCATGGGTGAGCTTGCGGAGATGTTCCAGGAGGTGAAGGAATGACACTTTCGAATCACATTGCTATTGGATTGATGCTTGAGGTTAAACTCGGCAAAATGCTCCAAACAGAGAAAGATACGCAGAATGATCTGCTGCGTCCGTATCTGAGGGCTGCGCACATCCAGCCCGGTGGTCAACTTGATTTGAATGTTGGTATGAAGGAGATGTGGTTTTCTGATCGTGAAGTGCGTGAACTTGATTTGCGTCCAGGTGATGGCGTAATCGTAGAAGGTGGCGCGGGATTTGGTCGTGCAGCATACCTTGAAAATGGATTGGATGGATGGGGATTCCAAAATTCAATTATTCGTCTGCGTGGTTTGCCAGCCAATGTGCGGTATGCTGTCTATGCGCTGGGAGCTGCACTTGAAGCAGGAGAGATTGCATTGGCGTGCAATGCGGCAACATTTGCTCATTTTACCGCCGAAAAGGTCCAACGTTTCCGTATTCCCTTTCATGGTGCTGAAGAGCATGCTCGAATTGCTGACTACCTGGATCGTGAGACCGCCGAGATTGACGCGATGCTCGCTAAGCTCGCTAGTTTGTCAGAATCTGTGAGTGAGCGTCGGCGCGAAATCGTTCGTTCTATTCTTAAATCGGTAAGACAAACGGTGAGGCTTGGATTAGTTGTTGATGTCGTATCTGGTTCCGGTTTTCCCGACAGGTTTCAGGGAATTCCTGATGAGGAGCTTCCTTTTTATAAGGTTTCATCCCTGTCGAACGTGGATCGTCAGGTGCTGACAGATTCGGACAATACGGTCTCTCGTGAAATTGCGGATCAACTCGGTGCACGTGTTATTCCATCACAGAGTGTTGTGATGGCGAAAATTGGTGCAGCGCTACTCTTGGCGCGATATGCACTTACCGCGCGCCCTTCATGCATAGACAATAATATGCAAGCGTTAGTGCCGCACCAGGGTGTCATTATCAGTCGGTTTCTTGCCTATGCTATGGAGGGCGTTTCTATTCCTTCATTGGTGAAACCGGGCCCTGTTCCATCCCTCGACGTCATGGGGATGAAGATGTCGAGGATCGCCTATAATCCTTCACTCAAAGAACAGTGTCGCATCGCCGACCACCTCGATGAGGTGACCGGCCGGATCGACGCCATGCTCGCGAAAATTGATGAACTCAGGGCCCTCCTCGTCGAGCGGCGGGCCGCCCTCATCGCCGACGTTGTTACCGGACGAAAGAAGATCCCCTCATGAGCCACGCGCAGCTCCTCGAAATCGAATTCGAGTCCACCATCTGCTCCGAACTCGCCGAGCGCGGTTGGCTCTACCAGGACGAAGGCGACACCGGCGCTACAGGCTGGGACGTGGGCCTCGCCCTCATCCCCGGCGACGTGCTCCACTGGCTGTCCACCCAATACCCCGAAGAATACGAGAAAGCAATCCCCGCCGACCTCGCGGACGGCCCGCGCGAGAGCGCCGAACGAGCCCTCCTCGCCCACCTGACGAAGGAACTGAACAAAGCGACCCGCATCGACACGGCAGGGAAACCCGTGGGAGGCCTCCTCGGCGTCCTGCGCACCGGCTTCACCTACGCCCAGGTCGGCCGCCCCGCCGCCAAGTTCGGCCCCATGATGGAATTCCCGCCCGCGAACCCCGAGCTGGTCGAGGTCGCCGAAGCCTCGGACGCCGTCCGCCTGCGCGTCATGCGTCAAGTCCGCTTCGACGCCACCACCAACGAGTCCATCGACGTCGTCCTGTGCGCCAACGGAATCCCCGTCGTCACCATGGAACTCAAGACCGACAACACCCAGTCCGTCCACCACGCGATCCGCCAATACAAGGACGACCGCAAGCCCGGCGCAAACCGCCCCCTCCTGGCCCCCGGACGCGCCCTCGTCCACTTCGCCGTCTCGAACGACCACGTCTTCATGACCACCAAACTCGCCGGCGAAAACACCGTATTCCTGCCCTTCAACCAGGGAAACAACGGACACGAAGGCAACCCGCCCTCGGCGAGCGGATCAGCCACCAACTACCTGTGGCGCGACATCCTCGCCCGCCCCACCTTCATGCGCATCCTCAAGGACTACGCCCTCTACGAGCCCGGCCGACGCGGCAAGAAAGACGACGGGCGCCTGGTCTTCCCGCGCTTCCACCAGCTGCGCGCCGTCGAACGCATCATCGGCGACATCGAAGCCAGGGGGCCCGGCGGACGCTACCTGGTCTGGCACTCCGCGGGCTCCGGCAAAACCAAAACCATCGCGTGGCTCAGCCACCGTCTCATCCGCCACGTCGACTCCCAGGCGAACTCCACCTTCGACTCCGTCATCGTCGTCACCGACCGCACCGTCCTCGACGAAAACATCCGAGGCGACATGGGCCTCGTCCAATCCTCCAACGGACTGGTCGTCCCCGTCGGTGAAAAATCGGGCGCGAAATCCCCTCAGCTGAAGAAAGCCCTCATCGAAGGCGACCACATCATCACCTGCACGCTCCAGACCTTCCCCGAGGTCATGAAGCTCATCGAAGACACCTCCGAACTGCGCGGACGCAACTGGGCGGTCGTCGCCGACGAAGCCCACTCCTCCCAGTCCGGGTCCAGCGCGAGGGGCCTCAAGTCCCTCCTCGCCGACATCGACGTGGAAGATCCCGAGAACGTCAGCGCCGACGAACTGCTCGCCGCCAAGGACTCGACCATCGCCGCCTCCAGCAACATCACCTTCATCGCGCTTACCGCCACGCCCAAGGCCAAGACCCTGCGCCTATTCGGCACCCAGGACGAGGACGGCAACTGGCGGGCCTTCGACACCTACACGATGGCCCAAGCCATCGAAGAAGGCTTCATTCTCGACGTGCTCACCAACTACTCGACCTACAACATGTTCCTGCGCGTTAAGAATGAGCTCGACAACTCCGAGGAAGAAACCCTGGTCGACACGGGCCGCGCCGTCACCGCGATCGTGCAATTTGCCCGCCTGCACCCCACCGCCATCGCGCAGAAAGTGCGGGTCGTCATCGAACACTTCCAGCGCAACGTCAAACCCCTGCTCACCGGCAACGCCCGCGCGATGGTCGTCACCAGCTCACGCCTTGAGGCCTACCGCTGGTTCAAGGCAATGAACTCCTACATCGACAAGCAGGGCTACACAGACATTCGCGCCCTCGTCGCCTTCTCGGGCTCTCTGGAATCCGACGACGGTGAAACAGTTACCGAGGCCTCACTCAACGGGCGCGGCGACACGGCCCGAGCATTTCGCGAGGAGGACTACAAGGTCCTCATCGTCGCCAACAAGTTCCAGACCGGCTTCGACGAGCCGCGCCTCACGGCCATGTACGTGGACAAGAAACTATCCGGCATCGCCGCCGTCCAGACCCTCTCGCGCCTCAACCGCACCTACCCCGGCAAGACCGCGCCCATGGTCGTGGACTTCCAGAACACACCGGCCAGCATCGAGGACGACTTCAAGATGTACTATTCGGACGCGCACGTGGCCGGGGAAGTCGACCCGAACTCGCTCATCACGATCGCCGAACGCCTGGACACTGCCGGCATCTACACGATGGCGGAAATGGAAGCAGTCGCCGACGCGTACCTGAGTGATGCCGGCGGCGAAGCCATCGCGCGGGCCCTGGGGCCCATCAAAGACCGGTGGCACAGCGGGTGGAAGCGCGCGCGTCTGAGCAAGGACAACGAACTCAAGGACTCCCTGCGCAGTTTCCGCGCCGACACGATCAGCTACCGCAACGCCTGGCAATTCCTCAGCCAAATCGTCGACTACCAGGACCCGGACCTGCACAAGCGCGCCATCGTGTCCACCCTCCTGTCGCGCAACCTGCACATGGACGGTAACCAGTACGACGATTCCTACCTTGAGGGCGTGCAGCTCTCCGGCGTGCAGCTCGTCCCCTCCGCCATCAACGAGGACCACTCCCTGAGCGAGGGCAGTAGTGAGCCGATGGTGCTTCCCGGCTTCGACGGCGAGTTCCGCGGCGGGCAGACTCCGACGAAGGGCCCCCTCGCAGAGGTCATCGATCGCGTCAACGACATGTTCCGGGCCCGGAACGTCGACGTGACCGAGGGAAGCGTCGCCGGGTTCATCACGACCTTCTGGGGTTTCCTGGGTGAGGACGAGGCCGCGCAGGCCATGGCGAAGAAGAACAGCCCGAGCCAGCTCAAAGCATCGGCTGACTTCAGTCATGCCGTCGGTATTGCAATGCTTCGTACATGCCAGGAAAATCAGGAGATTCAGTCATACATGCAGGATCAGTCTATTCTGCAGAACATTGTCGAGATTACGGCGGATGCTCTGCAAGCCCAGCACAGTCGGGACGGCAACTCCTCTGGGAACGTTGCGAAGTAGGCAGAGAAGCGGCGCATCGACGGGCTCGCGTCGTTGAAACAGTGGACATGAAGGGAAAGTGAAATGGGTGCTGTCTGTCAAATTGCTCTGGACATACCACCAGAGATCGTTGATGGTCTCGCGGCAGGAATTTTGACGCGAAGTGGCAGCGTCGTGCGTAATTCTGCAGGGCAGATCGTTACACACCTGAAGGAAACTGATGGCGTGAAGGAACAGGTAGCCGACAAGATAGCAAAAGCCGCAAGGGTAGTTTGGCAGTCGCCTCGGGGAAGGGTGGCTGTCATCGGCTGTGCGTCGTTGCTCGCTGCGGGCCTGTGGGTTCGAGCGAAGGAGCGGAGTGCACGCAAAGCGCAGCGGGAGCAGCTCGATGACGACTATCGCGTGGCGCTGACCCGCTATCTCGACGCTGCAAGCGAGGCTGCGTTGAACGCGGATGTGATTGTTGGTCTGGCGTCAGTCGCTGAACGATTGCAAGAGTATCCTTTGCAGGACCGTCCTGTGCTTACTGATCAGGTGGTGAGTCTCGTCGAGAGGCATACCTGTGGCTTGGCAGATGTGAATAGCGTTGCGTGGGAGCCTCTGGACTCCAGTGTGGCCGATCCTTTTGAGCGACTGGTGCATTCGTTAGGTGCTCAACGCCGAATATTCGATGACGCGGCATGACGTGCTGAAGGCGCGTGTTGTAGTGGCAGCCGGGTGAGGCGACTTGGTCCGTCTCCCGAGGATGAGGGCCGCATGATCGAGGGAGTCGACAAGTCGTCTCTGTGCGAAAGTCGCATGTAATTCCGTGATGAGAGTGGTGCGATGGTGTGAACTGATGTGGGCTGATAGGCTTGTGTTGGGAATTGCGTGCGAATGTCGGTGTGTGCTTCGGGTAGTAGGGCAGGCGGTGAATTGACGAGGCCGGGGCTGAGTGTGCACGTTTGTGCGGTTGTGGTGGTGTGGGTGGGAGGATTTGCGTGATGGTTGCGCGGCATTGTTAGTGTTTCGTGTTGGTTCTGCGCGTACTCTGATGGGGAAGGGCGTTCCTCCGATGGTGGGGGAGCGCTGGTAGTCCGTCACCGTGGAGGGCACACGCCATGGAGATCTCACCCCTGTCTGATCGATCTGTTGCCGAAGAAGAAGAGCAAGACTTCCTCACCCAGTCGTCGCGCCGCAAGAAGCGCACTTTGGCAGATAGACGAGCGGCGCTGCGCCCGTTGGTAATCGGGATTGGGCTCACTGTGCTTGTGGCTGTGGCCGCTGTTGGTGCCTACAGGCTGGCTGCGGGCATTGACTGGTGGAACGAGCATCCCAGCGCTGCGGCAACACCCACGGTGCATCCCGTGCCCATGCCGTCGGTGTCCAGCGAGGCCGCGATGTCTGGCGGCTACCAGATTGGCCCCGACGGTGTGCTTGTGCGCCCAGCCGAGTTCGCGGCAGATACCTACACCAAGCCGGAACTCCCGGAGGCGGCCAAGGAAAACAGTGAGCGCGGTGCAGAACTGGCAGCCGAACACTACGTCGCTACTCTCAGCTATGCGTGGAACACGGGAGACACACAAACTTTGGCAGCTTTGTCTGCAGAGAAGGTCCCGTTTACCGATGGGCACATCAACGCCATCAATTCGCTTTACTCGAACGGCTGGGCATATGGGAATACTGCAACCATTACGAGCATTGTGGAAGTCGAGCCCGTTACGGCCGAAATGGGGGCGCCGCCCAACACTATCGGTGTTCTATTCCACGTGACAACTATCAATGGAACGTCTTGTCAAGGGCAGCGGATCTTCGTCAGCGATAACGAATACACCGTGAGCTTTGCGCTCTTCATGACATGGCAGGGCGACCGCTGGCTTGTAACCGATGGGAACATTCCTCATGGCAACGATAAGTAGAACGCGGTGCTTGATCGGTTTGACCTTGGGGTCTCTGCTAATGCTTAGACAAGCATCTGCTTCGTTCGCCGATGGTATACCGACATCCTGTGATATTGAATCAGGCGCTCCATCTGGATTTTGTGCATCGTCTACACCTGGTGGAATAAAGACCGGAGCCTGGCGTGAAGACCATGACCAGGATTCTTCTCAGCAAGGCGACAACAAACTCAACTGTTGGCGATCAGCGGCCCCTCAAGACTGCTGAAGGGGCGTTTGATCCTGCTGCTGGAGCATACGGTGGGGCAGCTCGTTGTAAGAACGTGTATGTCAATAAGGTTCCCAACAGTCCCGTTGTCTCCGACGATGACACTGTTGATGACTGCCCGCTGCCTGCTGATCCTGAGGGTGGACCCAATCAGGACCCGGGGCGTGTACCCACCACGCGCGA
>ERZ773001.652-NODE-652-length-13037-cov-46.697_pt1 | contig 13037 bp, 8 predicted proteins | sample MGYA00511673_ERZ773001 | MGnify/ENA primary metagenome ERZ773001 (study PRJEB29015, sample SAMEA2738091) | human oral metagenome | biome: human oral; feature: human-associated habitat; material: saliva | place: China | collected 2162 ... | reverse complement strand
GCCGTCTTATGGAAGTCATCCAATATCCCAATTCTCCGTTTAAACTCCACCAGCCCTTCCCACCCGCCGGCGACCAGCCCACCGCCATTGCCGGCCTGCTCGAAGGGCTTTCAGACGGCCTTGCTTATCAAACCTTGCTCGGAGTAACCGGTTCGGGCAAAACCTACACCATGGCGAACGTTATCGCCCAAAGTGGCCGCCCCGCCATCATCATGGCGCATAATAAAACTCTTGCCGCCCAGCTTTATGCTGAAATGCGCGAGTTTTTCCCCGAAAACGCGGTGGAATATTTCGTCTCTTACTACGACTATTACCAACCCGAAGCCTATGTGCCCAGCCGCGATTTGTTCATCGAAAAGGATAGCGCGATCAACGAACACATCGAGCAAATGCGCCTTTCCGCCACCAAAAACCTGATGACGCGCGATGACGTAATTATCGTCGCTACCGTGTCCGCCATTTACGGTATCGGCGACCCGACCGAATATCAGCAAATGGTGTTGTCCGTCAAAGAAGGCGACACCATCGAGCAGCGCGACATCATCGCCACGCTCGTTTCCATGCAGTACGAACGCGGTGATTTGGATTTCAAACGCGGCAGCTTCCGCGTGCGCGGCGACGTGATTGACGTGTATCCCGCCGAAAGCTCCGAAAACGCCCTGCGCATCAGCCTGTTTGATGACGAAATCGACCGCCTCGATATGTTCGACCCGCTTTCAGGCAGCCTGCACCAACGCGTCGGCCGCTACACCGTCTTCCCGTCCAGCCACTACGTTACCCCGCGCGACACCGTATTGCGCGCCTGCGAGTCCATCAAAGAAGAATTGCGCGAACGCATCGAATTTTTCGCCCGCGAACAACGCCCCGTCGAACAACAACGCATCGAACAGCGCACTCGCTTCGACCTCGAAATGCTCTACGAAATGGGCTTCTGCAAAGGCATCGAAAACTACTCCCGCCACTTCTCCGGCAAAAAAGAAGGCGAACCGCCGCCCACGCTGATGGACTACCTGCCCGACAACGCCATCATGTTCATCGACGAAAGCCACGTTACCGTTACCCAAATCGGCGGCATGTACAAAGGTGACGCATCGCGCAAGCAAAACCTCGTCGATTACGGCTTCCGCCTGCCTTCCGCTCGCGACAACCGCCCGCTCAAATTCCACGAATTTGAAAAAGTCATGCCGCAAACCATCTTTGTCTCCGCCACCCCCGCCAAATACGAAGAAGAACACGCCGGACAAGTGGTCGAACAAGTCGTTCGCCCCACAGGGCTGGTTGATCCCCAAATCATCATCCGCCCCGTCGCCACCCAAGTCGATGACTTAATGAGTGAAATCAACGACCGCATCCAAAAAGGCGAACGCGTACTCGTTACCACCCTCACCAAACGCATGGCGGAGCAACTCACCGACTATTACAGCGAACTCGGCATCAAAGTGCGCTACCTGCACAGCGACATCGACACCGTAGAGCGCGTTGAAATCATTAGAGATTTACGACTCGGCCTGTTTGACGTACTCGTCGGCATCAACCTCTTGCGCGAAGGCCTCGACATCCCCGAAGTCTCCCTCGTCGCCATCCTCGACGCCGACAAAGAAGGCTTCCTGCGCTCCCACCGCAGCCTGATTCAAACCATAGGCCGCGCCGCGCGCAACGTGAACGGCGTCGCCATCCTGTACGCCGACAAAATCACCGACTCCATGAAAGCCGCCATCGACGAAACCGAACGCCGACGAGAAAAACAGATTAAATTCAACGAAGAACACGGCATCGTGCCACAGCAGATTAAAAAACAAGTCAAAGACATTATCGACGGCGTGTATCACGAAGAAGACAGCGGCAAAGGCCGTCTGAAAGGTAAAAACAAGGTTAAAGTCGGCGAAATTCACAGTGAAGAAGACGCAATTAAAGAAATTGCCAAACTGGAAAAAGCCATGCAGCAGGCGGCTAGGGATTTGCAGTTTGAAGAGGCGGCTGTGTTGCGGGATAGGATTAGGAATATTAAAGAGAATTTATTATTTGGGGCGGAGTGAGAAATGTTTTTTTATATAGATGAAAGCGGTAATTCAGGTAACAATTTATTTGATGAAAGCCAACCAGTATTATATTACGCAACACTATATTCACCGATTAATTTAAATAAAAATAATGAATTAATCCAAAAAATTAGAAATTTACGGTCTAAGTTTCAAGTAGATAGGTTGCACGCCAAGGAGCTTAGATGTAAAAAATTAAGCAAAATATCTGAACTGCTAAAAGATTTATTGATTAAATATCAAATTGAATTAAAATTTCATTTTATCGTAAAGAAAGATTACATCATTATTAAGTTTTTTGATCAAGTATTTGATTGTGGTGTAAATGATGCTGTCCCGTATCTTTGGTATTGGACAGAACTTAGGCACATTTTATTGTTAGAAATTTTTAAATTATTTAGTTTTACTAATGATGACCTTCTAAAAAAAGTTTGGAATGCGCTTTCTGAAAAAGATGATGGACAATCAAATACTATTTTAGTTGAAATTTGCCAAATTTTATTAGAACAAGTATCCAAAATATCAGACAACAGAGCGCGGGAAATTATCTCAAATTCATTGAAATGGGCAAAGGATAATCCTGCTGAAATCCTCTTTAATTCCATGAGTAAAAAATATGGTAAGAATGTTTCATTGAATAAACAAGCTTCACCAAATATTGTTATTTTCCAATCTGTTCTCTTTGGTATTGCTGAAATTCTTAAACAAAAAAATGAAATGGCTGATGAGATTATTGTTGATGTGCAGACAGAATTTAATAATGCGCAAAATGTATTGATGGACTGGTATCAATCAATCAGCAAAGCGGAAAGAATAAGTGAACTGGAAATGATTGATAGAAATCCAATTTCTGTTTTCCATGGGCAGCTTGATAAATTTTCTCACATTCCACCTAGTAATTTGAAATTTGTTTCAGGTAATGAAAATTTAGGTTTAGAGCTTGTAGATTTATATTTATGGATTTTTAAAAGATATTTTGAAAATAAATATTTGCCATATTCATTAATTGAATTGATAGAATTTGTTATAAGCAGATCTGAAAATCCTTTTTTTGGAGTTTCATTAAGAATGACACAATCAAAAGCTAAAGCATTTTTGGTATTTCTTCAATCAAGCAAACCGTAGTCTGCATGACCAACCGCGTGCGTGGCTACGCCACACACCTTACCTGCGGGCGGCACAAACTTTAAAACCGACGTGTAGGGCGTGTACGGTACGCACGCACGCGTTCTTTGCTTGAGGCAGCCTGCACCTGCATAGGCATAAATACCTACCCTATATTCCCCAATAAAGCAGCCTGCACTTTGAAACCTCCAAAGTGCAGCAAGCCGTAGCCTGCATCTCCACCAACCGCGTGCGTGGCTGCGCCACTCACCCTACCTACGGGCGACACAAATTTTAAAACCGAGGTGTAGGGTGTGTGCGGTACGCACGCACGCGTTTTTTGCTGTTCAAATTATTATTTCAAACGTTCAGACAACCTCAAACGTTGTCTGGAAACTTTTAGAATAAAGGCCGTCTGAAATTCAATTTTCAGACGGCCTTTATTGTTTATATTGCTTCAAAATCTAACAGTCAAACTCTGCAATCACCGGCGCATGGTCGCTGGGGCGTTCTTGGGCGCGGGTTTCTAGGTCGACGGTGACGTCGGTAAGGGTGGCGGCGAGTTCGGGGCTGCTGAGGATGTGGTCGATGCGCAGGCCGAGTTTGCGTTGGAACATGGCGCCGCGGTAGTCGAACCATGTGTAGAACGCGCCTTCGGGGTGGATTTTGCGCAGGCTGTCGGTCAGGCCGAGGTCGAGCAGGTTTTTAAACCATTGTCTTTCGATGGAGGAGCAATGGATTTTTTCGTGCCATTTTTCGGGGTCGTAGCAGTCGGCATCGGCCGGGGCGATGTTGAAATCGCCGAGTAGGACGAGTTTGGGGTGGACGGCCATTTCGGTGCGGACGAACTCGGTCAATGCGGCAAACCATTGTTCTTTATATTGGAATTTTGGGCTGTCCAGGGCTTCGCCGTTGACGCAATAGACGTTGATGACACGCACGCCGTTGATGGTGGCGGCGATGACGCGGCGTTGCGGGTCGTCGGGTAGGGCAGGCAGGCCGCAATGTACGTCTTGCGGTTCGTGGCGGCTGATGATGGCGACGCCGTTGTAGGTTTTTTGGCCGCTCCAGACGCAGTGCCAGCCCATCATTTGCAGGGCGGCGGCCGGGAATTTGTCTTGGTCGAGTTTGAGTTCTTGTAAGGCGAGTATGTCAGCTTGGTGGTCGGCCAGCCAGTTTTGTACTTGGGGCAGGCGGACGTTTAGGGAATTGACGTTCCAAGTGGCGATTTTCATGATGTTTCCGTGTGTGCTGTTGGGTGGGAAGACGGCGGATTGCGCCTGTGGGAATGGGCGGTATTGTATAGCGGATTGGTTTATTTTTCGATATGGGATGAAAGGGAAGGCCGTCTGAAAGCTGATGTTTCAGACGGCCTTGATGTTGTGATGTGGGATAATTTGTTTATTCTGCTTGGTCTTTGAGCGTGCGCAGGGTATTGAGGATGGTGGTGGCTTCTTCGGAGATGATGCGGTATTCGATGATGCGGTGGTAGCGCGTGAAATCGATGATGCCTTCGGTGCGCAGGCGTGCGAGGTGGTTGGCGATGCCGGTCGGGGAGGAGTCGAGCGCTTGTGCCAATTCGGTAATGCTGCGGTCGCCGTCAAGCAGCAGAAAAAGGATGGCCATGCGTTCGGGGTTGGCAATCAGTTTGAGAATGGTAGAGAGACGCTTGATTTCCATATTATTGTTCCTTTTGTCTGTTATATGAATGCTTGATTTGGGTTAAATTTGGATGATTGTAGTTTTTATTAAGATTAATCTTATAATTCAAACTCTTACCTTGCAGTGTACACGGTTTTGTAAAATTTGAGGGCATTGTTTTGTAATTTTTTTGTTTATTTTCGATATCTTGCTTCGGTTGCGAAAATGGATTGAAAAGAGACGAAAAGGCCGTCTGAAATGTTCCGTTGCAGATGATTTTGCTGGCGGATGTTTCAGACGGCCTTTGTTTTGGTTTTAAGTTGTTTTTTCTTCTATGTTTGTTTGGAATCGGCCGATTGATTGTCTTTAAACAAACAACTAGGTTTTATGATTCTATGCTGAGGACTACACGCCAAGGGCTTGTCAGACGCTTGGACGTGTTGTCGAAATGCGACTATTTTTTCTTCCAGCCTGCGGTCATGGCGAAGGTAATGGGGTCGTAGTATTTCGGCAGCTTGGACGGAATGCCGACATCGTTACGGTACACGACGCGGTAGCGGTCGGCGAACCAGTTTGGAACGATGGTGTATTGGTGGCGGATCAGTCGGTCGAGCGCGCGCGAGGTGGTTTGCAGCTCTTTGCGGTTGGTAAAGCTGTTGAAATGGGTCAGCAGTTTTTCAACCGCAGGATGACAGACGCCGGATAGGTTGCGGCTGCCTTCGGTTTTGGCGGCGGCGCAGCTGAAGTAGTCGTATTGCTCGTTGCCGGGGCTTTCGCTGTTGCCGTAGTAGCCTGTGGTTACGTCAAAATCGAAGTCGTTCATGCGTTTTTGGTACACGGCGGAATCGGCGGTGCGCACGTTCATGGTGATGCCGATTTTGGCGAGGTCGCGCTGCCATTTGGCGGTAATGCGTTCGTAGTTTTTGCTTGGGGCGAGGAATTCAAAAGTCAGCGGTTTGCCTTGTTTGTCGACTGCTTTGCCGTTTTTGTATTGATAGCCGCCTTTTTCAAGCAGGGCGCGTGCTTTGAGCAGGTTGGGGCGCACGCCCAGTTTGGGGTCGGTAACCGGCGGCATAGGGACGTCTTGATCCAATACGCCGTCGGGCAGCTTGGTGCCCAATGATTTGAGCAATGCGGTTTCCGCGCTGTCAGGCTTGCCGGTTGCGGCCATGGTGCTGTTGGTGAAGAAGCTGTCGGTGCGGCGGTATGCGCCGTAGAAGATGCGGCTGTTGACGCTTTCGTAGTCGAAGCTTTCAATCAAGGCGCGGCGGACGTAAATATTGTCCAAGGGCTTGTGGCGCATATTGATGACGAAGCCTTGCATACCGGCTGTGCTGTTTTGTATCCATTCGTGTTTGGACAGATTGCGTTTTTTGAGGACTTCGTCGGAGTAGGCGCGCGCCCAGTTGCGGGCGACGTTTTCTTGTACGAAGTCATATTGGCCGCCTTTCAGCCCTTCGATGCGGACAACTTCGTCTTTGACGTATTTGATGCGGATGTGGTCGTAGTTGTAGCGGCCTTTGCGCACGGGCAGATTTTGCGCCCAGTAGTTTTTGTCGCGGACAAACTCGCTGATGCGGCCATTTTCGGCTTTGGCAAAACGGTAGGGGCCGGAACCGATCGGCAGGCTGTTAGGAGCGGCGGCCAGGCCTTTGGGATAGCTTTTATGCGAGAAGACGGGCAGGCTGCCGAGAATCATGTGTAATTCTGAGTTGCGCTGCTTGAAGCGGAACACGACGGTGCGGTCGTTGGGCGTTTCCACTTTGGCCACGTCGCTCCAGTAGAAGTGGTACATGGGGGCGGCGGCTTTGTCTTTGGTCAGGATGTTAAATGAAGCGGCAACGTCTTTGGCCAAAACGGGATCGCCGTTGTGGAATTTGGCTTTGGGGTTGATTTTGAAGGTAACGGAAAGGCCGTCCGGCGCCAGGGCGATGTCTTCGGCAATCAGGCCGTAAACGGCGTACGGTTCGTCCATGCTTTGCTCGGTCAGGGTGTCGAGTGTCAGCATACTGATGCCGTATTCGTGGTTGCCTTTGAGGGTAAAGGGGTTGAGCGTGTCAAAAGCACCGAGGAAAGGCGTGGTAAATGTGCCACCTTTGGGAGCGTTGGGATTGACGTATTCGAAAGCGGTGAAGTTGGCCGGATATTTGGGTGGTTGGCCAAGGCCTACGCCGTGGGCGGCAAAGGCGGCAGATGGAATCAGACCAAGCAGCGAGAGTAGGGCTGGTGTTTTCATCTATTTATCCTTGTAGGTCGAATGTAATATTCAGTAGTGTGCTGATTATAGCAAAGGCCGTCTGAAACTTGATATTTTTGGTTTCAGACGGCGTCAGGTTTAAGAGGATTGTTTTTTCGTATGGGCGCCGAACTCGGCAAGCGTCATGTTCAAGGTTTCCAAGCAGGGCTGCATGATGTGGTCAACCGTTTGATTGACCTTGTCTTTATTAAGTGTTTGCGGACGGTAGACGAAGAGTTTGAACAGCTCCGCCAAGTCGATGGACTCCGCCCCCATTTTCAAGACCCAGCCCTGACGGCCGGAATAGACATAGCCGTGTTGCGCCAGTTTTTCCAAAAGCTCGCCCAATTCATCAAAGCCCATATTGATATGCCGTCTGAACTCCTGCACCGGCAATGCCTTGCCGTTTTGTTGGGCAGAATCGAGCAGCAGCAGGATTTTCAATACATCGTCAAAGCGGCCGCGCACATCCAGACTGCGGCGGAACGCTTCGCCGCGCCAGTAGGACAGGGACGAGGTCAAAACCGCGCCACCCAATACCAGCGTCCATAATAGGTTGAGCCACAACAGGAAAAACGGTACTGCGGCAAATGCGCCGTAAATCGATTTGTAGCCGTCAAAGTTGCCCATGTACCAAGTGAACAAAAAGCGTGCCGTTTCCAAGCAAAACGCCGTTACGGCCGCGCCGACCAAAGCATGGCTGGCAGGCACGAAACGGTTGGGCACAAAGCGGTATAAGCCCCACAGCAGTACCGTAATAAATGAAACCGCAGTTATGACCCTCAGCCATTCCGAGCCGCCCACTACTTGCACCTGACCGATTATGACTGACAGGCCCACGCCCAAAGACAAAGGCCCAAACGTCAGCAACGCCCAATACACCAAAAACTGCATCATCCAAGGCCGTTGCGAATTGACGCGCCAAATCCGGTTGAACGCATTGTCTATCGTCCGAATCAGCATCAGCGAGGTTACGACCAACATCACACTACCGATCGCCGTCAGCTTGGTGGCCTTATCGCGGAACGCATTGATGTAGTCAAACACCATGTCCGCGCCCTGCGGAACGATGGTGCGGTTTATAAAAGAGATAAATTCTCCCGACCATTGGTCGAAAACGGGGAAGGCCGAAGCGATGACGACCATCACCGTCAACACGGGTACCAAAGCCAAAAGCGTTGTAAACGTCATGCTTGCCGCTACCTGCGGCACGCGCTCCTCATCAAAACGGCGCACGACAAACCAAGCGAACGCCACGCTTTTACTCTTTAAAAAACCTTGCCACCATTGCGAAAACGGCATAACCTTTTCCCACTTTTAAATTGAAATTTCTTCTTTTCAGACGGCCTGAGTATTTAAAAGGCCGTCTGAAACCTGACAGCATTGTAACGGAAACCCCAAATGAACCCAAATCCCCTGAAAATCCTCGTCCTCTTTTATTCCCAAAACGGCAGCACGCGCAACCTTGCCCGCCAAATCGCACGCGGTATCGAAAGTGTGGACGGTTGCGAAGCCGTGTTGCGTACTGTTCCCAAAGTTTCCACCGTTTGCGAAGCCGTTGAAAAAGGCATTCCCGACGAAGGTGCGCCATACGCGACTGCCGACGACCTCAAAAACTGCGCCGGCCTTGCGCTCGGCAGCCCGACACGTTTCGGCAATATGGCCGCCGCAATGAAATACTTTATCGACGGCACCATTCCCCTTTGGCTCGGTGCAGAACTCGTCGGCAAACCTGCCACCGTATTCACCAGCACATCTTCTCTGCACGGCGGCCAAGAAAGCACCCTGCTGACCATGATGCTGCCCCTGCTGCATCACGGCATGGTCATCAGCGGCATTTCATATACCGAGTCTGCGCTCAGCAATACCCAAAGCGGCGGCACGCCTTACGGCGCAAGCCATGTTTCCGGCCACGACAGCAAGACGGCATTGACTGCCGAAGAAAACGATATTGCCTTTGCACAAGGTAAACGTTTGGCAGAATTGGCACGAAAATTGGCAGACTGATTACCTTGTAATAAAAAGATTAAGGCCGTCTGAAAACCTGATGATATGGGTTTCAGACGGCCTTTTTAGTTAATTGGTACTAGATTGAAAATAAATATTTTGAATTAAACGAACTACTTAGGAAATAGCGATTAGAACATAGTTTCATCGGACTACATCTTTTTGATAGAATCTGCGACCAAATTGTAAAGATAAGCTAATTGGAGAGGCTATGTCACTACCTGTATTTCCCTATGGCAAATTAAGCTTTGCCGTCAGTCTGGCGCTGTGTTCGGCGTATTCTTTCGCAACCGAAGTAGAAAATACCCAGCCGCAAGAACGTGTCGATTTACCGACAGTTACCGTCCAAGGTGTCGGTAAACAGACTACTTCCAACTACACCATTCCCGCTTCCTCCGCCGCGACAGGCATCCGCCTGAGCCAGCGCGAAACACCGCAGTCCTTGTCTGTCGTTACCGAAAAACAAATGGACGACCAAGGTTTGGATACCTTGCAGGACGTGTTGAAACAAACACCGGGCGTGTTCCACAGCAAAATGGGCAACAACGTATCCGGCCACAGCCAGTTTATTTCGCGCAGTCAGGCGATTGACAGCATTTCCGTGGATGGCGCGCCTAAATTCCTTTACGACGGTAAAGCCATCCGCCGCGGCACCAACAATCTGGACAGCACATTGTACGAACAAGTCGTCGTCGTGCGCGGCGCAAGCGGTTTGTCCAACGGCGGTATGGGCGAGCCGGGCGGTACGGTTGCTTTGGAACGCAAAAAACCGACTGCCAAGCCAGCCATCAGCGTAGAAGCCGGTGTCGGTTCGTGGAACCACTACCGCTTCGTCCTTGATGCCAATCAGCCTTTGAATGCAGACAATACCTTGCGCGGCCGCGCTATTTTGGTCAGCGACCACGGCGGCGATTACCTGCCGAACACTTCGCGCCACAATCACACTTTCTACGGTACTTTGTCTTACGATATCACGCCGCAAACCCAATGGCGCCTCGGTACGGAAATACACCGTTTCCGCAATACCGGTAGCTCGCGTTTCAGCTATCTGACTGCAGCAGGAAATCGTAAAGACGGATTCAAACCGTTTGAGTCTTCGCCGCGCAGCAATTCTTCCGCACGCTGGGCATACGGCAAAGACAACAGCGCCGAAGTATTCACCTCCCTCAGCCATGAGTTTGACAATGGCTGGAAACTGACAGGCAATTACAGCCATGTTTCGGGCAAAAACGACATCGTTTCAGGCATTGCCGGTACATACGAAATCAATCCCGACTATTCCGCGCTCTTTACATCCGACCGCGATCGCAGCAAATATCGCGACCAAGATTTCTCCCTGACTTTGGATGGTCACTATCCTGCATTGGGCCGTTCGCATGAGTTCAATGCGGGCATCAGCTATCAGGACAACAAAGAAAACCTGTCTTTCTATGAAGAAGGCGAATCGACGATTCCTGATTTGCGTAAATTTGACGGCAACATCGCCAAACCCGATATGCCGTATCTGCGCAATGGTTTTTCACGCATGAAAAACCTGTCGGTTTACGGCTCGACCCGTTTCAAACTGACCGACAAGCTCGCCTTTATCGGCGGCAGCCGTTTTGTGGATTGGCGTTACCGTTACAGCACCAGCCGTAACAAATTCGCACACAGCAGCCACAAACAAAACGTTTTCATTCCTTATTTGGGCGTAACCTACGACATCGGTGACAATCTGACTGCCTATGCGTCTTACACCACCATTTTCCGTCCGCAAGTGCGTTACCTGACCAAAGACGGCGCGGCGCTCAAACCGCAGCGCGGCAAAACCTACGAGACCGGTTTGAAAGCATCATGGTTTGAAGGCCGTCTGAATGCTTCCGCCTCCGTCTTTATGAACAAACGTGACCATTTGGGCGTGGTTGCAGGCAAATTCGCAAATGGCGAGGAATACTACCGCGCAGCCGACAATACCACAACAAAAGGCGTGGAACTCTCTGTCGGCGGCCGTCTGAGCGACAAATGGCTGCTGAATGCGTCTTATGCACGTTCCAAAATCAAAGACAGCGAAGGTGTTCAACTGCATCCGTCTTACCCGGTTCATTTGTTCAAACTCTTTACCGCGTATGACGTGACCGACCGTTTGAACCTGGGTGCCAACGTCAACTGGCAAAGCCGCAGCCACACGCTGGACGAATATCCGGCAGACATCAACCCGGCCGCCGCCGCCGCATTGACCCAACGTCCGTACGCAACGCTGGACTTGACCGGTCATTACAAAATCGGCAAATCCACCCGCATCAGTTTGGACTTTGAAAACGTGTTTAACAAACGCTATCGCACCATGCCAGATATTCATGTGTACGGCACGCCGCGTAGTGTGACTGCAACGGTTAAACATACGTTCTAATTGAAAAGAAAAATAGTGCAGGCCGTCTGAAAACCTGAGTGATCGGGTTTTTAGACGGCCTGAATATTCTCTAACATATTGTTTTTATGTTAAACCTGACTAAAACTTGCTCGGTATCTTGAGCAAAGAAATCAAAATAACAGACACAAAAAAGACCGGAACATATCCGGTCTTTTTAATGATTTCGCACTTACGCTTGGTAACCTTTCGCTTCGGCAAGCAGGGCCAGCAATTCTTCAGTCGTATCCCAACCGATGCAGGCATCCGTAATACTTTGACCGTAAACTTCTGGCTTGTCTTGACGGCCTTCAACCAAGTGGCTTTCCACCATCACGCCCATAATGTTTTCTTCACCGGCTTTCAGCTGCGCCGCAACATCGCGCGCCACATCCATTTGTTTGCGGAAGTCTTTACGGCTGTTGGCATGGCTGCAGTCCACCATCAGTTTGCTGCTCACGCCGGCTTTTTGAAGCTGCGCAACCGCGTCTTTAACGTGTTCCGCGCTGTAATTAGGCTCTTTACCGCCGCGTAAAATCGCATGGCAGTCAGGGTTGCCGCTGGTGTGGACAATCGCAGAATGACCGGCTTTGGTTACAGACAAGAAGTGGTGCGGATGATTGGCGGCGCCGATGGCATCGATGGCGATTTTCAGATTGCCGTCCGTACCGTTTTTAAAACCGACAGGGCAGGAGAGGCCGCTGGCCAATTCGCGGTGTACCTGGCTTTCAGTCGTACGCGCCCCAATCGCGCCCCAAGAAATCAGGTCGGCGTAGTATTGCGGCGTAATCATGTCCAAGAATTCAGTCGAAGCAGGCATGCCCATTTCGTTCAAAGTCAGTAACAATTGACGCGCTTGGCGCAGGCCGTAGTTGATGTCAAACGTACCGTCCAAGTGCGGATCGTTAATCAAGCCTTTCCAGCCAACGGTTGTACGCGGTTTTTCAAAATATACGCGCATCACAATCAGCAGCTCTTTCTCATATTTTTTGCGCAAGGGCAGCAATTTTTGCGCATATTCTACCGCCGCCTTAGTATCGTGAATCGAGCATGGGCCGATGATGACCAGTAAACGGTTGTCACGGCCGTGAACCAAATCCGAAATCTCATGACGTGTTTTATAAACCAAATTGGCAACTTGAGGCGTAACAGGCAGCTCATACAAATGTGCGATTGGAGGGAGTAACTCTTTGACTTCTTTAATCTTAATATCGTCGGTAGGGTGGTGCTGGGACATGATGGACTCTCTTGTTTATTTTTGATACAGGTTACAGGTTTTAGCAGAATTAAACAAGGCTTAGTTTTTTGTTTTAGCAATTTTATTCTAAAATTCCTTTATTTAAATTATTTTATAGAATTTAAAATTATTTTATTTATTAAAGTTAGAATTTAATGCTATTAAAAATTTCATTTATATAGTAAAGGGCTTTGAGCTTTTATCAAAATACAGGCCGTCTGAAAAAGTTCAGACGGCCTGAAGTTTTACATAGACCCAAAAATTGAGAAGCGTGAAGGCTATCGGTATTGTTCCAGCAAGGGCGAAGAAAAAGGAGTCCAATACACGCCTTTCAGGCCGCTTTCAACCAATTTGTCATTCAGCCAAGTGTTACAAGTATTGAATAAA
>ERZ773001.645-NODE-645-length-13095-cov-26.4974_pt1 | contig 13095 bp, 7 predicted proteins | sample MGYA00511673_ERZ773001 | MGnify/ENA primary metagenome ERZ773001 (study PRJEB29015, sample SAMEA2738091) | human oral metagenome | biome: human oral; feature: human-associated habitat; material: saliva | place: China | collected 2162 ... | reverse complement strand
TATGACTTTCCATAAACCCAGTATTTATCTATGTTTTTACCATCAAAATATATTGTTCAAATAAAAAGTCAAAAAATAATCAAAAATTTTCTTTTTGACCTATTGACTTTTTGACTTTATGGGGTTATTATTATGTCAGAGGGTTGAGAAACCCAGTAAAAACAATATTAGTCAAATAGTTAAATGTAGTGATACATAAGTGAGGTAATATATATGAACAACAATTTCAATAACTTTGGTAATGAATTTAGCAGCATGAATGATTTATTTAATCAATTGATGGGCAACATGGGTGGTTATTCCACAGAACGACGCACTTATAAAATTAATGGTCGTGAAGTAACTCCTGAGGAGTTTGCTTACTATCGTCAAACTGGTCGTTTACCATCTAATGAAGAAATGCAAGCTGCTCAAGCTGCACAACAAGGTAAAATTAAACAAGATGGTATCCTTGCTCGTTTAGGTACTAACTTGACTGACCAAGCTCGTGATGGCAAACTTGATCCAGTAATTGGTCGTAATAAAGAAATTCAAGAAACAGCAGAAATCTTAGCACGTCGTACTAAAAACAACCCCGTACTCGTAGGTGATGCTGGTGTAGGTAAAACTGCTGTTGTAGAAGGCTTGGCACAAGCTATTGTAAATGGCGATGTACCAGCTGCTATTAGAAATAAAGAAATTATTTCCATCGATATCTCTGGTTTAGAAGCAGGTACTCAATACCGTGGTTCTTTCGAAGAAAATATTCAAAACCTTATTAAAGAGGTAAAAGCCGCTGGCAATATCATCTTGTTCTTCGACGAAATCCACCAAATCTTAGGTGCTGGCTCCACTGGTGATGGTCAAGGTTCTAAAGGTTTAGCAGATATCTTGAAACCGGCTCTTTCTCGTGGTGAATTATCCGTAATCGGTGCTACAACACAAGATGAATACCGTAATACAATTATGAAAAACGCTGCATTGGCTCGTCGTTTCAATGAAGTAAAAGTAAACGCACCATCTGCAGAGGATACTTTCAAAATCTTGCAAGGTATTCGTCCATTATACGAAGCACATCATAATATTGAATTACCTGATGCTGTGTTGAAAGCAGCGGTAGATTATTCCGTACAATACATTCCTCAACGCAGTTTGCCAGATAAAGCAATCGATTTGATTGACGTAACTGCAGCACACTTGGCATCTCAACATCCTGTAACTGATATTAAAACATTAGAAGCAGATATTGCGGATGCAAAAGCAAAACAAGAGGAATATGCTCAAAAAGAAGATTATGAATCCGCTATCAACGAAAAAATGCGTATTCAAAAATTACAAGCAGAGCTTGATAACCATACAGAAAACCAAAAAGTAGTAGCTCAAGTGAACGATGTAGCAGAAGCTGTTGAAAGAATGACAGGTATCCCTGTATCTCAAATGGGTGCATCTGATATTGAACGCTTGAAAGATATGAAATCTCGTTTGGAAGCACATGTAATCGGCCAAGATAAAGCTGTTGAGGCTGTATCTCGAGCTATCCGTCGTAACCGTGCGGGCTTTGACGAAGGTAACCGTCCAATTGGTAGCTTCTTATTCGTAGGTCCTACTGGTGTAGGTAAAACTGAATTGGCTAAACAATTGGCTATCGATATGTTCGGTAATAAAGATGCTATCATCCGCCTCGACATGTCCGAGTACAGCGATCGCACAGCTGTATCCAAATTGATTGGTGCTACAGCAGGTTATGTTGGTTATGAAGATAACTCCAACACATTGACTGAACGCGTTCGTCGTAATCCATATTCCATCGTTCTTTTCGATGAAATCGAAAAAGCAGATCCTCAAGTTATTACATTGCTTTTACAAGTATTGGATGACGGTCGCTTAACAGATGGTCAAGGTAATACAGTAAACTTCAAAAACACTGTTATCATTGCTACATCTAATGCAGGCTTTGGTTTTGGTGCTGATGATCAAGATGAAAATAAAACTGACATCATGGAACGTATTGCACCATACTTCCGCCCAGAATTCTTGAACCGCTTCAATGGTGTTATTGAGTTCAATCACTTAAGCAAAGATGATTTGAAAAAAATCGTAGATTTAATGTTGGCTCAAGTAAATAAAACATTGGCTAAGAAAGGTATTACGTTAGATGTAACTGAAGAAGCTAAAGACTTATTGATGGAACAAGGCTATGACAAAGCTATGGGCGCTCGTCCATTACGCCGCGTTGTAGAAACTGAAATCCGCGATAATGTAACAGACTTCTACTTAGATAACATCGATGTAAAACACTTACTTGCTGATGTAAAAGATGGTCACATCGTTATTACTGAAAAAGTAGCAGATGATGCTGTGAAAGCAGAAGAAGACAATAAAACTACAGATGAAAATAAAACAACAGAAGATAATAAATAATATTTGCATCTTCTAGTTCTAAAAAGCACTCGATACAAATCGGGTGCTTTTTACTTTTTATAAATTAATTTTCTAGGTATGATAAAAATCATTGGTGAAACATCTAAAAATTTAGTATAATCATATCAATATTTGTAAATTCTATAGAATTTAAAAGTTTCATGAAGTGGAGAGGAGCGTGTGCATGTCGCATTATATAGATTTAAACAGTGATTTAGGCGAAAGTTTTGGTAATTATACATTAGGCATGGATAGTGAAGTCTTAAATCACGTTACAAGTGCTAATGTCGCCTGTGGGTGGCATGCTGGAGATCCTCTTATTATGGATGCTACAGTACGCATGTGTAAGGAGAAGGGCGTAGCAGTAGGTGCTCATCCTGGCTATCCTGATTTGATGGGCTTTGGGCGCCGTGCTATGGCAGTAAATCCCGGTGAAGCAAAAGCGTATATGACATATCAGTTAGGTGCTTTACAAGCCTTCTGTGATAGTTATGGTGTTACATTACAGCATATGAAGTTACATGGTGCTTTTTATAATACAGCCTGTGTAACCCCTGCGTTGGCAGATGCAGTGCTAGATGGATTACAAGCGGTAAATCCTAACATTGCAGCGATGGTCTTGAGCGGTAGCTATATTGCTAAAGAGGCGCAACGTAGAGGCATCCCTGTGATTCAAGAGGTCTTTGCAGATCGTGGCTATACCGATGAAGGTACGCTCGTACCTCGTACTGAGCCTGGTGCTTTTATCAAAGATCCTCAAGAGGCTCTTGAACGAGTTCTTATGATGGTTAAAGAAGGTAAAGTAGTAACCAATACAGGTAATACCATAGATATTGTGGCAGACTCTATCTGTGTTCATGGTGATAATCCAGAAGCAATCGCTTTCACAAAGTATATTCGTGAAGGCCTTACGAAAGCGGGCGTAACGGTAGCCAATTTTCAAGACCGGAAAAAATAAGTATTGTATAAAGTATTAGTTCTATGTGGAGGTTCTTATGAAACCAATTACAGGTAAAGCTAGTTTCTCTGTCCTGTTAGGGGCAGCATTCTTGATGGCCACGTCCTCTATTGGACCGGGATTTATGTTACAAACAGCGGCGTTTACAAATGAGCTGAAAGCAGATTTTGCATTTGCCATTGTTGTATCCGTTATTTTCTCGATTATTGCACAGCTTAATGTATGGACTATCATTGGGATATCCCAAATGCGTGGTCAAGATATTGCAAATAAAGTATTGCCAGGTCTAGGTTATTTTGTGGCATTTTTGATTTCCCTTGGGGGCCTAGCTTTCAATATTGGTAATATCGGTGGTGCATCTATGGGTCTCAATATTATGTTTGGTGTTGATACCACTACAGGGGCTGCGATTAGCGGTATTTTAGGTATTTTATTATTTACGTCTAAGAAAATGGGCGGTGTATTAGATAACACGGCAAAAATACTCGGCACAGTTATGCTTGTTCTCATCGGTTACGTAGCCTTTTCTACGAATCCACCTGTTGCTGAGGCTACTACTCACGCCTTTGTTCCTACTCATTATCCTTGGCTTGCAACGATTACCCTCATCGGCGGTACTGTAGGTGGTTATATTACCTTCTCCGGTGGTCACCGTCTTATCGATGCTGGTATTACAGGCCAAGAGCATTTGAAAGATGTACGTCGTGCAGCATTTATGGGTATGACTGTAGACGCGGTTGTTCGTATATTGCTATTCTTAGCGGTTCTTGGTGTTGTATCCATGGGCTTTGTGCTTGATCCTAAAGATCCAGCTGGCTCTGCGTTCCTTCTTGGGGCTGGTGAAATTGGTCATAAACTATTCGGTATCGTATTCTTCTGTGCGGCTTTAACCTCTGTAGTAGGGGCTGCCTACACATCTGTTTCCTTCTTGAAAACACTATTTAAAGTAGTAGAAAAAAATGAAAAATTAACTATTATGGCCTTCATCTTTATTTCTACTTGTATCTTAATCTTTATCGGCAAACCTGCAACTCTATTGATTTTGGCAGGTTCTGTAAATGGTTTAATCTTGCCTGTTACATTGGCGGTTATGCTCTTTGCAACGCATAAATCTGAAATCGTTGGGGCATACAAACATAATAAAGTTTTATATTACACAGGTTGGATTGTAGTGCTTGTAACATCTTATATTGGTGTAACATCCTTAAAAGGCATTGCGAAACTTCTAGGTTAATTTAATATCTTTGAAAGCACCATTATGTTCGCTTCGAATGTAATGGTCCTTTCAGGTTATACAGGGAGGTACATATGAAGCCTACAATTTCACCTGTAGGTGATCGGGCTATCTCTATTGATTTTGGTCAAGTGATCGATCCAAAAATTAATCGATATATTCGACAAACTATAGAGCGAATTAAAGAGCTTCAGCTTGAAGGCATTATTGAACTGGTTCCGACTTACTGTGCATTGCTCGTAGAATATGATGCAATGCGCTATTCTTATTCTGAAATTTGTAACATTATTGAGCCTACATTAGATGAAGGTATGACTGATACCACAAATGAACTGGTTACGGTTGTTGAGGTGCCTACTGTATATGGTGGTGAATTTGGCCCCGACCTTAGCGTTGTAGCATCTCACAATCACTTAAGTGAAGATGAAGTCATATCTATTCATAGTGGAACTGATTATTTAGTATATATGCTAGGATTTATTCCTGGCTTTACCTATTTAGGTGGCATGGACCCACGTATAGCGACGCCTCGTTTATCTTCGCCAAGAACCTTGATTCCAGCCGGATCTGTAGGGATTGCAGGGGAACAGACTGGTACCTATCCGTCTGACTCTCCAGGAGGCTGGCAAATCATTGGTCGCACACCAGTGACCATGTATGATATGGCAAAGGCCCAAGCCGCATTATTAAATGCAGGTGACTATGTCCGTTATGTACCTATTGATGAAAGTGAATTCCATCGCATCAAAGCGTTAGGTACTGATTATGTTCCTGTTATTCATGAAGTAGAGGTAGGTGATTTACGTGGCATTAAATGAGTTTGAAAATGCTGTCATCCACGTAGATGCACCAGGTATGTATACGACTATACAAGATATAGGCCGCGTGGGGTACCAACAATATGGTATGCCTGTTGCAGGACCTATGGATAGTGAAAGCTATCTATTGGGACAGGCATTAGTAGGTAATACTAAATCTGTAGGGGCCTTAGAGTGCACCATACTACCACCTACATTAACTGTAAAAGGTACATGTATAGTTGCTTTCACCGGGGCAGATATGCAGCCTACCATCAACAATGTAGTAGTACCCCGATATATTCCCTTTGTGTGTCACGAAGGCGATGTGATTTCTGGTGGATTTAGCCAATGTGGGGTGCGCATGTATATTGCGTTCTCCAGTGGTATCGATGTGCCTGAGATTAATGGCAGCGTCTCTACTCATACAAAAGCAAAAATAGGTGGGCTAGAAGGTAGACAATTAAAAGCTGGTGATGAGTTTGGGATTAAACCTTTTACTAGAGAAACTGTACATGTATGTGACTATTACGGTGAAGGTCATAATCTGTTCAATACGGCGTTATACAATCGTGGAGGACGTGAATGCCATGAATCGTTACGAGTAGTCCTTGGGGATCAAGCTAAGTATTTTACGGAGAAAGGGATTAAGACCTTTGGTAGTAAAATCTATACATTAACGATGCAATGTGATCGTATGGGCTTCCGCTTAGACGGTCCTGTTATAGAACATGTAGATAGTGCAGATATTATTTCTGATGGTGCCGTATTTGGTTCTATTCAAGTTCCATCCGATGGTAACCCTATTGTCCTTATGGCTGATCGTCAAACAACGGGGGGCTATACAAAAATTGGCACAATTATCACGGCGGATCTACCTCGTTTGAGTCAACTGCCTGTAGGTGATGGTATCCACTTCGATATCGTAACCATAGAAGAAGCACAAGATATATATCGAACCTATATGAAACGATTAGATAAGCGTATGCAATTGGCATACGAACAAAGTACATATGTGTTTAAGGTAAGGAATAATATTTAAAAGTTTATATAAATTTAATGAAGTGAACACCTCTACAATGAAAATATACGGTTTAAGCTGTACTATTCAGTTGTAGAGGTGTTTTTCTATGGTTGTAATCATATAAACACGATTTAAAATTTCAATTATGAGTTTATATTCATTTTAGAACTATATTTATGGTGTAAAAATAACCCATTTATGGTAAAATTTTGATATAATTCAAAAAAAAGTCCGCATAATTGCAGTATATGCATAGGTTATTATTTTTGTGAAAGTTTAATGAAAACTATTGCAACTATATCGAAGGTTTTGATATACTAACTATATCGAAAAAGTTAAAAGTCAATTATGACTAACAAATTATAGTAAATATGTATAGAGAGATTATAAGAAGGTTTATAGGAGAAAAGGAGAAACGAAGAATGAACAAAATTTTTAAGGTGGTTTGGAGCAAATCCAAAGAATGCTACGTAGTAGTATCTGAATTCGCTAAAAATAATAGCGGTAAAAAGAAAATCGCAGTAGCTGGTATCTTTGCAGCATTAGCTATGACTAATGCTAATGTAGCATTGGCTGTAAACGAGGTGCCTACATCTACTGGTGGTGCATCTGTAGCTTTTGGTGATAGTGCTACTGTTACAGGTGCCAATGCAGTCGGTTTAGGTAACAATGCTAGTGTTACAGGTGTAAATGCAGTTGGTTTAGGTACAAATGTAAAAGCTACTACTAGTGATGCTGTTGTAATTGGTACTGCTGCAAATTCAGAGACTGCTGCTGGTGGGGTTGCTATTGGTCAAAATGCTTATGCAAAAGGTATATATGCTAATACACCAAGTGTTGCTGTAGGTAAAAATTCAATTGCAAATGGTGGTACTGCGATTGCTATTGGTACTAGTGCGACAGTCAACTCAGCTGGTAATCGATATTCACAAGGTATTGCCATTGGTGGTGGTGCAAATCCTGGTCAAGGTGCGGTCGTTGAAGGTGATCAAGGTATTGCTATTGGTGGTAATACTAAAGCCCTTGGTCACTCCTCTATTGTTATTGGCGGTGACGATGCTGATAAAATGACTCAAGTGAGGGCAGTTTATACAGATATTAATACAGGTAAACCTGCTGTCGCTACTGTTTCTGCTGCTGTTAAAGCTTTAACAGGGTATGAAATTAAGTGGAGAGATTATAATAATGCTACAGCAGACCATATCGGTATCACAGTGGGCACTAAGGGTCAATCTGGTAATGCTGGTATTGCTATTGGTACGGGCGCTGACTCTAAAAATCGTATTGCTGGCTCTTTAACAGGTGTTAATACAACTGCTGCCGATAATGATTCTGTAACAAATGCTATCGCTATTGGTACAGGTGCGAAAGCAAATCGTGATAACTCTGTTGCCTTAGGTGGTGGTTCTACTACAGATAAGCCAGGTACTAAACAAACTAGCTATACATTGCCAACAGGTGTTACTGCACAATGGTCTGGTGGCAATGATACTCTAGAAGGCGATATTGTTTCCTTCGGTTCTGCAGGTTTCGAGCGTCAGTTGAAAAACGTAGCTCCTGGTGAAGTAAGTGCTACTTCTACAGACGCCATCAACGGTTCTCAGTTAGCTGCTATCGCAGATCAAATTGCACATAAATATGTGTCTATTACTTCTGATGTAGTACCAAACAAAGATAACACTGGTGCAAAAGCGGATGAGTCTATTGCTATTGGTCCTAATGCATCTACAGATAAGGCTGCCACAAGCTCTGTAGCTATTGGTGATGGTGCTAGTGCTACAATTGCAGATGGTGTTGCGATTGGCTCTAAATCTGTGGCAAGTACTGCTGCAGGTGTAGCAGGTTATAATGCTAATACAGGTCGTACTGATACATATGCTAACTTAACTGGTGCAACTTTAACCTCTACATTAGGTGGTGTTGCTGTTGGTACAACAGGTCAAACTCGCCAAATTAACTATGTAGCTGCTGGTACAGCTGATACAGATGCAGTCAACGTAGCACAATTGAAGAGTGTCAACCTTGCTTTCACAGGCGACACTGGTTCTGGTGACGTAAACCTTGCTAATAGTAAATTAGCAGTAAATGGTGATAATACATATATTACAACTACAGCTAATGGTAAGAAAATTACAATTGCTGGTAAAAAGCAAGATATTACTGTAACTAACGGCGTTGCTACAGCAACTCCTGGTATGGCAGATGCTAAAAACGTAGCTGATGCAATTAATCAAGCAGTTGCTAATAGCTCTTCTAGCTGGAACTTATCTGCTAATGGTGAAGCAACAACTGCAACAGTAGAAAAAGGTAATACAGTAGATTTCTCTGGTGATGACAATGTTACTGTTGCTAGAAACAATAAAAACATTTCTGTATCCTTGAAAAAGGATTTAACTGGCTTGAACAGTGCATCTTTCAACAATGCTGCAGGCAATCCAACTGTAAAAATTGATGGCGACAAAGGTATCAATGCAGGCGACATGAAAGTTACTAACGTAGCTGATGGTGTAGCAGATAAAGATGCTGTCAATGTATCTCAATTGAAGAAAACAGACGATAAAGCAGAAGCTAACAAAGCTGCTCTTGCTCGTAAAATCTCCTTGGGTGGTAACACTGGTTCTACAGATGAAAAATCCTTGAGCACAGGCGATGTGAAATTCAATGTTAAAGGTGATAATGGTCTTACTACTGTTGCTAATGGCGACGATGTAACTGTTAAACTTGATGATGCTACTAAAGACAAAATCGATAACGCTGCAAACCAAGATTTGAGCAACTTGACTCCAGCTGGTAAGCAACAAGTTAAGGATTTGGCTGCTTGGAATGTAGTAGCTAATAGCGAAACTGCTGAAAAAGTAAAAGGTGGCGACACAGTTAAGTTTATCGATGGTGATAACGTTGAAATCACTCAAGCAGGTAAAGACTTTACAATCTCCACTAAGAAAGATGTAACATTCGATAATGTAACTGCTAACCAAGCTATTACAGCTCCAAAAGTAAAAGCTACAACTGGTGTTGAAACACCTCAAGTTACTGGCTTGACTAATACAGATTGGGTTCCAGGTCAAACACAACCAGTATCTGGTCGTGCAGCAACTGAAGATCAATTGAAAGCAGTTGATGATCAAGTAGCAGCAAATAAAGATAACATCACTAAAAATGCTGGCGATATTGCAACAAACAAAGCTGATATTGCTAAAAATAAAGACAACATTGATAAAAATACAACAGCTATCGCTCGTAAAATCTCCTTGGGTGGTAACACTGGCTCTACAGATGAAAAATCCTTGAGCACAGGCGATGTGAAATTCAATGTTAAAGGTGATAATGGTCTTACTACTGTTGCTAATGGCGACGATGTAACTGTTAAACTTGATGATGCTACTAAAGACAAAATCGATAACGCTGCTAACCAAGACTTGAGCAACTTGACTCCAGCTGGTAAGCAACAAGTTAAAGATTTGGCTGCTTGGAATGTAGTTGCTAATGGTGAAACTGCTGAAAAAGTACAAGGTGGCGATACAGTTAAATTCATCAATGGTGATAACATTGAAATTACACAAGCTGGTAAAAACTTCACAATTGCTACTAAGAAAGATGTTACTTTCGATACTGTAACTGCTAATGACACAATTACAGCTCCAAAAGTAAAAGCTACAACTGGTGTAGAAACTCCAGAAGTAACTGGCTTGACTAATAAAACTTGGGTTCCAGGTCAAACACAACCAGTATCTGGCCGTGCAGCAACTGAAGATCAATTGAAAGCTGTAGATGATCAAGTTAAAGCGAATAAAGACAACATTACTCAAAATACTAGTGATATTGCAGACAATAAGCAAAAGATTGCAGATAACAAAACTGCTATCGACAAAAATGCTGGTGATATTGCAACTAATAAGCAAAACATTGCAGATAATAAAACAGCTATCAACAAAAATGCTGGCGATATTGCAACAAACAAAGCTAATATTGCCAATAACACGGCAGCTATCGCTCGTAAGATTTCCTTAGGTGGCGACACTGGTTCCACAGATGAAAAATCCTTGAGCACAGGCGATGTGAAATTCAATGTTAAAGGTGAAAATGGTCTTACTACTGTTGCAAATGGCGATGATGTAACTGTTAAACTTGATGATGCTACTAAAGACAAAATCGACAACGCAGCAAATAAAGACTTGAGCAACTTGACTCCAGCTGGTGAACAACAAGTTAAAGATTTGGCAGCATGGAATGTAGTTGCTAATAATGGCACTGCTGAAAAGGTTCAAGGTGGCGATACTGTTAAGTTTATCAATGGCGATAACATTGAAATTACACAAAATGGTAAAGACTTCACAGTTGCTACTAAGAAAGATGTTACTTTTGATACTGTAACTGCTAATGACACAATTACAGCTCCAAAAGTAAAAGCTACAACTGGTGTAGAAACTCCAGAAGTAACTGGCTTGACTAATAAAACTTGGGTTCCAGGTCAAACACAACCAGTATCTGGCCGTGCAGCAACTGAAGATCAATTGAAAGCAGTTGATGATCAAGTAGCAGCAAATAAAGATAACATCACTAAAAATGCTGGCGATATTAAAACAAATAAAGATAATATCGACAAAAATACAACAGCAATCGCTCGTAAAATCTCCTTGGGTGGTAACACTGGTACTACAGATGAAAAATCCTTGAGCACAGGCGATGTGAAATTCAATATTAAAGGTCAAAATGGTATCGTTACTGAAGCTAATGGCGAAGATGTAACTGTTAAATTAGATGATGCTACTGCAAACAAAATCAACAATGCAGCAAATACTGATTTGAGCAACTTAACTGATGCTGGTAAACAACAAGTTAAAGATTTATCTGCATGGAATGTAGTTGCTAATAACGGTACTGCTGAAAAAGTTGAAGGTGGTAATACAGTTAAATTCATCGACGGTGATAACATCTCCATTACTCAAAATGGTAAAGACTTCACAGTTGCAACTAAGAAAGATGTAACATTTGATACTGTAACTGCAAATGACACAATTACAGCTCCAAAAGTAAAAGCAACTGATGGTGTAGAAACTCCAGAAGTAACTGGCTTGACTAATAAAACTTGGGTTCCAGGTCAAACACAACCAGTATCTGGTCGTGCAGCAACTGAAGATCAATTGAAAGCAGTTGATGATCAAGTAGCAGCAAATAAAGATAACATCACTAAAAATGCTGGTGATATTGCAACAAATAAAGCAAATATTGCAGCAAACAAAGCCCAAATCGATAAAAACACAGAAGCAATTGGTCGTAAGATTTCCTTAGGTGGTAACACTGGTTCTACTGATGAAAAGTCCTTGAGCACAGGTGATGTGAAATTCAATATTAAAGGCGAAAACGGTTTAACAACTGTTGCTAATGGTGAAGACGTAACTGTTAAGATCGATGATGCAACTAAAGCTAAAATCGATAATGCAGCAAACCAAGATTTGAGCAACTTAACAGATGCTGGTAAACAACAAGTTAAAGATCTTTCTGCATGGAATGTAACTGCAGCTGGCGGTACTGTAGAAAAAGTACAAGGTGGCGACACTGTTAAATTCCAAGCTGGTGATAATCTTGAAGTTAAACAAGATAAAACTACTTTCACATATAGCTTGGCTAAAGACTTGAAAGGTCTTAACAGTGTTACTGTAGGTGATGAAAATGGTCCATCAACTAAGATCACTCCTGCAGGTACAACTGTAAAAGATGCAGCTGGTAACTCTACAACAGTTAACGGTGCAGGTATGACTATTACTCCTGCAAATGCAGCAGCTAGCCCTGTATCTCTTACTGTAAACGGCTTAAATAATGGTGGTAACCAAATTCATGGTGTAGCACCTGGTACAGCTGATACAGATGCAGTAAATGTAAGCCAATTGAAACAAACTAAAGCTGGTTTACAACAAGCTATTAACGATGTAGGTGCTGAAACACAACGTGTTGGTGCACATGCGGCAGCAATGGCAGCGTTGAAACCAATCCAGTACGATCCATTGGAACCAACTCAAATCATGGCAGGTATTGGTAACTACCGTGGTGAAACAGCTGGTGCAATCGGTCTTGCTCACTACAGAACTGAAGATACTATGTTCAACGTAGGTATTACACTTGGTTCTAGCCATAGCATGGTAAATGCTGGTGTAACTCACAAATTCGGTGGCAGCCGTGATAGAAAAGACGCTGTTCCAGAACGTTATAAAGCTGGCCCTATTAGCTCTATCTACGTAATGCAAGATGAAGTAAGTCACTTACGTAACCAAAATGAAGAGTACAAATCCAAGCTTGAACAACAACAATCTGAAATTGATGCGTTGAAAGCAGCTGTTAACCAATTGTTAGCAAACAAGGCATAAGGTTCGTGCATATATAGTTAAAACTATGTATATGATCTGAATGGATATGTAAAAATGAGAAGAGTCCCCCTCGAAAGAGGGGGACTCTTTTATATGAGGCAAACAAAAGATTTCATAACAAGTATATCTTAGAAATAAAATGCTAAATAATTTCTTGTTTAAGAATTAATAAAACCATCAATAAAGCTGCATATAGAGTATGAATAGTGAATACTTTTAAATATAAATCAATGTTCATGTTTTTATTGATGAGTTTTCCATTCTTGTTTGTGAGAATAAAAATACGTGAAATGTGCAATTAATTGAGGTGAATTATA
>ERZ773001.644-NODE-644-length-13121-cov-33.4425_pt1 | contig 13121 bp, 10 predicted proteins | sample MGYA00511673_ERZ773001 | MGnify/ENA primary metagenome ERZ773001 (study PRJEB29015, sample SAMEA2738091) | human oral metagenome | biome: human oral; feature: human-associated habitat; material: saliva | place: China | collected 2162 ... | reverse complement strand
TTTTCCGCGGCGCATTAGATCACGGAGTTAAGAAAATCACCGATCAGCACAAATTAGCGGCTGCTGAAGCGCTAGCTAACTTGGTTGAAAATCCAACTGTCGACAAAATTATTCCGACCGCATTTGACGCCGGTGTAGTTGAAGCTGTTGCGAATGTCATTAGATAAGCCTAAGCGCCAGCACCGTACTTAGCTGCATCGCGAGCGTCTCCATCCATAAACAGAGCTACTAACGATTTCTGATTCTGTTTGTCGCAAGCTCCTAAGAATAAAATGACTTCAGTCACTCCAGTTTCCTGAAGAGATCTTTTAGTCTCACTTTTATCAGACATATTCTCAACGCTGACTTTTGACATATAAACCCTCTTAGCATCATGCGCCCGATCTTTCCAGGCGTAAATTATAAACGGATAAAGCTCTTTTGATTTGTTATTTTTTAAGCCAACCGGCAAACCGACAGACTTATTTCTTGAGGTTGCCACACATTTGGCGGCCATAATTAATTTTTCCTTAATAATGGGCAGAATATCCTGCTTCTTCTCGTTGTTTTCATATCCAGTCATTTCATGCTCAATCCCTTTAGCCTCTTTAGTACGCGCGTCGACTACGGCAACCACAGTGCCGCTGTTGCCTTGCTCAATATGCAGTATATTCACAATAGAATCTTCTTTAAGCCACGGAAACGTCTCATTATCAAGCTCTACAACATCTCCCGCCTTTAACCCAATCTCTACCGGCCGAGAGCTTTCTTCAGCTCTCGACTCCGGTTTATTTGACCTTTTCTTCTTGGTAGCTTTACCCAAAGAGTTACGCGCAATTTCAGGTGCCACTTTGTAAGTTGTGAATTTTTCAGAAAGAACCCTCAGCTCCCTCTCTAAAATTAACTTAGCTTTTTCTTCCACCATAGATTTAGCAAAAGTTTGTACATTCGAACAATTTTCCTCGAATACAATCTCTGTATATTTACAAGCCCATGACTCCTCATTCAGGTCTTTCATCTCGTTTACACAGTCAAGTATGGCGTTCGCCCACTTCAGGTCTCTTTCATAATTAAAAAAATCTTCAACACGTTCCATGCGTACACCAACCTTGCTCTCGCGCATTGCATCAAACTCGTTGCTTTTAAGCGCCGAAAAATTCGCCAACAGCTTAACCAATCTGTCCGTATTTTCACGAACTGGATTATATTCAGGCTGACTTATTTCAAATTCTATAGATGAAGAAGTATCATCTTCCTCATAGACACCATCAATCACAGCCTTCTTAGTCCCTAATGCGAGTCGTATATATTCAGAGTCGGCAACATCTGGGTTAAGATTATTATTCCTCTGAAATTTCTTTACTTTAGGAATTTTGCACCCCTCAAAATTGCAGTATTTCGGAACATTAACTTCTGCTATATTAGCAGGAAAAATCTTATCCAATGACGACATAAAAGCGTTTAATGAGGCTTCGTATTCCTTATTAAATTCCTCTGTCAATCGAGAACTTACTTCGCCAAAATCGTAGCGGATCTCCAAATATTTAGGAGACTGGTCATATGCATCCTTAGCCTGCTTAAGCGTACTAATTACATCCTTATGTTTCTCAATCAAGTCCTTAAATTTGGGTAAATCTTTGGGCACTTTTTCATATATAAGTTCAAAAAAATTAATGAAAGTACCAAAAAAATCATAGACAGAGTCTTTTTCAGACGCTGAAGATTCACCATCGTGATAAGGATATTCCGGAATTTCGCTCATAAACTAATATTCTATCAGTTTATAGCTATAAAGTCAATTATATTACTCTGTTAACTTCTTCTAATGTAGTTTCGCCGCGAAGAGCCGCTAACACGCCAGCCTGAAGTAGCGTCACCATGCCATCTTCTTTTGCAGCCTTCTCAATCGCTTCCGTGTGAACATCCTCAACATCGCCGCGCAAGAATTTCTGAATATTCTCGCTCACGACCAATTGCTCCATTACTGGAATTCGCCCCTTATAGCCGAATGGAACGTCGTCTGTCGGCACTGCACGCCAAAGCTTAAACGTATCCAAATCTGGGCAATCAACATTCTCTGGCAAATCCTTCAAAACCTCTTTCACCCACTTGCGAGTCGCCTCATCTGGCTCATATTCTTCCTTGCTATCATCCCACAATCGCCTCACCAGCCGCTGAGCAATCACCAGCCGAACCGCCGAGCTAAAAATCGGGTTTTGCCCAATCATATCGATCATACGACTAAACGCCGCCGCAGTCGAATTGGCGTGAAAGCTGGACAATACCAAGTGTCCCGTAATTGACGCCTGAATCGCAGTCTTCGCAGTTTCATTGTCGCGAATCTCACCAACCATCACCACGTCTGGGTCAAGGCGCAAAACACTGCGCAAACCATCAGCGAACCTCTGTCCATTTGTCGTATCAATTGGAATCTGAGCAATCCCAGGAATAGTGTTTTCTACAGGATCCTCCAGTGTGATAATCTTTCGATCTGGCGTATTAAGAGCATTAAGAATGCTATACAGTGTTGTAGACTTTCCTGAACCAGTCGGACCAACCATCAACAACATCCCTCGCGGATGAGAAATAACTTCATCAATCTGCTCGCGCTCTTTCTTTGAAATACTCAATAGATCCAAGTTCAACATTGATTCGTCAAAATTGAACAATCGAAGCACCAGATCCAAGCCGTACACCGTCATCACGGCTTCCACACGCAAATTCAGCACATGCGATGCGCCATCTCTATGAATTTCCTGCTGCATATGCCCAGATTGAGGCTCTCTGGAAGCGGTAGAAATATTCGCGCGCGATGCCAAAGTCGCCATAATCACTCGATACCTATCTCTGCTAAGCTCCGCCACCGTATGTAAGGCTCCATCAACACGCATACGAATTCGAATCGATTCGCGCTGATTTTCAATGTGAATGTCTGACGCGCCCAACAAATCCGCTTGGTCAATCAAATAATTAAACACGTCATTCGTGCCGACGGATGCCAAAGTCTGAGTAACCTGCGCCAGAGTATCGCTATCACCCTCCTTAGCAATTTCAATATTGTCGTAAATCACTTTTTTTGGCGGATCAAACCTAAGCATAATTGACCGAAACGCCGAACCAGAAATTAAGAAGAAGAAGATTCGCTTGCCGTTTTCAACATACTGATCTCGCATCCGCTTCATCAACGATTCAGAAGTTTGCGACGTAACACCAAATCGATAAGACTGGTCTTCCTCATTAAAAGCCAGTGGAACCAGCCGACCCTTATACATTTCTTCTATCGTCAAAACATCCTTAAGTAAGGGTAAAGTATCTTCAAATTCCCGCCCATCAAGATATTGAAGTCCTAAAATTGACGCTCGACGACGAGTAGCTTCCTCATCCTGCTCACGGCGTCGCGCCTGAATTTTATCTTCGTCCATATGAAAATTATACCAAAAAGCTTACGGTTTTACGAGTGATATAATAGTAATATGAATCCAGAAATTACTCTGTTAGTTCACAATATTCGCTCGACGCATAATGTTGGGGCAATTTTTCGCACAGCCGAAGGATTTGGTATAAAAAAGATTATTCTTAGCGGCTATACGCCATATCCAGATTTGAGTTTATGTAGCAAGGCGCCTGCTTGCGCACTTGTCGATGGAGAAATTCGATCTGAAGATCCTCGCCTGCCGCACATTCGCGAGAAAATCACCAGCCAAATTCACAAAACTGCTTTGGGCGCGGAAAGTTTGGTACCGTTTGAGTTTTATGAAGATATTAACGATTGGATTAAAGAGAATCAGCAAACAGAAAACCTGCCAATTATCGCGCTGGAGCAATCAAAAGACAGCGTGATGCTGCCAGAATTTCAGCCACCTGAAAAATTTGCGCTGCTACTCGGCGAAGAAGTCCACGGAATCACGCCAGAGCTTTTGGATAACTGCGATTTCACTGTAGAAATCCCGATGTTTGGCCAAAAAGAATCATTCAACGTGTCGGTCGCAACAGGAATTGCGCTATTTGGGCTAATCTTCCCTGTCAGAAAATAGTTTACCTTAAGACTTCGGTCTTGGCTGGAGCTCTCTTGGCGGGCTATTTTCATTTGAAGGTAATTTATTTTTATCACGCCACTTGACTTTATTAAATAAATATTGTAGATTTATATATAGCTTTTGTTGGGAATTATTCCAACAAAAGCAGCCCTTTACAGCTCTAGATAGAAAAGAGAGGAGCACCATGTCTAACAGCAGTTTATTCGCCTTCGCTATCATGGTACAAATGCTATTAGTATGGCTATCGCCCGAACTGGTATCAATTGCGGAAAAGATTGATCGTCGTTTCAACAAGGGCGATAAGCTAAACTTAGGTGTGGCAGCCTTGGCGCTTCTATTAGCCGCATACGTTTATTTCTGGGCCCAGTTTGGGGCCCAGATGAACAGCCTTGGCGTTAACCTAGCGTTAGGGTCATTCCAGTTAGGTTCTCTGTATGTCGCGGCAGCTTGCCTACGCAAGCTGCACGAATCAGACGACAAGTCGTCTATCTCTATCTAACGAGAACAGGGCTTTATGCCCGTCTAAGAGGGGCAATAAGCCCCGCTGATAGTTAAGCCCGCCGTAGAGCAACCAGCTCCGGCTGGAGCGCCTCTGTCGGCGGGCTTAACTATCACTTTAGAACTACACACTCTTCACCCAGAGTGTTTTTTAATTGGTTTAATAGATTGTCATTAGCATCCACCTTAAACGGCAGACGCATGGCTGATTTTTCTTTCTCGCCCAGTACCAAAACCACGTCAGTCGTGCCAGCATTCTCGCCGCAAACAGACTTCATTTTCACTAACCGCGAATGGTCATTCGGGTCTTTAATATACACAAATAACTTTGAAGCGGGAATTTCTGGCGCAACATTAACAGGCGCCGAATGAGTTTTTAGCTGCGGTTTGGCGGCGTCATTCTTTACGGCAGACTTCGGAGAAACTCCATTTTTCTGATTACGATAAGCTTCACGGCGCTCTTTTTTTACGGCAGAGCTAATTTTTGGCGCATCCATTTTACGGCCAGTCGACTCATAGCCATTGATATCGTTATCCGTAATCACAATAATGTCATCGGCAATTAGTTTACTTTCATTGCCCAAATTTCCGTCACGATCTCGAGCTGAATTTTTACCAGAAACTCGAATCACTGCGTCCTGAACCAACTTAGCGCCAACTTTCTCATACAGATTTGGAAAAACAATTATTTCACCCTCGCCGAATTTATCCTCAATTCCCACGAACGCCATCTTCGAACCGCTTTTTGTGACAATTGTACGAACGGTGCTAATAATCCCCCCGACTGTCATCATTCGACTATCGTACTCAGGAACTAATTGCGTCAACGGTTGAGTTTGCTCGCTCAAATACGTTTCATATCTATCAAGCGGATGCGCCGAGATATACAACCCCAGCAGTTCCCGCTCCCACATCAAGCGCTCTTTATCGTCGTGTTTCACAGGAGCCTTCTGGAGATGAAGAGTCGATTGGACACTCGCCGCATCATCGCCGCCCAGCATTCCAAACAAATTGGTCTGCCCGCTGGCGGCTTCTTTTTGAAGTTTGGACGCAAATGATGTAATAGAATCCAGGTTGAACAGCAAATCAGATCGATCGCCCATATCATCAAACGCACCAGATTTAATAAGTGACTCCCAGGCTTTTCTATTGAACTTGCTGGTTGAAACGCGCCTAGCAAAATCCTCAACCGACGTAAACGGTCCATCTTCGCGCGCCCGCAGAACTTCCTCAACCGCGCCAACACCAACGCCCTTCACCGCCGACATTCCGAAACGAATCTTATTCTCATTCGGCACCACGGCAAACTCAACGAACGATTCATTTACGTCAGGACTTAGCACACTAATTCCCATGTGCTTACATTCGGTGATTTCAATTGCCAAACGATCAGTGTCATCATGGTCGCTAGTCATAAGCGCCGCCATAAACGCGTCCGGATAATGCGCCTTCAAATAAGCCGTCCAATAAGCAATCAAACCATAACAAGCGGCGTGCGACTTATTGAAACAATAGTTGGCGAATTCTTCCAGCTGAGTCCAGAAAGTTTCCGCAATTTCCTTAGTTGCGCCACCAACTTTAACCGCACCCTCGACAAATTCAGGCTTGACCTTTTTCATCAAGTCAATTTTCTTCTTACCAACAGCCTTACGCAACGTGTCAGCCTGACCACCAGTAAATCCACACCATTCCTTAGAAATCTGCATAAACTGTTCCTGATAGACCAAAATTCCGTAAGTATTTTTCAGCGAGTTTTTCATTCCGGAATGCAAATAAGTTATCTCTTCTTCGCCGTGTTTACGCCTAATAAAACTGTCAATAAACTGCATCGGACCCGGACGATAAAGAGCCACCATAGCAATAATATCTTCAAACGTAGTCGGCTTCAGTCCACGCAAATATCGCTTCATTCCCGCCGATTCCAACTGGAATACGCCAGTCGTGTCGCCGCGCTGAAACAGTTCATAGGTTTTTTTATCATCAAGAGGCAGCTCCGAAAGATTAATTTCTTTCTTGTAAGCTTTTCGGATAATCCTCATGGCGTTATTGATAATCGTAAGGTTCGAAAGCCCCAAAAAGTCCATCTTCAATAGGCCCAACTCTTCAACTTCGCCCATCGGGAACTGAGTTGCCACCACACCCTTTTGCGCCATTTCAAGCGGAATATAATTGACCAGCGTATCTGGCGCAATCACCACACCACAAGCATGAACGCCGTGACTACGAATCGTCCCCTCCAACTGAATTGCATAATCCAAAACTTCTTTGGCGGTCGGGTTATTTTCATATTCATTCCGAAGGTCCGCATCCTCTTTAATACTCACAGATAACGGAATATGTCGCCCCTGGTTTGGCGGCGGAACCAACTTCGCCAAGCGGTCGCTCTCAGCGTACGGAACCTCCAAAACCCTGGCAACGTCACGCACCGCCATACGACCAAACATCTTGCCAAATGTTGCGATATTACTAACGTGATCTTCGCCATATTTTTTTGCACAATATTCAATCACTTCATCGCGACGCGTATCCTGAATATCAACGTCGATGTCGGGCATAGAAATACGATCAGGATTAAGGAATCGCTCAAACAGTAGTCCATATTTCAGCGGATCAAGATCTGTAATATTCAGTGCATACGCAATAATCGAGCCAGCCGCACTACCACGCCCCGGACCAAAAACAATTCCTTGAGATTTTCCCCAGTTGATAAAATCCTGGACGATCAAGAAATAACCTTCATAGCCCATATTTCCCATCACGCCAAGCTCCATCTTAGCGCGCTCACGAACCTCATCAGACAACCTCGGAATAATCTCATCAGGATCCAACTTTTCAGCCTCCTCCTTCGAAGCTCCATTGTAGCGTTGCAACAAACCTTGATATGTCAATCTAAGCAGATACGAATGTTCATTCTCGCCGTCTGGCAATGGATATTTTGGAATAAGAATTCGCCCAAGCTCAATCTCAACGTCGCAGCGATCAGCTATTTTTTTCGTGTTGCGAATAACTTCAGGAAATTCCTCGCCCCAGTGATCAATAATATCGCGCGGATCCGTCAAATGTAGCTCAAAATCTTTCAGACTCATTCGCTTTTCATCGCTGAGATACGAACCAGTTCCGACACAAAGTAAAATTTCATGCGCGTCTTGATATTCGTGCGTCAAATAGTGACCATCACAAGTCACCACCATTTCAATATCAAGCTCTTTTGAAAGCTTAATTAAGCCCTCGTTGATCTTCGCCTGCACATCCCAGTGCGTATTCGACTTCGGATGACCGTGGTCCTGTAGCTCCAAATAATAACGATCCCCCAAAATCGACTTATACCATTTGGCAATATCACGAGCACGATCATAATCGTCCTCTTTCAGAGCAACACCAATTTCACCACTCGCGCAACCGCTCAGAACGATAAGCCCTTCATTCAGCTCCTCCAGCAAATCATGGTCAATTCGCGGCTTATAATACATTCCCTCCAGATTGGCGCGCGTCGACAACTTCATCAAGTTGTGAAAACCTGTGTTGTTCATCGCCAGCACAGTCAAGTGAAAACGCTGCTTATCCTTACCTGGATCGCGGTCAAATCGTGAACGAGTCGCCACGTAAGTTTCAATTCCAATAATCGGCTTAATCCCCGCTTTTTTGGCAGTTTTGTAATAGTCCAAAATACCACTCATCGTGCCGTGATCAGTTACGGCGGCAGCCTCCATCCCAAGCTCCTTAACCTTATCGACCAAGTCATGAATCTTAGTCAATCCGTCCAGCACCGAATGAAAAGTGTGATTATGAAGATGCACGAAATCCGACGGCTTCAAAGCCGCCGACGATGATTGTTCGCTTATCCCCTCAGTCATTAATAACAATTATAGCACGCTATTGACGACGTTGCATTGTCTCAATTAAGTGGTTGATAAAATCAGCCAACGGCGGGAAAATGTCGGCAAATTGCCCCAAAATCCAAATCAATATCGCAATCAATAACGTTGCACCCAAAGCACTTCCAAGACCAAAGAAAATTCCGCGAACAAAATTCACCCAGTAAACTTGGTGGCGAGATTTATGAAAATCAAAGAACAAATCCTCCAAAATCGCCTTGCGGGCACCATTTTCGTTATCGCGAACGACTTTTTTTGCCAACTTATTTGGCTGTTCTTTGGCTAACTTTTTCACTCTTTTTTACCTTCTTCTTTGAGAAAAATTTTGAGAAAAATCCGCTCTTTGAAGCGAAGCTTTTGGCTAGTTCCACGCCAATTGAAACCGTACTTACAATTCCGTTTAAGTTAGCAATTCGCTGGCTTATCGCCTCCACGTTTTGCTGAGTTTGGCGAATTTGACGCGTTAATTTGATGATGGAAATTGTCATAACGATCATCATGATGACAAAAATCACCATCAAAATCACTAATATAATAAGCAATCCGTTCATGCTATTTATTATACATTATTTTAGACGATCCGTCAGATGGGCGCGCAATTTATCACCGAAGTTAGGATCACGCAATCCAAAGTCTATCACCGTTTTTAGATATTCCAATTTGTCACCAGTATCATAATAAGTACCGTTCGTAATTTCTACGCCGTAAAAATCAAATCCGTCGTCAATCATTTGCTGCATAATTGGCTGAATTGTAAACTCGCCGTTGCCGTCAAATTCTTCCTTGGCTTTGTCTAGATAGCCAAAAATCTCGCCCGGAAGTAAATAGCTACTGACGCTAGCCAAATCAGAAGGCGCGTTCTCCTTGCCCGGCTTTTCAACGATATTCGTCATTTTTATAACGCCGTCTTCCACTCCTTGACCATTGATGACTCCATAACGATCAAATTCCGCGTCATCGGTGATTTTCTTACACGATAGAACCGCTCCATCTAGGCTTTCTGACGCCTCAATCATCTGCTTGAAACGACTTGGACTAGCCGCAATAAAGTCGTCCGCAAACGTGTAAATCACAGGCTCATCATGATGAATCAAATGTGAAGCGCAAGCCAAAGGCGTTGCGTTGCCGTACGGACCTTTCTGGCGGATATAAATAAAGTTTGCCATCTCAGCCAAATTCTGCACCGCGTCAATGAACGGCTGCTTTTTAGGACCGCCAGCGCGCAAATTAGCCAAAAGTTCTTCATTTGGCTCATCAAAATGGTCCTCGATTGATCGCTTATTCGCGCTACCGATAATGATGATATCTTTAATGCCAGCCTCAACTAATTCCTCGACGACGTATTGAATAATCGGCTTATCAATCAGCGGCAACATCTCCTTTGGCATGGCTTTGGTTTGCGGCAAAAATCGCGTACCAAAACCGGCAGCGGCGATGATAGCTTTAGTTGGTTTTCTCATATTTCAGCTCCTATTCCCTATTATTTCAGCAATTCTAAAGTTTCTCGCGAATCAGTTTCTGAGCAAGGCTTGGGTTGGCTTGCCCCTTAGACTTCTTCATAACTTGTCCAACCAAATATCCAATAGCTTTATCTTTTCCGGCCTTAATGTCAGCAATTGAAGATGCCGAATCTGGATCGCTCAAAACATCATCGACAATTGCAGCAATCGCCGACTCGTCAGAAACCTGCAATAAATTCTTCTCTTCGGCAAGCTTACGCGGATTTTTCGCGCCAGCCAAAAGCTCATTGAATAGCTCCTTCGCATTCGTGCTGGAAACTTCAGACTTCTCTGTCATTTCAGCCAATTCTATCAAATCTTCAACCGCCACACGTATAGATTCATTGTCTGTTTGCGCGTCACTTTCATCAGAAGCCGTCAATGCGCTCGCAAACCAATGTGCGACTCGCTTGGCAGAAGCCTCGCCAGACTTTTCCTGAACTTCCAATGTAATCTGGGCATAATCCTGATTAGACAAAAGCGAATTGATAACAGATTTATCCAAGTTTAGCGCGCTCCATTTTTCCCTATATTCACCCGGAAGCATCGGCACCTTGGACTGAATTTCAGCAATCACCTCGTCAGTCAACACAACTGGCGGAATATCTGGGTCTGGCATATAACGATAATCCTGAGCGTCCTCCTTTGACCTCTGAGAAATAGTTATCTGCTTGTCATCATTCCAGCCTCTGGTTTCCTGAACAACTTCTTCGCCACGTTCCAAGATATCGACTTGGCGCTTGAACTCATACTCAGCGGCTCGCTCGACACTGCGGAAGGAATTGAGATTCTTAATTTCAGCGCGCTTTCCAAGCTCCGTCGCGCCCTTTTTTGCTACTGAAATATTAACGTCAAATCGCATATTTCCGTGATACAAATTACCGTAAGTCACACCCGCGTAAACCATCAATTTATGAAGTTCCGAAACGTAAGCTTTAGCCTCCTCAGCCGAATGCATATCCGGCTCAGAAACAATCTCAATCAGCGGCGTGCCAGCACGGTTAAGGTCGACCAACGAATAGCCGTCATGATGCGTCAATTTACCAGCATCTTCCTCCATGTGAGCATGATCAATTCGCACGCGTTTCAAAGAACCATCTTCCAGCGGCGCATCGACATATCCAGCCAAAATAATCGGATTATACATCTGTGAAGTCTGATAGCCCTTTGGTAAATCTGGATAAAAATAATGCTTTCGATCAAATCGGCTAACGTGCGCAATCGGCGAATTCAAAGCTTTTCCAGCGCGAACCGCCAACTCAACAGCGTGTTTATTCAAAACCGGCAACATCCCCGGCAAACCAAAATCAATCTGATGCGTCTTAGTATTCGGCTCAGCGTCACGAGCGTCATTGTCGGCCGGACTAAATAGCTTGGTTTTCGTCGCCAGCTGAACGTGACATTCGATACCAATTGTCATTTCATAATCGTCATATACACTCATTATAATGCTCCCAAATCTTTTAATGCCTGTTCAAAACTCGCCATAGCTCGACGAAAACTCTGCGCCGTTACCGTTACGTTGGTTTCGTGGGCAATTTGATTACGCAATTTATGCGCCGCCCAAAGCCCATTTTCATCGCTCCAATATCCCTTGCGAGATTTCATACGTTCGCCCATCGTTTCGCCAGCCACGCCGCAGTCGCGCATAGCTTTGTCCAGCAACTTGTCCGCCTTCATTATCGCCATCTGCATACTTTCCGATTTTCTGGTTTCGACATTGCGCAAAATTTGCCGCCAAACCCTCTGGTACATTTCTTTGTCAATTTGACCGCGACCACGAGAAGTCAATTGAATGAAAATCATCAGCAAGGCGCCGATAGTCAACGCCGCAACAACTATCGCAACCATCAATCCGTCCATCAAATTTTCTCCACTTCCGAAACTAGCTTCAGCAAGTTCTTGTCCGACTTATAATCGCCAATAAGCTGCACGCCAATTGGCAATCCTTCATCACTATTCCCAGCCGGCGCCGAAACTGCAGGAAGTCCAGCCAAACTTGCTGGCACGGTCATAATGTCCGCCAAATACATTTTTATCGGATCGCTAGCGTTCTCTCCAATCTTAAACGCAGGAGTCGGCGCTACTGGCATCAATAGCGCGTCGTACTCGGTAAATAACTTCTTAAATTCGTCAATCAACAATGTCCTGGCTTTTTGAGCCTGCATATAATAAGCGTCAAAGAATCCACTTGACAATACAAAACTTCCTATCATAATTCGTCGCTTATTCTCAGTCATAAATCCTTCATTTCGACTACGACCATAAAGCTCCGCCAAAGTCTTTACTTCCGCCGCTCGATGACCATATCGCACGCCGTCATATCGCGCCAAATTTGAGGACAATTCCGCCGGCACAATTATGTAATACATCGCCAGAGAATGTTGCATCATGCTCAAATCTACTTCTTCAATTTCGTAGCCAAGCTGCTTCAACTTCTCCGCATAATCAAGCGTTTTTTGGCGAACTTCCGCGTCCACGTCATCGGTCATACACTGTTTGACTAGACCTATCTTTTTCTTTGCAAATTCTGGCTGATTATTCCAAAAATCAGGCAAAGTCGTCATATCCTTATCATCGCGACCAGTCATAATTTCCATCACCAAATCAGTGTCTTCTGCGTTCGTAGCAAAACAGCCAATTGTGTCCGTGCTTGACGCCATTGCCACTACGCCATAACGACTAACCGCTCCGTAAGTCGGCTTAATTCCAACCACTCCGTTAAAGCTGGCTGGCTGACGAATCGAACCACCGGTATCTGTACCAAGCGCAAACGGAACCACGTCGAGCGCCGTAACTACCGCCGATCCACCAGATGATCCACCAGCAACTCGCGTTTCATCCGCAGCATTCTTCGTCGGTCCAAATGCCGAGTTTTCCGTCGAACCGCCGTGCGCAAAAGCATCCAAGTTCGCTTTGCCAATACAAATCGCACCTTCCGCTTCCAATTTTTCAACAGCCGTCGCTTGTAGTGGCGCATTAAAGTTTTCTAGCATTTTTGAAGCGGCAGTCGTTGGCGCACCAAACGCCAAAAAATTATCCTTCACAACAAATGGCACGCCCGCCAATCGTCCAGAAATCTCGCCAGCATCAACTTTTTCTGCTCGCTCCAATGCACGCTCTTCTGTCAAGCTAAGCAGCGCATTATACTCCTCAATTTCACGCGCTCGTCGCAATACTTCTTTTACGTTCTCGACCGCGCTCTTGCCGATAAAATCACTAATCTTACTCAT
>ERZ773001.641-NODE-641-length-13134-cov-37.7773_pt1 | contig 13134 bp, 8 predicted proteins | sample MGYA00511673_ERZ773001 | MGnify/ENA primary metagenome ERZ773001 (study PRJEB29015, sample SAMEA2738091) | human oral metagenome | biome: human oral; feature: human-associated habitat; material: saliva | place: China | collected 2162 ... | reverse complement strand
TAATGTTTTCATGCAGGCTGAAAAAGAAATCCAAGGGCGTTATGATTTTAAGGGGACGAGCGCGGCAATTGATTGGCTGGATGATAAAAAGGGTCTGAAAATTACCGGCGACAATGATTGGCAAGTTGATGCTGTTCTGGATATCGTGCGTAAGAAATTGGCGGGGCGTGGTCAGTCGAGCAAAGTCCTGGATTTATCAAAAGAGAAAGTTGTTTCGAACCTGAAGACAGCTTGGGAGATTCCGTTCAAGCAAGGCCTCGATCAGCCGACAGCGAAGCAGATTGCCGCTGATATTCGCGCTAATGCGCCGAAAGCTAAGCTACAAATTCAGGGCGACCTCGTTCGTGTTACTTCTGCGTCGAAGGACGAACTGCAAAAAGTTATTAGTTTGTTGCGGGAAAGTGATTATGACACGCCTTTGCAATTTGTAAATTATCGTTAGGATTGGAGCAGTATGAATCAGAAGTCAATGAAGAAATTAAAAATTGTAGCCATCGTTCTGGGTGTGGTTTTCTTGATCTCCGTTATAGTTGGGCTAATTGTCGTTAATAATAACCGCTCTTCCGGAGTTAGTAAAACCGCAAAAAAGAAGATCCAGAAGATTTTTGCCGAAGAAGATGCTAAGAGCTTGCAAAAAGTCGTTTCCAAATATGGCTATTCAATTCGATACGACAAGAGTATTTTTACTGGCGAAGGTCACGTCTTAAATAAAGACTCTAATGAGAAACAGTATAGCGCCACCACTTATGCTGATGATGAGCTGAAAGAAAGTCGCGCTTATGCGATTTTGCGATTACATTTCAGAAAAGGTTCAGAAAAGCCGAAGGAGGAAGAAGAGAAGTTCTCGTTTAGGAAGATTATGCCAGACTTCTCAATCATAACTTCGCGCAAAAAAGCTTATTTTGATCGCTCAACGATGCCCGAGGAATACAAGGACACGAAGAAATATTCAGATTTGGATTTAATGCTTCAGGGCGATATCAACAAGCAGAAGAAGGATAACCCGAACTTAAAATATCACACCAGCGATGCGACGATTTCTGGACGGAAGTTTAAGAAGATGGTCGTTGATTACGGAAGCACTATTGACGGCAAGTGGCAGAAAACTGGCGAAAAAATAACTTATTTGACGATTCAGAACGGTAGGCCGTACTGGATGACGATTTTTGCATTGAGCAAGAATTCGTACACACAGCCGTATATTGACCAGCTGGAAGCGCTGGTTGCTAAGGTTACTTTCCAGAATCCAGATAGTAGCTACTTGGTCAGGGCTGATGGCAATAATGAGGCGCAAGTGGCTTCAGTTACGATAGCTAAGACCGAAACTAAGGCGGAAAATTTTTCAGAAGATAAAGACACTACAAATACTTTGGATGAACTGGACGAAGATTCTGTTATTAAAGTGGTGGCAAGGAATCAAATTGCTACGGTCCGCGTGGGAACATATCGTTGTGCTGATATGGTTTATACGGCGCAGAATGGTGCGAGTATGCAGCTGAATGGCTTATGCACGGGCGGAATTGGTAGTGGATCGATTGTTTCTGATGACGGCTACATTGCTACAAACGGGCATGTTACTGAAGTTTCTAATCAGAGTATGATCATGGGCCTCAATACTCAAGAGAACATGAATAAATATATAAAGTTTGTGGTAGATGCGGGCTATGTGACTAGAGAGACGCTTCGGGATTTGGCAAATAAGGCTGATGGCGGCGATCAGAGTGCGCAAGCGGCAATTCTCGGTCTTATTAACCAAGTTCCTGTCGATAATATACGCTCGCAGAATGATAGATACGACTATGTTATTCAGACCTCAAGCGAGCCTATTGCGCGCGAAGATGACGGTTCGGGCAATCTTAAGTGGAAAAAGACAAAGACTAATATTCCAGCTAAGAAAATTGACGCGGAAGTTGATTTGAAGGGTCGTGGGATGGATCTGAGTAGCGATAAAAGCGATGTGGCGATTCTGAAGGTTGAAGGGCGATTTCCAGCGGTAGAGTTAGGTGATAGCTCTAGGATTTCTAGAGGCGATCGGGTGACGGCGATTGGTTATCCAGCGATTGTCGATGACGGCGTAAATACGAAGAAGAGTAAGACTGTCCCAACTGTTACTCAAGGTGATGTTTCTGGTTCGGCTAGCGACGCGGGCGGTCATAAGCTGTTTTCAATGAGCGCGCAAATTGCGGCGGGTAACAGCGGTGGTCCAGCGTTTGATGACGATGGTAAGCAGATTGGACTAAACACCTACGGCGGTTCGTCCTGCGCGGACAGGAGCGAGCGCAACAATTCTTGTTTTGGAGAGGGGATATTCCGTGATGTTGCTGATCTGAAAACTATGGCGAAGAAAAATAATGTTGCGTTATCGGCAAACGGCGAATTGACTAAGCTTTGGAAAGACGGCTTGGAGAGTTTTTCTCAAGGTAAATATTCTCAGGCAAAAGCTAAATTTGAACAATTGGATAAAAAATACCCCGACAATTATTTGGTGGCAAAGATGATCGAAGTTTCATCCAATACTCCAGATGATTCTACGGAAAGCGAGGCATCTAGCGCAGAAGCTGGAACGAGCGAATCAGAAAATAACACTACAGTTATAATCGTGGTTGTGGTGATTCTTTCAACGGGAGCATTATTCTTAACAGTGTCGATTATCGCAATTGCCGTTTCTGTCAGTAATCGCCGTAAGATGAACGCTTATCCATATCCTGTCGCTGGACAATTCCCGCAGCGGCCTCAATATCCACAGCAGCCATATCAACAACCAATTCCGCCGCAACAACAATATCCGCAACAAAATTACTATCCGCAGCAGCCTGGTCAATATCCATCAACGTACGCGCAGCCGCCTATAGAGCAGCCTCCAGCCAACTATCCGCCCGCAGCGCCAGCTCAGAACGACAACGAGTCTAAAAATCCTCCAACTCAGAGCTAGTCAAAAACATAGATAACTGATATAATAAAACGCAAGAGTAGTTTTTTGGTGCCAAAAAATTGACCAAAAATCTCGGCAAATTAACGTAATATAAAGGAAAATTTATGGCAGAGACGCATGTTCCGCTAAAGAATTTTAGAAATATTGGTATTATTGCCCATATTGACGCCGGTAAAACGACGACAACTGAGGGTATTTTGTACCGCACTGGCTTGACACATAAGATCGGTGTGGTTCGTGGTGAAGGTGACGGTGCTACAACCGACTGGATGGCACAGGAGAAAGAGCGTGGTATTACTATTACGTCAGCTGCTGTGACTTGTTTCTGGAAAGATCATAAGATTAACATCATCGACACCCCAGGGCACATCGACTTTACCGCTGAGGTTGAGCGTAGTTTGCGCGTGCTTGACGGTGCGGTCACAGTTTTTGACGGTAAGATGGGCGTTGAGGCTCAGTCTGAAACTGTTTGGCGCCAGGCTAATAAGTACGGCGTGCCACGTATTTGTTTCGTTAACAAGATCAACCAGACTGGTGGTGACTTCTATAAATCTCTTGAGTCAATTCACAACCGCTTGAGTAAGCAGGCTTTCCCAGTTCACTTGCCAATTGGTTTTGAAAAGACTATCAACGGTGTTGTCGACCTGATTGACATGAAGGCTTACACCTACGACGACTACACGGATCACGAGCTTAAGGTTGGTGAGATTCCAGCTGATATGCTTGAAAAAGCTAAGAACGCACGTTCTCTGTTGGTTGAAAACGCTGTTGAAGCCGATGACGAATTGATGATGAAGTTCTTGGATCAAGGCGAAGAAGCTATTACCGTTGATGAGCTAAAGATGGCTCTACGCAAGCGCGTTTTGGCTGGTGACTTCTACCTAGTCACTGGTGGTGACGGTCGCGGCGTGATCGTTGAGAAGTTGCTTGACTTGATGGTTGACTTCTTGCCAAGCCCTCTAGACGTTGATGAAATTTGGGGCAAGAATCCAAAGACTGGCGACGAAGTTAGCCGCAAGCCATCAGACAAGGAGCCTTTGTCTGCTTTGGCGTTTAAGATTGCTGCCGACCCATTTGTTGGTAAATTGATCTTCGTTCGTGTCTATTCTGGTGTTTTGACCTCAGGAAGCTACGTTCTTAACACGACAACTGGCGAGAAAGAGCGAATCGGACGAATCGTTCGTATGTTTGCTGACAAGCGTGAAGAAATTAGCAAGGTTGAAGCTGGTGACATTGCCGCTGTGGTTGGTCTGAAGTCTACTGCGACTGGTAACACATTAGCAGACGTAGCTCATCCGATTGCTCTTGAGTCAATTGAATTCCCAGAGCCACCTGTGTCAATCGCGGTTGAGCCAAAGTCAAAGGCTGACCAGGAAAAAATGGCGTTGGCGTTGCAGCGCTTGGCTGAAGAAGACCCAACTTTCCGAATTCACACTGACGAAGAAACAGGTCAGACAATTATGTCAGGAATGGGTGAGTTACACCTAGACATTCTTATTGACCGTATGAAGCGCGAATTTAAGGTTGAAGCCAATATTGGTGAACCTCAGGTTGCTTTCCGCGAAAGCATCAAGGGTCGCTCTGAAGTTCAAGGTAAGCACGCTAAGCAGTCTGGTGGTCGCGGTCAATATGGTGACGTTTGGGTTCGCTTTGAGCCAAATGAGACTGGTAAAGGCTTTGAATTCGTTGATGAAATTAAGGGTGGTGTGGTTCCTCAGGAATATCGCCCAGCCGTAATGAAGGGTATTCGCGAAACATTGGAAGGCGGTGTTATTGCTGGCTATCCAGTTGTTGACGTTAAGGCTACACTTTACGATGGTTCATACCACGATGTCGACTCCTCAGAATTGGCGTTCTCATTGGCAGGTTCGATAGCTGCTCGTGAAGGTATTAAACAAGCTACTCCAATCTTGCTTGAGCCAGTTATGAAGGTTGAAGTTACTACACCAGAAGACTTCATGGGTGACATCATCGGCGACCTTAACTCACGTCGCGGACGTATCGACGCTATGGAAGACTTGATGGGTGGCGCTAAGTTGATTAAGGCGTTTGTGCCATTAGCAAATATGTTCGGCTACACATCAGACATTCGCTCAATGTCTCAGGGTCGCGCCGCTTCAACGATGGAATTAGCTCAATATGAGGAAGTTCCACCAAACGTCGCGCAAGAGATTATCGAAAAGCGTAATAAATAATCTCTACTTCATAAAAAATCCTCGGAGCGAATCCGGGGATTTTTGTTTGGATAACTTTCGGGTCTATAAGTTTGGAATTGTTAGGTTTCGTTTGGCGAGTTCTTCTTTGATTCGTTTGGTCAATTTGCGCGCTTTTGTCGTCTGAATGCTATTTGTGCCATATCTGTTTTCAATATCTTCCAGTCGTTGACCTATGGTTATCGGCTTGCCGTCTGGGCTAGTTGTCATGTCCGCCAAGTTTAATATCAGCAATTCGTCCGCCCAATCATTCGCATCAGGATCTCCGTGATTAAATACAGAATTAGCCCAATTGAATCCAGATATCTCCAATATCCTGCCGCCTTCATGTTCATGATCTGTCTGATTTTTAACGAAAGCATATGCAAAGTCATGTGTTAATCCCATCACAAATAAGCTGCGTGCCACATCTTCTTTCATTTTGAATACTTCACGAGCTAGATTGTAAGATTTATACGCCACTCCTCGCATATGAAATAGTCTAGAGTCAGATAGTCCGATAAATTGCGATAAATCTTCTTTCATTATGCTTGAGTGCCACGACGGAATAAATTAATGAATTGTCGGCGAATTGGGCGGCCGACGACGTTTCCGAATGATGCGCCAATTGCTACTGCTACGCCGATGAGGACAGCTCGAGCTAAGATAGCTAAGGCTGGCAGAAAGTTTGCGCTGTTCGGTGGATATAAGACTACGCCCATCAATCCATTGTAAAGCGACAATCCTGGAACTAATGGCACGATTCCCGCCGCGATAATCGCCAGGGAAGGGAATTTCCATAATCTGGAGGTCATAACTGCGACTAGTCCAATTACCGCCGCCGCGATGCCACTCGCTGTTACGATATCGAAACCAAAACTCATGGCTAATCTTGAAATCCACCAGCCGAATATAGCAATTAATGCTGAAATAATCATGCCAAAGAATCGAGAATGATTCCTCAGGACGAACGCCGCCGCGATAATTCCAGCGCCCAAATATTGAGTGTGTCCATCCGCCAATGTCAATCGATCTGGTGTCGCAGGGAATGTTATGTCAAATTTTGTCGCAATGTATAATCCGACTATCACGCCGGCAATTACGCCGCCCGTCGCCATCACGACTTTTAATAGTCTGGCGTTGGCAGTCATGTAATATTCGTCGATTGCGTCCTGAAATGCGCCGACAAACATCAATCCTGCCACCAATAAGACGATGCCGCTAATGACTAATAGCGTCGTATTAATGCTCAGCCCTAAATAATTACTGCACCATGCTGTTCCTGCTGCTACTAAGGTGACAAAAATCGCCACAAGAGCTTGTGAATAGAATAGTGGCATACCGACGCGTCCCAACCACCTCAGTAGTCCAGTCGCTAGGAATCCGAGCAGAAATGCGATTGACGCCATAAGTAAACTGCCGCCGTACAGAATGACGGATCCTGCGCTCACCAGTCCGCCCGCCGCGTAAACGACTAGCCGGGAATGTTCGGTGGGTTTTTTGAGTATTTGTTGCAATCGCTCCTCGGCTTCTTCCAGGGAAAGTTGCTTGCGACGAATGTCGAGGGCTAATAATTGCAATGCTTGGATAAGTTGATAATTAGGGTCGTTAGGAACAATCACACGCGCCATAGTCAGCGGTTCGTGATCAACTCCGCGGTATTGAGAAATTGTTACCAGAGTATAGCTAATGTCAATATGAACAGGTTTTTGGCAATAAGTATCGGTGATTCCTCGCGACATACGCACCACGTCGCGCGCAACCACGCCCATACTTAGAAGTTGTTCGGCGACTGTCATAGCCAAGCGTAAAGCTCGCATATTCGGCGTCAAACTTTCGTCAATTTTCTCCAGATGATGCTCTGGCTCAAAACTGTAAAGATTAGCGACTCGGGCTAATGATTGTTCAATGAATTTTGGTACTTTTTTCTTCACAATATCTAGTGTAACAAATTTTATGCCAATAGAAATAGCCCGCCAAGAGAGCTCAAGCCGAGGCTTAAGCCTCAAGGCGAAGAACTATTTCTCTTGACGGGCGGTTAGCCCTCGTCGTCGTGCTTGGGAGACCACGGTGCGATGGTCGCAAGGAGGATTGCTATAGTGCTCGTAAATACAATAAAGCCCCCGAGACTCGCCACCTTATCGGGTTCGATGGTATCCCCAAGCGGGACATTCAAGACCCCCAGCTCCTTCAGTGCGCGCACGAACGGCAATTCAGCCGTCGGCACACATAGAACAAAGGGGATCAAGGAGTGATCCTCCGGAATGAGATATCTCCACATGAGATATCCCCCCATTGGTAGAGCCATCGCCGCGCAGGCGATGGCAGCGCTGGCGGTAAGATAAGTATCCCCTATAATGATCAAATCTAGGCTGGCTAGAGCCAGGGCTGTGACCGTAATTTTCAACTTGAGCATGGTGACTCTCCTTCTTGAACTATACAAGAACTACTTTCGTTGACGGGATTGTCAACAAAAGTCTGTATTAATTTATGCCACACTTGCGTAAAAAAGTCAATATAATATACAAAATAATTTTACAACCAATAGAAATAGCCCGCCAAGAGAGCTCTAGCTCAAGGCTTAAGCCTTAAGCGAACTATTTCTATTGGCGGGCGTTAAGCCCAGCTTTGTCACCAAGGAAGGAGGTAGTCAACCCTCCGAAGAATGCTCTTTCGGTCTTTGGGTTCTTCTTGTTCTTCACCCAAAGACCTCAAGTAGTCGTCGAAGTCGGGCGTTTTGTCCAACCTCATTTCCTTTTTCAGTGCGCGCCTGAAGACATAATTTGTCTTCAGGTCCCTGAATTCGGTGAAAAAGGACCAGGTCACCTTGGCCGCATACATACAAAACGCTGCGGAGAATAACGACAGAATCCAGAAGGGGATTCGAACTTCGCTGCTCTGACTCATCGCAATAAAGCGATGGTCAAATTGACCGACCGCGATCGCGATGAAGCTCACGGATACCGCAAGGTACCCGATCGGAACAAGTAACAGCAGGTACGCGACTACGCGAGCCGCAACACTGTACGACTTGATCTCAGGCAGAATGTTGGTTCTCATTTCGAACAACTCCTTGTTGTTGCTGGTACTACTTCTGCTAAAATGGAGTTTAACAGAAGCTTACATCATTTATACCACACTTGCGTAAAAAAGTCAACACTAGTCAACTTTCTCTAAAATAATGCCCGTTCTGGCTGGCAAGTAAACTTTAAGGTTGTGGTTATTATCAGCCGGGAAAGTGAAAAAACGGGAATTATGGTCTATTCGCTCCTGTCCGCCGAAGTTCTTGTCGTCGCTACTTAACGCCAACTTATAAGAGCCAGCTTCTGCGGGTACTGCGTAATCTGAGTGGGATTTGTCGGGCGAAAAATTGATAACAAATAAAAAGTCGCCATGCATAAAACTGACCGTGTGATCAGATTGGCGAACCGTCAAATGGTGAACATTAGGATTATCAATTTGCCTAATAATTTTCATTAGCGCCGTGTCAAAATCGCCCAACCATTGATATTTTAAGAAGCCGTTGTCGCGCAAATTCCATTGTCGACGAGCGTGCTTAAATGACCAATTATTACCTTCACGCGGAAAATCAATCCATTCCGGATGCCCGAATTCATTGCCCATAAAATTCAAATAACCGCCGCCATGCAGCCCCGCGGTCATTAGACGAATCAGTTTATGCAGGGCTATTCCACGTTCGGTCTTAAGATCTGGATCAATTTTATCCATATGCCAATACATATTTTTATCAATAAGTCGGAAAATTAGCGTTTTATCACCGACGAGCGCTTGATCGTGACTTTCGGCGTAATTGATGACTTTTTCCTCTGGGCGATGCGAACTCAAAGTGTAAGCCAATTGCCCCAAATCCCAATCTTCATCATTTTTCTCTTTCAGGGTTTTTATCCATAAATCTGGCGCGCCCATTTGCAAGCGATAATCAAATCCCAGACCGCCGTCCTTTGTCGATGCGCCCAGCCCAGGAAAACCGCTCATTTCCTCTGCAATGGTCGTGGCGTCGGGGCGAACGGCGTGAATGGTTTCATTTGCCAATCTTAAATAAGCGAGCGCGTCTTTGTCGACATTATCGCGGAAATAATCATCATAACTAGTGAAACTTTTTCCGAGTCCGTGATCGTGGTAAATCATACTAGTTACGCCATCAAACCTAAATCCATCAACGTGATGTTCATCCAGCCACCAGCGGCAATTGCTTGCCAAAAAATGCAGAACTTCTGGCTTGCCGTAATCGAATAATCGCGAATCCCATTCTGGGTGATTTGTTGGTTTGAAATATTGTGTCGGATCGCCGGCAAAATTGCTCAGACCTTCAACTTCGTTTTTGGCGGCGTGAGCGTGAACAAGGTCAATGATGACGCGCAGTCCCATTCCGTGCGCCGTGTCGACCAATTTCTTAAAATCGTCGGGAGTGCCAAATCTTGACGAAACCGCGAAAAAGTTGCTGACGTGATAGCCGAAACTGCCGTAATATGGATGCTCGGCGATTGCCATAAGCTGAACGGTGTTATATCCGGATTCCTTAATTCGCGGCAAAACTTCTGCGGTAAATTCATTGAAGCTGGCCACTTTTTCTTTCTGGCTACTCATGCCAACGTGCGCTTCGTAAATCAGAGGAACCTTTGGCTTGGGCGGGGTTTTATATTGCCAATCGTAGGGAGTTTTCGGCGACCACACGACCGCGGAAAAATCGACAGAATTTTCGTCCTGAACGACGTAATTTGCATATGAAGGCAGTCGCCAGCCATCGCCGCCAGACCAATAGACGCGCAATTTATATTTCTGTCCGTGGCGAAGTGAATCTTCAGGAAGATTTATGCTCCATTCGCCGTTCTCGCCGCGATTTAAGGCAAATTCCTCACGCTCTTTCCAATCTGAAAAATCGCCAACTAAGAATATTCGAGTGGCATTCGGTGCCCATTCTCTAAATGTCCAGCCAGTATCCGTTTTATGGAGTCCGAAATACAAAAAACCCATCGCGAATTCGGCTGGCGTCTTGCTGATCAAAACCTTTTCTAGTTTCGAGGAAATATACTTCTCGCGCGCCTGAATTGTGGATTTGTGCGGCGCTAGCCACTGGTCTAAATCAACGAGGGTTTTATTGCTCATGTTTCTAGTATACAGCATACGGAAGGGGCTATGCTTGTAAATATCGATTAAAGTTGTATAATATATAGCAATATGGAGCGCTCAAAGCCTAATACGGAGTTTAATTCTCCCGAACTGTTTTCCGATGAAGACTGGAGGCGAATTGCTGGTGCGAATTTATTGCTCGACGGAGAAAACGACGAGATTGCAATTGCTGAGATAGAACAAGCTGCGCACGTTGGCGATATTGAGGGCGAGAAGGTTAGAGTTGTTGGATATAGTCAATCTGAAGAGGATGATTCGTATCATCTGCAGTCAGTTGAGGGTGTGGCGGATTTGATATCTCCCATGGAAATTGATCCTGAGATTTCAGCGCCGTTTGCGACTTACACCAAAGAGATGGCTGCTTTGTGTGTGCGAACTTCACAGAAGGACTATTATTTTCCGCTTGATAAGCAGGCGATTGTATCAATAGAGTTATTGCCAGATGATAGCGGCGTTCCTCGATGTGTGCGTAAATTGCGCCACTATGCTGACAAAATTGAAGAAGTTGCTGGTGTCGGCGACATTCAAGATGTGGAGTCGAGGCGGCTTTTGATAGATGAGATAAATGACGTTTTGAATGAGATCCCGTATGATGGCGGAATTCAAGTGAAATGCCAGGCGTATAAGGTTAAAATTGACGGCAGGGAAAATAATATAGAAGACGCCAGTCCTGCGGTTTTATCTGGATGGCTACCGAGTTTTACGTGGCGCGACGATCGCCCTGTGTTGGAAATGTTTGATATTAAAAATCAATTTACGACTTTTTGTGTAGACATGAAAGACGTGCTTGATATGGTGTCAATTGACAAAGAGGAGATCGGAGCCTCTATTGATTTATTTGAAACGGTTTTTAATGATGATTTTCAAGAGATTGCTTGGCAACTAGCGACGGATATTTCTTATGCTGACAAGTCGGAGTTTGATGAAGTATCAAGAGAATATACCCAAATATTAAATGATCATTTGTCTGAGTTTCCCGAGGTTGTCGATGTTAGTTTGACTGGTTTTGCATTGGCTCCTGATGCTACGAAAAATAATGAATTACAGTATGAATTTATGGATATTTCTGGGGCGTGTATTGATGGGATGTGTTTCGTTAGCTATCATGATAAATTTTACGCGGCGATTGAAGTGACGATAGATGGTGAGCTTGAAGACTTTTCGAAGAAGGTTTATGTGATACCCGACAGAGATAAGATTATTCGCTTGGAAGGATTTGATGGTGAAGCTGAAGAGCTTAAAATGGCGGTAAATGAACTTCATAAAATTGCAAATTTTGCAAGTGAAGTAGTTAATGATGAGTGTTTCTATAAATTGCCTCTTAATGAGCAGCTTGATGTATTGAGTCAGTATGAATGCGCCGCTCGTAATGTAATCCAGGATATTAGCAGAGCGCGGGAGTTTAAGGGCGAATGTGTAGTTTCGGCATACCGGTGTTTGCCTGGTGACTTGCTGAATGCGGTTTCGTGGAATGATGTTCCACTAGAAGAAGTGGGCAGTCAGGAATATGTTGAGAAATTTGCGCTGTGTGCGGATAATTTGGTGGTCTGGAATCCAGAAATTAACGATAGGCCAGATATTGACGGCCGAATATTAAGCGTGTCGGAATTGCCACTTAGTCGCGGCGAGCCTGTGCTAATAGTTAATAACGCGGAAGAGAATAAATATTACTTGGTGCGATGTAGCGATGTGATTAGCTTGTCGCGAAACGACCCGTCGACCATTTCGTGATATAATCAAACAGATTATGCAGGAAAAACCTTTTTCTTTTGAAATAACTTCACGATTTAACGACACGTTGGCGCGAACGGGAATTATTCACACGCCACACGGTGATATTAAAACGCCGGCGTTTATTGTGGTTGGAACTAAGGCTAATGTTAAGGCGATGATTCCGGAGATGGTGAAGGATGTTGGTGCGCAGGCGGTGCTGGCGAACGCTTATCATTTGTATCTGCAGCCAGGACATGAGTTGATTGAAAAGGCTGGATATCTTGGTAAATTTATGCACTGGGATGGGCCGACTTTTACGGATAGCGGCGGTTTTCAGGTTTTGAGTTTGGGTTCTGGCTTTAAGAAGGTTTTGGCAATGAGCACTGATGTTGATGAAGAAATTGCAATTGCTAAAAAATCGTCGCGTCATGCTTGGGTGGACGAAAACGGTGTGATGTTTAAGTCGCATCTGGACGGCTCTTATCATAAATTTACGCCAGAATTGTCCATGCAAATTCAGGCTGGAATTGGCGCTGATATTACTTTTGCGTTTGATGAATTGACCTCTTTGATTGATCCGTACGAATATCAAGTTGAGGCGCTGGCCAGGACGCATGCCTGGGCGGAGCGAAGCTTGGCGGAAGTTAAGCGCCTAAGGGCGGCTCGTCCAGATAAGCCGTACCAAGCTTTATTCGGTGTTTTGCAAGGCGCGAATTACGAGGATTTGCGAAAGCAAACTGCCGAGTTTTTGGGTGTAATGGATTTTGATGGCTATGGAATCGGTGGCGCGTTGGAAAAGGAAACTATGGCGCAAACGATTCAGTGGGTCAATCAAATCCTGCCTGAAAATAAACCGCGTCATTTACTGGGAATTTCTGAGCCTGATGATATTTTTGCTGCAATTGAGCAGGGAATTGACACCTTTGACTGTGTGAGTCCGACGCGAGTTGCTAGGAATGGCGCCGCGTATACGCCGTTTGGTCGGGTCAATGTGCGTGGCCGAAAATACCGTGAGACGTTTGCGCCAATTATGGACGATTGCGATTGCTATACTTGCAAGAACTACACGGCGGCTTATCTCTGCCATCTTTTGCACGCCCGCGAGTCGTTGGCTGGAACGTTGTTGTCAATCCACAACGAGCGATT
>ERZ773001.637-NODE-637-length-13156-cov-6.22998_pt1 | contig 13156 bp, 22 predicted proteins | sample MGYA00511673_ERZ773001 | MGnify/ENA primary metagenome ERZ773001 (study PRJEB29015, sample SAMEA2738091) | human oral metagenome | biome: human oral; feature: human-associated habitat; material: saliva | place: China | collected 2162 ... | reverse complement strand
AAATTCTTACAATACTATTATAGCACATAAAAATGGCTCAAATGGCTCAACTTTTATGAATTATTTATAATTGTTAAAAAATCTTCTAACAAGCTTTTCTGTTTACGTTTAACAGTCGATATATGCATATGATATTTACAAGCAATATCATAAATTTTCATTTTTGGTTTAACTAAATATCTAGCGTGTACAAGTCTGTATTGTTCTTGGTCTAACCCGTCCAAGAAAGTATCAATACATTTCAGAATACGTTTATTTTCCTGGTACTTCTTATTGTCTAACTTTTTAATCAAATTCCTTTCGTTCTCCCTCCCAGTCTTTTGAGTGCTTATTTCACTCTTATCACCTGGTTGGTGACTATTCAAAAGAAAGTCGTTACATTCCATCTTTATGTTACTGTAGTTCTCTAAGAACCATTTAGCATCCTCTTTAGTGTAACCCATTCACTTCATCCCTTTCAATAACAAACTCCGTGATCTCTAATTCTTCAATGAACTCTAGCACCCCTATTGCTCGTGAGTTCATGTATCTATCATTTAGTTTTTCAGCCAAATCTTTAGAATTAATCACAATTTTATTTTTATCTTTCTCATCTACTTTAGCTTTTAGAACAATCATCAATCAACAACTCCTTTATACTTTCCCCGAATTGCTCGATAAAACGCCTTGCAAGCTTCTCTGACTTAAAGCAAGGTAATAACCCTAAATGATTAATCGCGTTCCTTCTAGCTATATAGAAATAGCTCGTAGAGGGCGTTATTTCAACACAATACTTATCTTGATGAACATTGCACCAATTAGGGTGCCAGCCCTCATTATATATTTCAGCCCAATTATGTATATCAGTAATAAACTGGCGTTTTTTATCATACTTAATAGCATCATCTTCAGTCTTAAATACTAACCCACGTCTAGCACTTTGAATAACAGTCCCTCGACCATATGCACTAGTCAACCAACAAGAACCATCTTTTTCAAGGATGTAATACTTGTTCAGTATTTCTTTTTCAATATCAGCTTTTTGTTTTAACATTTCTTTCACTTGATTTTCCATTACAATTCCACCCCTAACGCTTTTAACTCTTCAACAAGATAATTATTTCTTTGTTCAAACATTCTTACAATAGCTCTTTTCATAGTACCAGGCACTTGTATTCCTCCTGGTTTAAATTTTGTTGTAACCAAGTCAACATGAATATAAAAATCACAATTAATATTTTGGATAATCAGCTTATTATTATTTATTTCATTCAATATAGTTTGAACTGTACTTAAATCTTCTAATTTCATTAGCACAACACCTCTATTATCTCATCTCCGAATGTGTCAATACATTCTTTAGCTATTTCTATTGATTTAAAGTAAGGTAGTTTAGAAAATCTATTTGAAACCCACGTACTTTCATCTGTAAGTCTAAATACTCCTGTTGAACTTTTATAATAAGTTATAAAAACTTTCCTTTGCTTCTCGTCTTCCCAATCCGGCTCCCAACCTCCATTTTTTTCTTTAGCCCATTGGTGTAATTTAAACAATAGCTTACGTTCTTTTAGATGTTGTTCGGCTTCTTGTTCTGTATTGAAATATAGACCGAGTTCAAATATACGTTTATCCTCTTCATCAGCAGTATTATAAGCTATGTTAGTTATTTCCCAATCAGTAAGATAAACTACTTCTCCATCTTCTGGATAAGTCAATTTAAACTCTTTCTTATCATCTTTTAATTTGCTTATAAACTCATCTCTTAACGCTTTTGCTTTTTCATCGTATTCTTTTAATAGTTCTTCTTTATTCATTATCTTTCTCCTTCTAAAACTTTAATCATTTCTTCAAAAGCCTTTTTTAAAAACCGTTATTTCTTTTTCTCCAAACTTGCGCCATAATTTACTCGGACTATCTCCAAATAATTTCACCAGCATACAGCATATAAATTGCATTAATTTATTCATGATGGTTTAAGCTAATACAAAGATTAGCAACACCCCAGACCACTGTAAATAAATATACATATTCTGATCTTAAATTTTCTCCAAAAATCTTTAGCACCAACCCAACTAACACCATCAATATTAACCATTCAAATAAATATCCTAACATTCTTTTTCAACTCCTAACTGGTAATCCAGATATTCTTTCCATTGGTTTATTATTTTATGAAAATTTCTCATTTCACTATCGCCTTTGAATATAATTTTAATTTTTTGTAAATTACCTAATTCACAAGTTTTATAATCTTGTACTATTGTTGTATCCCAAACTGTAGCTGATACATCCTCCAACATTACCTCGATGTATCCTCCTTTTTTTGATCCTCCACCTTTGTAACCCGTTGTTTCTATTTCAGCTTTCATAATTGAAGCATCTATAAATTCTTGACTATTTCTACCTAACATTCTAATAACTCCTTATCCTCGTATATATTCCCAAGTACAACACAACCATCATGAGTAGTGTTATCTAGTGGAATGCTTAATTTAGGTTTCTCATACTTAATCTTCACACCTAGCATTTTATCTAATTTATTATCTCAATGATCTTTAATAACATACAACTCAATAACATAAGCGCCATACTCGTCCTTGCATATTACACCTCTAAGCGTTCCAACATCATGATGTTTACGTATGTATTCCACGATATTCCCAGCATAAATATTGGCCCCGTGTTTATCTTTAAACCCCGTGTTATCCATTTCCATATTCTTATTCTTAGTTTGTAACATATTACTCACTCCTTCTAGTTAGATCTTACTTATCACCAACGAAAATAAGAATTTTAACCTTATTTACTGTAGGTATAACCTTAATATCAATAATTTCTTCAGTTTCCTTATTAAACTCTTGTAAGTCAATGAATGAATTATTAATATAATCTTCAATAAACCCTTTAACTCCATCAACTGTATTGCAATCTAGTTCTTCAATTCTATTTAATTTATTAAACATATCTTTCTAATCTCCTTGATCTTCAATAATTTCATCTTCTTCATCGTCTTCAACTTCTATAAGTACATAAGACTTACCATGCTTGTACCTTTCGTTACCATAAGCCCATATAGTGTTCTTAGGTTTACCAGTGTACCTGCAAATTTCTGGTATAGTTCCCATGCAAATAAAAGTATCACGATGATAAAAAGCATAAATCTTTTTATAAGTTTTTTTCTTTGCCATATTCTCTTTTACTCCTTTAAGAGTTCAAATTTCAAAGTTACTAAGATTTTATATTTTTCATCAGAAGCCCATTCTGTATCACTTAAGTAATAACCAAGCAGCTTCTTTAGTTTTATTTCCTGGATAATCTCCCACGGTGTAGGGTTATGTAATACAACCTTAATCACATCATCACAATTCATAACCCTTAACCCCCAACGCTTCACATAATTTCCTTAAGGTTCTGTAACGACAATGCTCGACACCCGTTCTTCTTAGGTTCCTAATACTACCAATAGCAAGCCCAGTTTTTTCAGATAACTCAACCGCTGTAATTCCTTTTTCATACATCACCTTATCGAACTTACTTCTAAACTTACGTTCTTCCATTGTCATCACCTTCCTTTTCTTCTAGTTCCCAGGCCATCAACTTTTCAACATGGTTTTTCATCTGTTCGACCATATAACTCTCAAAATCAAAGCCCAGTTCTGTTTGTAATGTTTCTAGCATCATTTCACGGTTGTAATGTCGACCGCTTCTCCAATCTAGTGTTACATCCAGGTACTTATCCAAGAAATCAATCAACCTTTTCTTACCATATCCATAATTTACTCTTAAATTACATGCAATGGCCAATGCACAATCGACAAACATTACCTTCTTTTCTAAGTTCACCAAGCTGGCCAGATCTTTAGCACGTTTATTAAAGGCCATTTCTTCTTGTATACGTTCCTGGGTGCTAATTCTTTTTTTATCTTGTTTACTCTTTTTCTTTTTAATCTTCTTAACCATTGTTATCCATCCTTTTACAGCTCGTAAGCTTTAACATAAACTCCACTAAATTTATCATACCTTTTCTCACTAACAACCTTACTAACATGTGAGTCATCTTTCCAGAACCCCATATAAGTCATCCTATCAATAAAAGTCTTAGCTAGATTATCAGCATCTGGCTTAACAATATGATAGTCACCAGGTTGTTTATCTTTTTCCACTGGAAAGCACCAATACAATTCCACCCCAATAGGAGCATTTAACATTTCATCCTTATGTTTCGGAGCAAACCCAGCAAGCCCATTTTCAAAAATGCTTTTCGCTTCTTTTAATCGTGGTGAGTCAAAAATAATTGGTTTACCATTTTTAACCGAAATAATTTTATCCTGGTGTGTTACCTTTGGAATTTTTTTCAGTGGGACAAAAAATTGAATTGCCATTTTTAATTTTCACTTCCTTAACTCCATTTTATTTTTTTACCATTTTTTCATTTTCCATTTTTGGACATGGGCGGGGAGTACAGGACAATGTACGTACAGACAAGGGGGAGTTTTCAACCCCCTTGTTCTGTCGGACACTTGTACTGTCGGACACTTTCCGTCACCAATACTATACTTTTAAGTATAGGGCTGTCGTGTCGCACGTCACGACACAAAAATTTATGTCGCCGTCATGTCGGACACGACTACTTTTTTTATGTCGTGTCGCAAGATTTTACTCTTCGACACGACTACCTTTTGTCTGTCGTGTCGCAACTTTTTTTATCGTTTTTGATTCCTTATCATACCTAAATTTTTTACTATTTTCTAGTTTTCTTTCTATAGTTCTTACACTGACACCTAAGTAATCAGCTACCATTTTTTTGGTGGGTTCTTCATCTTCAAACACACAATTTTCAACCGCCATTTCAAACTCCAGCATGTTGTCTTTATTGTTTTCATTGTTTTGTTCCGTTCTACCTTTTTTGGCTTTACTATACTTATTATCATTGCTATCAGCTTCTAAGTCAGCAAGCACCCCAACATCATCAATGGTATGTTTAGGATAATTAAACCATATATTGACTGGTTCGAACTTCGCAAACTCCCTTAGTGTACCTTCAACGCGCCAAGCTGTACGTTGTTTAACTTTAGCTTCTATTTCCTTGGCTTGCGCTCTAATCTCCATTAAATGGCCGCTTAAGCTTTGTTCGGCATGGTATTTCATCTTTTCATAATCATAATGATCATCCATACCAATTTTTGTTGTGTAATACTTATTATTAAGGGTTCTAATTCTTTCTTCATAGAACTTAACTAACTCATTATTAATTTCAGTCTTAAGCAGCGTTTCTGGAATTTCCAGTTCCACCAGGTCAACTAATGCATCTGGATCCCTTGCAAACACTCCACTACCACTGGCCCTATCCATTGATTTTTTACCACCTTGTGAACCTTTTGAATGGTGGTGGCAGTAAATAACTGAACATCCTAATTCAGTGGCCACCTTATCAAATTGGTTAGTAAAGTGTGCCATCTGGTCAGCGCTGTTTTCATCACCAGTAAGAACCTTGTAAATAGGATCTATTATAACCGCCGTGTAATTCTTCTTGTGCGCCCTTCTTATTAGTTTTGGTGCCAACTTATCCATTGGTACTGTTTTTCCTCTTAGGTTCCAGATATGCACGTTCTGTAAGTTGTTAGCACTAAGCCCCATGCTTGTGTACACATCCTTAAACCTATGTAAACAACTGGCTCTATCCAGTTCTAAGTTCACATACAATACACGACCTTGCGCACATTCCCAGTTTAACCACTTCTTACCTTCAGCAATGGCAATGGCCATCTCTATTAGTGCAAAACTCTTGCCAGCTTTAGACGGCCCAGCAATTAGCATTTTATGGCTTTGTCTAAGCACGCCTTTAATTAATTCTGGCGCTAGTTCTGGCATATCATCCCAGAAATCTTCTAATGTTTCTGGATCTGGTAAATCATCGTTTAAATCTTCTATATATTCAAACCATTCATCCCAACTAGCTTTACCAATGTTAGTATCTATTAAGAATTGCTTACGACCGTTTCTCATTACTCCTGGCATACGACTTAAACGCGATGGGTTTTTATTTTGTGTATCAACCGCTAAGCCGTTCTTAGCACATACTTTATACAAGTAATCAACACGCTTTTGGTACTCGTGATAATCTCTAGCATCTATCTTAACTATCGCATGTACTGACTTACCACCGCTATGCACTAAGCAAGCAACTGGCAACTCCAATTCACGGATAATAGCGTTTTGTTGTGATATGCTTGTTCTATCACTTTCAACAAGTGCATACCTAAACTCTGTTACGTTATCATTTTTAACACCTTTACCATCTAATGGGTTAAACCTTATCCAGGCCCCAGCTTCTTTGTTATAATCTCCAATAACGAAACCTATATCATCTTTATACTTGTGTAACTTTTCTATTAAGTGGCCAGCTGTTCTATCAAAAACACCTTTCTTGGGTTTGTGAACCGTGTTACCTTCTTTATCTTCTAGCGGGTAAGTATCAGTAACAAAACCAACGTTTTCAGTACTTTGAAATAGTGTTTCGATGTACGTTATCAACTCTTGTGCTGGTTGCCAATTTGTAGGCTCTTGTATCTCTTTTCCTTCTATCCAGCTTTTATCAATGAACTTATAATCACCATCATTAGTTATTTCATCATCCCAATTAAGTGCATGTGAGTTTTCAAAGTCCATATACACTGGTGAATATCCATTCTCAACAGCCATCTGGTAAATCGTACCACCAGTAACTGACTTACCAGCACTAGCACCCTGGAAAGTTTCCCATTTTCTAAAACATTCACCAGGCTTGTACCTTGGATCAGCTTGCGACCATTGATCCCACTCTTGTGCTGTTAACCCTTCATGTTTCATGGCCATTCCTACGTTAACCCACTCTTGATAATCAAGAATAGCAGGGTTAATGTATTCTAATAATTCTATTATATTTTTTTTGTTATCCATTCTTGACTTCCTTTATCATTTTTTTCTATGCTTCGCTCTTTTATCTCTAACGATTGAAATTATAAAACTTACTATCATTACAATCGCTATAATGAAACTTACTATATCTAGTGCATATAAAAAGTAATTGCATATGTCATATACTATAGTCTTCATTTTTAAATGTCCTTACTTTTTTATTTCAATCTTTTTGCTATTTCTTCTATTACATTCACTGTAACGCTATTGCCAGCTTGTTTATATAACTGACTCTTGCTATTTACTTCTTGTGCCTTATCAAACGCCCAATCGGGAAAGCCTTGTAATCTCCAACATTCACGCGGTGTAAGTTTTCTAATCTTGTAATCTGATAATACAACCCCTTGTTCATCACTTGTAAGAAGTGTATTAGCAATATTTTTTCCTACTCTACCCCTGCGGGTTTTTAAGTTGGGGTGTGAGAAATTAATACTATCTCCAACATCAGCCACCGCATAACCTTGTTTTGTTGCTTCTTTGACTAATATTTTAGGTTCTCTTCCGCCACCTTGCATAGTGTTTAAAGTTGGGGAAATTCCGTTAATATCATATACTCTAGTAACTTGCGGGTTCCCTCCAAAAGTATTACTTTTACCTATATTTCCTACTTGGTTTATTTCTCCGTTAGTATTAAATTCCTTGTTTTCTCCTCCGATAGGAAATACTCTTGAGGTACGTTCTCCTCTAAGATGTGCGATAATGAACACTCGTTCTCTGTTTTGGGGAACTCCGAAATTTTTGCTGTTAAGCACTTGCCATTCCGTGTCATACCCCAAGTCATGTAAGATGTTAAGCATGGTCGTGAATGTTTTCCCTTTATCGTGTGATAATAAGTTTCTAACGTTTTCAAGAAACAAATAGCGTGGTTTGATTTGTTCAGCCGCTCTAGCAATTTCATAGAATAAAGTTCCTCTAGCATCTTCAAATCCCAATTGGTTACCGGCAATTGAAAAGGCTTGGCAAGGGAATCCCCCGCAAATAACATCGACTTTTCCTCTAAGCTTTCTAAATTCTTCATTAGTCACCTCTGTAATATCTTTATAGTCTATTTCTCCTTCTGTATCGTGAATAGCGTTGTAACTTGCTCTAGCATATTTATCTATCTCACAATATCCAACACATTTGTGGCCAGCGCGTTCCATTCCTAATCTAAACCCGCCAATACCAGCAAATAAGTCTAAAAAATTCATACTTTCTATTCCTTCCTAATTCATCATACTTTTTGGTTTGTAATCTTTCGCAACCATTCCTCGTGGTAAGCGCCAGCCGTTTGCTGCTATTCTAGTAATCATCTTGTTAGCATCTTCAAAACTCCAGTTACCAACTTTTCTGAAACCTCTACTTTCTAGCAACCTAATCTGTTTAGGTGTAGCAAACCCCATCTCACGCCTTTTTATAACTCTATCTATAAGTAAGCTTGCCTTACCAGAATTATCAATTGCACTAGCATTAATTCCCATTTTTTCAAGTGTTTCTATTTGTGCTTCACTTGGTGGGGCTTGTTCTGATAAGAAGCTTGGCACATAATTGGCAAGATCTTCATCAGCAATACTCATTTCAAATTGTAACGGATCGACAAGTTTTCCTTTTTTACGTCTTTGTTCGGCCAACTGTTTAGCAAGGCTTGCTTCTCTATCTTGTATCACTTCATCGGCTGCCTTAACTTCTATTTCTTCTAAGTCAACCGCGTTTCCTACTTCTTTTTCACTAAGTTCAGTAATCTTTTTAGCTATTTCTTCATTCTTGGCAATCAAGTGGCCAGGCCTGCATAACTCATGCTTTTCAACGTGCCATAAAAAGTCTAATAATAATAAGTTTTCTTTTCCTGGATGTAATCTTGTACCACGGCCAACCATTTGAGAATATAACGCCCTAACCTTTGTTGGTCTAAGTACAATTACACAATCAACGCTGGGACAATCCCAACCTTCTGTTAACAACATAGAGTTACATAATACGTTGTATTTATCTTTGTCAAAATCTTCTAATACTTGCGCTCTATCCTTGCTTTCTCCGTTTACTTCAGCAGCTTTAAAACCTTTTGAGTTAAGGATATCCCTAAACTTTTGGCTTGTTGCGACAAGTGGTAGAAATACAACCGTTTTTCTATCTTTACAATGTTTTACCATTTCATCAGCTATCTGTTCTAAATAAGGATCAAGCGCATTACTTACATCACTCGCCTTAAAATCTCCGTTTTGTGTGGCCACTCCACTTAAATCAAGGTTCAATGGTATGGTTAAACTTTGTATTTTGCTTAAATAACCTTCTTTAATAGCATCCACGATTTTGTATTCATAAGCTAAACTTTCAAAATACGTTCCCAGGTTCTTCATGTCACCCCTATCGGGTGTAGCAGTAACCCCCAGTACTTTTGCCTTATCAAAATGGTTAAGTACATTCTGATAGCTGTTAGAAATACAATGATGTGCTTCATCTATCACGATGGTATCAAAGTGATCTTTATCAAATTGGTTAAGTCTTTTCTCACGTTGTAAAGTCTGAACACTACCAACGACCACCCTAAACCAAGTATCTTTAGAAGTGCTATCAGCTTTTTCTAATGCTGTATTAAGTCCAGTACTTTTCTTAAGCTTGTCACTTGCTTGTTCTAACAATTCGCTTCTGTGTGCTAATATAAGCACTCGATCACCTTTTTTTACTCTATCCTCTATTATTTTGGAAAATACAATTGTTTTACCGCAACCAGTTGGTAGGACAAGGAGCGTTTTGTTAACGCCCCTTTCCCACTCCTCTTGAACCTTAACCCTTGCTTCTTCTTGGTAAGGTCTAAGTTTCATTATTAGAACCCGCCTTGAGTGTTATTCCCTTGGTTATTCCAAGTTGGTTGTTGTTGATTTTGTTGCGGTTGATTGAAATTAGGTTGCGCAAACGGGTTTTGAACGTTAAGTACTTTTGTAATATCAACATCATCTTTATAAATCATGCTTTTCACTTCGTTGTATTGGTTCCCATTGTGTTCTCTAATTCCTACTTTACATACTCCAGTTGCTCCTGGTAATTGGTTCCACGCCATTTTTAATGGTTCACCTTTTTTCTTAAACCCAATCGCTCCGAAAAATGCTGACAATAAACCTTCAACAGAACTGTGTAAGAATAGATTATGCTTAAGCGTTGTTTCACCTTCGTTCGCTTTAATGTTGATTGATACAATCGCTTTAGGACAACTTGGTAATTTAGCATTAGGGTTAGTTGGTACGTGTTGCGCTCTTTCATATCCTTCAACAGTAAATTGGTACAGTCCTGGAGGTAATAGAACAAACTCACTATCTTTTACTATTTCAGCATCCCAGTCAAGTTCTCTTTCAAAGTTGTTGTTAAAATTTGTATTGTTATTCATCATTTTTTATAATCTCCTTAAAATTTATATTGTTTTTATTTTTATTATTGTTGTTTTAATTCTTTTAATAATTGTTTAAGCCCTTCCCATTTAGGGATGATGTAACCAGTTAAGTAACCTTGTTCATTGTAAACACTCATTGGCGTTCCTTTTGGGAAATATCCCTTACTTTCACTAACAAGCTTGATATCTTCTTCAGTAATTCCATCTTGCTGCATTAAGTCCCATAATGGTTGCGGGATATAATCTGGTTTATCTGGTTTGAACGGATTTACCAATTCTTCAATTGGTTTATTCGCTACTTCTGTAATTACATCCTTGAACTTGTCTTCTATAATCTCACTACCAGTTTTTACTGGTTCTTCTTTAGGTTCTGGCTTTACTTCTGGTTCTGGTTGCTCGAAAATATGTGCAATCCCACTGAAATCAAGTGGTAATTCTCCTGGTAAACCATGTCTGTTCTTAGCATCCCAAGCAGCTGCATGTTCTGTGTACATAACACGCTGTGAACCTTGCGCCTTTTTCTTAGTTGAACCTTCTTGCGCTATTAGATAAGTTTTGTAATTACAGAATAGAACCATATCAGCCCATTCTTTTACCAGTGGCGCTGTCTGTGAACTAGTCTTTTTGCCAAGTTTTAGTTCATATTTATCATATGATCCCATTTCATCTGGTAATTCAAACTTTCTAATTTGTGCATGAGCTGTAAGCACAACATTTATACCTATTTCAATTAAATCTTGTAATCTGTTTAGGAAACGGCCCATTTCTTCTTTTGCATATACGTAACCATTACCATAACCAAAATCTTCAATACCTTTCTTACCATGCATAGCACAAAGATTATCAACACAAAGCGACTCGGCCCAGTCAATCGTATCTATTACCAGTGTTTTACACACTGTTGGGTTTGCCTTGATAAATGCTATTTGATTATTAAGCATCACCCAGCTTGTTGGTTTATCCAGTCTGGCAACATCCATATTGTCTGTTGATCCTTCTGTATCTATGAACAGAGGTTCTGGGAATTGTGCAGCTAGTGAACTTTTCCCTATTCCTTCAGTTCCATAAATAACAACTTTTTGCGCTCTTGCTCTTTTACCTCGTGTAATCTTCATTAAAATTCACCCCCTTCATTATTAAGCCAAGCTGGCTTAGTTGGTTCTTCAACTTTTCGCTCTTTAACATAACCATCTTCAATTATTATCTGGCATTCTTCACCAGTGCTTACTCGTGTTGCTATTGCTTGTAACTTGTTATCTTTCAACCAGTTAGCAAAGTCCAGCAACGTTTCTAAGTCCATTTGCTCTAGTTTATCGACCAGGACAAACTCACATTGTGGGTTTATCTTTCTCACGATGGCAGTTGCCACTATAAGCTGTTCAGAACCACTCATATTATCCCAAGGTTGGCCATTGTATGTAATTACACCATTGTCAACACTAAGCCCTTCTAGTGGTAAATTAGCACCGTTTAACAAGTCTAGTTTTTGTTCTCGTAATGCATCTATTTCATCTGATAAATCTTTATATTGTAAAGCATAGTGTTCAGCATCCATTTCAGCTTTCTCACGATCCTGGTTAGCGCGAACTTTCCTATTAATTTCTTCGATGTTCTCGATGCTTTGTTCTAGTTCTTCTGTACTTTCATCTATTAAATCAACAACATCTTTATTAGCTATTTCTATGTCACTTTCAAGAGTTTCTAACTCGTTATTTACTTCTAGCAATTCTCTTTCAAGTTCGGCTTTTTTATTAATTACTAGTTTTTGTCTAGCAGTTAAATTCTCCAGGTTATCCCTTTTACGTTGATTTTCACCATTTCTGGCCAATATTTCTTGTTGTTCCTTAATCAATTCAGAAGCACTTACTATTTCATTGCCAACCTCTTTATAAAATGGTTGTTCTTCAGCATAGTGTTTCTTCTGGTCTCTAATTTGGCCAACTGTTCGGCGTTTATTATAAAGTTCTAGTTCTTCTTGCTCTAGCTGGTAAATCTTTTCACCAAGGCCATCTACTGTATTTAATAACGCCTTAGTCTTATCCTTAGAGTTCATCTCCATAAATTTAGGTAAGTTGATGGCAAATTGTTCAACAAAGCTATTTAATAAGTTTTGGCCCGCTTTCTTACCACTTGGATCAATTACCTTAAGAGTTCCGTTTTCGCCCTTACGTTCCACTATAAGCCCATTATCAAGTTGTATTTTAATAATCGGTGGTACAACGCTCCCTTCTCTTTGCGGGTTAGATGGCTTATAAGTATTCCCACCCAACGCCCAAGCTATTGAGTCCAGAACGCTGGTTTTACCTTGACCATTTCTACCACCAACAACAGTTAACCCATTCGGTGTAGGCTCTATTTGAACCGCCTTAACTCTTTTAACATTTTCTATTTCTAATTTATTGATCTTCACCATAAATTTCACCCCCTATCATATCGATAAGATCTTTCGCTTCTTCTTCATCTAATATAAAGTTATCGTGGCCCATTCTAACCATTACTATTTTCTTATCTTGTAAAAAGTCTTTCTCCTGGGGTGATAGCATTTCTTTTAACTTGTCAAACGGGCTGAAGTCTTCTGGTTGATGGTCATTTAATAAATCATCACCATTTTCATCAATTAATTTAGCATCTATATTTTTATCAAGTAATGAACTTAATAAGAATGTTGACTCTTGAATTATCTTTTTAATATCAGTTTCGGGGTTATCGTGTTTTTTACACAATCTAAAATACCTTTTACCAACACTAAAATACCAAGCTGCTTGATCATTTGTTAAATCAGCTTCGTTTACAACATCTTTTAAAATATGTCTAGCTTCAAGTTGTAAGCTATCTACTAAAGTTTTTTTTCCGTTT
>ERZ773001.636-NODE-636-length-13161-cov-21.8276_pt1 | contig 13161 bp, 8 predicted proteins | sample MGYA00511673_ERZ773001 | MGnify/ENA primary metagenome ERZ773001 (study PRJEB29015, sample SAMEA2738091) | human oral metagenome | biome: human oral; feature: human-associated habitat; material: saliva | place: China | collected 2162 ... | reverse complement strand
TGAAAATTTTAATGCTTGGGTGGGAACTTCCTCCGCACAATAGTGGCGGACTTGGTGTTGCCTGTTATCAGATGTCGAAAGCGCTCGTTTCAGAGGGTGTTGATATTGACTTTATTATTCCCTATACCGCTAAGCATCCCGAGATTGACTATATGGATGTATATTCAGCCACTCCTTTGCCACCGAATTATCACGATTTGGGTGCATATAATAACGGCTCAGAGGAAGACCGTGAAAATGCCAAGGATGAATATGGTCTTTCCCCGATGCGCGCTGTGCAGAGGCGTTATGGTAAATACGTTCGGAAGTTTGTTAAAAATCATCAGCCTGACGCGATTCACGCACATGATTGGTTGACGATGGAAGCTGGAATAATTGCTAAGGAAATGACGGGCGCACCGTTGATCGTTCATGTTCACGCGACGGAATTTGACCGTTCTGGCGAGCAGTCAGGAAATCCTCTGGTTCACGAGATTGAGCAACAAGGCTTGTTGATGGCTGATCGGATAATCGCCGTTAGTGAAATCACGAAGGAAATAATTGTTAAGAATTATCACATTCCGCCAGAGAAAATTGAGGTGGTTTATAACGCGATTGATTTGGCTGATTTGCCGCCACATGAGTATGACGCCAGTACTTACAGGTATTTGGAGGAATTGAAGAAGGACGGCTATACGGTCGTTGGCGCGTTGACGCGACTCACGGTTCAGAAAGGTTTGACGTATTTTGTGCGGGCCGCAGCGAAGGCGCTTGAAAAATATGAGAAAATCGTTTTTGTTCTATCTGGAAATGGCGAGCAAAGAGATGAACTGATTGAGCTGGCGGCAGATTTAGGGATTAGCGATAAGATGATTTTTACGGGATTTGTGCGCGGAAAACAGTGGCGAGATATTTATTGTCTAATTGATGTTTTTGTGATGAGTTCGATTTCTGAGCCGTTTGGTCTGACCGCACTGGAGGCAGCTCATCACGACACTGCACTACTTATTAGTCGTCAATCTGGCGTTGGTGAGGTTCTGAATAATATTATGCGGTTTGACTATTGGGATGTGAATAAATTGGCGGATGAAATTGTTAATATCGCTGAATCACCTGCCTTACAGAAATCTTTGAAGAAAAATGTTAAGAATGAATACGCGAGAATTTCCTGGCAGGACGCCGCTAGAAAATGTCTGAAACTGTACAAAGGAGCGCTGGTATGAATAAAAATAAAGGAATAGTTTTATATCTACACGTACACCAACCGTGGCGAATACGCGAGTATAGTATATTTGACGTAGCTTGGAAGCATAATTATTTTTCTGGCGGTCAAAATCCAGATCAGGACAATCAAAAAATATTCCAAAAAGTTGCAGAAAAGTCGTATTTGCCGATGAATGCTTTGCTTGAAAAATTATTGAAAAAATATCCTGATTTTAAGATCTCGCTGAGTTTTAGCGGAACGTTTTTAGAGCAAGCCGAAAGGTTTAACCCTGAAGTTTTGGAGAGCTTTAAGCGCTTGGTAAAGACTGGTCAAGTAGAAATATTATCAAGTCCGTATCATCACAGTCTGGCGTTTTTCTATTCGCGCAAGGAGTTCGAGCGTCAAGTTGAGCTTCATCGCTGGAAGATTCGTGAGATTTTTGGCGCGGAAACGCGAGTTTTGGCCAATACGGAGTTGGCGTATAGCGATGACCTGGCAAAATGGGCTGAGCAGGATGGTTTTAAGGGTGTGTTGGCTGAAGGCTGGGATCCGATTCTGAATTGGCGCAGTCCGAATTATGTATATCGCCCAAGAGGCACGAAGAAAATTGGATTGCTACTTAAGAATTATCGATTGAGCGATGATTTGGCGTTTAGGTTTAGTGATCGAAAATGGAATGAATGGCCGTTGACTGCGGACAAGTTTAATACGTGGGTGGAAGATTCTGTCCGTTACGCGCCACTACTTAACTTGTTTATGGACTATGAAACTTTCGGTGAACATCAATGGGCGGAATCTGGGATTTTCGGCTTCTTTGAGGACTTTGTTGATAAATGGCTGAGTGCTAGTGGCAATACTTTCTATACCGTTAGCGAGGCACTGGATGCGAATGCGCCTGCCGGCGAAATAAGTATGCCGTCGCCGGTAACTTGGGCGGATGCCGAGCGGGATTTGACCGCTTGGAATGGAAATAGCCTGCAGAAAGAAGCTTTGCGATATGTCTATGAGCTTGAAGATGAGGTCTTGAATAGCAAAGACGAAGGTTTAATTAGCGATTGGCGAAAATTGCAAACTTCAGACCACTTCTATTACATGGGAACGAAGAATTTTACCGACGGCGATGTCCACGCTTATTTTAGTCCGTATGATTCGCCATACGACGCTTTTCTTTACTATATGAATACCATTCGTGATATGAAATCTCGATTGAGGAAATAGTCAGACATTCTTGCCAAATAAAAACTCCCTCTTAACGCGAGGGAGTTTCTGTATAATCCTGTTAAATTAGCTTTTACGAGCTTTAACTTCGTTGCGACCAAGGTTCTTCTTAGTCTCGGTGTAAGTAGCGTGTTGCTTTGCAATTGGGTCGTACTTACGTAGTGTCAATTTACCCTGACCTTTTGTGGTGCGGTTCTGGGTGTTAACAGTAGTATAGTAAGTTCGGTGGTTGCTCAAGTTACTCACCAAACCAATCAGCTTTCGTTTCGTATTCTTCTTTGCCATCTCTTTACTCGTTAGATTTTATAAAACGTCTTGACTAATTATAGCATGGGTGAAGTGAAAATGCTAGTACCATATCAGATTTTTTATTAAGATCATGTCGTTCAGCTGAGTTTTTGGCGGTTGTTTTATAGTATAATTATCAGAAAGGCTGCTTATTTAACAGTCGCGGAGGATATTTATAAATCAATTATGGAGGATTGGCTCGATGTCAGAGGCAGACTATACCCCGAAAACCACCGGAAACAAGAATTCAAATCAGGTTACGGATCAAGCTAACTTTATTTGGAATATAGCAAATAAACTGCGCGGCGCTTATATGCCAGATAAATACGGTGACGTTATTATTCCAATGACTATCGTGCGTCGTTTTGAATGCTCTCTTGCAGACACTAAAAAAGAAATCCTCGAAAAATACGAAAAGAATAATAATTCCCCTGTGCAATTCCTCTACAAAATTTCTGGCTACCAATTTTATAATACAAGCCGCTTTACTCTGGCTGAACTTTGCAATGATCCAAACAATATCGCCGCTAATTTTAAAGAATATATCAGCGGATTTTCACAGAATGTTCGGGAGATCTTAAGTGGTCTTGAGCTTGATTCTCATATTAAGAAGATGGACAAGGAAGGCTGTCTTTATTCCGTCGTAAAGGATTTTTCCGAGTTAGATCTATCACCAAAAACTTACGATAGCGTACAGATGGGCTATATCTTTGAAAATCTTATTGGTCGCTTCTTTGAAAACGTGGATGCAGGTCAATTCTATACTGGCCGTGATATTATTAAGATGCTCGTCGAAGTTCTCATGTCTGAAGGCTGCGATGATCTCAAGGACCCGCAAAAAGTTGTTACGGTCTGCGATCAAGCTTGTGGAACCGGCGGTATGCTCTCTACAGCTTATGACTCCATCAAAGCAATTAACCCGACCGCGAATATTCGTCTATTCGGTCAAGAATATAATTCTGTCAGTTGGTCTATTGGCCTCGCCGAAATGCTGATCAAAGGTCAGAATTCAGAAAACTTCCGTCACGCTGACACATTTAAGGAAGACTGCTTCCCAAATCAAAAGATGCGCCTAGTTATCGAGAATCCACCATTCGGTACACCATGGTCTGGCAAAGACGCAAAGCAAGGACAGGAAGATGCCGTTCGCGCTGAATATCGACGCGGCAAAGATGGCCGCTGGGGAGCTGGTTTGCCATCTGGAGGCGATTCCCAACTTCTTTTTATGCAGTCTGCTATTGATAAGATGGATGAGAATCTTGGTCGTGCCGCGATCATTGAGAACGGTAGTCCACTCTTCACTGGCGGTACGCTTTCTGGAGAGTCTCAGATCCGTCGCTCAATGCTCGAGCGCGATTTAATTGAGGCGATTATTGCTCTGCCGACTGATCTCTTCTATAACACCGGCATTCAAACTTACGTCTGGATTCTCTCGAAAAATAAGCGCCAAGAACGCAAAGGTAAAATTCAGCTAATCGACGCCTCCGGAATCTTTCATAAGCTTCGCAAGCCGCTCGGCATGAAGAAAAACGAATTCAAAGGCGTGGATATTAAGAAGATTGTCGATCTGTACAAAGCTTTCGAAGACGCCGATCCAGAACTCTCTAAAGTTTATAAGAATACGGAGTTCATCTATCGCGAATATACCGTCATGCAGCCACTTCAAAGAAGCTACGCAATTACGGCAACCAGAATCGAAAATATGCTTTCAAGCGGATCGCTGAATACACTTTATAACGAAGCCAAGGTATACGAACTCGAAAATGCTGATAAACTAACTAGCAAAGACCAAAAGAAACTGGATAACTTCAAAGCCAACAAAGAAATCTATGATGCCGTACTCGAGACGCTTGAAAATGCCAAGTCGGATAAGAAGTATAATTCCCCAGAGGAATTTGAACCTGTGCTTGAAAATATACTTTCAGATATTAAGCTCGATAAGAAAATCGTTGCAAAAATTATGAATGGCCTATCCGAGATGGATAAATCAGCTAAGATCCAGACCAAGAGAAATGGCGAGATTGAGTATGATAAATCTACCAAAGACTCCGAAATCGTCAAGTTTGACGAAGATGTTGAAGATTATATGGCACGCGAAGTCTTTCCTCACATTCCGGACGCAAAATATTTTGATGAAGATAAAATTGGCGCGGAAATTCCATTCACTCGCTACTTCTATAAGTATCAAGAGCCTAGATCTAGCGAAGAGCTTGAAAAAGAGTTCCTAGAGCTTGAGAAGTCTGTCAACAAACGCGTAGATAGGTTGTTTAAGGAGGCTTGATGGTGGGGGCGATGAAAGATAGTGGGGTTGAGTGGATCGGAGAGATTCCAGAGGGATGGGACATTTCCAAGGTAAAATATATTGGAAGGTATATAAATGGATATGCTTTTAAGCCTGATCAATGGGGGCAAGATGGGCTTCCAATAATCAGGATTCAGAATCTTTCCGGATCTAGTGAATCAATAAATTATTTTGATGGTAAAATTAGCGACGATTATTTGATTGATGATGGCGATATTCTAATTTCTTGGTCGGCAACCTTAGATGCATTTATATGGAATTATGGAAAGGGTTGGCTTAATCAACATATTTTTAAAGCAATCCCAAATGTGCAAAAAACACACAAAAGTTACTTCTTCCATTTGATGAAAATTGCGATGCTTAATATGTCGAGCGATAAACATGGTAGTGCTATGCAACATGTCACCAATCAAATATTTGGGAATTTTCAAGTACCATTACCTAGCCTGAGCGAGCAAAAACTCATCGCTGACTTTCTCGACGAAAAATGCGCCGAAATTGATAAGCTTTCCGAAGACATCCAAAAACAAATCGATATCTTGAATGATTACAAAAAATCCGTCATCACTCGCGCCGTCACCAAAGGCCTTGATCTGAATGTAGAGATGAAAGATAGCCAAGTTGATTGGGTGAAAAACATCCCAAAAACATGGAAGGTCACCAAGTTAAAATATTTATTTGACTTCGGAAAAGGATTGAATATAACAAAGGCCGATTTAGTACCAGAGGGATTACCGGTAGTTAGCTATGGACAGATACACTCTAAGCTGAATGACAAAATATCACTATCTGAAGAACTTCTTCGATTTGTAGATAATAGATACCAGGTTCGGTACCCACAATGCAGAATAAAACAAGGCAATTTTGTCTTTGCTGACACCTCAGAGGATTACGAAGGTTGTGGCAATTGCGTATATAAAAGAGATAATTCTAAGGTCTTCGCTGGCTATCATTCAATAATTCTTAAAGCGAAACAGAATTCTGACAACAGATATTTAGCGTATCTATTTACGACGGACTTGTGGCGTAAACAAATTAGAACTGCTGTATCGGGCGTTAAAGTGTTCAGTATAACGCAAAATATACTGTCGCGAGCGTCTGTAATATTGCCACCAGAAAAAGAGAAGTTAATTATAGCAGATTACTTAGATAGTGTGTGTTCTGATATAGAATATTCGATCTCGGCTAAATATAGTCAGTTAGAAAACCTAACTATCTACAAAAAATCCATCATCTACGAATACGTGACTGGAAAGAAGAGGGTTGTATGATTTTTGTGAATAATAAGGAGACGAAATAATGAAAACATTAATAGATGAGAAAACAGAATATCAACAATACTTTATCGCTCGACTTTGTGATGCAGGATATCGCGAGCGCATAGCAAAGGAAAAATACGACAAGCACTACGCGATGGATACCGAAGAACTCCTTGCTTTTTTACGAGATACTCAGCCAGAAGAAATGGCTACCCTCGAAAAGATTCATAAAGACAATACCGATGAGTTGGTTATCGCAAAAATTAACCAACAAATTCTCCAAAGCAGTCTCCTTGACGTCCTTAAAGATGGCGTAGAAATCACTGGCACTACGCTAAAACTCATCTATAACAAACCTGCAACTTCTTACAACCCAACGCTAGAAGCCCTCTATAAGAAAAACCGCTTCACTGTAATGCAAGAAGCCGTAATCAGTGACCACGAGCGCGTAGATTTAGTTCTCTTCGTAAACGGCCTGGCTGTAGTGAGCTGCGAGCTTAAGAGTGAATATTCTCGCCAAAATTATCGTAACGCAATTGACCAGTATACCAATACTCGCGATCCTAATAACCGTCTTTTTAAGTTCAAGGCTGGTACGGTTGTCAATTTCGCAATGGACTTGAATGAAGTCTATATGACTACGAAGCTCGACGGAATCAACACTACTTTCTTGCCGTTTAACCGTGGCTCTGGCGAGGGTGTAAAAACTGGCGCCGGAAACCCTCTAAGTGACGGTGTTAGCGAATATCCCGTCCACTATATGTGGGATGACGTACTTACGCCAGACAGTATGATTGAGCTCCTAATGAACTTCTGCTTTACGATCCGCGAAGAAAAGAAAGATCCAGAAACTGGCGAAAAATCGTACAAAGAAAAGCTCATTTTCCCACGTTACCATCAGCGTGATGCTGTCAGGAAACTTCTTGCTGATGTCCACGACCGCGAATCTTCGCTGAACTATCTTATTGAGCATAGTGCTGGCTCCGGTAAAACAAATACTATCTGCTGGCTTGCGCACCGTCTCTCTTCTCTCCATAACAAAGAAGATAAGCAAATCTTTGATAATGTGATTATCGTAACTGACCGCCTAGTAGTTGATCAGCAACTTCAAAAGGCTGTAAAGAGCATTGATCACCAAGCCGGTCTCATTCGTGCAATCGGTGAGAGATCGAGTGACGATTCCTCTACTCTTCGCGATGCGCTTAAGGGTAATACGAAGATTATCGTGACAACAATTCAGAAATTCTTGTATCTTGATTTTAATGAGCTCGTAAAAGAGCTCAAGGATAAGAAATTTGCAGTTATCATCGATGAGGCTCACTCCTCTACCTCTGGTAAAGATATGTCGGCGGTTCAAAATATCCTTGGCGCCAAAGACGCAACTTCTGAGAATGCCGAAGACATTGATAGCTCGGATGTGTTGGAAAAAGAGCTTAGCAAAAACGGCAAGCAAGAAAACGTATCTATCTTCGCCTTTACAGCTACACCAAAGCCAACCACTCTACAATTATTTGGAACGGATATTGTCACGCCAGAGGGCGATGTCCGAAAAGCCGCTTTTCACCTCTATTCAATGAAGCAAGCAATCGAGGAAGGCTTTATTCTCGATGTGCTCAATAATTACACCGAATACAATACTTTCTATAAAGTATTACAAGAGCCGAGCGAAGACGATCCTATACTAAAGACTATGGAAGCAAAGAAGCAAATCTATCGCATAGCAATGCTTAATCCAGAGAATATTGAACAACGCATTGCGATTATTGTTGCTCACTTCCGCGACAACGTAAAGAATGAACTTGGCGGCCAAGCAAAGGCTATGATTGTAACAAACTGGCGCGAAGAGGCTGTCCGCTACTACTTCGCTTTGAAGAAATACCTTGCCGACCATGCAATAGACGATATCAAGCCACTAGTAGCCTTTACCGGCAAAGTTAAACTTGATGGTAACGAAACTGAATATACTGAACATGGAGTTAATGGCTTCTCCGAAGACAAACTACCTGAAGAATTCAATACAGATCGCCACAATATCCTTATAGTGGCTAATAAATATCAGGTCGGCTTCGATCAACCAAAGCTTTCAGCAATGTACATCTTAAAGCCCCTCGCTGGAGTAAACGCCGTTCAGACACTCTCTCGTCTTAACCGCACCTGCGCTCCATACGCAAAGAAAACTTTCATCCTTGACTTCGTAAATACCTACGAAGAAATGGAAAATGCATTTGCGCCATATTATACTACAACTATATTAAAAAATACCGCGTCAGTCTCCGAACTTCGTGATAAGGCTGAAGAAATTGACGGCTACGGCGTCATTACAGATTATGACGTGGATGCACTCTTCAAAGTAGTTTATGAAAACGCTGTAAAAGATGCCAAAGGTGCTGGCAATATTCGCACGAGGATTAATGCGAATGCTGAAGCGAATCAGATCATCCGCCGCAATATCCTAGTCATGAATAATATGTTTGGCGAGGATCTCAATAAAAAGAAAGAGTTTATCGGAGCTTGCCGAAGCTACGTCCGTCTCTATGATTTTCTTTCGCTTATTACTGGTCAAATAGATAATGAGCTATTCAAGAAATACATCTTCCTTTCTACTTTCTTAACCAATATCGACTTTGGTACCGGCAATGGTATCGACATCACAAAGAAAGTAAATATGGTCGAGTTCAAGAATCTATACGCCCAGAAACACGATGGTGGTCCACACGCGTCTAAGCCGTTCGTTAATCTTCCAAATGCCGAAGTAAGACTTACAAAAGACGAAGAACAACTACTTTCGAGAATTATCGATGATATTAACGCCGCTTCCGGCCAAACGTTTGATACGGATGTTGCAACCAAAGCCATGCTTCAGATTAAAGACTTGCTTCTCAAAAACGAAAATCTTAAAGTCGGCGCGAAAAATAATAACGAAGATGACTTTGCATTTAGCTTCTATGACGATGCAGACGAAGCATTGCTTGAAGGTCTGATGAGCAATAACGAGTTCTTCACCCTGCTCCTCAATGATCAAAATCTCAAGAAGCGTGTTCTCGATGCATTTAAACATAGTGTCTATACGGAATTAAAAAAGAATTAGATCTAAAGGAATTATATGAAGATCGAGAGAGGCAGGATTATAAACGATTTCATCGAACCAAACAAGTGCCAATATTCAATACCGGTATACCAACGCAACTACGAGTGGTCTGACGAGCAATGTAAAAAACTATTCGCCGATATTATTGATGCGCACAATAAAGATCGTTCGCACTTTTGTGGTTCAATAGTATATGCAAGGCTTAAGGACGAACATAATATTGACTACTTTGTTATCATTGATGGCCAGCAGCGTATCACCACTATCTACTTGCTAATCAAGGCATTAATGGATTCGACAGACTCTGCCGAAGAAAAAGCTCAGTTTGTATCAGTTTTGTATAATGAGGATAAATTTGAGAAATATGACTGGGATGAGGCGAGCAAACTAAAATTGAAGCCGATCAAATCTGATGATATTCAGCTAAAGCTTCTTATGGAGAATAAACTCGACAAACTAGACAAATCAAGCGATATCTATAAGAACTACAAGCTATTCCGTGACCTCATCGATAAATCCCTAGAAAAAGATCCTAAACTAAGCGTTCCTGGAATTTATGATGGCCTAGAACATCTATCTTGTGCCAGAATTGGTCTAGAAGATGAAGATGCACCACAAGAAATATTTGAGCGTATCAACTCTACAGGCTTACCACTTAGCTTATCTGATAAAATTAGGAACTTCGTCTTAATGACGGATGTTGATCAAGAGAGTCTATATGAAGAGTACTGGTTACCAATTGAACAGAACGTAAGACGCAATAAAATGTCAGATTTCTTCTTGAACTACCTAAATATGCAGCTGGATGTTTTCGCAAAAGACAACATAGCCTACGATAGTTTCAAGGACTTTTATTACGATAACGACTACACTAATCAATCCATGCTCGAGGAGCTTAAACATTACTCTGAATTATATAAAGCATTCCAGGGCGGCGAAAACGAATTTTCCGAAAAGACAAATGAACTACTCGGCGGTCTACGAGATTTAAAGCAGACCACGATATATGTATTTCTATTTAGGGTATTCGACGACAGGCTAAATGGCGTTATTGACGATAATACCCTAGAGAGAGTTCTCGAGTTCTTCTTAAACTACAGCGTAAGACGTATCGCTTGCGAAATTGGGTCTAACTCACTCCGTGGTTTATACAAAACACTCTATAAGCGTATTTTCAATAATGATGACAATAAAGAACATTACTACGATGCTATCGTATGTTTCTTTACTCAACTCAACTCTGGCGACAAATTCCCAACCGATTCAGAATTCGCAGTTGCACTTAGAGAAAAGGATATTTATCATAAGCCAGATCTCCGCAAATACTTGCTATCAATGATCGAAAATTACGGCTCGAAAGAAAAGTTAGAGATCAACAGTGATATCACAATTGAACATATTATGCCGCAGAAACTATCTTCCGACTGGCAAAGAATGATTGGCGATAACTGGCAAAACGATCATGCAGAATACTTACATACCTTAGGCAACCTTACTCTTACTGGGTATAATAGCGAATTATCTAATAAACCATTTAGCGAGAAAAAGAGGCTACTCGAAGAATATGGTGCTAAGATAAAGACATTAAACATTGATGTTCTTGATAAATATTCTTGGAGCATCGACGACATTAAGAGCCGAGCAAAAAGACTCTCCGATAAAGTAATAGATATATTTAGCTATCCGGAGGCCTCAATTGAAATTTCATTTAAAGATCCTAGGTATAAAGAGTATGGTTGCGAAAATGCAGGTGAAGCTACAAACAAAAGTGTCGAATACTTTATGCTCCAAGGAGAAAAAATATACGTCACCAGTTTCGCCGATATGCTACGTATTATAGTAAAGAAACTCTATGACGAAGATCCGAGCGTAATTGAGGAAATGGCAAGAGCAAATAGCCAAATTGTTGGTTGGTCTAAAAATGTCATGTTCTCTTATGAGTCAGACGTCACGAGTGGCGACCAAAAGATTGATGGCACAGATATTTACGTATCTGAGGGCTTTTCGGCCGCTTATATTATTTGTATCATCAGGTCATTGTTAGAAAACTACGGAATTGAACTCGATGAGTTTAGCTACAGTGCGAGAAGCGTAAAAGCTGCTTGAGAAAAAGCCGCCCCTACCGGGCGGCTTTTAAGTACGCGACCATCACTTCTTTCACACTGCATTCCGGAATGTTCCCAAGAGTTTCGACTATCTGGGTAATCAAGCCAACTAAAGACCGTAATCGGCGCTCGCGACGAGTGACGCGATCATCAGAAAGTTCGTCGATCTTGCGATTGATTTGACCGACACTCTCAATAATCGTGTCCATTTTTGTTTCGAGCTTCGGCCACATTAACTTCCAAATTCTCAGTAGTCACATTTGCTCCTAGGCTTTAGTTCGGCCATATAATGTCGCAACTTTCGGAGCAATAAGAGCGTCTATAAACTTATTGCTTATGCATATTATATCGCAAATAGCAAGTTTGTATGGTAGAATTGAGATATGGGTTTCAGATTCAGAAGATCTGTAAAAATAATACCTGGCGTAAAGCTTAACTTTTCTAAGCGAGGCGTTTCTACTACGCTTGGTGTGAAAGGTGCTCGTTATACTATGGGAAGTGGAGGCCGACGAACGGCATCGGTCGGTATTCCCGGCACTGGTATTTCGTACGTGACTACGCAGAATAAACATGCTGTAAAAAAGTTATCACAAAATACAGCTGGATATCACTCCAAAACAATAACGCTAATACTATGCCTTATGCTTGGACTATTAGGAGTACATCGCTTCTATGTTGGCAAAAAAGGAACTGGTATACTTTGGCTGTTCTCTGCCGGTGGTTTTATTATTGGTTGGATAATAGATATTTTGGCAATATTGAACGGAAGCTTTACTGATAGCTTAGGTCGTCCTCTGCGATAAAATATGTTATAATACTTATAGTTAGTTGCGATCCTGAAAGGGGTCTCTTTTTATTATTAAGGCTGAGGTTAGAAATACCAAACAATATATCTCTCAAAAGTCTTGAGTTGGCTACGACACTTCGTGTACTTAGCAATAGACTAGTCGACAGAAAAAGCTGTCAATATAAAACAGCATATTATTATCGAGAAGTGCTAGAGCAGTGCATGTTTGCTCTAGACAATATTTTAATTGAGCGTGGCTTAAATAAAGAATTTTGGGCGCGCATTCGTGGCGATAGGCTATTCCTATTGACGACTCCGATGGAAACAAAAAACCTCTCCCGGTGCTACACTACATAATAGTGTAAGACCAAAAGAGGTTAATCTTCGATATGGAGCCACGATCGGGGCTTGAACCCGAGACCTCATCCTTACCATGGATGCGCTCTACCAACTGAGCTATCGCGGCGTAACAGGCTTAATTTTAACATATTAAGCCATGTTTAATCAACTGGGCTATTTTTTACGAGTGGATTTTTTGGCTGGCACGCTGGCTTCTTTTGGTAGTTTTGGCGTGACAAATGCCTCTATTATTCCCCACGCTATGCTATTGACTAAGAATGTAACGAACAATATTCCTGACGCTGATGCCGCCAGGTGTGCTGATGAAGCGTTAAATAATGTCAATAATCCCGCTACAGCCAGCCCGATTATGGCTAACATAATATAAGCGTATTGCAATTTCAATCGTTGGTTTTTTTCGCTATTCCATAATGCCAGGATAGATTTTGTAAATTCAAACATACTCATATAATAGCACATATGCTTATAAAAGTCAATACTATAGCCCTTTCTTGTCTAAAAAATCGCCCGTAAAGGCGATAATTCAATCTTGGTGCTGGAAGTAGGACTCGAACCTACGAAGCCTTACGGC
>ERZ773001.629-NODE-629-length-13321-cov-32.9102_pt1 | contig 13321 bp, 12 predicted proteins | sample MGYA00511673_ERZ773001 | MGnify/ENA primary metagenome ERZ773001 (study PRJEB29015, sample SAMEA2738091) | human oral metagenome | biome: human oral; feature: human-associated habitat; material: saliva | place: China | collected 2162 ... | reverse complement strand
ATAAATACTTGGTGAAATCTCAGGTAGGAATAGAGGACGTCGTGAGAGCAGTCCATGAAGCCCTGGGCGACCTTCCGGGAGTCGGCACAAACCCAGTGCCAGTTTCACAGCCAGCTCACACATATGAGCCAGTCGCCCCAACGTCTCAATCAACTCCAGCAGCGCCGCAGCCAGTTACCAGACCTGACGTCTCTTCATTGTCACCGCAACCAGCTGCCCCCGTTGCAACACCAACAGCTCCTGTAGTAAATCCGCTTATACAACAACATCCACAACAAGCATTTGCTCCAGCGCCGCAACCACTACCTCAACCAGTGCAGACTCCAGCGCCGCAACCAATTCCGACGCCTCAGCCCCAGCCAACAACTCTACCACAGCCCATGGCACCATTTTCGTCGCCCGCACCACGACCCTCAGGACTTGGTGATCGCATTATTCAACCTTTACCAGCTGACGATTCTCAGAATTCGGTAGACATCTCTAAACTTATGGCAGAAGAATTAGACAATACACAGAGAATTTCTCAACCAACTCCAGAGCCTCAACCAGTGCAGACTCCAGCGCCGCAACCAATTCCGACGCCTCAGCCAGCACCAAATCCTATCGAACGGGTTAACTCAATGCCTCTCGCCCAAACACAGCCTCAGGAGCAAAGCATCCCACATCAACCATCAGAAACACCTCAGCCGACACAATTTCCACCGATAACTCCACAACAATGATAAACCCAGACACAAAGCAAGAATCTTGGCGCCTCAATAAATTCGTGGCGCTGTGCTTGGGTATTTCTCGCCGAAAAGCCGACGAGCTAATCGAAAAAGGTGTGATTATTGTTGACGGTCAGCCCGCCAGATTGGGTCAACAAATTTCTGACGCAAATAAAATTTCCTACAACGGCAAATTGCTAGAATTACAATCCAAACAGCTCATTATCCTACATAAACCAACAGGATACTTATGTTCGCGCGCCTCTCAGGGCGGCGTTCCGACAATCTACAAATTGCTACCAAAAAATCTCCACCACTTAAAACCTGTTGGTCGCCTGGATAAAGACAGCTCCGGGCTGATTCTCATGACGAATGACGGCGACTTTGCTCATAGTATGACACATCCGTCGTTTTACAAGATTAAGCGATATCTCGTTACAATCGACCAGCCCTTGCAGCCTTTGCATCGCCAAATGATCAATGATTTTGGCGTGCAGCTTCCTGACGGTCGCAGTCAATTGACGCTAGAAAGACAACACGAAGGCGATGATTATCGCTGGATAGTGGAAATGAGCGAGGGAAGGAATCGTCAAATTCGGCGAACTTTCGATGCGTTAGGCTACACTGTTAAAAAACTCCACAGAACAAACTTCGGCAATTATTCGCTCGGCGACCTCAAGAGAGGCGAATGGCGAGAAGAGAAATTCACGAATTCATAATTTACTCCGCGGCTCTTTACATTTTACAGTAAATATTGTAATATAGCTTTTGTGCTAAATTTGATAGAAAGTGTAATTGCAAAATGGAAACGCTAGGGCACGAATCCGAGCCTTTGTCCTCAGAAAAACTAAGAGCAGTCATAAGTAACCTTAAGAAAGAAAGATCGGATACCATAGAAAAAAATGTTCTATGAGAATGATGGGCCCAATATTTTACCAAAACTCCTAGAAAACCAAATCTACGCTTACATCGAACTTATTAAAGAGGTTGAGAAACATACTAAGGAATTTAAATATCCTATATCCGTAGCGTTCAAAGATGACGACAATAACATTTACTATTGCATAAATAATCCCGAAGAAAATTGCTACATAACACTTTACCCAAATCCAATTAGCGAAGAATCTCCAAAAGCCTACATTCACAATTACGCCAGAGAATATGATGACGAGAGCGAGGAGTACAAACTAGTCGTAGCCGAGCCTGAGAAGTTCATAGCAAAAAATAGCTTGAGCTGTTTTGAGGATTTCCTGAAAATAATTCGTCCGTGCGAGGCTTACATAAACAGTGTGCTCGCCAAAATGCCTTAAAACTGCTATAATATACAATCATGTCTAAATTACCAACAGTCGCCATCATCGGGCAAGCCAACGTCGGCAAAAGCTCACTATTTAATCGCTTGACACGCTCTCGCACGGCCATCGTCGCCAGGGAAGCTGGAACAACTCGCGACAACGTTGTTGGTAAAGTCTCATACAAACGACGCAACGTAGATTCTGCGCCGTCAGATAACTATTCGCAATTTTGGCTCATCGACACAGCCGGACTTAAGACTGCCGAAGACGAATTCGAGGCAACCATTCAGGACCAAATCGCTGACGCGTCTGCCGCCGCTGATGTAATCCTCGTAACTGTCGACTCTACTGCATATCCTTCCGACGCTGATCGACAATTGGCCAAAAAGGCTCTAAAAAGTGGCAAGCCAGTCATTTTAATCGCCAATAAAGCAGACTTAAAAGGCTCTCTTTCTACCGACGAATTCAAACGACTCGGTATTAAAAACATCATAAAAACCTCCGCCGAACACAGCATTGGCATTTCGGAACTTCTTGACAGTATTGCCGAACTTATTCCGCCAGCCACCGAAACCGCGCCTGACGACATCATCCGCGTCGCGCTAATTGGTCGCCCAAACGTCGGCAAAAGTAATCTATTCAATACCTTAGCGGGCAAGCAGCAAGCCATCGTCGCCAACGTCGCCGGCACAACTCGCGACGTAAACCGCGTTCAAGTTCGTTATCACGGTCAGACGATTGAATTGCTCGACACCGCTGGAATTCGCCGCCAAGGAAAGCAAGAAACGGGAATTGAAAAGTTCTCAGTTCTTCGCACAATGCAAGCCATAAACGAAGCCGACGTTTGCCTGCTTCTTATGGACGTCAATGAGCTTAACGTTCAATTGGATCAGCGCCTAGCTGGAATTATTGACGAGGCGGGCAAGGGGCTTGTTCTGGTCGTCAGCAAATGGGACTCCGTCGAAGGTAAAGACGCTTACACGCACGATGAAATCGCACCACAAATCAGCTATAATTTCAAGTTCACGCCTTACGCTCCACTGATATTCACCTCTTCCGTTACGGGACAAAATGTCGCCAAACTGTTTGACCTAGCGCTTGATATCTATAAGCGTCGTCGCCAAGAATGTAAAACTCGTGCCTTAAACGACATTTTACAGAAAGCCATCGCCGCACATCCGCCAGCTGGTCTGAAAAATTCACACCCGAAACTGCGCTACATCGTCCAGACGGACGTCGCTCCGCCGTGGTTTGTTATTTACGGTAGCAATCTGAAGTTTGTCCACTGGAGCTACAAACGTTATCTGGAGCGAACTCTGCGTGAAGCTTTCAATTTTGCAGGAACGCCAATTAAAATGTCTTTCCGCGATGAAAAACAACTGAAAGCCAACCGTGAACGCGTTGCTCGCGGCCTGGCGCCAGTCACCAAAGCCTACAAACAGGCCAAGAACGCCGAAAAACAGCTATAAAACCACATTTTTGACAAAATCTATTGACATTTTGTTATATTAGTGATATAAATAGATACAGCTTTCATTGACAAGTCGAGTAAATCCTTGTCCGAAAGCGCACCTTGACAAGCAGTTGAGAATAAAGCAAGGTGAGATTTTATGGCGTTATTTTAGCGGAAGCAAAATAGTGTCGTGAAACCTCATCTTGCTCACACGCCATCCGGGCGCCAGCACAGTGTTTTTTATAAAACACGGACATTCCGTCCGGGTGAGGAGAAAGGTTCGTCATGCGTCGTTCAGACTTTAACCGTGACAAAAACAACATTACGGGACTCGCCGTCCTGTTCGTTCTGGCTGTCGTTGTCTTCTTTGGGTTTAACGGCTGTGCCACTTCGGTGGCACAGATGAATACCCACGAAGAAGTTGCCACTATCTGTGGCAAAGAGTCCGTCCAAACGGGGAGCGGCGATAGCCGCTCTCATGAATACCGCGTGTATACTTCGAGCCAAGTCTATGTTGTCAAAGACTATTACGGTATTAACGGACATAGATTCAATACTTCGGACGTATACGGCCGCATCAAGGTCGGTGAAACCTACATCATCAGGTCCTACGGCTATCGGATCCCCTGGACATCGTCTTTCTGGAACATCGAAAGCGTTACGCCCACAGATCAGGAGCCCATCGGCACATGTGGATAGCGCCGCGCCGGCCGAACTGACAGCCGCCGAACTGACAACCGTCGAGAATACTTGGCGGTCTCTCCGCCTATTATTCTCCTGCTTGTCAGTTCGCTCCATAGATGCGTATCTATGCTGATGAGTCGGAAACGACGAAAGCGAACTTTATTCAAACATCATCAATTGTGCAGATAAAACTTCACGCGTAATTTCGTCCGCACGTTCACCAATTAACACAATTTTTGCTGGCTCTTCCGCCGCAGAATTAGCTATTTGAATCTGATTTTCTGTTGCCTCCAAATGATGCCGCACGCCATTATCATCAATAAAACAACCTTTCATTCGCCTAAGTTTATAAGCGTCAAAAAGTTCCGGCCAAATTTTTTCCAGAGTCGCCGCAGCAATTTTCATACCAGAAACATCCAGCACGGCATACGTCGGATTATCCGGCACGACCAACTCGCCATCGTACGTATCAAAAAACGCCAACAAACCCGACGGCGTCATCATTTTATTGACATCAAATTTACCTCGTGGCGCGCTGAGCACCTTGGCGTAGGGTAGGGTGCGCAATTTCTCCTCGTACTCGGCGCGTTCATTTTCACCTAGCAAATCTTCTTTGGTCACTAAAATTATATCCACCGCTTGCAACTCAATTTCATGCGCTGGCTCAATTCCGCGTAAAATCTCATGCGCGTCAATGACGTAAAAACTCTGCGCCAACTCATACTTATTGAATATTTGTGCATTAATCAACTTCTCGACCAAATTCATCGTTCGCGCCACACCAGTCGCCTCAATAAACACTGGGGCGGGGGAATTACGACAAAAGTCAAGTAACATTCGTGTCAATGCATGCTTCGACGAACAACAAACACAATCGCCAGCCAAAGTCGTCACAATATCCGCTAGCTTTTCCAATCGATAACCGTCAACGTTTTCATTAGCATATTCATTCTCAATCACCCGAGAACCCTTATAGTCACTTTGTTGCAATAAGAATTCAAGGACACTAGTTTTCCCAGCGCCCAACGAGCCGTTCACCAAATACAGCGGAACTTTATCGATAATCGCTCGCCCATCATCAAACGGCGCATTAATGCTAAATTCCAAATCGTCATCGCGTTTTGCCATATGCTTATTATACGTCATTTTCACAAGGTGATATACTAGATCTATGAAAGTCATCTTAGCGTTGGGAAATCCAGGCGAAAAATACACAAACACGAGGCATAATGCTGGGTTTTTGGCTATTGATAAATTTGCGTTAGAGAATAATGCAGTTTTTTGCAATAAGCCAAAATTTTCCGCAGATATTGCAGAAACAAACATTTCTGGAGAAAAAATCCTGCTAGTTAAGCCAACTACTTTTTACAACGAGGTTGGAATTTCCGCTCGAGCAATTTTAGATTTTTACAAATTGACATTGGACGATTTACTAATTATTCACGACGACACGGCGCTGGATTTTGGTAAAATTCGAACCCGCAAAGGCGGTCAAGACGCTGGCAGTAATGGATTAAAGTCGCTCCATTCTCACGTCGGATCAGGCTTTTGGCATATTCGTATTGGCACAGATAATTTGCTCAGACGCCAAGTTGGTGACATAGATTTTGTCCTAAGTAAATTCAACCCAGATGAGCAGAAAATTCTCCAAAGCTGGATATTGCCCGAATCAATTAATTTGATCGAGAAGTTTATTAACGAAACTATCGAGCCGTTCAGTATAAAATATTAACCAGATTCTAGCGCCGTTTTCGCGGTACAATTTTTGAAGCGCCGTTCTTCAATTGCTCTTCGGCTTGATGTAATTTTTCGGCCGCAGCTTCTTGTAAATTGATTGATCGAGCTTCCAATATGCTGCTGCCGACCGCCAAACTCACAAACAACAAGCCCAAGCCACCCGTCGCCCATTCCGGCAATTCCAAGTGGAATAATTTAGCAATCATCATCACGCCGAGCGCCATAATTGCCCAGTGAGCGCCATTTTCCAGATATTTATATTTACTAAGCGCACCTGTTCGCAACAAATATACGGTTAGCGATCGAACCCAAATCGCTCCAGCACCCAGTCCAGCCACGATTAGTAGCACGCTGTTGGTAATGGCGAACGCACCAATCACACCATCAAAGCTAAAGCTGGCATCCAGAACTTCCAAATATAACAAGCTAGCGAATGCCGCCCAACCAGTTTTAATCTTAACGGATTTTGCGTCATCTTCATGGAAAAATGACCCAAATAGTTCCAACCCAATATGCAGCACAATTCCAAGCACTGCCGAAATCAACACCAAAGATTTATGTGGCGCCTCGACTGTAAAATACAAAACAGCCGCCACGCTAAGCATTATACACACCTTAAAATTCTCAAATCGCCCAGCCTTCGCCAAAATCGGCTCAACATGTCGCATCCAGTGAACACGCTTGTTGTAATCGATAAAATAGCTAAGCCCAATCATAATCAAAAACGCACCACCAAACGCGTCAATCATCGGCGACGCCTCGTGCAGGATCTTGCCGTACTCGACAGGTTTATGTAGCGCCAGATTGACAACATCCATAAATCCGTGACCGCTCGCAATCATCACAATAGCAATTGGCAATATAAATCGAACGACAAACACCGCCACAAATATGCCAACCGTCAGGAAGACTTTCTGCCAGACTTGACTCATTCCCGCCAAAACCTTGCTATTTATCACCGCGTTGTCGAAGCTAAATGTAACTTCCAAAACCACCAAAATAGTAAATAGCCAAAGACCGCTAACGCCCATATGGCTAAAAATCAAACTGCCCAGACCTAAGGTCAATAGGACCGAAAACCAGAAAATCCGAAACGGATGATGTGAATGTAAAAGATGTTTCATATTGATTTAGTATAGCATAAGCATGGAGTATAATTTTATATATGGCACAAAAATCGCCAGATGGTCGCATAAAAAAGTTTTTATCAGCCAACAGCGAATTGATCGGTTGGGTGGTTTTTGGCGTCCTTATAATTTCTATTTATCAATTCAGCTCACGATTCGGCGTCATGTTATTAAACGGAGAATTTGCAGAATGGTGCAATAAATTACTTCCGTCATTACAAGATTTCATCACGCTGACGCTAAGCGTAATTGTCGAGGCGGTCCCATTCTTAATTTTAGGAATTATCATATCCGCGCTTATCAGATACTTTTTATCATCAAAAGATGTCTTCAAAATGTTACCAAAAAACACCTTACTTCGACGAATTGCGCTCTCTATGATCGGGCTAATTTTACCTGTATGCGAATGTGGTAACGTACCAATTGCACGCAGCTTAATAGCAAACGGATTAAAACCTGCCGACGTTATTAGCTTTCTTTTTGCCGCGCCAATCCTAAATCCTATAACCATAATTTCAACCATGACCGCCTTCAGTTTTGACGCCCGAATGGTTTGGTGGCGAATTATTTTTGCGCTAATTATCGTACAAATAACCGCTTTTATCGTCAGCTTTTTTAAGGAAGATTCCATCATTAATCCAGAGTTTAAAAAACTTTGCCACCCTCATAATCACGGTTCAAAATTATCAAACATATTCAGCTCATCACGTAATGAATTCTGGCAATTATTTACTATGTTGGTCTTAGGTGCTAGCATCGCAGCCGCCACACAAATCTTCGTTCCACGATTCATCATAAACGCCGTCGGCGGCGACATTTTCCTATCAGTCATATCTATGATCACGCTAAGTTTCGTCATTTCAATATGCTCCAGCATTGATGCGTTCTTCGCACTGGCTTACGTGCGAAATTTCACGACAGGCTCAATTTTATCTTTCTTGCTATTCGGACCGATGATAGACATTAAAATGATTACGCTATTAAAAACAACTTTTCGCTGGAAATTTATTGCAACAATTACCTTAATTGTATTCGTCTTATCTCTAATTGTCGGGTTGGGAGTTAATTTATATGTACGCTAACCTTGCAAAATCAATTGGCGGAATTGTCGTTTGCGTATATATTTTGCTATTAGCTTGGCGCGACCAACTCGGCTTTTACGTTCATCCACGCTATCACACATTCGCGGTCGTAATTAGCGTAATCGGCGTTATACTTTTGCTTATTGATATAATGTTGCAATTAAAAAATAAACCCGCAAAAGACAAATCTAGAATTAGCTTGAAAAAAATTACCCCGATATCTTATTTTGCAATAATTATATTGTCAGTCGGATACATATTACCACCAAAGCCACTCTCTCCAAGCAGTCTCGCGCAAAAAGAAAGCCCTATGATTATTGCACCCGAAAGTCGCTGCGAAACACCTCAATCAAAAGAAGGCTCTTCTACAATCTCAATAAATCGCTGGAAAACCGCTATAAATTCCTGCAAAGAAGCCGCTTATTTTAACGGCAAAGATATCACCATTACTGGCTTCGTTTCAAATGATCTGTTAAAAAACTACGGCTATAATTACTTCAATATTGCCAGATATGTCATAAGTTGCTGCACTGTTGACAGCGTGCCTATGAAAATCCTGGTCGAGAAAAACTTTTCGACAGACTACCCAGATGGAACATGGCTAATCGTCAAGGGTAAATTGTCGCAAAAAATCGTTAATAGTCAAGCTGAATACATCATAACAAACGCGCACATCACAAAAATCAATCAACCCAAATATCCTTATGAATTACTCGGACTGTAAGTCTATTGCACACTTGTTGCAATAAGTTATAAACTATTCGTAGTACTATGCTAAACGAAATATTTGAACGCCACAATCTTCGCCTGACAAAACCACGCCAGCAAGTATTTGATATCCTGCGAAGTTCAGATGTACCTCTTACGGTTGGCGATATTGCGAAAAACTGCAAAAACATTAACCGTGCCAGCATTTACCGCACACTGCTAATGTTCGATAATATGAATATTATAAACACCATAACTATTGGCTGGAAGAATTATTACGAGTTGGCGGAACCTTTTATACCACATCATCACCATCTATACTGCATCAATTGCCAAAATGCCGAACCCATACAATCACAAGAGCTTGAAAACCTCATAAGTCATATCAGTAAAAAATATAATTTCATAGTCACAAAACACCACTTTGAGCTGGAAGGTATTTGCGAAAAATGCCGATATATTATAGAAAATAAATAATTTTTCCCAACAAAAAAGCGCCAGGTAAGGGTGGGCATCACCTGACGCTTTTTTACCCTTCAACCCACCCGAGCTACCGTATCAGCGAAGCGTCGCGACTAAAACTCCAAAAGTCCGCGCCTGATGACTATCAATACAACTTTGTACTCGCCTCAACGGATGTCGCCTTTGAAAAAGGGCAGTTAAAGGGGTTAGTATGCGCGTAACGTTGAACCGCAAAAAGTGGAGGGTAAGAATACTTAATGCCATTGCGCGCAACCTAACATATAGTTAGAATAGGGGGTATAAGGTGCGTTTGGTTAATGATTACTTAACCAATCGTCCTTGATTATAGCAAACATTTGACAAAGTGTCAATACTTTTTACCACATTTTTTATGGAAATCAATAGAATTACACCAGATGAGCATATTTTCTCCCAGAGATTAGCGCATATTGCCAATCCACCAAAAAGCTTATGTTATATGGGAAAGTTGCCGGAAACAGGGGCGCCAGTCGTATCAATAGTCGGATCTCGCAAACCGTCAGCCTACGGAAAAGAAGTGACCGAGCGATTAGCGACAGATCTGGCAAAAGCCGGATGTGTAATCGTGAGTGGGCTGGCGCTAGGCGTGGACTGCATTGCCCAAAAAGCTGCGATTGAAGCTGGCGGAACGGTCGTGGCGGTCGTCCCAAATGAACTTCCGGATATTTCACCGCGGACCAATTACCAATTAGCCATGAGCATCATAGAGCAGGGCGGAGCGGTCATTTCGGAATGGATGAAGGGCGATAATAAAATAGTCAATCGTTGGAGTTTTTTGGAGCGAAATCGACTAGTGAGTGGGCTGGCTGACGGAATTATTATCACCGAAGCCGCCGAGCGAAGCGGCACACTAAACACAGCCTCGCACGCACTAAATCAGGGAAGAGATTTGTTTGTAGTTCCCGGAAACATAACCAGCCCACTGTCGGCGGGTTGCAATACCTTATTAAAGCAAGGGGCGTATCTGGTGACAGACGCCGACGATGTTTTATCAATCATCGCGCCAGAAAAATTGCAAAAAGACAACGGTCAAGAATTAGCAGCCAGCGCAACAATTGAAGAAGGCATCATCATAAAACTCATCTCAGAAGGGCTGCGCGACGGCGACGAAATCCAACAAAAATCAGGATTATCCGCGTCAGACTTCGCCACGGCGCTCACAATGCTAGAAATCAACGGAGTGATTAAGCCTCTCGGGGCGAACAACTGGACATTACGATAATATTGCTATTCTGACAAACTGATGTTATTATGCGGACTATGAAAAAAGCCCGAGAAGCATCTCCTGTCGCCCATAAAATCGCTAAGGACATCTTTACTGTCCCTAATTTGATAAGCGTGACTGGCGCCGCTTTGGTGATGCACGGATCTAAAAAAATTGATACGGCTGAAGGACTGGCGGAATGCGTGGTCGGGCGATTAGCTGACGTCTTGGACGGCAAAGTAGCGCGTATGACAGGGCAGACTAGCAACACTGGCGCGGCATTAGACGCCACGACAGATAAAATAGTTATGGCAAAAATCCTCTATGAAATGAATAAAAAGGAGTTGGCTCCAAAGTATGTTCTTGGCACTGTTGCGACACTAAACTCGATAAACGCCGTGGCTACCGGAATTGCCAATTTACGCAGCAAGGAGAAAGCTGAAACTCGACCGACCAAATCAGGGAAGGTGGGACTAGCTATGGAAACGGCAGCCTTAGTCGCTTATGTCGCCGCCGAATTAGCCGACAAACGAACCGACAACCCAAAGCCCGCCAAGCTTCTACGCAAACTAGGAGCTGGAGCATTCGCCGCTTCACTTCCGTTCGCTACGCACGCAACATACACCTACATAAAGCGAGCAATTAACGGCAACGCGGAAAAAGAAGATCCAGAAGAGTTACGCCAAATAACAGATGTTAATCGTAGCCTTGGCTCAATGGCAATGCTTAGTCGGCTTAGTGGTCGCTCGCAATAATTGACTTTGCAGTTGTAGCCAGATAGTGATTTGTTATAATATAAAGTTATGAAAAATCTCGTTATCGTCGAGTCACCAGCCAAAGCTAAAACCATCGAGAAATATCTCGGTAAGGATTTTCACGTCCTGTCCAGCGTGGGGCATATTCGCTCGATTGTTAAAAAGACGAAGGATGGAACGCCGCCGATTGACGTGGCTAACGATTTTTTCGCAATCTATGAAGTTGACCCCGAAAAAAAGAAAGTTATCACCGAGCTAAAGAGAAATGTCAAGGCAGTCGGCAAGGAAAACGTCTGGCTCGCAACCGATGAAGACCGCGAAGGAGAGGCCATTGCTTGGCACTTATGTAAGGTGTTGGATCTTCCAATTGAAACGACTAAGCGAATTGTCTTCCACGAGATCACCAAAGACGCCATAACTAATGCCATTAAGAATCCGCGAACCGTGGATATGAATTTGGTTCAGGCGCAACAAGCCAGGCAAATCCTTGACAGACTAGTTGGTTTTGAGCTCAGTCCAGTCGTCTGGCAAAAAGTTCCTGGTGGAAAGTCAGCTGGTCGCGTTCAGAGTCCAGCGGTGCGATTGCTAGTCGAGCGCGAACGAGAAATTATGAAGTTTGAGGGCAATTCTCAGTTCAAAGTTACTGCCATTTTCATTCACGACAATCAAGAATTCAAGGCTGAGCTTAATCAAAAATTCGACACGGAAGAAGCGGCGAACGAGTTCTTAAATAGTCTGAAACCCGCCGAATTTATTGTTAGCGATATCTCAAAAACTCCAGGAACGCGCAATCCAGCGGCACCATTTACCACTTCAACCCTGCAGCAGGAAGCCAACGCTAAACTTGGCTTCAGCTCCAAAGCAACTATGGCTTCGGCGCAAAAGCTATACCAAGACGGAAAAATCACCTACATGCGTACCGACTCGGTGAACCTGAGTGGTCAAGCCATCGCGGCGGCTACCGATTTTATCAAGCGTCTTTACGGTCCAGATTATTCAACGGTTCGCAAGTTTAAGACCAAATCCGCGTCCGCCCAAGAAGCCCACGAAGCCATTCGCCCGACGGACATCACTCTGGAAACCGCGTCTAATAATAGCTATGACCAGAAATTATACGACCTAATTCGACGCCGAACTTTAGCGTCGCAAATGTCGCCAGCGAAGCTAGAAAAGACAACTATTACAATCGACATCAAGGGTGAAAAATTACCAAAAAGCAAAAAGTCCGCTCAGTTTGAAGCAAAGGGCGAAGTCATTACGTTTGACGGATTTTTGCGCGTTTACGGTGGCAATAAAGATGAGCTTCTACCGAAGTTACAGTCTGGCGATGAAGTCAATTCTCACGACATTACGGCTCGTCAAACATTTACACGACCGCCAGCTCGCTACACCGAAGGTTCGCTAGTCAAGAAGTTGGAGGAGCTTGGAATCGGTCGTCCGTCAACTTACGCTACGATTATTGACACTATTCAAACTCGCGGCTACGTCGAAAAGGGTGACAGCGAAGGTCAGCCACGAGATGTGATTGTCCTGAACTATAATGGCGAGGAAGTTAGCCGAAGTATTGTCCAGGAAAAAACTGGCTCGACACGCGGCAAGCTTATTCCAACGCCAAGCGGCGAACTGATTGCCGATTTCCTGACGGACCATTTTACGCAAATTGTCGATTACGATTTTACCGCCAACGTTGAAACGGAATTTGACAAGATTGCTGGCGCCAATCTGGAAAAAAGCGCAATGCTGCACGGATTTTACACGCCTTTCCATAAATTAATCGAACAATCTGGTGGAATTGACCGAAGTAAAGTCGGTGCTAATCGTGAAGTAGGAATTGACCCGAAGACGAATAAACCGATTATTGCAAGATTCGGTCGTTTCGGTCCAATGCTGCAGCTGGGCGCAACTGAAGATGAAGATAAGCCGCGTTTTGCACCGCTGCCAAAAGGCGCGAAGATTGAAACGGTAACCTTAGAGCAAGCACTGGAGATGTTCAAGTTGCCACGCATCGTCGGACAAACAGAGGACGGGCAAGATATTAAGGCGAATATTGGACGATTCGGTCCGTATA
>ERZ773001.623-NODE-623-length-13377-cov-17.818_pt1 | contig 13377 bp, 9 predicted proteins | sample MGYA00511673_ERZ773001 | MGnify/ENA primary metagenome ERZ773001 (study PRJEB29015, sample SAMEA2738091) | human oral metagenome | biome: human oral; feature: human-associated habitat; material: saliva | place: China | collected 2162 ... | reverse complement strand
CGGCGGCGACGACCGCGCCGGCTGCTACGACGAGCGCTTCGGCAACTGCCCGCCGCTAGCCGCTTCGGCTACATCTTTAGATACGGTAAAAGCCCCCTCGCACCGGACAAACCGGTTCGAGGGGGCCTTGCGTTCTCACAATGCGTTCATTCGTATGGTGTCCGCACCTTGATGCGTGGGTTACGCGTGACGGTGTTCGGCACGGTATGCGGCGGGCGTGGTACCTGTCCAGAGGGTGAAGGCGCGCACGAAGCTATTAGCTTCAAGGTAGCCGAGCATGAACGCGATAGAGTCCATGCTCATATCCGTGGTGGATAGGTACTGCTTGGCAAGGAGCAGACGCACATGGTTGAGCTGCTTACGGAAGGTGGTGCCTTCCTCAGAGAGCTGCCGCTGCAGGGTTCGGGCGCTGGTGACGAGCTTGCGGGCTACGTCTTCGATGGTGTTCTCCCCTGCCGGGAGAAGTTCCACCAGGGCGGCACGCACTCGTGCTGAGGTGCTGTCGTCCACGTCCAGTTGCGAGAGCCTGCGTGAGAGCTCCGGCTCAAAGTAGGACCATATGCTCTCATTGTGGGAGATGAAGGGAATCTGCAGATCCGAGAGTTTGAAGGTGATGGCGTTGACTCCAGTCACTTCTACCGGCACACCGAGCAGCTTCTCGAGGGAGGAGCTGACCGGGTAGACGCTTTCCGCTCGAAGGGGCTGTATCTGCTCTTTGGTTGCTGAGCGGATAATGTGCAGGATAAAAGCGAGTTCGCCTTCAGCCAGGAATGCGGGGATCTGGATTCCGGGTTCATCTGCCTCAATGTAGAGGGTGCTTTCCTGCCCCAGGGTTTCGAGGCGGTAGCGAATCGGCCCGATGAGGGGCTTATGCTGAGCTAACCGTTCGATGCACCGCTGACCGTTTTGAGCGCAGTATGCCGCGAATATGGGCGGGCTGAAACGCTCAACACCGTCAGATGTTGCCAGGCGGATAGCGAGGTCCTCGGAGGGAGCCAACTGCCCTATTGCTTCCATGAGAGCTAGATAGTCGGAGCCGGACAGGGCTGGTGTTGCGCGGCTGAAGAGGTCTTCCGCCAGGCCTGCTTTGCGGAGCACTTCGCCGGGATTAATGCCGAAGGCGGTGAAGAGCTGTGAGAACTGGGCATCCAGTATGTAGGTTTTCATAGGGTGTATCTTCCCTGTATCTTTCCCGCGTCTTTCCCGCGTGGCGTATGCTGCGGCGGGTGCGGTGCGGGTGCAGCGCGGGTGCGGGGCGGTTCTTCAGGTGCTGGTATGGTTTCCGGTTACTTTGCGCTACCTGCAATCTGCTGGTCGTAGACAAAGTTCAGCATTGCCTTGCGCGGCATCATCGGGGAGAGGGAAATGAGGGGCTTCTGCCATGCGACCAGGCCGGAGACAACGTTGATCTTGCCTGCGATCATGCCCTCGTAGCCTTCCTTGGCAACCTGTGCCGGGGAGACAGCGTTAGCGAAGAGCTTGGTGTCGTCCAGGCCGCCTGCTGCTGCGAAGCCGGTTGCCATAGCGCCGGGCATCAGGCAGGAGACAGTCACGCCGGTGCCCTGAACCTCACGCCACAGGGCGTTAGACCAGCTGGTGATGTACGCCTTGGTAGCGTAGTAGACTGCCTGCAGCGGGCCGGGAATGGTTGCTGCGGTGGAGGAGACGTTGAGGACCTTACCGGAGCCGCGCTTGATCATTTCGGGCAGGAAGAGCTTGAGCAGGCGGGTGGGGGATTCGATGTTCACGGCAATCATGGACATGTCATCTTCCATGGAGCGCTCGCGGGCGAAGTCGCCCTGACCGCCAAAACCTGCGTTGTTGATGAAGTAGTCGGGCAGGATGCCGAGCTGCTGGCACGCGTCGAAGATCTGCTGGGAGGATTCTTCGGTGGAGAGGTCAGCGGCGATGGTGTATGCCTTCACGCCGTAGTCCTTTTCGACCTGCGCTGCCTGTGCGTCGAGCTTGCTCTGGCTGCGGCCAACCAGGATGACGTCGCCGCCGGTTGCTGCGTGGATGTTGACGAATTCGGTGCCGAGGCCGCCGTAGGAACCGGTGATGAGTGCGGTTGCCATGAGATGTTCTCCTTGAAATTTAGAAACTTGTTTGTGGATTCCGCCGAGTTTTTCGGCGGTTTCCGTTGCTTTGTGGTTACAACTATACGGAGCAAAAGACGCCAGCAATACAGCAATTCGCGCCAGGAATCTGCAAAACGCGCCAACTCTGCTGGCATTTTGGCGTTGTCCCCGCCGGGGCTTCTTATCCGTGCGCCTTCTATAGGAACGGCACACGGCAGGGCATACTGAGAGGCACACGGCGGGGTTTGAAGACTAGCGCGGGAATAAACGCTAGGGAATAAATGCGGAGGGAATAATCACGGCAGCCGGGGCGTTAGGTGAGCGTACAGTCGCGGCGGTTGCCGCATCCGAGTGTGAAAGGAATAGATACCATGCGTATTGATATTTGGTCCGATATTGTGTGCCCCTTCTGCTACGTGGGCAAGCGTAACCTGGAGCAGGCGCTCGCCGAGTTTGAGCACCGTGACGAGGTTGAGGTGGTGTGGCATAGCTTTGAGCTGGACCCGTCGGCTACGGAGTACCCGGCTGGTTCGCTGCCGGAGATGATTGCTAGCAAGTATCAGATGCCGTTGGAGCAGGCGATTGCGACCCAGGAGTCGTTGGCGGAGCGCGCCCGCGAGGTCGGTTTGGATTTCAATTGGCGGCAGGCACGCTACGGTAACACCTTTGATGCGCACCGCGTGATTCAGTATGCGGCGGAGCAGGGCTTGGCGGCGGCGGCGCAGGAGGCGTTTAAGAAGGCGTACTTTACCCAGGGCCGTTCGGTGCAGGATCACGAGTCGATTCTGGATATCGCCTCTGAGATTGGTTTGGATACCGCCGAGGTTGAGGCTGTGTTGAAGAGTGACCGTTACGCGGAGCACGTGCGTGCTGATGAGCAGTTGGCGCGCCAGCTGGGCATTAACGGTGTGCCGTTCTTCTTGATTGAGTCGAAGTGGGCGGTCAGTGGTGCGCAGCCTGCGGAGGCGCTGGTGCAGGCGCTGCGTCAGGTGTGGGAGGAGACTCACCGTGTTGAGTTTTTGAACCCGCTGGCGGGCGCGGCTGGTGACGCGGCAGATAACAATGCTGCGGAGGCGGGTCCGTCCTGCGATATGAACGGCAACTGCTCCTAGCGGCGGCTCTGGGCAATGGTTCTGGGCAATGGTTCTGGGCAATGGTTCTGGCTAGTGCTGCCCGCTAGAGCTATCCCAGTGGGGGCGCTACTCCCCTAGCGTCCCTGGCTGGTGCCCACCCTAGATATAGCGAATATATAGCGAAGCCCCCTTGTGTCGGTTCTTGTATGACCCGGTACAAGGGGGCTTCTTACTTTTTAGCGCTTCCAGGGCATATTGTCCCAGAACTGTCCCATCTTAGATTTGGGAGGCGTGAGCTTGCTCCTGTGAGTCTTAGCTTCAGAAGCCTGCCCATTAGCTTCTTCGTCCGCAGTTACCTCAGGGCTTGATTGTTCCAGCTTAGCCTTGAGCTTGCTCTGCGGAGTTCGAAGACGTGACGGACGTTCCTCGGGCTCCTCATCAACGTAGTACCCGTACTGCGTTGAGCTGAAGAGGTTCGATTCGCGGAATTCGTTAACCGGCACGAAGAACGGCTGAGGTTTTACAGGTTCCTGAGCTTCAGAGTCCTCAGCTTCAGACTCCTCAGCATCAGATTCTTCAGCTTCAGGTTCCGCGAGTTCGATGTCCTCAGCAACCTCGAGATCTGCTGACTCTTCCTCCTCTTCAGACTCCCCATCAGAGAAATCCTCGTAGTAGCTTTCGTCGTACTCATCAGCCTCGGTATCGAAGTCTTCAGAGTCTTCCAGCTCTTCGGTGTCTAGGTCTTCCGAGTCTTCGATTTCTGCATCTTCTGACTCGTAGTCTTCTGCAGCTTCGGAATCAGAATCCCAGGTATCTTCGTCCTGTTCTTCGGTAATGCCCTCCTGCAGCTTGAAGGCCTCGATAACCTCGTTCTTGATTGTCTCAAGGAGTGCGCACATATCCTCGTACGATTTGTGCTGCACCATCTCAACACCCATACGCACCGTGAGCTCTTCCGCAATTTTACGTTTGAGCCTACGAGCAGAGACTCCCCTCTCCAAACCATAATCGGTGGGTGCACCCACAGAGTTTAGGGTTCGAGCGAGCGCCAATGCCAAATCGCGGTTCGTCGAGATAGAGGTTCGGTCCAGAATCTGGTTGAGGTCATCTTCCGTGAGGTAGCTTCCCTCTTCCATGACTTCACCCAGGAGGTCATAAGTCAGCCAGGTTCGACGCAGCACATGGCGGCGAAGGTTGCCGATATGTCGGTCCTTATTTGACGGGGCAAAACGCACAAAAGCAGCCGCGGGAAGAACCCTCAGGCCGATAAACTGCCACACCTCAATAGATTCAGCTTCGCCACGAATCATGTGCAGGTTCTTGTGCAGAGCTTTACCAATACGGTGAGAGTACTCATACTTCCACTTATCCCGGTCATGAGCGAAAGTCTTAAGGCTATCGAGTTCCTCATCTATGATTCTGCGAAGTTTCTCCAGAATCATCATCGGAATCTTGGTTCCACCAAGCTTAAGAAAGTCCAGGTCAGTATCAATTTTTCCGCAATCTACATTGCGTAGCGGAACCCCAGAGTTTTTCCATTCCTGCAACTCTATACCCGCTAGAAATTCTTCCAGACGGTAGTAAATATACTGTTCTTCCTGCTCTGCAGGCGCCTGAATAGTCTCAGGGCTAGTACCCTGCTGGGCAGGCTCCACGTTCTGCTGAACCATATCTACTTCCATCCCTTCTGCATGTACCCGGTAATACCATCAATCTTGCTCTGTACGGAATTCCAATCCCTTTTCAGCGCGTCAATAAGTTCCGGAATGGTCATTGAGAAATTTTCTTTAATAATCCTCTGGGCGACGATTTGAAACTCTTTGCAATTTCCTTCAGTGACTTCTTTCTGCGACGTATACAAAGAAGTCTCGTTCATATGAGAAATATAGATTTCTCGCACAAGAGTTGCCAAGAAATCTCGAGAAATAGCGGGTTCTAGGATTTCATAATCCTTTTCATTCTCTCGCACCAAAGCCTCACCAACCGGGTGTTTTGTATTCACATATACTCGCACGCGCCTTGAATAAATTGCTTCCGGATTACTCGCGTCGCATTTTACAACCCAGGGCGCATTTTTATCCCACTCTCGCACTCGAGAAAAATCGAGCTGCGAGAATGGCATGCCAGCACCTTTACCACTTATAGAGAGAATCTTTTCAGATGTAGCAATGTATGCTTCTCGCGCCTGATTATGACCCTCCATATCTAGAGCACCACCCACTAGTGCTGCTCGAAGTTTCAGCTCTCCCGCAACCTTACGTCCAGGAATCTTGACGCTGACAACCGCGACAAACGATTCCGAATCGAGCTGAATATCTCGGCTCTCTTCAATGACGCTCCAGTGGGTCGGTCGGCACTGGACCTCACACACTAGGTTCAAGGGGATATCCAAGCTTCCAAGTACTCGACGGAGCCCCTCAACGCTAGCTCTAACAGAAATAGAAAGTTTCAGATTAGTTTCATAGTTCCAAATTGAAGATAGATTATCCGGGTCAACAATTTCGCCGTTCTGATTACGAATATCCCATTCGCCCCATTCCACTTCGTGCGGGAAAAGGGTGAGATGAGGATATGCTTTTACGCGCTTACCTGCCATAGCTATTATCCCTCCACCTCAAAAATATAGGTCTTACCCTTACGCAGCGTGATGACCACAGACCCCTGATTCTCCTCGGAATCTTCAGAACTGTCCCACTGCACATAAACATGGCCCGCCTTTTGGGTGTCGTTCGTGTCAGGACCCCAGCCTTCACTCCAAGAAGGCTCAAGGTCGTGAGAGTCCGTGTACTCCAGAGTCCTCTCATCACCGGTTGCGATAGAGATCTTGATGCCGACGCGTTGACCGGCCTTCCAAGCGCTACTGCAGGAGAAGCTAATGAAATACTGAACGTAATCAGGGTTCTGCGGGTGCACGCCAGTCATCGATGCAGAATCAATCGATACCGAGGCGCGACGAACAACACCACCAGGGCGCTTTTTATTCTTGTCTTCGTCCTCATCTATCAACTCAGTATTGACACCGCCTCCGGTGGACATAATCGGGTTGAACCGAGCAAGCTTCTGAGAAATCTTCGACAAAGAACCCAGCGATCCACTATCGCGCTTAATATCTTTCGTTTCAAAGATACTCTTTAGACTCTTATTAATATTATTAATCGCATAAGTAACAATTCTCTTATGCTCAGCATTTTCAAGAGATTTCGGATTCCATTCGTCATGAGCTGGGGGCTCAGCCTCTCGGAAGGCAACATCCATTTCAGCGTCAGGCTTGAAAACGCCATACCAAGTGGCCTTCGAGTCATCCAAGCCATTCATTTCTCGGTACTGGACGACTAATTCAGCCTCATTACGCATCAAACACACAGTGTTTTGCGGATAGATGGACCTTTCAGCAGTACCATCGTATGCACCTAGCACAATTTTAAGATACCCAATGTTATAGGAGTCCCTTGCGCGTTTAAAAATGTAGCCCTTATACCGGAAAACTCCATCAAACGATTCAAAATCAACATTTTTATGCTCTGACATTTTTCGGACATCGATAAGAGCCGAGCACAGCTGCTCAATTCCCTTATATTCAGGCTTATTCTTAAGGTTCTGAATCAAGACAGGATCATTGTTAATACTGATATCCATAGACCTATTTCCATCTTCAACATCCAATTTGGGCCAAAGATGGTACATCACGATATTTTGAATCTTTTCGTGGGAACGGTCAATAATTTGATTCGGCTCATCCGGAATCTTACCTTCATCATCTGATACTTCCATAAGCTCCGCAGGCTTTGCATCAACGATAAGAATTGAAGTGCCAGTTTCTCCGTCATTAAAGTGACGAGAGAAAATTGCTTTACCCAGCAGACGAGCAGGTTCTCCCGTCAACGGGAGAATGTTATCTGTTCCCCTAACTGTGGGTCCCTTATCTCCCCACCAATGGCGACCGGTGTAGTTTCGGCCGCCATACGTATATTCTTTGCCGAGGGCAACAGCAATAAGTCGGTAATCAATCTCGCCAGTTTTAGTCTTAAAGGCAGACCAGTAAATAACAGATTGAGACTCGCTCATATTGAAAGCAGCCGTTTTGCCGAAGCCGTATGAGCCGCCATTACCTTGACCCTTGTTATCGCTACCAAGGTTCATCGTGAGGTTAACGAAGTTCTGACTCTCCCCTTCCTCAACAGCTTCGTCGGGACGGTCCGGACCATCAAGACCGACGGTGCCACGGTCCCAGAACTCCAAGAAGTAGACGTCGCTGCGGTTAAAAGTCTGGTCTAGACCCGTGTACTTGCTGTGAATCTCAAAACCAGCTGCAAATACCTCGTTCCGTAAGGTATTCAGCACACCTGAGTCAGCACGCCGAACCAAGCAACCGAACTCTGGCATGTGTCCTTCGAGGCGTGCATCCCACGAGTTCTGAGCCATCTCTCGGGTCACCAGAGCAAGCGGACTCAGATTGGGTCGACCCAGGGTACGCGAGGCACCTCGAGCAGATATTGAACCAGTGTTTTTAGGAAGGGGGAACCAGTTAAGGGTCATGGTGTTAACTCCTAGTCTGCGATATGCTACGACTCTTTAGAGCACTAGTACATAGTGTTAAGAACTCTGGGGTGGCATCAAATCGCCACCCCAGAGCATATTTACCTCAGTTATAGGTTATAAAATTTACTTGGAATCAGCCGTCGTAGTCACCTTCATTATCATCATCCAAATCAAGGAAAGAGTTATCTTCTTCCTGCTCTTCCTCATCAGGTTCAGGATTGTTAGTCTCGACTGCGACGAAGTGACCATCTCCAGAACCAGCTACCTGCGGCAGTAGAACAGCATGCAACACGACAGGAGCGGTAGCGTCCAAATCTCGACGGGTAGCCTTACCCTCAGAAGGAGATTGAGGGTTCACTACATAGATAACCAGAAGCGGAGTATTTCCATTCAGATAACGAAGAGCGGGCCACTCCTTTTCCTTTACATTCTTAAATTTATCCGGGTCTTTCAAGATTCCTGCATCTGCAAGAATCTTGAGGTCCGCAACCTCTGAACCAGCTACAGTAAGAGCACCCAAATCCGTAACCCCCGGCTCAGAGTTAATCTCTGCGCTACGGTTTGCCATACGAATATCAAGACCCGCAAAATTACGCTGAATCATATTCTTCCTGGTACCGGAATAGATAATAACATTCCAGTCCTGATCAACATACTTGCCAATCCATTCAACCATTTTGCCCATAACAGTCTTGTTATGCGAAGGATGAATCTCAAAATCTTTAAGGTAGGTAAGAACGATTTCTACAGGGACCTCCGTAAAGAGGTAGCTTCCGTTATTCTTACCTCGCAGAGCCTCCTGACTACCAGAAATAGTGTTAACAAGCGACTCGAATACCTGAATATTGCGGTTCAGGACTTCGGCATTCTTCTCGTCAAAACGAGTCAGCTGATGCAACTTACCAGTGAAATCAACATTGAGAACCTTTGCGTGGCGCATTTTGTTCGGAGCAGTCACCTGCAAAACGCCAGGGTGGGTACGAATCTTCACTCCAACGGTCTTAGGAGAATTACCCTTTCTGCGAATCTCTTCACGAATCTCTTCTTCCACACCGGCAAGGTGGCGGTAGTATGACTGGATACCACCGGTAGTCCACAAACGAATGAGATCTTCATACATGGGACGGAAACCAAACCAACGGCCCATCTGGAGAAGAGTATCGTAGGTCTTGCTCGTCCTGATGTAGTAGGAGCTAATGAGTCCTTCAAGAGTCAAACCACGGGCGAGAGTATTACCGCCGACAACAACATAGGTGGCTGGTGAATCTGCAATGTACTCCAAGCGTTCTTCCGAAGACCCGTTCTCCACAATGCACTTAGTCTCACAGATAGTCTCGTATACAGCAGGCTTCAGCTCATCCCATTCAGGGTAAATCGCTTCGGGGCGGACGGCCTGCATGCGAACAACTTCGCGCTCGTACAGGCTCTGCATGGCATCGTCAATATCAGGCTTACCGTAGTTTTCCTGAAGCTCAGAGATGTAGTTCTTGATAATCTCATATGCCTCAAAATGTGCCTCTACCCTCTGGGAGAAGTGAATCAGCATCGAGCTGTGCTGCTTCTTCTGAGCACGACGACGGCGAAGAGCCGTGGCAATCATAAACCACAGCACTGCATCTTCAAGGCTAGATACCATCTTAGGTGCATACACTGCACCTTCCTTTGCTTCCTTAGCGGTCGGCGGACGTAGAACCTTTGCATCATCCTCAGAAATAGGGCGCACCGCGTCGATATCCAGACCGTCGTCAAGTGTACCGTCTGCATTTTCACTAGCCCAGAATGGGGTGCCGAAAATACGCGATGCACCGACGTATCCCTTTGGCTGCTCTAGAGCATAAATAAAGTCAGAAGGGTACAGTCCGGGGTAACGCTCAATATCCTCACCTTCAGGGTTATCGGAATTACTAGACTTCACATGCTCGGTATAGCGCTCCTCATCATCAGGATTCATCAGCACATTTGCAAACGGAGTTGCGGTATAAGCCACGTACGATCCCGTAGAGACCTGGTCCCAAATCTGACGGAGAAGACGATTAATACTCGAGTATTCTTCATCTTCCTTCGCAGTGTTGGGGGTTGCCTGGTCTGACTCATCATCAATGATAAGCACAGGCACATTATCAAGAAGACCTTCTTTGTTTGCTACCTCCAATTTATGCAGAAGGTTCTCCAAGCGACGAGAGTTCTTCTTCACAACAGCAAAGAAAACAATATCCTTACCTTTGAATCCCCACTGAATAGGTTTCCAAGAAATATCGCCGGTGACGTCAGTCAGAGGCCGGACACCCTTGTACTCATCACATGCAGACAATACATCATTATCCAAACGTTCCTGAGTCTGGCGACGAAGGTTGTTATACATGCCCGCCAAAACAATGACGAAACGGTAACCCTCATCAACTGCCTTGGCGATAACCGCCGAGAAGTTCGCAGTTTTACCAGACTGAACGTAGCCAACGACGAGTCCCTTACGCTTCAGATCTTTTGCATTGGGATCTGCCAAAAATCCAACAACCTTATTGGATTCCCGGTGGATAGTCGAAGCACCTTCCTTGCCAATCTTAGCCTTGAGTTCCTCATGGAGGATAGACCAAATAGGGGTGTCAGGCTTGGTGGTATCGTACCAAGACTCCTTCATTCCCTTAGCTTCTGTTGCTTGACGCTTCTGGATGCTACGAAGTGCTTCCTCGTAGCTGGGAACGACCATCTCCTCCGTAACAACGCCTGAGTCAAGCAGTCCGTCAATTGCTAGGCGACATGCTTCTTCATACGAAATGTGTTCCCGGGCAGCAATGTCATAAATCCGCTGCTCCGGCTTGGAAATTTCCTCAGCCATTTTTCTCCTCATTGAAAAATAGAAATGTGAGTGACTACAGAAGCCGTTGATTGGCTTCCTCTGTGAGTTTAGCACTCGTTCTCACACGTCAGCACAGTTTTTCGTCATTCCTAGCATTATTTTTTAAACGCGATTAGTAGGCCATACATCACACTTAGCACCCTATCTACCACATTCCGTTGCTGAATCCAGAATACGGGCTAAGCTGCTAAAATTAGTATTTTTATTTAAAATTTTCAGGTACACCTCAACACCCTGCGAGCACGCATAGGTACTTGATACTTTCTACACTCGGAGAACCTTATGGCTGAGAAGCACACATCATCCTCACCCAAAACCTACAAAATGGGAGAGCTCTTCTGCGGTCCCGGCGGTATTGCCTTGGGCGCACACAACGCCGCAGATAAGGTTCCGGGCATCGAAATTGAGCACGCCTGGGCTAATGACTACGACCCCACGACTGCAGATACCTACCGCGAAAACACCCCCGGTGCGTCTGAAGAGACCGTGTACGTCGGTGATGTCCGCGAGCTTGATACCGACACCCTGCCTCCGATTGATGGCTTTGCGTTCGGTTTTCCCTGCAATGACTTCAGCCTCGTAGGAAAGCAGAAAGGCCTAGAGGGTAAATACGGTCCTCTCTATACCTATGGAATCCACGTGCTCAAGAGCCATAAACCTGAATGGTTTGTGGCGGAAAACGTGGGTGGTCTTTCTGGCGCTAATGCAGGTACCGCATTTCCCTACATCCTACGAGAAATGCAGCGTGCGGGGTACACCGTTGTCGCTCATAAATACCGCTTTGAGGAGTACGGCCTCCCCCAGGCTCGACACCGAATCATTATCGTAGGCCTACATAATGACCTTATTGCCAGCGGCAAAGAATTCAAGGTTCCGAAACCCACCACTCCCGAACCATCGATGATGCGCACCGCTAAGCAGGCGCTTACCGAGCCTCCCATCCCCGAGTGGGCAACCAACAATGAGCTCACTCGCCAGTCTGAGGTGGTGAAGCAGCGCCTCGCTTACATCAAACCCGGCGAGAACGCCTTCAACGCTACCGATATGCCTGAGGAACTGCGCCTCAATGTGCGTGGTGCTAAGCTCAGCCAGATTTATAAGCGCCTAGATTCCAATAAGCCCGCATACACCGTCACCGGATCCGGCGGTGGCGGAACGCACATCTACCATTGGGAAGAGCCCCGCGCCCTGACCAACCGCGAGCGCGCGCGCCTGCAGACGTTCCCTGACTGGTACAAGTTCATCGGCAACAAGGAGAACGTCCGTCGCCAGATTGGTATGGCGGTTCCCCCGGACGGTGCGCAGGTCATATTCGAAGCTCTCTTCAAGAGTCTTAAAGGTATGCATTACGAAAGCATTGAACCGAATATTGATGTAGATAAGCGCATTCGTGAACTTGAGGAGAAAGAAGGCATTCTTTTCTAGGTAAAAGAAGGACGTATTCCCATGGAATTTTATTCGTCACTCATGGGCGACAACCTCGCCGAGCTTGTTCTCCATTCGCCGTATCCTCAGGATGATTGTGCCGGACATGAGCTGTGGGCAGTTACCGGGTACATCTCGCGAACTACCATTCTCAGCGCGCTATACCAGGCTGATTTCACCCCCGGACGGCGTTCTAAGGAAGCCGGTCATTGGGGCGAGATGAGTAAGTTTACCCCCACCTCCACCACACCTAAGATTCATCTTCTGGTTGGTATGGCACGAGATGGTGCGGTAAGCATTACGACTCATAAAATCCTCAAGGGATGGGTCAAGGCTAGTCACGGATACCTGGATATTCGTTACCCGGATCCTCGCGTCTCTCCCCTGGTGCATACTAAGCTCTACGCTTGGGCGCAGAACGGTTCCTTCGATATTGCCTACGCTGGCTCAGCTAACCTTTCGACGGACGGCCTCAATATCGGTCGAGACGCTTCGGAATGTCAGCAGGAGAACGTTCTTGTGCCGGTGTCCGTGGAGTATGCGGAGAACTATATCGATACGCTATTCGGTGCTTCGCTGAGCTGCACCGACCCTGTGGTTGATTCTCTCTTCACCTTCCCTGAAGCGCCCTCCGACGTTCTGGCGAATAAGTCTCTGCCTCCGGTTCCTCCGCTCCCCGAACCTGAAACGGAACGTGAGGAACGTTTGAAGGACTTCTCCTCCATCAAGCTGTACCTCTACAGTCACGCGGGTAAGGGCTCTTCGTACAACTGCGGTTCCGGCATTAACTGGGGTCTGCGCGATATCCGAGCTAATAAGGATGAAGCCTACTTCGCCGTTCCCGCGAATATTGGGCGGTCAAACTTCTTCCCGGTGAAGAACACTCCCATTGTGGTGCACTGCGATGACGGTGAAGACCTCATCATGCGCGTTGCCAGCGGTTCCGACCGCTGCGGTAAGGACATGTCGACCATCCCGAACTCCGAGCTTGGCTCTTATATTCGTAAGCGCATGGGCCTCGACGAGGGCACCAAGGTCGGCATTCGTGAGCTACTTGATTACGGTCGAACCTACGTCACCATCACCCGCACCTCTGAGGGTAACTACTACCTAGATTTCTCACCCGAGACTGCGGAACCTGATGAGTTTGCGATGCAGACCCCCGAGATTGTCAACGAGTTTTCCCACGAGGACGACTAGCGCCTCCGGCTGGTGCCCCTATATGCGGCGAAGCCCCCTCGTACTATTTCTAGTACGAGGGGGCTTCGTCATATCAGTCTAGAATCCGCGCGGGGTAAGAACCTGCGGAAGCAGGGTTAGCGCGGCTGGTAGGCGCGAGCACGCTCAGCCCGAGCACGGCGCGCCTCCGCATCCTGCAGGACCGGCACCAGCATACGCACCAGCT
>ERZ773001.622-NODE-622-length-13385-cov-13.12_pt1 | contig 13385 bp, 13 predicted proteins | sample MGYA00511673_ERZ773001 | MGnify/ENA primary metagenome ERZ773001 (study PRJEB29015, sample SAMEA2738091) | human oral metagenome | biome: human oral; feature: human-associated habitat; material: saliva | place: China | collected 2162 ... | reverse complement strand
ATCATCTAATTAATTCAACTATTCTGCTTACACAGATGGGTTGGCCAGCTTTAAGAGAGCGAGATCAAAGAGGTAATCCTTCTCATAGGTCCCTGATTTTATCTGGTAATCCGTTTCGATTAAGAGACAAATAGCTTGTTCTAAAAAGGAAAGCGAGAGGTCTTTGCTGTCTCTAAGAGCAAATTTCACCTGATAAGGATTAACTTTTCGACCTGTTACCTCTGAAAGCTCCGAGACAATCTGAGATTCTGTTCGACCCTCTTTCTTTAACAGTTGTACCTGGTTATAGATACGAAATTGACTTAACAAAATGGCTAAAAGCTTTATCTCATCTTCCCCCTGCAAGCGCAGGTCTTTGACCAAGCCACGAGCCGCATCTATTTGTTTATTTAAAATCATCTGAGTGAGATCAAAAAGATTATCTTGGAGGCTTTTGGGAATGGCTTCTTCAATATCTGCCAGCTTAATGGTCTCTGCCCCCTTGTAGTTTTTCAAAAACTCTAAATTCTTTTGGATTTCACTGAAATCAAATCCTGATTTGATCAAGAGTTGGTCGAAAGCTTGTGAATCAATTACTAGACCTAAAGACTTGATTTCTTCTAAGAAATGAGCACGAAGCTCCTGCTCTTTTAATTCATTTGCTTCCAGCAACTGGGCATCTCGTTTTAAGAGTTTGACAATTCTACGCTTGCTATCTAGTTTCCCTTCTGCAAAAATAATCAAACGTGTCGTCTCTAGAGGTGAGGATAGATAGTTCTCAAAGGACTGAAGTGCTTCATCCGTTAGAAAGCGTTTCTTGGTAGTCGTCAAGTCTACAAAATGGTCCAAGATAACAATCTTTTCATCCGCAAAAAAAGGAAGACTAACTAAATCCAATTCAACCTCTGAATAAGACGTTTCTTTCATATCAAAATAGGAATAGTTTAAGTCAGAGGGATCATAAGCAATTTGTTTTAAAAGCTGTTCCTTCATCCACTCAAACTGCCCCAGATCATCTCCTGAAAGGACGAGGACAGCAGGAAGCTCTTGAAATTCAATAGATTTAATCATCTGTATTGCTTGCATGTTCTCCTGCTACCTCATTTTCATTCTTCAAGCTGTTTTGCTCTTCTAGTTCTATTCTTTGTTCGAGAGGGGCCTTTTCCACTGGTCCTAGCGGTGCAGAGACCATATTAGGAATTGATGAAAAACTTTGGGGATTTGAAAAGTTCGAAGGATTCCCGCCAGTAAAATTCCCAGCTAATGATGGAGCCAGAGGCCCTTGTTCTTCCTCATGGATTGATTGTTGGCCTACACTTGAAAAACTAAGAAGAATGGCTAAGGTAATGACTGCAGCCCCCACTAAGACCAGTAAAATCTGAATCGGAGACAAGAGGTAAAGAAAGATTGGGCCCCAAAAGAGTAAAATAAGAGACCAATGAAAACCTGCATCCCTTAAACGCCGAACCACTATAGCCTGTTGAGGAACAAACGCTAAATAGACATACAGAAGAAAAAACACTGCCAGCCACTCTGCAAGTCCCATTGTTTGGAGGGAAGACAGCTGATCTGTTTGATTAGAAGTTGTAGAAGACCGGACGAGTTCATACATCCAAAAAGGGGAGGTAAAAAGGAGATGCCACAACTGGCTTATCCAAAAATCTTTACGATCTGAAACTCTTGTAAAATCAGCATATTGCATCCAAAATAATCTTAATGATTTCATACTTGTATCCTCGTTTCCTTCCCTTATCATAGCAATTTTCAAGCCAGAAATCAAACAGCCCTTACCGAACAGTCTCAATCATCCACTTCTGCCACCCTCTAAACCGAATAGCTCCTTGTTGATCCGTCCGAAAAACCGTCATCCCTAACTCTTTAAATCGTTCTAGAGTTTCCTGATGAGGATGTTGGTAGCGATTCTTCTCTCCAGCAGATACCAAGGCGATTTTAGCATGAATATGGTCTAAGAAAGCGGGATGGGAGGATCCCTTAGATCCGTGATGGCCTGCCTTTAAGACATCCACCGGTAACTGAGGATAGCGAGCTATCAGGATCTGTTCTCCTGGCTCTTCAAGATCACCAGTGAATAAAAAGGAAACTCCCTGTAAATACCCATATAAAACAAGGGAGTCATTATTACTGCCATCTCCCACCTCCATTGGATAAAGAACTTCTACAAAGCGATCAAAGATAGGAAATCGATCCCCCACTTCTACTGTTTTTACAGGAAGTTTTAGTCGCTCAAGCCTCTTGACAAAGGTTGCTTTCTTTAAACTACCTTTTGAAACATTCACTTCTTTAATATGAAGACTCGAAGCAACAACCTCCATATCTCCCATATGATCTGCATCCGTATGGGTTAGCACCAAATGGTCAATCTGATCAATGCCCCGGCTTTTGAGATAGGGAATGAGGGTACGTTTAGCATTGGTCGACGATTGACGCTTCCGCCATGCTTCTGTTTGTCCAAATTCGACCTTGCCTCCTGTATCAATTAAAATTGTCCGTCCCTGCCAATCTCTTAATAGGATACTATCCCCTTGACCAATATCGATAATAGTAATCTCATTTTCTAAAGGATGCTTGACAAGGGCACATAAGCCTCCGATGAGGAGGAACAAGGCCAGCCTCTTCTTTTTATGGTTGCCCCATTCATAAAGACACCCCAATAAAAACATGATGAGTAAGAGAAAAGTAATATCTGGTTGCCCCAGAACCCAAGAAGAGCTAGTATGACCAGCTATCCACTGCATCCCTTTTTCCATCCAGATGAAAAAAACGTTCCAAAAGACCATGGGAAAAAGAAAGGAAAGCAGAAAGACTAAGCTTAAGCCTGGCAAGAGGACTAGATCAAACAAGAGAGAAAAGGCAAAGGTGAGGGGGATGGACCAAGGTTGGTACTCAGCAAAGAAAAAGGCAAGAAAAGGAAGAACACCAAGCGTTAACACCAAGGTTTCCTTTATCATTTTCCGCACACCTGCTCCCTCCTCTTCAGACGATGTCAAGGTAAGAATAAAGGCATAGGCACAAGATAAAAGCCCGCCAGCAGTCAATAAAGAAGAGGGGATAAAAAGGATAAGTAAGAGGAAGGTCATTCCCATATTATCCATTCCCTTGAAGCCATTCTGGGCTAATAATTTTTGCAAGAGACTACGAACCACTGAGACTGAAAATCCAGTCATTCCCGCATAAATAAGGGAAAAAGGATAAAGCAAGTAAGCGACCTTATCTTGCTCCCAGCCTAGACGGAGAAATAAACGGCGAAAAGTATCCAAAAAGAAAGCAACCTGCATACCAGATAAGGCAAAGAGATGGATAATCCCTAAACTAGAATAGAGATTGCTCATCTCTTCAAATTCAATATCAAGAAATCCAAAAAGGAGGCCCGTCATGTAGTGACTCATAGGTTGAGGGAAGTGCTGATAAACCCAGACTAAGGCCTTCCGTCTCCATATGGATAAGATTTCTACCAGATCTCCTCCACTTACTGATTTTTTCTCTAAGATCCGACTGACCTTTAACAAATGATAGATGCCTTGGGTTCTCAGGTAGGAGCGGTAGTCAAATCCCTTAAAATTTCGCTGGGGACTTGGAGCCTCCAACTCCCCCTCAATCGTTAGTTCCAACCCCTGATTAAGTTGTTTATAAAAGGCTTGTTCCTTTTCTGAAGAAAGCTTGTAAAAGACCTGAAAGATTCTAGAACCAGCTTTGGCCCGAAAGGACAGTGCATCTCCATTGACCTTGATAGTATCGGGTAGAATCCGAATGACTTTCGGTACCCTCGGATCTGTTTCCTCTTGTTTTCCTTGCTCCACTCGATAATAGAAAAACCCTCCCATCAAGAAGATCAGGACCGCAATACCAAGTAATCTTTTGCCAAAATAAGACTTAATCCCAAGCCCCAAAAAGACTAGGAAAAGAATAAGAGCTAACCAATGGCCTGTATAGATCCAGTAATAGAGGGGTAAAATAAGGAGAGCTAGATGAAGGGGACTGACTGAACCTTCTTTAATCCACCGTGACATGCTCTTTTAATTTCTCCAAGGTCTTTTGTCCAATACCAGAAACATTTTTTAAGTCATCAACCGTTTGAAATTTTCCCTTTTCTTCCCGATAAGCAAGGATGTCTTGGGCTCTTTTTTGACCAATTCCTGAAATGGTCTGCAAGTCTGCCTCCGTAGCTGTATTGAGATTGACCTTACCATCCTTAGACTTACTCTCTGTCGCAGTTGCTCCAGCATTTGGAGACAGAACAGGCGCAATTTCCTCCCCATTCTTAGCAACATAGACGACAGACTCATCTTCAATCTTTTGGGCTAGATTAACAGATTGGCTATTGGCTTGGTCCGTTAATCCTCCTGCTTTTTGAATCGCATCATAAACCCTACTACCTGCTGGGAGCTCATAGACACCTGCTTGACGAATGGCTCCCTTCACATCCACCATTATTTTTTCTGGTCCAGACGCTTCTGTCTTTCCCTCCTTAGGTTGAGAAGGCAACTTTGTCGACGATTCTTCTATGGGTGTTTCTTGTTCTACCAGCTCTAGCTGAGAGGCTAAACTATCTGGTGCTTCTGGGCTAGACTTTGGCCAGAACAAGAAAAATGCAGCAATTAGGAGCCCCACTCCTATCAAAGAAAACAACACCTTCAACTCTTTTATCTTCTCTATCCACGTCTCCATAAAAACCCCTTTTATTTTTATTATTCGTAAAAAAGGAGGTAAATAAAAAAGAATTTCAAAAAATCAGCAAGAAATTTTGAAATTCTTTATAGAAAACGACGAATAGAGATAGCTTCTAATCCTTGCGATGCTTATCTGGATCCCAGACAAAGCTAGCCAAGTAACTAAACAAGAGAGTGAGGGAGCCAACTACTAATACAAAAGGAAGAAGGAGGAACTTCAAGAAACGAAGAACAATGAAAGGTTTACGATCGTTACGCAAGGTTTGAGACTCTGCATCCAAACGATCAAATTCAGCTTGAATCCGTCTTGCTACTTCCTCAATTCCTTCATCATTCATTTTTGGAATATCGGAAATGTCAATCGGATGGCCGAAATTCATATCTACGCGTTCACAGCTAGCTAAGCCCTTCAAGGTCATTGGTCCCGTATAGGTCACCGGCATGATTCGTACCTTGGCCATTTTTGCGATGATAGCGACTCCACCCTTAACATCCTGAGAATGACGGCTTCCACTTGGAAACATAATCAAGGAACGTTTGCTTTTCTTGAGCATATTCACTGGGTATTTAATCGCTGCTGCACCTGGATTTTCCCGGTCAATTGGGAAAGCCCCACACATGCGGATCCACCATCCGAAAATGCGATTTGTAAAAAGCTCTTTCTTAGCCATGAAGACAAATTGTTTTGGCTTGGTCGCAAAGGCCATGTAAACTGGATCCCACCAAGTCCGATGAGGAGCTACAAGGATATAGTTTTCTTCTTGATTGGGAATTAATTCTGTATGATGGTAGTGGGCATTCCCATTAAGAACCCATAAAATAAAGGTTACTAAACCACGCAAATAAGTATAAAACATGCAATCTCCTTTGAAAATCTCTTATTTTATCATTATACATTATCCTTCTATTCCCCGCAAATCTTTTCGGAAAGATAAACTAATATTCATAGGGAAGACATCTAGTCTTTTTCTTAAAAAAATGATATGATGGTCCTATGGAAGTAAAAGATATAAAGGGGTTATCCCACGAAGAAGTCCGCAAAAAAATACAGCGTGGGCAAACTAACGAATTCAAGGCTAATACTAGTACCAGTACCTGGCAAATTATCAAGCGTAACGTCTTTACCTTATTCAATGCTCTAAACTTTGTCATTGCCCTTGCTTTGGTAGCTGTCCAAGCTTGGAGCAATCTGGTCTTCTTTGCTGTCATCTGCTTTAATGCCTTATCAGGAATTGCAACAGAGCTCCGAGCAAAACGAATGATTGATAAGCTAAACCTTATGAGTAAAGAGCTTGTGACGGTCATTCGAGGTGGTGAGGAAGAGTCCATCGCTCCAGAGGAAATTGTCCTTGGAGATACCATCAAGTTATCAGCAGGGGATCAGATACCAAGTGACTCCGTCGTTCAGATTGGGATCGCTGAAGTCAACGAAGCCATGTTGACAGGAGAAAGCGACCTTGTTCTTAAAGAAGAGGGATCTGAACTCCTTTCAGGAAGCTTTTTGGCCAGTGGGCAAGTTTATGCTCGTGTCAGACGAGTTGGAGCTAATAATTACGCCAATAAGTTAATGGCAGAAGCCAAAACTCTTAAACCGATTAACTCTCGGATCTTATATAATCTTGCAAAAATCTCTAGCTTTACTGGGAAAATCATTATTCCATTTGGAATTGCCCTTTTTTGTGAAGTCCTGTTGATCAAGATGTTACCAGTTAAAGATGCCGTTATCACCTCTTCGACTGCCTTACTTGGAATGTTGCCAAAAGGGATTGCCCTCTTGACGGTTACTTCTCTCTTGACTGCTGTTGTCAAGCTCGGGATGAGAAAAGTCCTCGTTCAGGAGATGTACTCTGTTGAAACCCTGGCCCGTGTGGATACTCTTTGCTTGGACAAAACAGGAACCATCACCCAAGGAAAAATGACCGTCCAAGGGATCCATTCCTTATCCGAACATTTCTCTAAAGAAACCATTGAAGTTATTCTAGCTGCCTATATGCAGAACTCTGAAGACAGCAATCCAACAGCTCAAGCCATTCGAAAAGCATACGGAGACCTTGAGCATGCTTATACTGCTGAGAACATTATCCCATTTTCAAGTGATCGAAAATGGGGATCTATGACCCTTAGCAACTTAGGAACCGTTTATCTTGGAGCTCCTGAAATTCTCCTCAAGGAAACTCCTCAAGCCGTCTTAGAGGCCCAAGCTCGCGGATCTCGTGTCTTGATTTTAGGCCACAGTGGCGAAGCAATTGACATGCATGATCTGACCTTACCATCAAACGTAGCTGGTATTGGAGTCATTGAAATCCATGATCCAATCCGTGAAGGAGTTTCTGAAACCTTGGATTATCTTCGCTCCCAAGATGTAGACTTGAAGATTATCTCAGGGGACAATCCTGTTACTGTATCTTATATCGCAAAAGAAGCTGGCTTTGATAGTTATGATAGTTATGTTGACTGCTCTAAGATTGGAGATGACGAACTTGTAGATCTGGCTGAAACCACTGCCATCTTTGGCCGGGTGTCTCCTCATCAGAAGAAATTGTTGATTCAAACTCTTAAAGCAGCTGGTCGCACCACTGCTATGACTGGAGACGGGGTCAATGATATTCTCGCCTTACGAGAGGCTGACTGTTCTATCGTGATGGCCGAAGGAGATCCTGCAACGCGCCAAATCGCCAATCTCGTCTTGTTAAATTCTGATTTCAATGACGTTCCAGAGATTCTCTTTGAAGGACGTCGGGTGGTCAACAACATTGGTCGTATTGCTCCAATTTTCTTTATCAAGACCATCTATTCCTTCATCTTAGCCATTATCTGTATCGCAAGTGCTCTCTTCTTTGATGTCAACTACTTGTTAATTTTCCCATTTATTCCGATTCAAATTACCTTAATCGACCAGTTTGTCGAGGGATTCCCACCTTTCGTTTTGACCTTTGAACGAAATATTAAACCCGTGGAAAAACACTTCCTCAGACGTTCTCTACAATTGGCCTTACCAAATGCCTTGATGGTCGTCTTTAGTGTCTTATTTGTTCGTTTATGGGGAGCCTATCATGGCTGGTCCAGTCTTGACATGTCTACTTTGACCTATTACTTACTAGGATCAATTGGTTTCTTGTCTGTGATTCGGGCTTGTTTGCCACTCAATATCTGGCGAGGACTCTTGATTATCTTCTCTGTCTGTGGTTTCTACCTATCTGCCTTCTACCTAAAAGGACTGATTGAAATTGCAACGCTGACAGCTGTGACCTTCCCAGTTTACTTAGCTTTGATGTCCCTCTTTACAGGAAGCTTCATCTTGGCTACTATTTTCCAAAAATATGAGTTTAATTAAAAATGAGGCTGGGACAAAAGTCCCAGCCTCTCAATTGTCTTTGCATTGTCGAGCAGGACGCAGTGGTTGAGTGGGCTCTACTACGCTGATTTCATCAGCTTTTACAGCCCTACTCAACTGTGCGGAGGTGGGACGACGAAATCGAAGTCTAACGAATTACCGATTTCTGTCCCACTCTCATTTTTTTATTACACATCAACAGAAACAATTGCTGGTTTCTCACCAAAAGCTGAGAACGGTTTTATCTCTAATTCTAAATCCCCTTCACCTTTAACTCCAAAATGTTCAACAGCTCCTTCCATTGATCTACCCGGTGTAATTGAACCCATGGTATGCTCATTGGCATAATTTTCCATCTTATTACCACCAACATATAAATCAATATCTATTCCAACCGGCATATCTTTGTCCGAAAGATTTTTTACATTATATGTAACCTTCAAAACTTTATCTGGATTTGTATCATCAAACTCATTTCGTTCATCTGACCACTCAACATTTGTAATAGTGTATTCAGCAAACTTTTCAAATACAATTTTATCTCCTACTGAGTATGTTGATTTCTTTTCTGACGATTCCTCTGTTTTGGTTTCTTTAGTTGAAGACTGCTCCGTTTTTACTTCGTTAGAAGATGATTTTGAACTTTTCTCTGAATTTCCACAAGCAACTAAGACACTCACGGAAAGAAAACTAAATCCTAAAGCCAACCATTTTTTTGTTTTGTTCATAAACAAAACCTCCCAATATTTTTACAATATATTATCATATTCTATTTAAAAATGCAAATAGATTGACGTATAAAACTAATATAACTTATTAAATTGCTTTTCCTATCTTTTCCACGCTCTCTTTTCATGCTATAATAGAGCCATGAACGATATCGAATTAAAAGACGGTGAACGCGTCAATCAGCTCTTTTCCAGTGATGTGAAAATTATCCAAAACAGAGAAGTCTTTAGCTACTCCATCGATAGTGTCCTACTTTCGCGCTTTCCAAAGTTGCCTAATCGTGGGATGATTGTCGATTTATGTGCAGGAAATGGTGCCGTCGGACTCTTTGCTAGTACTCGCACCAAGGCAAGTATTGTAGGTGTGGAAATCCAAGAAAGACTAGCCGATATGGCTGAGCGGTCCATTCAACTGAATGGTCTCTCCGATCGCATGTTCATGATTACGGATGATTTGAAAAACTTACCTCAGTACTTCCCTGGGAGTAAGATTGATATTATCTTATGCAATCCCCCCTACTTTAAGGTAGATGAGCATTCCAATTTGAACGAGAGTCCCCATTATTTGCTAGCCCGTCATGAAATCTCCACCAATTTAGATCAAATCTGCCATGTAGCTCAACGGACTCTCAAATCCAATGGACGTTTGGCCATGGTCCATCGACCAGATCGTTTTCTAGATATCATCGAAACTATGAAGCACTACAATCTTGCACCTAAGCGGATACAATTTGTCTATCCCAAGCGTCACAAGGAGGCCAATATGCTCCTCATCGAGGCGATTAAGGACGGATCTCTAGATGGGCTTAAGATTCTTCCTCCCCTCTTCATCCATGAAGAGGATGGAAGCTACACTCCTGAAATTCACGAGATTTACTATGGAAACTAAGGCTTATATGTATGTCGTTCAATGTTCAGATGGGACTCTTTACACTGGCTATACAACGGATATCGACCGCCGTCTCAAGACCCACAATGCTGGAAAAGGAGCTAAATACACTCGCCCTAGACTTCCTGTTACCCTTCTCTACCAAGAGGGCTTTCCTGATAAAAGGGCAGCCATGTCTGCTGAGGCTCTCTTTAAGAAAAAAACACGGGAAGAAAAACTGGCCTATATCAAGGAACAACAAGATTCCCTTAACCATCAAAAGACCCCCTAGGAAGCAATCTACAAACTGCTTTCTCAGGAGGTTTTTTAAAAAAAAATCGGAGCCAAGAAATCAATAGTCTCTAACAGTTTCTCATCTTATCTACTTGCTTACATTCTAAAAGGAGCTCAATGAGCTCCTTTTTACCTTCATTTTAAACTTACTCAGCAAGAGTTTTCATAAACGCCCAATTTCCTATTGATTTATCTCCATAGTCAAGAATCATAGAATCCAATAAGACATAGTCATTTTTTTCATAGAACAAAACATTGTGTTCGGTACTAGTGATCAAGCCCAAGCGCTTGCATCCTTTAGACTTCACATATGGTTCGATCCCTTCTTGAAGAAAGAAACTACCAACTCCTTGACCTTGAACGGACGAAGCAACTCCAAGCATCATCAAATACCAATCAAAGTTTCCGGATTTTTTCAAATGCTCCTCAGAACGCTCTACCAAATCAAGGTATTTCACAAACTTCAATGGTGTGATATAACGGAAAAGCTTGATCACTCCATTTACGATATAGGAGAGTATAGAGAAATCATTCTGTTGCAAGAGGGCAACTGCGATAATTTCACCCTCTCGTTCAGCTACTAGACAGGCTTCTCCTTTAATGTAGAGTCTTGTTAATAAACTTGCCATCATTTCCAAAAACGCTGGAAAATACTCAGGTTTCTTCAAATCGTCTTTGATAAGAGTCAAAAATGGATACTCCATAAATGCATCTGCAAGTACTTTTCCAATTTTTTTGTACTCATCTAATCTTGCTTCGCGATATACTATTTTTTCCATCTCCGCACCCCTTCAACACATCTCTATGATACCATTATACTTAAAATAAACACTTTTTACGATTTTTAACGTGATATTTTCACAAAAGAACTACAAATCCATAACCATTTGAATATCAAATTTATATGATGTCTAATTTCCGAATGTTAGGAACATTTTTTTGATGATTTTGATTAAATTTCCGACTTTCACCTGCATGTTTATCTTTTTTTAGCATAAAAAAACTTGGAGCGTCTCCACTCCAAGTCCCTGATCAAGCCACTTCTTCTGTAAATTGGCTGTTATATAAATCCGCATAGAAACCAGCTTGAGCCATGAGCTCTTGATGATTTCCTTGCTCGATAATATTACCATCCTTCATGACTAAAATGAGATCCGCATTTCGGAGGGTCGACAAGCGATGGGCAATGACAAAGGAAGTCCGTCCTTCCATCAATTTATCCATAGCCTTTTGAATCAATTCCTCAGCCCGTGTATCAACGGAGGAGGTTGCTTCATCCAAGATTAAGAGTGGCGCATCCTTCAAGAGGGCACGCGCAATCGTCAACAATTGCTTTTGCCCAACGGACAAGGTTACTGAATCATCCAATACAGTATCGTAACCATTTGGTAAGGTCCGAATAAAATGGTGAACCCCAACGGCTCGCGTCGCAGCCTCAACTGCTTCGTCTGAAATACCTCTTTGATTGAAGACTAGGTTCTCCCGAATGCTTCCTTCAAATAACCAGGTATCTTGCAAGACCATAGAAAAGGCATCATGAACTTCCTCGCGAGTCATGGTCTTGGTGTCAACTCCATCAATAGTGATTTTACCAGATTGGCTTCCTTTTCTACTAATAGATGGATTTGATGTCCAAATTTTTTAAATTCTAATAAAGGCTTTTGCATTTCATCCCCCATAATCAAGTAGTTCGCAGGAGAACTATTTTATACCTTTCACATAGAAAGTTAAGAAAAAGTTCTAATTGGAACTATCTTTTGATAATCAAAAATAGCCCTTCTAGATGACTAGAAAGACTATTTTTACGTTAGGAACTAAGAAAATTAAATGCGCTCTTTCCAAGAAGTTGCGACTTGGTCCAAGACTTGGTTGAGTTCTTCAATGTTGCGACGACCTTCGGTACGCAACCATTCACGAGCTGCCTCTTCCCCATTCTTGATGTAGGCTTCTACAGATCCAGCCCAAGTTGCACGTCCGCAAAGAACCCCGTTGAAGTTTGCGCCTGCTTCATGCGCAAAGACTAGGGTTTCTTGGAAGAGTTTGGCAGAAACACCTGCACTCAAGTAGATGTATGGAAGGTTGGTTGCTTCTTCTTGTTCTTTAAAGAAGGCTGCAGCTTCCTCACGGCTATGCACAATTTCTCCATCGCCAAATCCTTCTACATATTTGACATTGACTGGCACTTCTACTTTCAAGACATCGATGTTGAAGCGTGGGTCTGAGAAGACTTTCATCGCTTCGATGACCTTGCGAGGTTTCACTTTAGCGTATTCTACAGAACCTGCATCAGCGATTGTTTCATCGTAAGCCAAGATTTCAAGGAAGAATGGAATTTCTTCTGCTACACATTCTGAACCGATGCGTTCGATGTAGGCTTGTTTTTCTTGGTTGAGTTCGTCTGCACTATCCACATCATAGTAGAGCAAGAATTTCACTGCATCTGCACCCTGCTCTTTGATGCGTTTAGCTGACCAAAGGTTGAGGCAGTCTGGCAGACGCTTGGTGCTAGAAGTGTCATAGCCTGTTTTTTCATATGCCAACAAAAGCCCTGCTTCTGCATCCAAGACCTTGGTCGCTGGAAGTCCATACTCAGGGTCCAAGAGCATAGAAGATGCGAATGGAGTCAATTCTTCAGCCACCAAGACCTTCAATTCTTCCATTTGAGCCACTGTTGGTTCTGTATCTTGATACTGAGCCATGAGACGTTTCAAGGCACCGCGTTGGTCAAAAGCCAAGGCAGAGATCACACCCTCTTTGGTGCTCAATTTTTCTAAATAGTTGCGTTTTTGTTCTGTTAATACCATCTTATACCTCTTTTACATTTATCTGTTGATACAAATCATCATAGTGGGCCATATTGACATGTCCGGTCATCTTTTCTTGAGCATTTAGCATCCCTAGGACCATGGCATGGGTCAAAAGAGCTGCGTCATCCTTCCCGCTACTGAGTCCAGCAGAAATACCAGCCACAGTTGAATCACCAGAGCCCACTGGGTTGACGACTTCAATTTTTGGAATATCCACTTTATAGAAGACATCACCATGTTTGGCAAAAGCACCATCTCCACCTAAGGAGACGATAATCCATTCGACTCCTTCAAACAGTGGGTCTTTCAAAACTTCTTTTAAGTCCTCAAAATCCGCTGAAACATCCCGTCCTAAGAGTTGAGATAATTCTTCGCGATTGGGTTTAATCACCGTTGGTTTGAATGGTGAGTGAAGAACCGCTTCTAGAGATTTACCTGATGAATCAAGCACAACTTTACTTCCTGCTTCTCCTGCAATCTCAATTAAGCTCGCATAATAGTCCACCGGTAGACCTGTAGGAAGGCTTCCCGAAATAGCAACTACATCTGCTGTCGGCATGAGGAATTTAAAATGGTGAAGGAATCCCAAGGCCTCTGTCCGGATAATTTCTGGGCCCGCTTCTAAGATTTCCGTTTGATTTCCTTCATGTAAGATGGCGATACAGTTTCGTGTATCACCCAGAATAT